>ERZ869909.3083-NODE-3083-length-10062-cov-4.327591_pt1 | contig 10062 bp, 6 predicted proteins | sample MGYA00520892_ERZ869909 | MGnify/ENA primary metagenome ERZ869909 (study PRJEB32215, sample SAMEA104723947) | bioreactor metagenome | biome: bioreactor; feature: anaerobic bioreactor; material: water | place: China | collected 2015-03-12 ... | reverse complement strand
GAGCTGATCAAGTCCATGGGCGTTGCCCACGATAACGCCATCCTGTGCGACACCAAGGGCGTCATCTACAAGGGCCGCACCGACGGCATGAACCAGTGGAAATCGGCCCATGCCGCCGAGACGGACAAGCGCACGCTGGAAGAGGCGCTCGACGGGGCCGATTGCTTTATCGGCCTGTCGGTCAAAGGCGCGGTCAACAAGGCGATGATCAAGTCCATGGCGGCCGATCCGATCATCTTCGCCATGGCCAACCCTGATCCGGAGATCACGCCCGAAGAAGTGCGCGAAGCGCGTTCAGACGCGATCATGGCAACCGGGCGTTCTGATTATCCCAATCAGGTCAATAACGTACTGGGGTTTCCTTACATCTTCCGCGGGGCGCTGGATGTCCGCGCCCGCACCATCAATGAAGAGATGAAAGTGGCCGCCGCCCGCGCGCTGGCCGAGCTGGCACGCGAGGATGTGCCAGACGAGGTGGCCGCCGCCTATCACGGCTCGCGCCCCAGCTTCGGCAGGGATTACATCATCCCCGCCCCGTTTGATCCGCGCCTGATCAGCCATGTCCCCCCTTACGTGGCGCAGGCCGCGATGGATTCCGGTGTTGCCCGCCGCCCCATTGCTGACATGGAAGCCTACAAGGCGACCCTCGCCCAGCGCCTCGACCCGACCGCGGCGATTTTGCAGGCCCTGCACGAGGAGGTGCGCTCAGCCGACCGCAAGACGATTGTCTTTGCCGAAGGCGAGGAGCCGACGGTTATCCGCGCCGCCCATGCTTTCCAGACGCAAGGGCTCGGCAAGGCGGTGCTGGTCGGCCGCGAGGAAACCACCAAGGCCAATATGCGTCTTGTCGGCGTGCCTGAAGGCTCCATCGAGATCGTCAATGCGCGCCTCTCCGATCATAATGCTGTCTATGCCGACTGGCTGTTCAAGCGCCTGCAAAGGCGCGGTTATCTCAAACGCGACGTGCAGCGCATGGTCAATAATGACCGCAACGTGTTTGCCGCCTGCATGGTGGCGCTGGGTGACGCGCACGGCCTCGTCACCGGCACCACGCGCAATTACGCCCAGGCCCTGGCTGACGTGCAGATGGCGCTGGACCCCAAGCCCGGCGAGCGGGTGATGGGCATGTCTCTGGTGCTGTCACGCGGGCGCACGCTCTTCATCGCCGACACCAATGTCACCGAGTTTCCGAGCGCGCAGGCCATGGCCGACATGGCCTGTGAGGCCGCTTCTGCGGCCCGCCGCTTCGGGGTCGAGCCGCGCGTGGCGCTGCTCTCCTACTCCACTTTTGGCAATCCGGCCGGTGAACGCTCGGAGAAGATCCAGGAGGCCGTCCGCCTGCTCGACGCGCGCAATCCCGATTTTGAATACGAGGGCGAGATGAATGCCGATGTGGCGCTCGACCCCGATCATACGCGGCTCTACCCGTTCTCGCGCCTGACGGGTCCGGCCAATGTGCTCATCATGCCGGCCATCCATTCCGCCTCCATCTCCACCAAGCTCTTGCGCGCCGCAGGCGGAGCCACCGTGCTGGGCCCGATGCTGGTGGGTCTGGAAAAGCCGGTGCAGATCGCGCGGCTCGGCGCGGGCGTGGCCGACATCCTCACGCTTGCGGCGCTGGCCGCGCATGACCTCTCGGCGGAGCGCAGCGAAACTGGCTGATCGTCTGGCCTAGCTGATCTGGGGCTTGTGGGCGGCGACTTCGCGCGCAGCCCGCCAGCGCATCACGATCCAGACCAGCAATACCGCTGGCGCGCCGATAAGCGCGGTGGTGGTGAAGAAATTGGCATAGCCAAGGCTGTCCACCATGATGCCGGAAAACCCGCCAAAGAGCTTGCCCGGCAGGGCGTAGAACGAGCTGAAGAGCGCGTATTGCGTCGCCGAGAAGGCCCGGTTGGTCAGGCTCGACATATAGGCGATGAGCGCGGTCCCCGCCCAGCCGCCAGCCACGTTCTCGGCTGTAATGGCCAGCGTCAGATAGAGGATGGAGGGGTTCTTCTCCTGCGGCCAGGGGGTCATCTCGATGCCATTGACCAGGGTGATCTCGCCCGTCGGCTGGAGGAGCGCCAGCCAGGTGAAGGCCAGCGCCGAGACCGCGCTGATGATCGCGCCCACCATCAGTACCGGATAAACGCCCCAGCGCGTGGCGGCGACACCCGCCAGCATGGCGCCGGCCAGCATGGCAAATACGCCGTAAACCTTTGATACAGCGCCGATTTCAGACAGGGTGTAGCCCATATCCACATAGAAGGGATAGGCCATGAAACCGAGCACGAAATCATTGAGCCGGTAGGCCCCGATCAGGGTGAGGATCAAAAGGGCGATCCAGCGATAGCGCACGATGAAATCGACGAATGGCGCAACCACCGCCGAATAGAGCCAGGCAGCGGCCTCACCCAGCGGATTGCCCTTCACCGCGCCTTCGATGGCCTCCGTCCCGCCGCCCAGCGCTTTGGGGCGCGCAGGTTCAGGCGCGAGGAACACGCCCGCCACGCCAATCAGCATGAGCGCGGCCAGTACGGTGTAGGCAAAGGAGAAGCCGCCAAAATCGGCCATCACCAGCGCGCCTGCGCCCGCGGCAATCATGCCAAAGCGGTAGCCCCACTGATAAATCGCCACCAGCAGCGCCTGATACTCGTCCTCGGCGACGTCGATACGCCAGGCATCGAGCGCAATGTCCTGAGTCGCCGAGCCGAAGGCGATCATCACCGTGGCGAGCGCAATGACGAAAAGCCCTGTGGAGGGCGTCGCGGTTGATGCGAGCAGAATGGCGCCGATGACAATGATTTGTGCGAGCAATATCCAGGAGCGCCGCCGGCCAAGCAGCCGGTCGAGCAATGGCAATGGCAGCCGGTCCACCAATGGCGACCACATGAACTTGAACGTATAGGCCATGCCTGCCCAGGCAAAAAAGCCGATCTCGGTGCGCGACACGCCCTCCAGCCGCAGCCAGGCCGACAGCGTGGAGAAGACCAGCAGGATGGGAAGCCCTGCCGAAAACCCCAAAAGCAGCATGACGGCCGAACGCCGCCAGCCCAGCGCAATGACCGAGCCCAGAAGGCTGCGGCGCTCGCCTTGGCGCTCGGCACTGATATCGGTCATGAAAAGCTCGCTCCGGCGAACGTGACTTAGGCGCTCAGCCTTGCGCGGATTTGCCCGCCGCACAAGCCGGAGAGGACGGCGGCCAACTCATCGGGGTCCACCGGCTTGGCAAGAAAGGCGTCCATGCCGGCAGCCAGGCAGGCATCGCGATCCGCCTCGGTAGCGTTGGCGGTCAGTGCCACCAGCGGCACAGCGCCCGGCTCGCCGGGAAGGGCGCGTATCTGCGCCGCGGCATCGCGCCCGTCCAGCTCCGGCATACGCAGGTCCAGCAGTGCCGCGTCATATCCGCCCTGAGAGGCTTCCAGTACGGCTTCACGCCCTGTCCCGGCCATCACGATGCTGGCGCCCAGCCGTGACAGCAAAGTGCGCGCGATAAGGGCGTTGACGGGATCATCCTCGGCCAGGAGGATACGGTAACCGGCCAGCACGGGCCCGCTGACGCCAGTCGTCTCGCGCTTCTCGTCGCCGGAACTCCTGCCCAGCGCAAACCGGGCCAGAGAGCTGGCCCGCACCGGCGCCACAAGCCAGCCATCAATGCCTGCCGGGCGGTCCTTGCCGGTATAGCGTGCCTTGGTGCGCGGGCGGGCAAGCGCCAGTATCCGCCCCGTGCAGCCGCTTGCCGCAAGGGCAGACGCGTCTTCGGTCCAGCTGTCATCAAGGATGATGATGTCGGGCCGCACCGCTTGCGCGCGCGCCACCAGCTGGCCCTGACTGCTACAGTTTTCGGCCCAGGCTCCGAGTGTTTCGGCATGCAGGACGAGTGCATCTGATTCGATTCCACACGGTGTGGCGATAAGGATGCGGCGCCCTGCCAGCGGGCGATGGACGGGCGCGCGCTGAAGCACCTCAGGCTTGAAGGTGAACCAGAACAGCGCGCCTTCGCCCGGTTGCGACCGGACGCCGACCTCGCCATCCATCGCTTCGGCCAGCCGCTTGACCATGGCAAGGCCCAGCCCCGCGCCGGGCGCGCTGTTGTCGCGTTCGGCGGCGCCGCGCTCGAACTGTTCAAACAGGCGGGCCTGATCGGCCGGGTTGATGCCGGGCCCGGTATCGCGCACGGACAGGCGCAAATTCTGGTCTTCCGCTTCCAGCGTCACCAGCACCCCGCCATCGCGCGTGAACTTCACCGCATTGCCGGCCAGATTATAGAGAATCTGCTTTAGCCGAGCCGGATCGGCCCTGATCTGCGCCGGCACGCCCGGCCCCTGCGCGTGAGCCAGCGCCAGACCCTTTTCGGCGGCCTTCTCCGACAGGAGTTCGCACACCTCTTCCACCAGCCTGGACGGGTCGACGGGTTCAGGGCGCAGGTCAAGCTTGCCTGCTTCCAGCCGGGATAGATCGAGAATATCGTCGATCAGCTTCAACGCGTGACTGGCGCTGGCTTTCAGCGCGGCGACATAAGCAGCCTGATCAGGCTTCAGCCCGGTATCTTCCAGCAGGCGGGCCGTGCCCAGCGCGCCCGACAGAGGCGTGCGCAGCTCATGGGTAACGGCGGCAAAGAACACGCCCTTGCCCCGCGCGGCCTCGCTCTCGCGCTGCACGAGGCTGCGCTGTTCGGTGACATCGCGCCCAACGGCAATGATGGAGCCGTCGGTCGTCAGGGTTTCCGACCATTCGATCCAGACCGGTCCGGCGCGCGTGCGCATGGCTACATCATAGCGCCGCTGCGAGCTGCTCTCGCCAAAGGCCGGCGCTACCGCGAACCAGCGCCCGGTCCAGTCTTCGCGCTGGCCACCGAATGCCCGCAGGAAGGCACCGTTCACATCGCTCAGGCGCCCGTCGCGGTCACGTACGATCACCAGCTCGCCCATTGCGTCGAAAATGCTGCGCAGCGGCATCTGCGCGGCCCCGCCATACGCCGTTTCATCAGCGGCGGCTGGCTCGTGCGGTATCCCGGCAGAAAGGGGAAGAGGCGTGGTATGGGTCATGATAGGACGCTAATGCCGGTCAGGTTAACGAAGCGTCGAATGCCGGAGTGATTTTTCGCTTCCCTCTGGCGCTACCGGCCAGACCGGCGGCGTGCCCGATGAACGGGTATGGCGCCTGGCGCTCAGGGCCTCGGCGATATGGATACGCCGCACCCCGTCCACGCCGTCCAGATCGGCGATGGTGCGAGCGGTACGCAGGACACGGTGATAGCTGCGCGCGGTCAGCCCCATGACCTCCGCGGCGCGGGACAATAGCTCGCGGCCAGCAGCATCTGGCTCGGCAATCCGGTCCAGCGCCTCGCCGGACAGCCGGGCATTGAGCCCGCCGCGCTCCTCCTGCAGGCCGCGGGCGCGTGCCACGCGCGCTGCAATCTCGGCGGTGCCCTCCTGCGCGGGCGGCAGCGCAAGGTCTGCCGGTGTGACCGCGGGCACCTCGATCTGCAGGTCGATACGATCCATCATCGGGCCGGAAATGCGTGCCTGATAGCTTTCCGCGCAATTCTTGCCGCGCGCGCAGGCGCGCCCGTCTGCCCCCGCCCAGCCGCAGCGGCACGGATTCATTGCCGCAACCAGCTGGAAACGCGCCGGAAACGTGATCCGGGCATTGGCGCGGGCCACCGCAATTTCGCCGGTCTCCAACGGCTGGCGCAGGGAATCGAGCACTTGCGGGTGGAACTCCGGCAGCTCATCAAGAAACAGCACGCCATTATGGGCCAGCGAGGCTTCACCGGGCCGCACCCGCGTGCCCCCGCCCACCATCGCCGCCATGGACGCGGAGTGATGGGGCGCACGGAAGGGCCGTGTGCGGCTGAGCTCTCCGCGCTGCAACAGTCCGGCGACCGACTGCACGGTGGAGATTTCCAGCAGCTCCCTTGCCGAGAGCGGAGGCAACAGGCCGGGCGCCCGCTCTGCCAGCATGGACTTGCCGGAACCCGGCGGGCCGATAAACAAAATATTGTGGCCACCGGCCATGGCGATCTCGAGAGCGCGCTTGGCGGTTTCCTGCCCGCGCACATCACGCATGTCCCGGAAGCGCGGCCCCTCGACCAGATCACCCGGCTGCGGCCGCACCAGCGCCTGCCCGCCCTTGAAATGATTGATCAGCTGGATGAGCGATGCCGGGGCCAGGATGGCGAGATCCCCGCCCGCCCAGGCCGCTTCCGGCCCGCTATCCTTCGCACAGATAAAGCCTGTTTCCTGCTCCACGGCGAGCATGGCCGCCGGCAGGGCGCCCGGCGCAGGCGAGATCGAACCGTCAAGGCCGAGCTCCCCCATGGCCAGATACTCCGAGCCTGCCTCCGGCGGCAGGACGCCCATGGCGATCAGAATGCCAATGGCGATGGGCAGGTCGAAATGGGCGCCTTCCTTAGGCCGGTCCGCTGGGGCCAGATTGACAATCAGGCGCTGGCCGGGAAGGGAGAGACCAATTGCCGCAAACGCCGCGCGTACCCGCTCACGGCTCTCCGCTACGGCTTTGTCGGCCAGCCCGACCACGCTGAAAGCCGGTGTGCCGCCTGCAATCTGGACCTGAACATCAACCAGGCGTGCGTCAGCGCCTTCAAAGGAGGCGGAATGGGTATAAGCGCTCATCATCACCTCCAGAAAATGCGTTCACTGAACAAATTAAATTTCGTCCACGCGCCTTTACCATTTATCCACAGGAGCCGTGAACAGACCTGTATAAAACCAGAACAAGAAAAGAACAAAAATGCCGCGAACGTCAAGACGTCACATTAACTTTTTGCCAAACCCTTCTAAATTAGCTCGTTTTCCGCCCCGGAATCCGCGCTGAGCACGCCGGAAAGGCGTAAAGGCCAGCGTCCGGGCGACACGCATATCAGGTCAAAACGGGTGGCCATCCGGTGCAGCGATGTCCGGCGCGCGCGCCACAGCGCCGCAGCCCGCATCAGCCGGGCCTGCTGTCGAGGATGGAAGGCTTCGCGGGCGGCCGGTTCACTGGCGCGCCACTTCACCTCAATGAACGCCAGCACGCGCCCCTTGCGCGCTATGATGTCGATCTCGCCAAGCGGGTTTTTTACGCGCCGTCCGACGATCCGCCAGCCTGTCAGGATCAGCATGGCCACGGCCAGCCACTCCCCGCGCCGTCCGCGCCGCTCTGCCCGTTGACGTGCGCGTGTCTTCATGGGGCGCGCCCGCCCGCCGGAATAGTCAGGTCCGCAGTTGCCCCTGACCGATCGCCCCGGTAGCTTTGGCGCGGAGCGCATCGGGGCGCAGTGCCGGTCGCGGCGGTGATAAGGACAGGATTCATGACGCAAGCAGTTTTGCCCACCTGTGCGCTGGCGCCAATAGCCCGGCTTTCGCGCGTGGCGTTTATGGTAGCGGGTGCGGCCCTGCTCCTGTCGGCTTGCGGCGCGACCACGGGCACACCGGGACCGTCGGTCCAGCAGGGCACGGCATCGCCTGTCGTCGGCGCACCGCCCGAGCCGGCTGTGCTGGGTGTCGAGATGAGCCCGGAGCGGCTCGCCTTCACCCCGCCCCATCTGGAAGGCACTGATCTGGTGCGTGTGGGGGTGTTGCTGCCCTTCTCCGGCTCGGCGGGCGCGCTGCGCTCGGAAGCGGGGCATTTGCTGCGCGGGGCGGAACTGGCCCTCTTTGAGCGCGGCATCGGGAACGTGGTTCTGCTGCCCAAGGATACCGAAGGCACGGCGCGCGGCGCCGAGGCCGCGGCTGAGGCAGCCATTGCGGATGGCGCCGATCTGATTATCGGCCCGCTTCTGGCCGCTGAAGTGCGCGCCGTATCCGGGCCTGCCCGCCGGGCCAATGTGCCGGTGATCTCTTTCTCCACCGATACCGGTGTCGCCGGGGGCGGAGTATACCTGCTCAGCTTCCCGCCCGAGGAAGAAGTGCGCCGCGTGGTCTCCTACACGGCCTCGCTTGGCGCCAGCCGTTTTGCGATTGTTGCGCCGGCCACGCCTTACGGCCAGCTGGTCAGCGAAGCCTATCGCCGGGCCGCATCCGATGTGGGCGGGAGTGTGACGGCCGAGGAGGTCTATTCGGGCGGTGTGGATTCCATGAGCCAGGCGGCGCGGCGCCTCGCGCGGGCCGGCATTGGCCGGCTGGAGGTGGGCCGGGCCCTCGCCATGACGGGCGAGGACTGGCGTCCCACCGATAGCGGCGCCTTCCAGGTAGTCATGCTCCCGGCAGGCGGTGATGATCTGCGCATGCTCGCGCCGTCCATGCTGTTTGCCGACATTGACCCCCTGCTGGTGAAGTTTGTCGGCACCGGCCTGTGGCGTAATCCCGATACGGCGCGCGAGCCCGCGCTGGCCAATGGCTGGTTTGCCGGTCCGGACGCCGAAATGCGCGCCCGGTTTGAGGCCGCCTATCAGAATGCGTTTGGCGAGGCCCCGTCGCGCCTTGCCGGCCTTGGCTATGATGCTGCATCCCTTGCGGCCCTGATGGCGGCCAATATGGGCCGTATCGACCGCTCGGTCATTGAAGATCCAAACGGGTTTCTGGGCGTGGACGGCCTGTTCCGCATGCGCGCTGACGGCACGGTTGAACGCGGCCTTGCCCTCTACACCATTCGCAATGGGCGTTTTGAGGTGCTTGACCCGGCGCCGGAACGCTTTGGCTCTGATGGCATGGCCATTGATGTGGAGCCGGGCGAATCCTGATCAGGCGACTGGCTCCTGTTCACGGCGCCAGCATGTTGGCCACCCGGTCGGCATAGAGCCGTCCTTGCCTGGTCAGGCGTATACCTGACCCGTCCATGACAATGAGCCCGTCAGCCAGCAGGGACGCCGCGGCCTCTTCATCGATATCGTGCCCGGTCAGGGCCCTCAGATGTGCCCGGTCCAGCCCTTCCGCGATGCGCAGACCCATCAACACGCGCTCCTGCGCTTCTTCCAGCGCGCTCAGGTGCTGCAGCCCAGCAAGGGGCCGCAGGCTGTCGGCGATATAGTCTGCGGGACGCAGGGGCACTGCGTGGGCTATGCGTCCGCCTCCCGCGTGTGAGCCGATGCGGCCATGCGCGCCGGGGCCGATGCCGATCCAGTCCCCACCCGTCCAGTAGAGCCGGTTATGGCGCGAGCGGTGGTCCGGCCCCCGTGCGTGGTTGGAGATTTCATAGGCTTCAAGTCCGGCGGCGCGGGTCAATCCTTGTGTCAGTTCGAACATGTCCGCGGCGAGGTCCTCGGGGGGCGGCACCAGCGTGCCGCGCTGCAGCTGGCGGGCAAACGCCGTACCGTCCTCAATGGTAAGCTGGTAGGCCGATAAATGATCGACGCCGAGCGCCAGCACGGCGGATAGCTCACCCTCCCAGTCAGCAAGGCTCTGGCCGTGACGGGCATAGATGAGGTCTGCCGATACGCGCGCCACCAGAGATCGCGCGATCTCGAGCGCATCGAGGCCTGCGCGCGCATCATGATCGCGGCCCAATCGCGCCAGAGCGGCATCATCCAGCGATTGTAAGCCGACCGACAGCCGGTTGATCCCGGCAGCAACAATATCGGCAAGCCGCGCGCGCTCTGCCGGATTGGCCTCCAGACCCAGCTCGGCCTCCGCCTCCAGCCCCCATAGGGCCTCTGCCGTTTCCAGCACGCGGGCGATATCGCCCGCCTCCATCAGGGAGGGCGTGCCGCCGCCAAAATGTATGCTGGCGAGCGTGCGCGGCCCCGTCACCGCGCGCCAGCGGGCCATGTCGGCGATCAGCGCATCGGCAAGTGCCGCGCTATCGGCGCCTTTGGCCTTGTAGACATTGAAATCGCAATATGGGCAGATGCGCGCGCAGTACGGCCAGTGGATATAAAGCCCGAGAGGGGCGGGCGCGAGGGTGCTCACGCGCCAAACACCGTGTCTGTCAGCTTGCCGAAAGCGGCGGCGCGGTGGCTCAGCGCCTTCTTCTCCGCCGTGCCCATCTCGGCAAAGGTGCGGGTTTCGCCTCTGGCCACAAACACCGGATCATAGCCAAAACCCTGATCTCCGCGCGGCGGCCAGACAAGATCACCTTTCACCTCGCCCTCGAAGACCAGCTCGGCCCCGTCCGGGTGGACCAGCGCCAGCACACAGA
>ERZ869909.3082-NODE-3082-length-10067-cov-6.788589_pt1 | contig 10067 bp, 4 predicted proteins | sample MGYA00520892_ERZ869909 | MGnify/ENA primary metagenome ERZ869909 (study PRJEB32215, sample SAMEA104723947) | bioreactor metagenome | biome: bioreactor; feature: anaerobic bioreactor; material: water | place: China | collected 2015-03-12 ... | reverse complement strand
ATGCGTTCCAGATGGCGGCCACGGTCGAGCGCTCCAAGCCGGCGTTGAAGCGTCGGGTGGGTGCTGAACATGTGCCCGCCCTCGCTCCAAAACATTAGGCACGCATAGCGCGCATTGCAGTCGGGACGGGCAGGGGCCTGTTCGTGGAGTTTCCGCAAGGCGCTCGCCATCGCTGCCGGAGACGTCAGTAGTGCGCCGAAGGCATCGGCCGTGTACTCCCGCGTCCGCGATAAGCGCTTCACCAGGAGTTCGCTGATGAGGAACAGCGTTTTGCGCAGGATTTGCCCGAAGAGGTAGATCAGCAAAGCGTTCTGACGCGAACGGCTTAGTCGTGCGCCGGCATCGAAGCCTCGATCGGTCATCCCGTCGACCATGCTCTGAAACCCCGCAGCCATCTGCATGCGGCGCATGTCGCCGGAGATGATATGCCCCAGCTCGTGGCCGATGATGGCGTCGAGTTCCTCGTCCTTAAGCCCTTGCATGAGCGGAAGGCCGATGACCACGGCCGCGTCCTTGCGGCTGGAGCCGATGGCATAGGCATTGGCCGACCGCATCACCGCCACGCGAGGGAGAGGAAGGTCCAGTTGCTTGGCCATGCGGTGCACACGCTGCGTCAGCGGTGCCTCGGGTCCGAGTTCCGTAACCCCCAGGCTCGATGCGAGGGCCTTTTTCGCCGAATTGGCGAAGCCGAGTCCCCAGCCTACGGCGCAGAGACCAAAGAAGGCGGCGAGGGCGGGAGGAATGAGGCCTGAGCTGTCGATTACCCGAAAGAGATTGTCGGGGAAGTGCCACAGCACATTGAGGGGATAGTTCACGAGCGCCGGTATGAGCCGGCACAGGTAGAAGGCGGCGAGAAGTGAAAAGGTCAGCTTGAAAGGAATGACCCAGGCATGGCTCCTAAGCCGCTGCCCGTTGAAATTCGTAGGGATAGACATCGCGGTTCTCCGACAATGGACGCGGCACGCGACGCATCGGCAACTTGGAAACCCACAACGGACTTGAGAATCAGTATTTTACTTCAGAATACGGAGAAACATCGATGCGTGTGCGGTGTTTTTGCGGAGAAGCGGTCCAAGTAAGCCAGATTTTGGCAGGAAAAGGCTTTCGTGCCAAAAAAGTGGCAGGAAAGTCGATGACGACTCAGATCACGAGCGTTCCCGCATTCGGTGCTCAACGAGCAGGCAGCACCGAGCGTTGACGGCTGGATACGACTTGCGCGCTCCCCCTATCGTTGCGCCATGGCGGGCGAGAACCATCACTTTGAAAAGAAATCCCCGCGGAAGGTCATGGGCACCCCCGCCGACTGGCAGGCGTTGGGCTTGAAGCTCTTGTGGTGGAGGATTTAGAGGTACCCGCGTTCGAAGATCGGAAAGATCCAAGAGAGGATCGGCGCCGAGATTTCACGGCACAAGATCAAGGGAAGAACTGGACACCCTCCACGCGGCCGGGAAGGTCGGCCGAGAGGACGACAGGAAGGCGCGGATCACTGGTTGGCGGGTTAGCGTTTATTGAAAAACGTGCCGCCTATCCGGGTACGAATCGGCTCCCAGATTCGATAAAACAGAGTAACGCGTTGATATTGCGGGATAGTTTATCGGATACGCAACGATAAAATCACGCGATCGCGTTCGATATCCACGACACCTTGCCAGTCGAACAAGGATTGCAAGATGCAGCTGGTTCTCACATAATCCGCATAAGGAATATCAACGCAATAAATTGTTTTAAGCATTGGAAAACACGATCGGTTCTCTTCCCCCCGCCGCACGCCCCAGGCATCATGCCCGACAACAAGACATCAGGGGGCCTTCGATAGTGGATCACTTTGGAGCCATAGAAAAGCGGCTGTGGTCGAGCGCGGACAACCTGCGCGCCAACTCCAACTTCGCCAGCAACGAATACTTCATGCCCGTGATGGGACTGATTTTCTTGCGGCACGCCTACAGCCGATTTTTGCTTATCAGGGAGCGGGTCGAAGCCACGCTCCCCAAGCGGGGCGGCAAGGCGCGTGAACTTACCAAGGCCGACTTCTCGCAGAAGGGCGCCATCTTCCTGCAGCCGCACGCGCAGTTCGAATATCTCGCCGGCCTTCCCGATAGCGAAGACCGGGCTCAGCGCATCATCGATGCCATGGACAGCATCGAGGCCGACTACGAGAACCTCAAGGGCACGCTTCCGAAGCAGGAATACCAGCAGCTGGACAACGAAGTGCTGGGCGACATCATCCGCACGTTCAACGACCCGGCCCTCAAAAAGGCCAACGGTGACGTGTTCGGCCGCATCTACGAATACTTCTTGACGCAGTTTGCCGACCAGAAGGCTCACGACGGAGGCGAGTTCTTCACCCCGGTCTCTCTGGTTCAGATGATCGTCAACATCATCGAGCCAGACCACGGCAAGGTTTTAGACCCAGCTTGCGGCTCCGGCGGCATGTTCGTGCAGAGCGCGCATTTCATCGAGAACGCCCACTTCAACCCCATGGAGCGGGTGACGTTCTATGGCATGGAGAAGAACCCGACGACCATTCGGCTCGCCAAGATGAACTTGGCGGTTCACGGTTTGGAAGGCGCGATAGCGAAGGCCATCAGTTATTACGACGAGCCGCACGAGCTGGTGGGCAAGTGTGATTTCGTCATGGCCAACCCGCCTTTCAACGTGGACGAGGTTGACGCCGAGAAGGTCAAGAATGACCCGCGCGTGCCTTACGGGCTTCCCGGCGTGAACAAGAAAGGCAAACTCTCCAACGGCAACTACCTTTGGATCAGCCACTTCGACGCGTATCTCAATGATACCGGCCGTGCAGGGTTCGTCATGTCCTCGCAGGCCTCGTCGGCCGGCGGCGAAGAAGCCAAGGTTCGCGAAAAGCTCATCGCCTCCGACCACGTCTCGATCATGATGGCCATCCGGAGCAACTTCTTCTACACGCGCACGGTACCGTGCGAACTTTGGTTCCTCGACAAGGCTAAGCCGAAGGAACACGAGGGCAAGGTGCTGATGATTGACGCGCGCAATGTGTTCCGCAAGGTCACGCGCAAGATCTATGATTTTTCGCCCGAGCAGCAGCAGAACCTCGCCGCCATCGTCTGGCTCTATCGTGGTGAGCAGGAACGCTTCCTGGAGCTTCTTGAAGAGCATCTGGAACATGCCGTGGAAGAGTCACAGCGCTGCGTTGGCACATTGCCCATCGACGAGACCGTTCAAGAGACCGTATGTCCGCTTGCTCCGTTAGTGGAGGGCTTTAAGGCCGCTATCGATGCGTACGTGACCGGCAATGATGATGCCGCCGAGGACATCCGTAAGGCCGTTGGCACCTTCGAGGCTGACGTAAAGGCACTCGGCAACGTTACCTCGAAGCTGCAAGCAAGTTGGAAGGCGACGAAGCGCGCCATGAAGAGCCTCACGGCATTTGCCAATGACGCCGAGTCCATCGCCAACACGAGCCGCGATCTCATCAAACAGGCCGACCACCTGTTCAAGCTCATCAGCAAGGTGGTTGAGGGCGGCAGGACCAACGGACGAGGAAATCCACTCAAGTCGCTGGAGGGCGTACGCAAGGCCGCTGTCGAGCAACTCAAACTTCCGCGATACTTCTGGAAGCAGGCACGCTGGCTGGTAGAGCGGTTTCCGGACGCGGACCTTCGCGAAGTGCCGGGGCTGGTCAAGCTCGTCGGGAAAGACGAGCTGCAAGCCAACGATTGGAGTCTGACACCGGGCCGCTACGTTGGCGTGGCGCCCCAGGAGGATGACGAAGATTTCGACTTCGAGGAAACGATCCGCAACATTCACCTGGAGCTGCAAGGGTTGAATGACGAAGCGGTCGAGCTGGCCGCGACGATCGCGCAAAACTTCGAGAGTTTGGCAATATGAGCCGAGAAGTTCGTCTGGGTGAGTTGATCGAAATAAAGCATGGCTTTGCCTTTCCCGGAGAGCACTTCGCGAGCGAAGGTGATTTCGTGCTGTTGACCCCTGGCAATTGTTACGAAACCGGCGGTCTACGACTGAAAGGCGAAAAAGAAAAGTACTACGTTGGCGACATCCCTGAATGCTTTGTTTTGAGAGAAAACGACTTGATTTTGGTTATGACCGATCTTGTGCAAAATGCGCCAATTCTTGGCGGAGCGTTCCTTATTCCTGAAGATCGAAAGTTTTTGCATAACCAGCGGCTTGGGCTTGTCAAAATCAACGACACCGATCGAATCGTCAGGAAATATCTATACTATCTTCTCAACTTCGAAGGATACCGCTCGCAAGTGCGAGCTTCTGCATCGGGAGCGACTGTCAGACACACTTCGCCATCGCGAATTTATAACTGCCGAGTGCCTCTGCCTGATCCTCAGGTGCAAGCTCGCATCGCCGATATTCTTTCCGCCTACGACGACCTTATCGAAAACAACCGCCGCCGCATTGCGCTACTGGAGCAAGCTGCACGCGAGCTTTACCGCGAGTGGTTCGTCCGCCTCCGCTTCCCCGGGCACGAGCACGTGAAGATCGTTGATGGCGTGCCGGATGGGTGGTCGCTCACTAAGATAGGCGATGCGGCCCCATTGTCTTATGGCAAGGCACTTCAAGCTGAAAGGCGCACTCCGGGACCTTACCGGGTTTTTGGATCGAGCGGAGAAGTGGGAACCCACAGCGAAGCGATCGTTTCCGGGCCCGGTATTATTGTCGGACGTAAGGGCAGCATTGGAAGCGTACATTGGTCTGAAGGCGATTTCTGGCCGATCGACACGGTCTACTTCGTCCAACCGGATCGAGTGTCGCCCTTTCTCCAGTACGCCCTGGAGCGGGTCGGCTTCATAAATACCGATGTCGCGGTGCCTGGTCTGAATCGAGATTACGCGCACGGCCGTGAATTGCTTTGGCCCGCCGACGCCTTACTTCGCGACTTTCACGAAGCAATCGCTCCAATGCGCAAGCAATGTTCCGTCCTGCGCTCCCAAAGCGAAAAGCTCGCCCGCGCGCGAGACCTCCTCCTCCCCCGCCTCATGAACGGAAGCATTGCCGTATGAGGTACGACGAAGACCATCTGGTGCAGCAAACCACGGCCGACTACTTGAGCGGCAAGCTCGGCTGGGGCAGCGTCTTTGCTTTCAACACCGAGGTCTTCAACGATGCCGGCGCCCTTGGCATTCGTCCGGATGGCAAAACCAATCTTGGGCGCAGCAATGAGACAGAGACCGTTCTCAAGCGGCACCTACACGCCGCTCTAACCCGTCTTAACCCAAACCTGTCCGAGGAAGCATACGCGAACGCCATCCGGCAGCTTACCGAAGTGAGCGCGGCACAATCGCCTCTGCAAACCAATCGCGAGATGTACGATCTCATCCGTGGTGGCGTGAAGGTCTCGTACCGGTCGCCAAAGGGTGGCATGGAAACCCGAACTCTTCGGGTCATCGATTTTGATAACGCTGCAAACAACGATTTCCTCTGCGTCCGCGAGCTGTGGATCAAGGGTTCACTTTACCGGCGCCGCGCTGACATCGTCGGCTTTGTTAACGGGCTGCCGCTGTTGTTTATTGAGGTCAAGAACCTCCATAAGAACCTGGAACGCGCACATCGCGAGAACTTGTGCGACTACCGGGACACCGTCCCGCACCTGTACCACCACAACGCCATCACCATCCTCGGCAACGGCCATCGGGCGGTGGTTGGCGCCTATTCGACGCCCTTCAAGTTTTTCCGCGAGTGGAAGCGTCTGGACGAAGATGACAAGGGCGCCGTGGACATGGAGACCCTGCTCAAGGGCGTCTGCAGCAAAGCCAACTTCCTCGACCTCGTAGAAAACTTCATCCTCTTTGACGAGTCCGCCGGGGAGACCGTCAAGATCGTTGCGCAGAACCAGCAGTTCCTGGGCGTTAACAAAGCGGTGGAGGCTGTCCGGAACCGGCATGACCTTGCCGGTAAGTTAGGCGTTTTCTGGCACACCCAGGGGGCGGGCAAGTCGTATTCCATGGTCTTCTTCGCGCGGAAGGTTCACCGCAAGCTGGGCGGGAACTTCTCCTTCTTGGTGCTCACCGACCGCGAAGATCTCGACAACCAGATCTATAGGACCTTCGTGGGGGCAGGGGCCGTCAGTGAAAATGATGACGTCCGCGCGACTGGCGGCGATGACCTCAAGGCCAAGCTCGCCGGCCGACACGCAGCCTATGTGTTCTCGCTGGTTCAAAAGTTTAATCAGCCCGTGACCAAGGGCGAGCCCTACTCGGACCGTGCCGACATCATCGTTATGACGGATGAGGCTCACCGCACGCAGTATGGCTCGCTGGCCCTCAACATGCGCCTAGCACTGCCGAACGCCAGCTACATCGGTTTCACAGGCACGCCGCTGATGTCGGGCGACGAGATAACCAAACAGGTGTTTGGCGGATACGTCTCCCGCTACGGCTTCCAACGTGCGGTGGAGGATGGCGCCACACTTCCCCTCTACTACGACGCACGCGGCGAGAAGCTGAACCTCGCTCATGATGAACTGAACGACCGGATTGCGGAAAAGCTCGAAGAGTTCGAAGAGGAGCTGTCTGATCGCGATGTGGCTGCGCGCCTCGAACAGGAGCTCAAGCGCGAATATCACATCATTACGGCCAACGACCGCCTCGACGCCATCGCTAAAGACTTCGTGGAACACTATTCCACGCGATGGGAGAGCGGCAAAGCCATGCTGGTCTGCATCGATAAGGTGACGTGTGCGCGCATGCACGCCCTGATCGTAAAGCATTGGGAAGCCAAGACCAAGGAGTTGGAACGGGCGCTCAAGACCGCGAAGGATGAGCAAGACGCTCTTACGCTACAGCGCCAGGTCAACTGGATGAAGGAGACGTTGGCGGCTGTCGTGGTCAGCGAAGAACAGGGTGAGGTCGCACGGTTCCGCGAATGGAACATCGACATCACGCCGCATCGCCGTTTGCTGAAGGAGGGTTTCACACTTGCGGACGGAACGCGTCTGGACGTGGAGACCGCCTTCAAGCGCGATGGACATCCCTTCCGCATCGCCATCGTTTGCGCCATGTGGCTGACCGGCTTTGATGTGAAGAGCCTTGCAACACTGTACCTGGACAAGCCGCTTAAGGCCCACACCTTGATGCAGGCCATCGCCCGCGCCAACCGCGTCAAGGATGGCAAGGAAAACGGGCTGATTGTCGATTACTGCGGCATTCTCAAAAACCTGCGCAAAGCTCTTGCCACGTTCGGCGGCCATGCCGGCGAAGATACGCCCCCACCGGAAGTTGACCCGCTCAAGCCCGATACCGACCTGCTTGCGGAGTTGGACGAAGCCATCGGGCTTGTGCGTGGTTTTCTGTCTGAGCGAAGCGTTAGCCTCGACCGACTGATTGAAAGTGAAGGATTTGACCGCAACGCGGCTCTGGTCGCAGCGAAGGAAGCCATCAACGCTGATGATGAAGCCCGCAAGCGGTTTGAGATCATAGCGCGGGCGGTGTTCAGCAAGTTCAAAGCCTGCCTCACGATGCCGGAGGTCTTAAGCCGGCGTCCGGCCTACGCGGCGACCAGCTACATCTACAAAAGCTTGGAGGAAGACCGCGAGCAGGCTGACATCAGTAAGATCATTCAGGAGCTACACACAGTGGTGGCCGGGGCGATTCGGCCTCGGCCGGTCGGCCAAGACGAGCCTACAAAGCTCTACAACATCGCAGCCATTGATTTTGAACGCCTGCGGCAGGAGTTCGAGCGGAGTCCGAACAAGAATACGCAAACACGGTCGCTGAGGGACGCTATCGAGATGCGACTCGCCCGCATGATTGCCAAGAACCCACTCCGCATCAACTTCCAACAGCACTACGAAGAGCTCGTCGCGGAATACAATGCCGAGAAGGACCGCGTGACGATTGAGGAGACGTTCGAGCGCCTTCTCAAGCTGGTTGCTGCCCTTGATGAAGAGGAGCAGAGGGCTGCCAAGGAGCAATTGCCGGAGGACGCTCTGCCCATCTTCGATTTGCTTCGCAAGAGCACGCTGACACCGGGTGAGATCAAGAAGATCAAATCCGTAGCCGTTGACCTCTACGACCGCCTCTTGAAGATCGAGCAGGACATCGCGAACTGGCGGGCTACTGAAGGCAACCGCGACCGTGTTCGTCAGATGATATTTGATACGCTATTCACCGAAGAAACTGGATTACCCGACAGCTATGGCGAGAACGAAATCGCTCAGGCAACAGATGCCATATACCAGTTCGTCTATTCGAGTCCGCAGCACGCGCGCGCTGGCCCGTAGACACCCGTAGAGCCAAATAAGCAGCCACTTGTTTCCTGGTCGCTCCCTAGCACCGCCGCTGCAATCAATTCAGGCTTGTGGATTGCAAAAGCTGACGAACCACCCCAGAATCCGCCCATGGCCACTTCAGATCAGCTCAAGGCGCTACTCAAAGCCTACGTTTCGGACGACAGGGCGCAGTTCACGTCCGTCGCCATGCAAATTGCGGCCAACGAGGCTAAAGCGGGCCACGGCAAACTCGCCGAAGAGCTGCGGAAGCTCATTGATGAATCAAAAGCCAGGGTACCTGCGCGCGCACCCAGCCCGATACCGCTCGTGCGACCCAAGGGGGAAGTTGCCGACCTTCTGACGGTGTCCTATCCGAAGGTCCGATTATCGGATTTGATCCTGTCTAAAGATACGGCGGCTGTTCTACAGCGGTTGCTGAAAGAGCATCGGTCGCTACGTGACATCAGAAGTCACGGACTTGCGCCAAGGAAAAAGCTCCTTCTGCTGGGCCCGCCGGGGACCGGAAAAACCCTTACTGCCTCCGCTATCGCGGGCGAATTAAGCCTTCCCCTTTTTGTCGTGAGACTCGACCGCTTAATTACTCGCTACATGGGCGAAACTGCCGCCAAGCTCCGCTTGATCTTTGATGCTATCGCAGCAACGCACGCCGTGTATCTATTCGACGAGTTCGACAGTATAGGCTCCGAGAGGGGCCTAGGAAACGACGTGGGCGAAATTCGCCGCGTCGTAAATAGCTTCTTGCAGATGGTCGAGGAGGATTCTTCAGACAGCGTCATCATCGCCGCCACTAACCATGCGGCTATCTTAGATAAAGCATTGTTCAGACGATTCGATGACATCGTCGAATACACTTTGCCAACCAGGAATCAAGCTGCAGAGGTTTTGAAAACAAAACTCGCGGGCTTCAAATCTGGACGTATCCAATGGGTGAACCTGGCGAAAAAAGCCGTGGGATTGAGTTACGGAGACCTCACGCGCGCTGTCGAGGATGCTATTAAACAATCTATTATCGAGCGCCGCGCCGTAACGAATGTCGATTTGGCTGCTTCCATTCAGGAACGCAAAGTTGCTGCGGGAGCGGGACGCCGTACCGAACCAAAAAAGTAATTTCCTTTGCCCCATTACCCGCACATCATCGTTCCATTCGAGGCGGAAACTAGCCGCTTCACGTCCACGCGAGGCGGCGGTGCAAGGTTCGTTACTCCGCCACGAGCAAGGGGGGCCCACGCGAACAAGCTTCTTCAATCATTGGAGGGCGCAATTGCTGGCGTAGGTCGGCGCGAGCAGGTCGGCAACGGCTTCTACAACGTCAACACCCTGAGTCTCACATTTGAGAGTGATCCTGGGTTTCCACTTGCGTTCGAAAGCCTCGATTTGCCGCGCAGCGGCATCCATCTTCTCGCGGTGTCAACAGATGCCCAAGGGCGAACCCTTGCGACGATTTCCGTGCCTCAGGATAAGCTAAGCGTTTTAATTGGGAAACTTGAGGCTTACCGCGACAAGGACCCAAATCGCCCTCTCGCGGAAGGCGAGAAGAAGGGCCGCGATAACCGGAAGCTAGTCGAAAGCATCAGCGAGATTAGGCTCGCAACTTTGCGCCAGCTTTGGACCGATCCGCCAGAGGATTTCCCCGCTCCTAATACGGACACGATATTTGAAGTGTGGTTGCTCGGGGGTGAGGGGGAAGGGGACCCCGCACCGACTCTAAGGGCAGCACAACAGGACTTCGGATACGTCGTGATCTCTCAGAACACGTTGAGGTTCATTGACCGCAGTGTCCTCCTTGTGCGCGGGACCATTGAGCAACTTTCTCGCGGCGTGGAGATCCTAG
>ERZ869909.3079-NODE-3079-length-10069-cov-7.916833_pt1 | contig 10069 bp, 11 predicted proteins | sample MGYA00520892_ERZ869909 | MGnify/ENA primary metagenome ERZ869909 (study PRJEB32215, sample SAMEA104723947) | bioreactor metagenome | biome: bioreactor; feature: anaerobic bioreactor; material: water | place: China | collected 2015-03-12 ... | reverse complement strand
GGCTCGACGCCCATCGGCTGATCGAAGAGTTCATGATCCAGGCCAACGTCGCCGCCGCCGAAACGTTGGAGCAGGCCAAGACACCGCTCATCTACCGCGTGCACGATCAGCCCTCGAAAGAGAAGCTGAAGGCGCTGAAGGATTTTCTCGACACGCTCGACATGAAGCTCGCAGCCAACACCGGCCTCAAGCCTGAAGCGTTCAACGCCGTTCTTGCTCGCGCAAAGTCGCTGCCCGTGCCGGAGCTGGTGAACGAGGTCGTCCTGCGGTCGCAGGCCCAGGCCGAATACACACCTCAGAACATCGGCCACTTTGGCCTCAACCTCGCGCGGTATGCACACTTCACGTCACCCATCCGCAGATACGCAGATCTCGTCGTCCATCGCGCACTCATCCGTGCCTTGAAGCTCGGCCCCGATGGCCTGACGGATGCCGAACTGCGTCACCTCGCCGATACGGCAAAAGAGATTTCGGAAGCCGAACGCCGCGCCATGTCCGCCGAGCGCGAAACGATCGACCGCCTCATCGCGGCCCACCTTGCTGATCGTATCGGCGCCACCTTCGAAGGCCGCATCGCGGGCGTCACGCGCTCGGGTCTGTTCGTAAAGCTGAAGGACACGGGCGCCGACGGCTTCGTGCCGGTCTCCACGCTCGGTCAGGATTATTTCGCGCACGTCGAGGAAGCCCACGCCCTCGTCAGCACGCGGAGCGGCGAGACCTATCAACTCGGCGACGCCGCAACCGTGCGCCTCGTCGAAGCGGTGCCGACAGCGGGCGCATTGCGCTTCGAAATGCTCTCGCCCGGCAAAAAAGGCAGTTCCACGCACCGCCTCAAGGGCGTCCGCACACGCCACCGCCCGCGAGGCCGACGATAGGCCCCCGACGATAAGTCACGGTTGAGCAGTCCGGCCCCTTGGGCCTAATAAGGCCGTGCGGTCGCCTGTCCGGCAGGTCCCCTTTCGGAGGAACCCTCTCTCATGATCGAATACGACGCGACATCGCCCGCCGCTGCCGCCCCAAAGCGCGAGGTATGGCCCGCGGTTTCGCTCGGGTTGAGGATGCTGTGCCCAGCCTGTGGCAAGGGGCCAATGTTCGGCAAATACCTCAAGGTCACCCATACTTGCCCGTCCTGCCGCGAAGAGTTGCACCACCAGCGCGCAGACGACGCCCCGCCGTATTTCACGATGAGCATCGTCGCGCACATCGTTGTTGCCGGCGTTCTCATTCTTGAGCGTCTCTACGCCCCGCCAACCTGGGTTCATCTTTCGCTCTGGCTGCCGCTCACCGTGCTGCTCAGCCTCTGGATCCTGCCACGCGTGAAGGGCGGATTGGTCGGCCTTCAATGGGCGCTGCGGATGCACGGCTTTGGCGGCACCCCCGACGAGCCCGAGCCGGAACCCACGCCCAGCCGCGGCCCCGTTGCGTGACGGGCACGGCTTGAAACCACCGTCCTCCATATCGCGACGCGCAGACCCATCCGGTCGAACGCGGTCTCCCTCGCTCCCGCCTTCGCCGCCACAGCGTGCCGGACCGCAAGCCACCAAGGCCCTGCGCCCGCGGGACGCAGCAACCCTCGTCATCGTCGATCGCTCGGCAGCGACGCCGCGCGTGCTCATGGGCCGCCGTCATCCAGGCCAGGTGTTCCTGCCAGATACGTTCGTGTTCCCCGGCGGACGCGTCGAACCGGCGGACCGCGCTCTTGCTCGGCGGCTCGCTCTCCCGCCCCGCGAAACCGAACGCCTGGGCTATGCCGTCCAGGGCCGCCCGTCGGACAGGCGCGCCGCAGCTCTTGCGCTCGCCGCCATCCGCGAAACATTCGAGGAAACCGGCTTCGTCGTCGGCACACCGGCTTCAAACGCGCGCGCAGCCGCGCCTGGCGCTTGGCGCGATTTCATCAGGGCCGGACACCACCCGCGCCTCGATGGCCTCACCTTCTTCGCCCGCGCAATTACGCCGCCGGGCCGCCCCCGCAGGTATGACACGCGCTTTTTTCTAACTGATGCCGCCATGGTCACGCAGTGCGTGGGAAATCTCGACGGCGAATTGCTCGACATCGATTGGTTTACGCTCGATGAAGCCCGCCAACTCAATCTGCCGTCCATCACGCACCACGTGATCGAGGATCTCGCAAAGCTGCTCGCCCGCCCGGCGAAACGGCTCACCGCGCGCAACGTACCGTTTTACCGCCACCGCTACGGCCGCTTCGAACGCACGCTTTTGTCCCCGCCGGACTGACACGGGCGATAGGCCGCGGCATCACCACCCAAAGAATGACGAATTCGCACGCGCGCCAGCTTGACACCAAAAGCGCGGTCAGTATGGTGCCCAATCCGAATTACAGACTGGCTCCAGTTCGAGACTTAAGATCAATGGCCAAGCAAATCGTCCAGAAAATCAAGCTGCTCTCAACGGCAGGCACCGGCTTCTTCTATGTCACGAAGAAGAATCCGCGCACCTCGACCGAGAAGCTGAGCTTCCGCCGTTACGACCCGGTCGTACGCAAGCACGTCGAATTCAAGGAAACGAAGATCAAATAGCGCACAGGCCCTGCATTTTAAGGCGTGCGTGATCGCAGTGTTTAAGGAGCCCGGCATCGCCGGGCTGAAATTTCAGGGAAGCCGGCTGAAGGAGTATGGCCGCAAACGCCCTTGACCAGGGCCCGTAACCGCTCGGCAGCGGGGTAAGCATTCCGAGAAAGCGACGGACCCTGGCCTAGTGACCAGATGGTGTCAAAGAGGGCGTTGACGCTCCACCTGGTGTCGCAGCAGATCCTGAAACCCACTACGATTTCCCGCTCCACCGGGAGATGCGGCGGACCCAATGGAGCAGAGAACTGGTCAGCCCGACGCGCCGGCAAAAAAACTTGCTCGGAGCGCGCTGGCATAGAATTTGTTAGCGATTTCCCTCCGTGCGCGAGACTGGCAGAAGAGAGGGGCGATTGCAAGATTAGAGCTTGACCATTGCGTGGCGAGCACTCATTGCGTTCGAATCGAGGTTAACTGGCGCAACCTGTGGGCGCACAGCCGCTAAATACACCGCTTCCGATACACGGAATGGCGGTGGAACAGGAAGCGAATCTCATTATTTAAATGACTGGAAGGGCGTTATGCGCCCGTCCTCATGCAGCGTCTGAGACGACCTGATTACGACCTTGTCTTTTCGCGGTATAAAGCGCGTTATCGGCCCGCTTAAACAGCGCCTCTGCGGTGTCGTCGTCCCCATCCCAGGTTGCAAGTCCCACGCTCGCTGTCACCCAGATTGTCCGGTCCGGGCCGATGGTGAACGGCTCCGATGCGACACAAGCACGCACCCGCTCGCCAATCTGCCCTGCCAGCACGGGATCGGTGTCCGGCATGATGATCAGAAACTCTTCGCCACCGAGCCGGCACGCCAAATCCACGCCCCGTGTATAGCGCCGGAAACGGTCCGAGAATTCCTTCAGCACCAGATCGCCGGCGTCGTGCCCATACGTGTCGTTCACGTGCTTGAAGTGATCGATGTCGGCGATCAACACCGAAAGCGAACGCCGCGACTTCAACGCATCCTGGATCAGCGTCTTGAGATGGCGCTCCATGTAGCGCCGGTTGTGCAGCCCCGTCAGCGGATCGGACACTGAAAGCTCGACGCTTTCGCGCAGACGATTGCGGAGATAGTCCGAGAAGCGCTTCCGCCGGATCTGCGTCTTCACGCGCGCAAGAAGCTCGTGCCGGTCTACGGGCCGCATCAGGTAGTCGTTGACGCCCATGTCGAGCCCGCGCAAAAGCCGCGCCTCGTCTCCTGCGTCCACCATGATGAGAATGGGCAGATGCCGCGTCCGATCCATCGAGCGGACCTGCGAGCAAAGGCGAAGCCCGTCCATCCCTTCGAGACTCAACGCCACGACGAGCAGATCGAACGGTTGCATCGCGAGATGCCGTAACGCGATCTGCGGATCGGGCTCGATGTAAGCTTCGTGCACCTTGGCGAGCGCACTCATCACCCGCGACGACGAACGCGGATGATCGTCGATCACGAGCACGCGCCCCGGCCCATCGGAAAGAATTCCAGCCAGCACGTCGTCGTCGGCAAGCCCCATTTCCCGGCTCGTCGAAACGCGCATCAACATTTCGTCGTTGAGCATCTTGAGCCGCGCAAGGCTCTTCACGCGCGTCACGAGTGCGATGTCGTCCACCGGCTTGGTGAGGAAGTCGTCAGCGCCGCAGTCGAGCCCCTGAACCTTGTCGGAAACCTGATCCAGCGCCGTCACCATCACCACCGGGATGTGCAGCGTCGAAGGAGAACTCTTGAGGCGGCGGCACACTTCGAAGCCGTCCATGCCCGGCATCATGACGTCGAGCAGCACGACGTCGACGCGCTCACGCTGGCAGATATCCAGCGCCTCCTGGCCGGACGACGCTGTCACCACCTCGAAGTATTCGGCCTCGAGGCGCGCTTGAAGCAGGCGAACGTTGGCAAGGATATCGTCAACGACGAGAACTCTGGCAGTCATAACTGATACTCACACACACCTGAACGCACGCACGAACTCCGCGCGCCTCAGGCCTCCCCGGCAAATCGTCTAACCGTTTCGAGAAACACAGAGACCGAAATCGGCTTCGAGACATAGGCCTCGCATCCACCCGACCGGATGCGCTCCTCGTCTCCCTTCATCGCGAAGGCCGTGACCGCCACGACAGGAATGTCGCGCAGCTCCTCGTCCTCCTTGAGCCACTTCGTGACCTCGAGCCCGGAAACCTCCGGCAACTGGATATCCATAAGGATCAGATCCGGCCGATGAACACGGGCGAGCGTCAACGCGTCGAGCCCGTTTCTGGTCTGCACGGTCAGATAGCCGTAGGCGTCGAGCAAATCGTGGAAGAGCTTCATGTTGAGCTCGTTGTCTTCCACGATAAGCACAGTTTTGGCGGTGCGCGGGCTCACCTCGCCCTGCGTCTGGCCCTCGACGGCCGCGTTTGTCGCTTGATACGTCATCGTCGAGTGTCTTTGCGCTGCCCCGCCATTCGCCATTACCTGCACCGATTCTGCGGGTCTAAGAGAGCGAGTATGCCTGTGTTAGCTTAAGCAACTGTTGAAAGCTTTGCCGCGTTACGAAACTGCGGGCTAAACCTCGGACGAAACGAACAAAAAGGACACTGCGGGAGATGGCAAAACGCGAGCCGAAACCGGGCCTGGAAGATGCCCAGACCGTGGGCCTGACGGCCCTCGCCTTCCTCGCCGAGGACGCCCCCCGTCTCGGCCGTTTTCTGGCCCTCACCGGCATCGGCCCGGACCAGCTCAGAAGCGCCGCCGACGCACCCGAAACCCTTCTCGCGGTCCTCGATCACCTCCTGGGCGACGAATCCCTTTTGCTTGTATTTGCAGCCGCCCGCGGCGTCCGGCCCGAGACCGTCATCCCCGCACGGGAAGCGCTCGCCCGCACCCTCGGCAGCGAGACCGTCTATGAGTGACGGCAAGCTCCGTCTCGGCATCGATCTGGGCGGCACCAAGATCGAGGGCTGCGTGCTCGGCGCCGGGGGCGCCGAAGCGGCGCGCCAGCGCATCCTCGCACCCCAGGGGAATTACGAGGATACGCTGGCGGCCCTGGTCGGCTTGATCCGCGATCTCGAAAAACAGGCAGGCGCCGCCGTTACCGTCGGCATCGGCATGCCGGGCTCTCTCTCTCCGTCCACGGGCCTCGTCCGCAACGCCAACTCCACATGGCTCAACGGCCGCCCGCTGCACCAGGATCTCGAAGCGGCACTCGGCCGGCCCATCCGCATGGCCAACGACGCCAACTGCTTCGCGCTTTCGGAAGCGACCGACGGAGCCGGAGCCGGCGCACGCTCGGTCTTCGGCATCATCATCGGCACGGGCTGCGGCGGTGGCCTCGTCTTCGATGGCCACGTTCTCGAAGGCGCGCGCGGCATTGGCGGCGAATGGGGGCACAATCCGCTTCCATGGGCCGAGCCTGACGAGCACCCCGGCCCCACCTGCTGGTGCGGACGCAAAGGCTGCATGGAGATGTGGGCCTCCGGCACGGGTCTATCGGGCGATTATAAGCGCCGCACCGGCGAACTCGTCTCCGGCCACGAGATCGTCGCACGCGCCGCATTGGGCGAACCCGCCGCGAAAACGAGCCTCGACCGCCACGCCTCGCGCCTCGCCCGCGGCCTCGCCCACGTCATCAACATCGTGGACCCCGAGATCGTCGTCCTCGGCGGTGGCCTCTCGAAATTGCCCCACCTTTACGAGGTGCTGCCCAGCCTCGCCGCGCCGTACGTCTTCTCGGACGTCCCCGCAATCACGATCCGCCCACCCAAATGGGGCGACGCGAGCGGCGTGCGCGGCGCCGCCTGGCTGTGGAACGCGTAACGCAAGCGCTCGCGTGCGCACAACCTGTCATCCCGGCCAAGTGCACCCCGGCTTAAAGCCGGGGAAACGCAGTGCCGGACGCAGGAGAAGCTCCTATCGCAAAAAAAACCGGCGCGTCAGCGCCCGGGAGCGTCTTGCCGAAGCCATGCAAGCAAAAGAGCGGCGGAGCCATGCTCCGCATGGGACTGCGCTGGCCATCCACCAGCACCCGGCCTCTTATCCAAAGCGTCTCGCAACTTGCGTACGAAACAAGACAAGCCCCCTAAGGCGTCACGCCCTTACACGGCGACGGCTCGAAGTACGTCAGCTCCTTCAACTCGCCTTTGATCGCGAATTCGCCGTGGTTGATACGAAGACTGCTGGTGACGCCGTTCTCGTGAAAGCGGTAGCTCATCTCGTAGAGCGGAACGGCGTCCGCCTTGCCCGAATCCGGCGAATAATAGCTCACGAGCACAGGCCAAGACGGAATATCGTCCAGTGCATCGCCACCCTTGGCCAGCGCGATAGGTGTCCCCTGCCCCTCCTTCACCTGCCGCCCGATAGCCGTCGACGTCACGTAGACCTTGTCGCCTGTTTCCGACCCATCGAACAGGTTCGCGGACAGCATGAACCGCCCCTCGCGTGCAGCCTGGATAATCGCCGTCGAATGCTGGATCGGAAAATAGATGTTGTCGGATAGCTCAAACTCGCGATCCGCCGGCTTCGCAAGATCGACCGTCACGGCGCCCGCCGCACCCGCACGCGTCGCCTCGCCCTGCGTCTGCTCCGCCTGCACCTCGTTCTGGTAGGTGCTGGTGGAGAAACGCAAACGGCGCGCCGGCACTTCCTCCCAACTCGACGTCCTCAGGTCTGTCGTCTGCACCTCACCCTGCTGGTTCAGTGTCTGCGTAACGAAGCGCATGCTCTGCGCATGTCCTTCGCAGCGGTTACCCGACAGCTCGTAGACGATGCGCCCTTCGACCGACACGACGCCAGACGCCGACGAGACGGTGTCGAGCGTCAAATCGTAGACGGCCCGATGCGGCGCAAGCACGACCTCCTTGGCCGGACCGCCCTTCTTCGACGATGCGCCGACTTTCGTCACCCCGGGGCCGCCTGCCCCAGCACCCGTGGCCTCGGCACGGCTCGCCCATTGTGCCTGCCACAGCAAGGCCGCGAACAGAGCAAGAGAAGCCCCGGCCGCCACCTTGAAAGCGCCCCTGAACAGCTCCGGCGCACGATTCAGCATTCTAGTCCATCCTGTTGAAATGGCGGGAAAAGGGGCCGGACGACATGCCGGCTCCTGCCCCGCCACCATCCTCGCCCGAATCTAAGCCACGGGAGCGGCGTTGCAAAGTCCGCTCCATCGAGTATGCAGGGGACCCTGACCATTCTGCGGCCATCCGGCCCGCCATCAACCCCGGAGATTCCTGCCATGACCGGCACCATTGAGGACCGCCTGGCCTCGCTCGGCTACACATTGCCCGCCGCCCCCGCCCCGGTCGCCAACTACGTGCCCTACACGATCGTCGGCAACCTCCTGTTTATCTCCGGCCAGGTCTCCAAGGCCGCAGACGGCACGCTCGCAACCGGCGCCCTCGGCCGTGACCTCGATGTCGCCGCCGGGCAGGAAGCCGCGCGCCACTCCGCCCTCAACGTACTCGCCCAGGCCAAAGCCGCCCTCGGCAGCCTGGAACGCGTAGCCCAGATCGTGCGCCTCACCGGCTTCGTCAACGCCACGCCCGACTTCACCGACCACCCCGCCGTTATCAACGGCGCATCCGATCTCGTGGTCGACGTGCTGGGCGACGCAGGTCGCCACACGCGGGCTGCCGTCGGCGTGTCGAGCCTTCCGCTCAACTCCGCGGTCGAGATCGACGCGATCATCCGCATCGCCGACTGAACCAAAAAGGCGGAGGAAGACGCATGCTCGATTCCGTCTTCCTCCGCCCCATCGCCCACCGCGGCCTGCACGACGCAGCCAAAGGCGTGATCGAAAACACGCCCGCGGCCTTTGAAGCCGCCATCGCGAAGGGCTATGCCATCGAGTGCGATGTGGTGCCCGCGGCAGGCGGCCTGCCCGTCGTCTTCCACGACGACACGCTCGACCGGCTGACAGAGAACCACGGCGCAGTCGCGCACCTCGGCGTCGACGATCTTAAGCGCGTCCGCTTCAAGGGCTCGAGCACGGTCGGTATCCCGACCTTTGCCGAGTTTCTCACATTCTGCGGGCCCCGCGCGCCGCTCGTCGTCGAGATCAAAAGCAATTGGCGTCCCCCACCTCCCGCATTCCTGCACGAGATCGCGCGCCGCGCGTTGGACCACGACGGCCCGATCGCGCTCATGTCGTTCGACCCCGCGCTGATGGCCGCCTTCGCGCATCTCGCGCCCGCCATTCCACGCGGGATCGTATCGGGGAGCTACCGCGAGACCGACGGCACACCATGGTGGCCCCAGCTCTCTGGCTGGCGCACATTCTGTTTGAGAAACCTTCTCGAAGACCGCGGCGCGCCGCCCGACTTCTACGCCTACGAAGTCGGCGCGCTTCCCACAATCGCGACCCGGATTGCGCGCTGGCGCAAACGCCCGATGCTCACCTGGACCGTTCGCACAGAGAAAGACCGCGCGCTTGCCGCTCGCCACGCCGACGCGCCCATCTTCGAGGGCTTCACGCCCTGAGCCTGACCGACGACGAAACGCGCGCTGTCGCTGTCACACGACAACCGCCGCAGCCGGCCGCCCGAACAGATAGCCCTGCAGAAAATCGGCGCCGCTCTCGCGGGCGATCTTCGCGTGCTGCTCATCCTCGATCCCCTCGCACACGACGCGCGCGCCCAGGTCGTGCAGGATCTCTACGATTTTCGGCAGCACGATCCGCGCTCTCGAATTGCTCGCAGCCGCGACGACCAGCGATCGGTCGAGCTTCACGTAATCCGGATCGAGCTGCCAGACCCGATCGAAATTGGAATGCCTTGCCCCGAAATCGTCGATAGCCACGCGAAAGCCGAACGCCTTGTAGCTCCTGATCGCCGCCTCAAGCGCCGTGTTATCCTCAATCGAGGATTCGAGCACTTCGATGGTAATTGCACTGGCTGAAAGGCCTTGATCCGCCAGCGCGGCAGCGAAAAACTCGCCATGCGCCACATCGCGCGCCTCGATATGCCGGCCGTGCACGTTCAGAAAGAGCCGCGCATTCGCGCCGAGCTGTCGATAAAAATTTCCGACATGCAGAAGGCGCACGGCCCGATCCAGAAGGCGCCCATCCTCCAGCGCGCTCGCCCGCTCGAAAAGCACCACCGGCGACACGGGCCGGCCATCCCTATCCCGTGCGCGCAAAAGCGCCTCATGCGCATAAACCTGCTGGTCCGACGCACGGACGATGCATTGAAACGCAGACGTCAGCGCAACATCGCGGAAATCCCACGTGAACTGGCCGTCCTTGCCCACATGGCAATCTCTCGCATCGAGGCCGGCCAATTGGCGGCCGGCCAGCAGCGCATCGCCAGCGCCCTTGAGCGAACCCGTAACAACGGGAGACCTCGGCTCGCCGACCTCACCGTGAGATCCGAAACTCTGCGCGCGGCGACCAAACATCTCTTGCTTTCGATCCAACGAACACGCCCACACGTTCGGATCTACAGCAACGATCTTTACACGCCGATAATTCGTGCGCGTTCAAACCTTATCAGGAATATGAATAACCGAGAGAGCACGATAACAGACGCCCTGCATCCCGCAG
>ERZ869909.3077-NODE-3077-length-10075-cov-2.829266_pt1 | contig 10075 bp, 6 predicted proteins | sample MGYA00520892_ERZ869909 | MGnify/ENA primary metagenome ERZ869909 (study PRJEB32215, sample SAMEA104723947) | bioreactor metagenome | biome: bioreactor; feature: anaerobic bioreactor; material: water | place: China | collected 2015-03-12 ... | reverse complement strand
CCTCCCAGACAGGGTGAATCACAAACAAAAGCCGCTGGGAATCCTGCGATTCAAGTTTCCGCCGAAATGCTTTAATCTCAACGAAATAATTGGTTGCGGTTTGGAATCGGAGGGGGACGCCCCCAAGACAAGCGCAATCTGCCAAATGCGCAAGGTATCAGAGGGCGAAGACCAGAAACGCCAGCCCAGCCGCCATCAGCAGCATGGCCCGGCGATAGCAGGCCAGCGCCCGTTCAAGCGCGGTGGCATCGGGATCGGGCGCGTCGCCGTTGATCCAGGGTTCCTCGGCCACACGGTCCGCATAGACGCGCGGACCCGAAAGGCGAATCCCCAGCGCGCCTGCCATCGCCGCTTCTGGCCAGCCGGCGTTCGGCGAACGGTGCCGACGCGCATCACGCATCATGCAGGCCAGAGCAGCGACAGGGCGGCCGCCAGCAAGCGCGAGGAGCAGACCAGTCAGGCGTGCCGGGATCAGATTGACCAGATCGTCGAGCCGCGCGGCGGACCACCCGAACGCCGCGTGCCGGGGTGTGCGATGACCGATCATGGAGTCGAGCGTGTTGATCGCCTTGTAGGCCGCGATCCCCGGCAGGCCCGCCACCACGCCCCAGAACACCGGGGCAACAATGCCGTCCGACGTGTTTTCGGCCAGGCTTTCGGTCGCCGCTCGCGCCACGCCGGCCTGGTCCAGAAGCGACGGCTCGCGCCCGACGATCATCGCTACTTCGGCGCGCGCCGCAGTCAGGTCGCCTGCGGCCAAGGGGCGCGCCACCGCCAAGACATGCTGATGAAGCGACCGCAGCGCGATGAACGGCCAGGCCAGGACACCTGTCGCCAGCACCCCCGGCCAACCGGCGGGCAGGATCATTTGCAGAAGGGCCGCCCCAGCCCCAACGATGCCGATGACGAGCCCGGCAGCGGCGGTCCCCAGGATCCGCCGCTTCCGGGTCGTGCGCTCCGGGCTGTTCCAGGCGCGATCCATCTTGTCGATCAACGCTCCGATCCAGGTGACCGGATGACCGATCCGTCGATAAAGACGGTCCGGCCAGCCGATCGCCGCATCGATCGCCAGCGCGACCAGCATCGCCGCGGCAAAGCTCATCCGCCCGACTCGCTAGTCGTTCAGCGTGCGGACGGAACGGAAAAGTGCGAAGGCCGTCGTCACCATCGGCAGCGACGCCTCAGTTGCCAGCACGACATCGCCCGGATTGATGCGGAAATTGCGCGCGGCGAAAAGCCCGTCTGCATTGGAAAGGTCGAACGAGAAGATCACCCAGGGTTTTTCGGGCCCGCTGCCATCGCCGCGGACCACCGATGCCGGGTATTCGCGCAGAACCATGACGCCCCGGATATCGGCACGCTGGTTGGCCAGACCGCCGATCGAGGAAAGCGCATCGAGCGCCGAGATTTCCTCGCGGTCGAACTGCACCACTTCTTGACGCCCTGTCGCGCCCAGGGCGATGAAGTGGCGGTCGTCGGGCTCCACCACGATCCGGTCGCCGCCGCGCACGACCGTGTCGAAGGCGGGGTTGGCGAAGAGTTCCTTCGCCGGGATGGCGTAGCTGCGCCCGGCCCGCTGAAGTCGCACGAGCGGATTGCGCATCTCTGGCGCGATGCCGCCGGCTTCGGCGATCACGCTCAGGAGGGTTGGGCTGGTTTCGCTGAGCGGGTATCGACCGGGTTGCGCGACGCCCGCCACGACATCCACCGCATTCGCCGGTCCGGGGGTGACCGACAACTGAACCTGCGCATCGGGGACGATGGGCGCCATGAGGTCCTGCAATTCGCGTCGGGCATTTTCCGGCGACATGCCGGCGATCGCAAACTCTCCGACATAGGGGACGAAGATGCGGCCGGAACTGCCAACCGAGACATCCTGCATCTCGACCATGCGCTGGTCTGTGGCGGTCAGGAGCGAATCGCGCTGGCTGTCCCAGATGGCGATGTTGAGCTTGTCGCCGGTCCGGATTGCGCGCGTGTTCGCCTGCAGTCCGGCGGAGACCCAGTTCTGCCGGACCGCGCCGCCGGTGCGTGGCCAGCGCGTGACCTCGGACAGGGCGGCGCGCGTGACCTCCACAACCTGGAAGTCGGAATCGGCGGCGCGCGTTTCGCGCAAGATCTCGGAGGGCAGGGCGGCGCTGCGGGGGACGGTGCAGCCCGCCGCGGCCGTCATTGTCAGTCCCAGCAGGGCCATGACAAGTGCACGCGACCGGTGACCACGCCCTCTCGGCGCGGTTGCGCCGGATCCAACGACTGCCTGCATTCCCGTCCCGTCGTCCTGCTGCCTGCGCGGGGCGTCACAACCGATGCGTGCGCCCATCGCCCGGCTTGCCCTTTCTCGAAAAACCTTGCCGAACCTACCTCGCCGCCGTGTCCCCGGCAAGCGCCGATCCCCGCTGGGCGCGGGTGTCGCATGGGCATGGCAATGCTCCGCCGGTCTTGATGCCCTTAGGGTATGGCTGCCGCCTTGACGTCTTATCAGTGAAAGCCTAAACGACACTCGATCCGGCGGGTTGGCGGAGAGGTTACGCAGCGGATTGCAAATCCGTGTAGACCGGTTCGATTCCGGTACCCGCCTCCATCATCCTTCAGCAGCGGTTCTTCAATCGGAAGCCTGACTGAAGCATCTGCGCACAACTTTTGATGTGTCCCAAGCGCTCTGCACGCTTGATCGGGTTTGCCCATGCCGTGTAGCGTGGAGGTTGAGGAATCTCATTGGTTTAGTTCTTTAAGCGGTGTTTCCTCCGCTCAGGCGAACGGGGCGAGGCCGATCGCTGCGTCTTCCCGAGCGGGGAATCTTCGCGCGGTTCGGGATGGAACGCAGGCGGGAATGATCGGTCATGGGTCGGGGCGTTTGCAATGTATCTTGAGCATTTCGGTCTGTACCGTTTCCCGTTCCGGATCGCCCCTGACCCGGCATTGCTTTTCTGGACTGCCGATCACCATCGCGCCGTCGATCTGCTGATGCGCGCGGCCCGCGGCGAGGCGCCTGCCGCGATGATCCTTGGCGATCCGGGCACCGGGAAGACGACGCTTTTGAAGCATTTCGTCGCCGGCCTGCCTCGCACCACGCCGGTCGGCATGATCACCAACTTTTCCAGTGGCCTGGGGGGGCTCGGCCAATGGCTTCACTGGGCTTTCTCGCTGCCGAAAATCGGCTCGAAGCGCGCGTCCATGGCGACGGTAGAGGCCTTCCTGCGAGAGCGGCAGAGCGCCGGTGACTGCCCGCTGCTCATCGTCGATGAGGCGCAGAATGTCTCGGATGCCGATATCGACAGTCTGCTCGCACTGACCTGCCTGCCGGGCGAGTCGGGCGCGACGCTGCGGCTGGTGCTGGCGGGACAGCCCCGGTTGCGGCGTCGGTTCCCGGCGCTGCATGGGCCGGGGGAAACTTTGTCGCCGCATCAGGTCTGCCTTGGTTCCATGTCGGAGGAGGAGGTGGCGGGATATGTCCGCCATCGCATGGCGGCCTCGGGTTGCGAGGCGCCGGTCTTCGAGGGGGCGGCGCTGGCGCGGATCGCCCGGCTGACCGCGGGGGTGCCACGGCGGGTCAACGTGCTCTGCGAACTCCTGCTGACTTCGGCCTTCAGCGAAGGGACGTCTATGATCGACGCGGCATTGGTGGACCGCGTGCTGCAGGAGATCAGGCGCAGCGGGATGCTGGATCACTTGCTGATCCAGCAGGGCCCGCCCGAGGCACGGGACCTACCGCGCGCGCTGACCCTCGTGCCAGCGCCGACCTCGCCCGACGTGGAACCGGTGGAGGAGCGCACGAACCCGCTTTGCGCGGAACCCGACGCACCAAGTTTACCTCAGATGCAGGCGGAACGCGCGGTGGCTCCCTTGCCAGTGGCGATGACGGTGGTTCCGACCCCGCCGCAAGGCGTCGCCAACATGACCGGCGCGCCGGAAGAATGCGAGCCAAGGCGCCAACACGCCCCCAGATGGGGAGGCGCCGTGGGCGGGATCGCAGCTGCTGGCGGTCTAGCGTTATTGCTGTCGCAGGTTTTTGCGCCGGCGCCGACGGTTGCGGCATTGCATTCGGCCGGTGTCGGAGGTGCGGACGCGGGCGCCGCGCGGGGAGATGCTGGCGCGACGCAACCCGCGCTTCCCGCCCCCCCCACGGTTGATGGGATGGACGCAGGCATGTTGCACGATCAGGCGTTGCGCGTCGGCGCCTCGGATCCGTCGACGGCGGCCATCGGATTTGCGCGTGCCGCGATTCGGGGGAACGCCCGTGCGGCCTATTATCTGGGCCAACACTTTGAGGCCGGCGATGGTGTGCCGCACAATCCGACGTTGGCGGCCGCCTGGTATGAAATGGCTGCTGAGTCCCAGCGCGGCGCTCGATTGGCGCTGCGGAACCTGGAAGGTGCGAGTGCACCACATGCGAATGATACCAACGCTCCCCCGCGTCCCTTGATGGGCATTGTCTTGCCAGATGGGCAGGTCGAGTTGGTCTGGTCGGCGGCTGACGAAGGCGCCGTGCAATACCTGGTCGAACTGGCCGCGGAAGCCGAAGCCACCGTAACGCGCTTCGGCCCGTTCCACCTGTCGGCAGTGCTGCTGGAAGGGGCGAGGGATGCCGAGGTCTGGCGCATCGTCGCGATCTCTCCGGACGGCGCGTGGCTTTCCGCCTCGAACTGGCATGTGATCGCAGGTCCTGCCGGGACGCCAGTCGCCGTGGGGCACTGAGCAGGCGTTTTCACGCCCACAGTCGAATTGCTACGGAGGATGGCCCAGGTTCAGCCGAGGCTGCCCAGAACCCGGTTCAGCATCCGATGGCGGCGCAGATCTGCTCGCGGTAGGCGCGGTTCGCTTCGCTCTCGGCACTGTCCGGCATGGCGCTCGGCGTTGAACCGGCACCCCGGCATTGCAGATCGTACCTGGCGCTAAGGCCCGCGTTCACGCACCCCCCGACATCCCAGCCCGGTGGCAGGTCGCTCAGATCGACCTGTTGCCATTTCGGATGGCCGTTCTCCTGCAGATCGCGGAACTGCGTGCTGATGACATGGGCGATGTCGGATACCGCGCGGCAGCTTTCGTAGTGATAGGCATTCCGGCGGGGGTTGAATTCATAGGTCATCAGCACCGCCTTGACGGCGACGACATCGATGGCCTCGGGTTGAAACGGGTAGGTGCCTGCGGGAATCGATGTGGACTGGTAGACGGCCTGAAGCGTCGGATCCGTGATCGGGACCAGGTGGAACTCTTCGGGATCGATCTCCGGCGATTGATAGATCGCGCTTGGCGCGCCGACAATGTAGAAGAAGGCATCGATCTCGCCCGCCAAAAGCTGGCGAAGCGAATCGTCGGCATTCAGCAGCACCCGCTCGGACGGGCTCACCTGCGCCAGATCCAGCACAAGCGAGGCGGTCAGGAAAGTGCCGCTGTTCTCGACCCCGATCGAAACGCGCCGCCCGGAAAGGTCCTGAAGCGATTCGATATCGCGCCGGGCCAGAACATGAACCTCCTCGTTGTAGAGCGGGAAGGCGATCCGCACGCCGGCAACCGCGCGGGCCAGTTCCGAATCTTCCTCCGCGAAGGTGTTGAGATATTCCAGCACATCGGATTGGACGATGCCGAACTGGGTGTGGCGCCGCATCCGGACACCCAGGAAATTCTCGAGCGAGCCCGCGCTTTCCCGAACGTTCAGCGTGATGTCGCATCTAGCCGCTGCCTCGGCGATGTCACGCCCGAACTGGATATAGGTGCCGGTCGGCCCGCCGGTCAGGATGTTGCGTTCGATGCCCTGGGCTGCCAAGGGCAGGGCATGGCCCGCGAGGCAGAAGGCGGCCACGAAGGCCCCGGTCACAGCACCCCTCAAAGACATCATCTTGCACTTCCCTTTCATGGCGGTGTCACTCAGCATGAGCCCAGCACCCGGATCAGCGCCACCAGCGTCTGGCGATTGATGGTCCCGAACGTGTCGCGCAACGCATCGGTCGGGCAGGCGCCGTTATTCAGCAGGTCGGTCAGTTGCCGCATCTCCGGCGAGTTGCGCGACGGCAGGCCGGGTGCTGACTGCAGCGCGGCCGCGACCATCGCGGGCGTGCGCGGATCCGCACCAGTGGCGGATGCCGGTCCTTCGGCGGACGCTTCGGGTTCGGGTTCTGGTTCGGGTTCGGCGGCCGCGGTCCTTTCGGCTTCGGTCGCGGCGATCTCTTCGCGCAGCGCGGCCAGTTCTGCCGCGCGCTCCGCTCGATCCTGATCCAGCGTCTCCAGTTCGGCGGTCAACGCTGACCGTCGGCCTTCCAGATCCTCCAGATCCGCGCGCGCCGTCGCGACCTGCTCCGCCAAAGCCTCGGTTTCGTTTGCAAGTTCGGCCATGGCGCGCTGGCGGGCGGTTGTTTCCGCGCCGGCCTCTGTGAGAGCCGCGACGGCTTCGGCCAGTTCGGACTGCAATTCGGCCAGGGCGGATTGCTGTTCGCTGCGAATGGTCTCGACGCTGGCTTCCAATGCCGAGATCTCAGTGCGCAGCGTGGCGACCTGCCGATCGAGTTCGGCGCGCTCCTCCTGAACGCCGGTCAGGCGCTGCGTTTCGCTGTCGACCTCGGCTTGCAGGGCATCGCGCGTGTCGCGCAGTTCGGTTAGTTCCGCGTCGATCTCAAGCGCGACCGCCTCCGCGACCTCGCTTTCGGTGTCGCGCATCGCCGCGCGCAGGTCGGCCAACTCACCCGCCAGCGCGTCCCGCTCCTGTTCGGCTTCGGTCAGCGCATCCGTGGCGTCCGCCAGTTGCTGCTGTGCGTCCGCCAGTTCGGTTGCAACGCTGTCGCGTTGCGACGACAGTTCCGAAAGCTCGGCTTGCGCGGTCTCGATTTCTGCTTGCAGTTCAGCCAGTTGCTCGGTGGCACGATCCACCTCTTGCCGGCGTTCCGAAAGTTCGGCGTCCTGCGCGTCAAGGCGTTGCTGGTGTTCAGCTTCCTGGTTCTGCAGCCCTTCCAGGGTTTCGCGCTGTGCGGCGATCTCGTCCCTCAGGTTCCGGGTTTCCTCGCGTGCCTCGTCCCGCGCGCGCGTTTCGGCTTCGCGCGCGTCGCTGGCCTCGTCCACCTCGGCTCTAAGAAGGGCGGCTTCTTCTTCCAGAACTGCGATTTCTTCTTCGAGAAGCGCGATCACGCGCCGGAAGGAAGCGGCTTGCGCCGAGGAGGCGGCCTCGTCGCCCTCTTCGGTTGGGGGGGCTTGCGCGAATATCGGGGTCGGGGTCGCGAAGGCCAGGAAAAACGGGCAAAACAGGGCGAAACGCAGGCGGGCCAAAATATTCCCCCTAATCCCGAAAGCAATTCAACAATTGTTAAGCAACTTCTCCGTGAGGTTGCAACAATTTTTCGAGTTCAAGCTTCACGCGCGCGTCAATAGGTCGGAGGTTTGCCCTTTACTGCTCGCGGAAGGCGCGCTGCATCGAATCGCTTATCGGCTTCACGATATACTGCGCGAAGGTGCGTTCGGCGGTCTGCACCATCACCTCGGCGGGCATGCCGGGGGTGGGGGTGAAGCCGCGCACGCGGGCAAATTCTTCGGGGCTGATTGTCACGCGGACGACGTAGACCTCGCGCGCCATGCGGTCGGAGGTGCCGGCGACCGCATCGGCCGAGACGTAATCGACGCGGCCGTTCAGGACCGGGGTGGTGCGCTGGTTCAAGCCTGTAAGGCGGATCACGGCGTATTGGCCGGGCTGGACCGTGTCGATGTCCGAGCGCGACACCAGCGTCTCGACGATCAGCGGTGCGTCGGAGGGCACGATTTCGGCGATCACGCGGCCGGTTTCGATCACGCCGCCGGTGGTGTTGTAGTAAAGGCGGACGATGGTGCCGCTGACCGGGGCTGTCACCTCGGTGCGGGTAAGCACGCTTTGGGCGCGGCGGAGTTGTTCGCGGATGCTTTCCAGGTCGCTCTGGATGGTCTGGAGATGGGCCAGCGAGTTGCGGCTGTATTCGTCGAGCGTGCGGGCGCGCTGGTTGTTGAGGCGCGAGCGGGTCTCGGCGATCTCGCCCAGTTCGGCGTCGAGGCGGGCGATCTGGCCGGCGCCTTCGAGCGTGGCGCGGCGCAGGGCCAGCACTTCGGTGCGGCGAACGAGGCCGCGTTCGAGCAAATTCTCCAATGATTCCAGTTCTTCCTGCAGCAGTTCGAGCTGGTCGTTGAGAGAGATTCGCTGGGTGATGTAGCCGGCCTCGCGGAAGGAGAGCGCATCGATGTTGCGGTCGATGATGGCCAGATCGTTCAGCAGCCCCGAGCGGTTCACCGCAAAGGAAATCTCCTGGCTTTCGAGGATGGAGGCCACTTCGGGGTCGTGGCGCTGGGCCTCGAGGCGGTCGGAGAAGACCACGCGCTCGTGGCGCTCGTGTTCGGCGAGAAGGCGCGCCTCGGTCGCCTCGAGCCGGATCTGGCGCAGGCGCAATTCGCGGTCAGTCGTCTCGGCGGCGGTGTTGTCGAGGCGCAGGATGACGTCGCCTTCGCGCACATGGTCGCCCTCGCGCACCAGGATCGCGGCGATGATGCCGCCCTCAAGGTGTTGAACGATCTTGTTTTCTCCGGTCGCGACGAAGCTTCCCTGGGCGATGACGGCGGCGGCGAGCGGGGCCTGGAACGCCCAGAGGGAGAAGCCGCCGAAGGTCGAGGCGAGAAGCAGGCAGCCGATCAGGACATGCCGGCGGATGGAGCGCGGCACGTTCTGATACCATTCCGTCGGGATCGGGTCGGGGTTGGGGAGGGCGGTCATGGCGTGCCCCCCCGGAGCGGGAGCCGCCTGCCTGCCTGCTGACAGCGGGCGGGAGGTCGAATTTGAAGGGTTGACGAAAGCTTGCGGGAGCGTGCGGGGGGGATCGGTAGGGCTGTGTGAAGGGCGCGGGTTTTGGCTTGTTTTGTTGGGAAAACGGGCGTCACGGGGCGTATGGCAAGCGTATGGCAAGCGTATGGCAAACGTATGGCAAACGTATGGCAGATAGCGGCCGGATCGCCCGTCCGGGCGCGCTTGCGGGCCGCTCGGGGCTGATCGGGACCGGTGGTGCCCAAGGCTGGTTGGCGCGGTTTCAGCGGCGCCGGAGGGCTATGAGTCCAGTTGGGGGGTCCGAATAAGACCAGTTTCAACGGGGCGCTGGCGCTGGCGCAGGCGCGGGACGGGGTGGCGGGGTGCGTCCCACGGGCGTGTGGGTCGCGGCGCGGGGTGAGGCTGGGCATGTCAGATCCCTCCGGTCCTTGGGGGGGCGGAATTGGGCGGTGAGACGGGTTTGTCGAGCGTCGGTCCGCTGGGGGGCGGTGAGACGGGCCCGGTGGGCGCGCCCGCCCCGTCGCCGCCGGCCGGGCGTTGCCCACCGATCTGTTCGAGCACCCGCTCGCGCGTGCCGAACAGCGCGACCGCGCCGTTGGCGAGCACCATGATCTTGTCCACCACGCTCAGGAGCGCGGGCTTCTGGGTAATGACGACGACGGTGATGCGGTTCTTGCGGGCATGGTCGATGGCCCGCGCCAGCGCCTTGTCGCCGGCCGTGTCGAGGTTCGAATTGGGCTCGTCCAGCACCACGAGGCGCGGGCTGCCGAAGAAGGCGCGGGCCAGCGCGATGCGTTGCTTCTGCCCGCCCGAGAGCGGGCTTCCATCGGCGGCGACGAACGTCTCGTAGCCTTGCGGAAGCTGCGCGATCATCTCGTGCACATCGGCGAGGACGGCGGCCTGATGAACCTGTTCGTCGGTTGCGTCCTGGCGCATCCGGGCGATGTTGTCCTTGATCGAGCCGGGGAAAAGCTGCACGTCCTGCGGCAGGTAGCCGAGGTTCTCGCCCAGCTGGCGCGGGTCCCAGTTGCGCAGGTCCATCAGGTCCAGCCGGACATTGCCCGAGGTGGGCAGGATCGAGCCCACCAGCATCTTGCCCAGCGTGGTCTTGCCGGCGCCCGAATTGCCGATCACGGCCAGCGTCTCGCCCGGGTTGAGCGCGAAGCTGATCCCGTTGAGCACGACCTGCTTGGTGCCGCCCGGAACGTAGAGCAGGCGCTCGACATCCAGCCGGCCCTCGGGGCGGGGCAGGCGCAGGCGTTCGAATTGCAGACGCGAGCTGCGCAGGAGGCCGGCGATGCGCTCGTAGGC
>ERZ869909.3075-NODE-3075-length-10095-cov-4.190357_pt1 | contig 10095 bp, 15 predicted proteins | sample MGYA00520892_ERZ869909 | MGnify/ENA primary metagenome ERZ869909 (study PRJEB32215, sample SAMEA104723947) | bioreactor metagenome | biome: bioreactor; feature: anaerobic bioreactor; material: water | place: China | collected 2015-03-12 ... | reverse complement strand
AAGGTCAGGGGTTCGAATCCCCTCAGCTCCACCACGATCAGAACGGCGTTTCTTCGGAAGCGCCGTTCATCTTTTGGCGCTCATACCCCTGTTCATACCCTTGTTTGGCTGAAAACCCAGGTCTAGAACGGCTGCATCCACATCACTATCGAGCGCCTGAGTGTAGAACTGCATAGCCACGTTCGCGTTGCTGTGACCCAGCAGCTTCTGCACGATCTTCGGTGGGAACTGCTCAGCCACCATCAATTGGCGGGTGATGAACGTCGCGAACGTCTTGCGCAGCGTGTGTAGCCGGACTGGATGCACCACGAGCGGGTGTGGCGTGACTGTCCAGCCGTCGGTTCCCCAGGTCAGGAAGCCTCGGGTGCCGGGCGCAGGCTCTGGCGCTCCTTCGATGCGGGGAATGAGGAAGCGGCGTCCCTTCTCCCCATCGGTGGCCAGAGTCATCCAGACCTCGTTCTTGCTGGTGGAGTGCTTGTAGAACACTTTGTGGCTGGTGGCTCGGTCCATCAGCTTCTCCAGGGCGCGGCGCAGGTTGCTGGGGTCTGTGGGCCTGCCAGTCGCGGCAGGGAAGACCAGGTCGTGCGTTCCCTTCCACGAGGGCCCAGCAGCTGCTCGGAGGGCGTCTATGCGCTTCTGGTGCTCCAGCAGGAAGTTGTGAAGGTCTGTGGAGATGGGGACTGCGCGGACGCTGCTGGACCGTTTGAGGGTGCCCCACTGCAGGTGCCCGCGGAGGTTGACGAGCTGCTCGTGCACCTGGAGCTTGGATGTGCCGTTCTCCTGGATCACGTTGTCCCAGGTGAGGCCCAGCAACTCGCCTCGGCGAAGGCCAGTGTTGACTGCCGTGTACAGGAGGGCGAAGTGGAGTTCACCGGCTTCGTAGTGGGCCCAGCCGACCTCCAGGAAGCGGCGGAGCTGCTCTTCACTCCAGACCTTGCCTCGGCCGTCATCTGGAGTGTTGTTCGGAACGACCTTGATGGGTTCGGTCGGGTCGATAAGGATGATCGAGCCGGTGATGATCTGCCGGCGGTACAGGGTCTTGGCGTGGCCGTACATGCCTGCCATGACGACGCGGACCAGGTCGGCAGTCCGGAACTTTCCAGCTTCGACGAGGTTGTCGATGCAGGCTTGCACGTGGACTGTGTCCACTTGGCTGATGAACATGTGACCGAGTGCTGGGAGGACGTGCAGGCGGAGCACGTCTGCGTACTGGTTGATGGTCGATGGTTTCGCTTGGTCCGTCTGTTTCTGTCGGAGGAACTTGTGTGCGAGCTGGTGGACTGTGATGGTTTCGGCGCTTGGGTTCGCTCGCTGTAGGCGTTGCACTCGCAGTTGTCGTTTGGCAACGGCGGCTTTCTTGGTGGGGCCGTACCCGTATGCGTCTTTGGTGGTTCCGTCTGGGAGGGTGACGCTGATGTGTGCGCGGTACTTGGTGCCTGGTGTCTTGCTGTGCTTCCAGAGGACGACGGTGCCTTCACCGTGGGCACGCGGCTTCGCACGATCACTCATCTGGGTCTCCAATCGGGTCGTTGGGCAATGATGCTTGACTTTAAGCGCGGATTGTGTCTAGGTGCTTGACGAGTGGGCAGAATATTAGCTAGACTACTTGTAGCTCATCTACCCACGGTAGAAGGAGTTTCAAGGGTCGTTCTCCAGCCGGAGAGCGGCCCTGTCAAATGCGGGACGCTTCCCAGTCTCGACGCAATCGCTCTCGCCTGCGTCGGTTTGGGCAGTAGGTAGTTGCTAAATACCAGCACTGGTCTCGTTCGGTGCGCTTGAGGACGACTACGTAAGCGAAGTCATCAGTAGCGATGTACCCGTCGGTTCGACGCCCGTCCCGCATGGTCCAGTTGGGTACGCTGCCTGATTCGGCGAGTTCGATAAGTGGCCGAGCCCAGCTCAGACGCTCGCAGCGATCAAACTGCACTACGCGGTCCTCTTCTCGAGTGTACCTGTCTTCACCTTCAGACAGGCAGTGCCAAAGGCGCTTCGGGAGTCCGTAGTAGTCAGGTCTCGGGTCGAAGAATATCGGGAGGCCTCGGAATTCAGCATACGGAGGCTCCATGAAGTCCCGCCTGAAGACAGCGAGAAGTTGTGCTTTGTAACGATTGCAGTCCGACCCGAAGTCGGTATAGAGAATCCTTGGCGGGAGCATTAGGGCCGAGGGGTCCAATGGAAGATGTTGAACTTTCGCTCGCTGGGCAGAGAGTTGTTTTTCAGATTCCGGCCACTGCGGTGAATGATTCGGTCGACTAGCCGGCCCTTGGCACCATGGAGCTGTGCCTCTCGGTGGTGGTAGTTCAGCGCGCCAATGAGTAGATCAGCTACTTGTAGGAGTTGCACTTCGTTGGAACGGACTGTCTGTACGCGCCTGACGACAGTGCGATCAAAGTCGTACTGGTCGTTGGCTAGGACTTCGTGGAGCTTGTGAACCTTGGCCGCACTACGCGTGTCTTTAATGTCTAGGTAGATGTAGTTGGGTCGGTCACCACGAATAAGGCGTTTAAGCAGCTCAAAGTACATGCGATAGTACCAGCCGTCATAACTCTCAATGCCGAAGCGGCCTAAGTCCAGGCCATCCTTGCGAGCTAAGACGCAGCGGAACCCCAGGTCGTCGTCATCAAAAAAGTAGTCAATTACAGCGCGGTAGAGGCTCTCAGCGTTCGGGGAAGCCTTCGTCCATTTGAGCTCGGCATTCGTATGAAAGCTGTGCTGTGCTTTGATCTCCTTAAGGCGTAGGTTTACCTCTGCGACCTTGTTTGTCGGGACGCTGACTCCGCCGAGGACTAAGTACGGTTGTCCATCGTTTTCTAGGTGTGTGCTTTCGTCGCAGTAGATGTTGATGCCTGACACTACTCGTCCCTTTCTCTGCCGCCCCCGGCAAGTGATTATCCTTCGAGAACGCGTCGGACGACCGGCCCGAAGACGCGGCTTCCAAGTGGTGCTGTGAATAGTCGTTCTTCATCAGGTTCCGGGTTCAGGCTTTCGAGGAGCAGGATGCCGTTCTCGAGTTCGCGGACGAAGCGTTTGACGACGACGCCGTCGTCACTCATGCGGATGCCGCAGAAGTCGCCTGGGTTGACCAGGCCGTCGTCGTGGACGATGACTGCGATGGCGCCTTCGGGCAGGTACGGTTCCATGCTTGAACTCATTGCCCTGAGGCCTACGAGGCGTTTGTCGGGGTACAGGTCGGCCGGTAGCCAGAGTGGTTCGAGGGCAACCTCGTCGTCCCAGGCTGGTCCTGTGCCGGCAGGGTAGACCTCGACCCGGCGGGTCAGGGGAATCTCTGTGTATTGGCTCGAGGGGCTTCTCTCAGAAGCGTTGTCGGGCGGGCCTTCTAGACCAGGGATGTGTCCAGGGTTGATGCCGACCTTGGTTGCCATCTCGCTTGCATTCCACTGAAGTAGGTATGCGAGTGCTCTCAGGCGGCGCGGGTGTGATGCGCTTATGAGAACTCCGGTTCGGTCGCTTTCCCATCTGGAGAAGGTTTGCTGTGAGAACCGCTGGAAGACTACCGGGTCCTGTGCTTCTAGTTCCTGTGATTTCACTGCAAGATCCGGGCCATCGAGGCCCAAGACTTCGCGCCGTTCCCGGATGGCTTCGCCGAACTTAGGCACGTAAGTGATCCTTGTGGACAGCTGGATGGTGGCGTTGTAGCTGTGCTGCATCGCGAGCTCCTATATGCCGTTTCATTGCCAACAGCGTACCCGCCTGTTAGTAATGCCCCACCGGATACTAAAGTGTTGGTATTGACAGCGCTGTGACGAACGTACTAAGCTGTTGGTATGACCAAGGACGACCTGGCGTCGATTCTCAATGAGGAACTGGACAACCGCGGCTGGACCGTTGCAAAGCTGGCCGATGAGGCTGGGCTTGCATTCGAGACGGCGCGCCGTGCCGTCCGCGGAATCGGCAATCCTGGGCTGCGAGTCACCACCAGTCTGTTAGTAGCAGTAGGTCGCGAGTGGACACCCAGAGAGCCTGCCGAGGTGCACCGATGAGTCTTGAGCAGGCGTTGCGAACCGAGTTTCGAGAGGCAGCTGAAGGCCTTGTCGCTGAACTCCGCGCCGAGATGCCAGCCTGGGTCCGGCACCTCATCCAGTCAGGCAACGAGCTCGAACGCCTCACGTACGCCGAAGCGGCAGCCGAGCTCCGAATCAGCGAAGGCGCAGTCCGGAACCGTGTACGAGACGGCCTGCTCCCCGCCTTCACTGACAGCACGAAGAAGTTCATTCTCCGCAAGGACATCAACGCTTACAACGCCCGACTCGCTGAACAGCAAGCCAAGGAGCTTCGTGATGCTCGCATCGCGTCCAGCACTCGCTTCGACGCTGAGATTGATCGTCTCCTCAACCCGGCGCGTCCGGGTCGCACCGCCAAGAAAAAGGCCCGTCGTTAGCGCGACGAGCCTTGAGTCTCCAGCCGCCCCCAGGCGGACCAGAAAGGAACCGAATCAGTGAAGAGTATACACCGTTCCCAACGCAAGCACGAAGCGCACCGACTCTTCGGTGTTCGCGCAGCGATCGCGAAGATCACGCAGGACGACGGGCTCACGGACCATCAGCGTGTTGGCCTCCTGCAGCAAGTGCAGGCGCAGATTGACAAGGACATCGCTCGATTGTGCGAGCCGAAGGCTCCACCGTGCAGTGACGAAGAGTTCCTGGGGCTGCTCCAGTGGTGAGCCTCGCGTTCCTCGCTATCGGGATTCCAGCTGTCCTCCTAACGGCCGGTGCGGCCGCGTTCGCGAACTGGCTGGAAAGGAAGCTGGCATGAATCGGAACCGCGACAAGTGCGAGTGCTGCACAGACGCTGTGGGCTGGGTCTGGAACGCCGACACGGACAGTGCCGAAGCCTGCCCACTCTGCAACCCCGGCAGGGATGAGAACCTGATCGACGCTCACCTCAAGCGCGGTGAAGCCACGGGAGTGCAGACGGGGAACGACTGGCTGCGGGACGTGTGCCGCAAGAAGCGGCAGGAGAACAAGGAGCAGCGTGTCGAGAAGCTGCGCTACAGGAATCGGGCGCCGCAGTACCGCAACTCAGGCCGGAGGATTTTCTGATGCGCCGCATAGTGCTGAAGAATCTCAGCCTCCGCAATTTCAAGGGTGTTCGTGAGTTCACGCTTGACCTGGGCGGCCGGAGTGCGGACATCTTCGCTGCGAACGCTGTCGGCAAGACCACGCTTGCTGATGCGTTCACCTGGTTGTTGTTCGAGAAGGACAGTCTGGGCCGGAAGGACTTCGAGATCAAGACGATCGACCCAGTCTCAGGCATGGCCATCTCCGGCCTCGAGCACGAGGTTGAAGCCACGTTCACCGTCAACGGCAACCAGGTCACGTTCAAGCGGCAGTACCTGGAGAAGTGGACGAAACCACGTGGCGCACCCGAACGCGTCTTCAGTGGCCATGAGACACAGCACTTCATCGACGACGTGCCAATGGCGAAGGGTGAGTACACGGCTCGAGTGTCCGAGCTGGTGGATGAGACGACGTGGCGGTTGCTGAGTGACCCGCGGGCTTTTCAGCAGATGCACTGGCAGGATCGCCGGCGCGTCCTCCTGGACGTCTGTGGGGACGTGACCGACCAGGACGTCATCAACTCGAACAGTGAACTGGCTGACCTGCCGGAGATTCTCGGGGACAGGTCACTGGATGATCACCGCAAGGTCATTCAGGCTCGCAAGGCCAAGATCAACACTGAGCTTGACCAGCTGCCCGTCAGGATTGACGAGGTGCAACGGGGCCTGCCGGCAGCACCAGTGACGAGTCGGGAGGCGCTGGAAGACCAGCTGGAAGTGGCCGAGGCGACCCGCACTCAGGTTGCTGACCGCCTCCAGCAGGCCAAGTCCGGTGTTGCCGACACCAGCAACGAGCGGCGGCAGTTGCGTGAAGTGGAAGGCAAGCTGACTGACCTTGAGGTCGCTGCGAACCGCGAGCAGCAGTCCGTGATCGCGACAGCCAAGCGAGCAGCCGATAGCGCCCACGGCGATGTGGTGGACGCTCAGGAGAACCTGCAGCGCCTGGAACGTCGGCTCGCAACAACTGCTGAGGATATCGAGCGGGTGAACACTCGCCTGGTCAGCCTCCGCGAGGCTTGGGCAGAAGTGGACGCCCGCGCGATCGAAGCCGCGGTGCCTGGCACGTGTGCTGCCTGCCAGCAGAAGCTTCCGGCGGACCAGGTGCAGGCAGCCCGGCAGAAAGCTGAAGCTGACCTGAATGCAAGGAAAGCGCGAGAGCTCGAGCAGATCACTGCAGACGGCAACAGTCTCCGCAAGCAGCACGCCGAGCACGAAGCAGCACAGCAGAAGCTACAGGCCGACATCGAGGCGGCACGCGCGGCTCTCACGAGGCTGCAGGCCGCTGCTGAGAAGGCCGAACAGGCAGCACAGCGAGCTGAGGCAGCCCCACGTGAGGACGTCAGTGAAACACAGTCCTACATAGCCTTGGCAGCTGAGCGTGACCGCCTGACCGCGCGCATTCGCAACCTCGAAACCGGTGACACGAGTGCCATCACCGCTCTCGAAGCGGAACTGGTGGGCGCTGAGCAGGCCGTGGCAGCCCTCAAGACCGACTTGGGTATCTGGAGGCAGCGGGAGGCTGGTGAAGCCCGCACCGTGGAACTGGCCGAGCAGGAACGCACCTTCGCTGGGGAGGTTGAGCGCATCTCACGGGAACTGCACCTCGCAGAGGAGTTCATTCGCACCAAGGTCAACTTGCTCGAATCCCGGATCAACGACCGGTTCAACACCGTGCGCTTCCAGCTATTCCGCACGCTGGTCAACGGTGGCCTTGAAGAAGTGTGCGAAGCGACGGTCAACAGCGTGCCGTACCCAAGCCTGAACCACGCAGCGCAGGTCCAGGCTGGCCTGGAGATCATCAGCACCCTGCAAGAGCATCACGGCACGTTCACGCCCGTCTGGGTGGATGGTCGCGAGAGTGTCACGACCCTGCCCGAGATCGACACGCAGGTCGTCAGCCTCATCGTCAGTGAAGCAGACACCACTTTCCGCGTTGAAGTTCAGAAAGACCAGGTAGCAGCATGAGCAAGGCCATCACGAAGCCCGAACAGCAGGAGATCACCGAGACTGCTGCAGCAGCCACAGCGGCGCCGCCGTCAGCTCGCTTCCAGGCTGATGTCGAACGGCAGTTCGAGGCTGAGCTCGGCCGTGGCAGGAAGTTCACCGCCCTGGAGCAGCGCCTGACGCAGCACATGTTCCTGAAGGTTGACCAGGCCCTGAAAGCGTCAGAAGCTGACCGAGTCAAGAAGAACAAGCAGGTCACACCGTTCAACTGGACGACGATCAACCGGCAGAAGCTCGCACTCGACACCGTGCACATTGTCAGCCTCGGCTTGGACCCGCTCATCCCGAACCATGTCTGGCCAGTGACGTACTGGAACAGCGCCTCGAAGACGTACACGGTCGATCTCAGGGTCGGCTACATCGGTCGAGACTTCATCGCCCGCAAGCACGCGATGGACCCGCCCCTGGCAGTGCACTACGAGCTCGTTCACGAAACCGACGAGTTCCGGGCCCTGCCGAAGTCCAGCAGCCGGGAGGTCGAGGGCTACGAGTTCGAGATTCACCAGCCGTTCGACCGCGGCGCGATAGTCGGTGGATTCGGCTACCTCGTCTATGACGACCCCCGCAAGAACAAACTGCTGCTCGTCACCCAGCGGGACTTCGAGCGCAGCAGCACGGCCGCGCAGACAAAGGACTTCTGGAACAAGAACGACGTCGAGATGCACCTGAAGACTGTCGTGCACCGCGTGGCGAGCAAGATCCCGCTCGACCCAGAGAAGGTCAACTCAGCCGTGTTCGCCGCCGTCCTCAACGAAGACCGCGCCACGGACATTGAAGCGTTCGAAGCTGAAGCACGCCAGAACAGCCACCAGCAGCTCGCTGACATCGAGGACGAACCAGACACGATCGACACGGACACGGTGGAAGCAGAGCCGGTCGAAGCAGGTGCCAGTGATGGGAGCTTGTTCCCTGAGCAGGCAGCTCCAGCTGCGTCGCGGCAGGTGCCGTTCTGATGCTGCAATTCCACACACTCGCCAGCAGCAGCGCTGGCAACGCTTACCTGGCCACTGACGGGCAGGCCCGCCTCGGAATTGAGGCTGGCCTGCCATGGCGGCAATACCAGCTCGCCATGAAACACCAGGTCAGCCGCCTGAACGGCGTCCTCGTAACCCACCAGCACGCTGATCACTCGCGTGCCATCAAGGACGTGCTCAAGGCCGGCGTGGACGTGTACACCAGCGATGCGGTTGCCGAGACGATCGGTCGGTCGCACCGCCTGCACGTGCTCCCCACGAACGGCGTGGCAGTCCGCATCGGTGATTGGCGAGTCCTCGCATTCGACCTGATTCACGACGTGCCCTGCATCGGTTTCCTCATCCAGGGACCAAGCGGGCAGAAGCTCGCGTTCATCACCGACACCGGCTACGTCCCGATCACGCTGCAGGGAATTGATGTTCTCGCGGTCGAAGCGAACTACAGCGAACCGACCGTGCAAGCCCACGTGAAGCGGGGCGTCGTGGATCCCCGCCAGGCGAAACGACTTGCGCAGAGCCACCTCAGCATCGAGCAGGTCCTGGAGCTCGTCAAAGCTGTCGATCTCCGCCGGTGCCGTGAGATTCACCTGCTGCACCTGTCAGCCGGCAACAGCTCAGCCAGGCAGTTCAAGCACCTACTCGAATCCGCAACCGGCATCCCGACGCACATCGCACCAGAAAGAGGGGCACTCGCATGAATTCCGACGTCATCAAGTCTTCTGTAATCGGTCAGTCCGTCGGCAGTGTCCTCTCGAACCGATTCATCACTCAGGCCGCCCGGCTGGAAGGTATCTCCTTCGCTGAGGCGCGCGCACGCTTGGATGCTCACTCGATCACGAGTATCAGCGTGAGCGAGAAGAAGCGCATGGTGCAGTTGAGCGCGAAGGCTCCGGGTGGCGCCTACACAATGCACCTCAAATTGACTGACTTGGCAGTGGCCGCATGAGCACTGACCTCAAGAACGCCCGAATCGTCATCACAGGAGAGCCGCCGAATGAAGGGCTGCAGCCAGAAGTCACACTCGCTGACCTGATACCCGATGGTTGCACTGTGTTCCGGTTCAGGAACACAGACGACGGGAACGCTCACGTAGCACTCCGCACCGGGTGGGGAGGCGAGCAGCTGTGGGAAGTCACCGGCGTGCTGGACGTCTGGGATGACCTGAACGAACTCGGGTTTGATGCGGACGTTGACCTCACCACAGTCATCCCCTTGACCGTCCACCCGGATTACGTGGAGGCCCAGAGTGATCACTGACCACCTGCCAGCAGAGGCTCGGCTGCCTGACCTTGCCGGCACGCTCGCCACGGCAGACCGACGCGCCAACGCCTGGAAGGACGACCTCGCCACACTCCCCGTTTGCGACCTCGACCGCCTGCACATCGCCGTCAACGGCCGCGACCGCAGAATCCTCCCCGCCGGTGTTACCTGCAGCACGTGCCGTGCACGCGTGAACCTGCACCAGAAACTGCGGGATGCACAGCGGGATTACGGGCGTGCACGTCGAGCCCTCATCGAAGCCGGGCATGAGATCAACGCGAGGCGGGTGGCACCATGACAGGCGTTGAACTGAGCCTGCGCACTGGCGTGGACCTCTTCGCAGGAATGGGCGGGTTCTCAGAGGGAGCAACCGCCGCTGGCGTCGAGGCTTACCTCGAAGGCCGTGAGGCACCGGCAGGAGCAGAGTAGCCGTGAGTGTTCAGCACATGTCCTGGGCTTACAAACAAGATCTTGAACCCGGAGCGAAGTTCGTGCTGGTCACCATCGCCAACTTCGCTGACGGGACTGGCTCCTGCTACCCCGGCCAGGATCGCCTGAGTGCCATGACGGGAATGGGCCTCCGCACCATCAGGCGGCACGTCCAGGCCCTCGAAGCAGCTGGCATGTTGACCAGGGCGAAGCGCTATCGGGATGACGGGACTCGGACGAGTGACGAGTACCAGTTGACGACGGAGCTACCGGCCAAATTGGCCGCTGGTGAAGCCGAATCACTACCGGCCAAACCTGCCGGTAGTGAAGGTTCGACTACCGGCCAAATTC
>ERZ869909.3073-NODE-3073-length-10100-cov-319.012771_pt1 | contig 10100 bp, 7 predicted proteins | sample MGYA00520892_ERZ869909 | MGnify/ENA primary metagenome ERZ869909 (study PRJEB32215, sample SAMEA104723947) | bioreactor metagenome | biome: bioreactor; feature: anaerobic bioreactor; material: water | place: China | collected 2015-03-12 ... | reverse complement strand
TTCAGGCCTTCGCGGAAGTTGGTGGTGATCGGCGTCTCGATGATCGAGCCGTCCGGCTTGGCCATCAGGCCACGCATACCAGCCAGCTGGCGGATCTGCGCGGCCGAACCGCGGGCCCCCGAGTCGGCCATCATGTAGATCGAGTTGAAGGACTCCTGCTTGACGGGATTTCCCTCACGATCAAGCACGTCTTCCTGACCGAGCTGGTCCATCATCGCCTTGGCAACCTGGTCACCGGCGCGGCCCCAGATATCGACGACTTTGTTGTAACGCTCGCCATCGGTCACGAGACCCGAGGTGTATTGCTCGGCGATCTCCTTGACTTCTGCCTCGGCGGCACCGATCAGCGTGCCCTTCTCGTTGGGGACGAGCATGTCCTTGACCGAGATCGAGATGCCGGCCTTGGTCGCAAGCCGGAAACCGAACTGCATCAGCTTGTCGGCGAAGACGACAGTCTCCTTCAGCCCGCAACGGCGGAAGCTCGCGTTGATGAGCTTGGAGATTTCCTTCTTCTTGAGCGGCTTGTTGATCGTCGAGAACGGCAGGCCCGCAGGGAGAATCTCGGACAGGATTGCACGACCGATGGTGGTATCGCAGCGCTCGAGACGATTGATACGCTCACCTTCCGGACCGAATTCGACGGTCGCGATCCGCACCGATATACGCGCATGCAGCGACGCCTGGCCAGATTCGTATGCGCGCCGCACCTCGGCGACGTCGGCGAAGCGCATCCCCTCGCCGAGCGCGTTCACCGCTTCCCGGGTCGCGTAGTACAGGCCGAGAACGATGTCCTGGGACGGGACGATGATCGGTTCGCCGTTGGCGGGCGAGAGAACGTTGTTGGACGCGAGCATCAGCGTACGCGCTTCCATTTGCGCTTCGAGCGACAGCGGCACGTGGACGGCCATCTGGTCACCGTCGAAGTCGGCGTTGAACGCGACGCAGACCAACGGATGGAGCTGGATCGCCTTACCTTCGATCAGTACCGGCTCGAAGGCCTGGATACCGAGACGGTGAAGTGTCGGGGCACGGTTGAGCATCACCGGGTGTTCGCGGATGACCTCTTCGAGGATATCCCACACCACCGGCTCCTGGTTCTCGACCATCTTCTTCGCCTGCTTGATCGTCGTGGCCAGACCACGAAGCTCGAGCTTGTTGAAGATGAACGGCTTGAACAGTTCCAGGGCCATCAGCTTCGGCAGACCGCACTGGTGCAGCTTGAGAGTCGGACCAACGACGATGACCGAACGGCCGGAGTAGTCCACTCGCTTGCCGAGCAGGTTCTGACGGAAACGACCACCCTTGCCCTTGATCATGTCCGCCAGCGATTTGAGCGGGCGCTTGTTGGCGCCGGTCATCGCCTTCCCGCGACGACCGTTGTCGAGCAGCGAGTCAACGGCTTCCTGCAGCATGCGCTTTTCGTTGCGCACGATGATTTCCGGCGCCTTCAGCTCGAGCAGGCGCTTGAGTCGGTTGTTACGGTTGATTACGCGACGGTAGAGGTCGTTAAGATCGGAGGTCGCGAAACGACCGCCGTCCAGCGGCACCAGCGGACGCAGGTCCGGCGGCAGCACAGGCAGCACCTCAAGGATCATCCACTCCGGCTTGATGCCGGAGGACTGGAAGGCTTCGAGGACCTTCAGGCGCTTTGAGAATTTCTTGACCTTGGCTTCCGAGCCGGTGGTTTCCAGCTCACCGCGCAGCTTTTCGACCTCCAGGTTCAGGTCGAGCGAACGCAGAAGCGCACGAATACCCTCGGCACCCATCAGGGCGTCGAAATCGTCGCCGTATTCCTCGACCTTGGCGAGGTAGTCGTCCTCGGTGAGCAGCTGGCCGCGGGTAAGCGGCGTCAGGCCGGGCTCGACAACAACGAAGGCTTCGAAATACAGCACGCGCTCGATGTCGCGAAGCGTCATGTCGAGGACCATGCCGAGACGGCTCGGCAAGCTCTTCAGGAACCAGATATGAGCGACCGGACTGGCCAGTTCGATATGGCCCATCCGTTCGCGACGGACCTTGGACAGGGTGACTTCGACGCCGCACTTTTCGCAGATCACGCCACGGTGCTTCAGACGCTTGTACTTGCCGCACAAGCACTCGTAGTCCTTGACCGGGCCGAAGATCTTGGCGCAGAACAGGCCATCGCGCTCCGGCTTGAAGGTGCGGTAGTTGATGGTCTCGGGCTTCTTGACTTCACCGTAGGACCAGGAGCGGATCTTGTCCGGCGAGGCGAGGCCGACCGTGATCGCGTCGAACTCTTCCTCGTTCGGCAGGGTTTGCTTGAACAGGTCAGCGAGCAGGCTTTTCATGTTTCGTACTCCATCCGGGGTAGGCTGTGAGGGCTTGTGACCCGGTTCAATATCTGTCCAAATCGATGTCGATCGCGAGCGAGCGGATTTCCTTCACCAACACGTTGAAGGATTCCGGCATGCCGGCATCGATCTTGTGCTCGCCTTTGACGATGTTCTCGTAGACCTTGGTCCGGCCGGTGACATCGTCCGACTTGACGGTGAGCATTTCCTGCAGCGTGTACGCGGCGCCATAGGCTTCGAGCGCCCAGACTTCCATCTCGCCGAAGCGCTGACCACCGAACTGCGCCTTGCCGCCCAGGGGCTGCTGCGTAACCAGCGAGTAAGGGCCAGTGGAACGAGCGTGCATCTTGTCGTCGACGAGGTGGTGAAGCTTCAGCACATGCTTATAGCCCACGGTCACCTTGCGATCGAAAGCGTCCCCGGTGCGACCATCGTACAGGGTGACCTGACCGCTGGTGTCAAGACCGGCAAGCTGGAACATCGCTTCGATCTCGGACTCCTTGGCGCCGTCAAACACCGGCGTCGCGAAGGGCACGCCCTTGCGCAGGTTGCTCGCCAGCTCCACGATTTCAGCATCGTTCAGCGCGTCGAGGTCCTCCGGCTTGCCTTCACGGTTGTAGAGCGCATCCAGGAACTCACGCACTTCGGTCGCAGAGGCATTGCGACGCAACATGTCGTCGATACGCTGGCCGAGAGCCTTGGCGGCCCGCCCGAGGTGGGTTTCGAGGATCTGGCCGATGTTCATCCGCGACGGCACGCCCAGCGGGTTCAGCGCGATGTCGACCGGGGTGCCATCTTCCATGTAGGGCATGTCCTCAACCGGGACGATGCGCGAGACCACGCCCTTGTTACCGTGGCGTCCGGCCATCTTGTCGCCGGGCTGGAGGCGACGCTTGACCGCGAGGTGAACCTTGACCATTTTCTGCACACCCGGAGGCAACTCGTCGCCCTGGGTCAGCTTCTTCTTCTTGATTTCGAACGCGAGTTCGAAGTCCTTGCGGGTCTTTTCCAGGCCCTCACGGATCGCCTCGAGCTGAGCAGCGAGCTCCTCGTCGGCCATGCGGATATCGAACCAGTGGTAGGGCTCGAGCGAGTCTAGATAGGCCTCGCTGACCTCGCTCCCCTTCGCCAGCTTGCGCGGACCGCCATTGACCTTCTGGCCGGTGATGAGACGACGGATACGATCGAAGGCATCGCGCTCGACGATACGCATCTGGTCGGCCAGATCGGTCTTGAAGCTGCGCAGCATGTCGTCGATGATCGACTGTGCACGCTTGTCGCGCTCGATGCCCTCACGGGTGAACACCTGCACGTCAATGACGGTGCCGTTCATGCCCGACGGAACGCGGAGGGACGTGTCCTTCACGTCCGAGGCCTTCTCGCCAAAGATCGCGCGAAGCAGCTTCTCTTCCGGCGTCAGCTGGGTTTCGCCCTTCGGCGTGACCTTTCCGACGAGGACGTCACCGGCCTCGACTTCGGCGCCGATGTAAACAATGCCCGACTCGTCGAGACGGGACATCTGGGCTTCGCCAAGTGAAGCGATGTCTCGCGTGATTTCCTCGGGCCCGAGCTTGGTATCGCGCGCGACGACGGTCAACTCTTCAATGTGAATCGAAGTGAAGCGGTCGTCAGCGACCACACGCTCCGAGATCAGGATCGAATCCTCGAAGTTGTAGCCGTTCCACGGCATAAACGCGACCAGCATGTTCTGACCGACGGCCAGCTCGCCGAGATCGGTCGACGCGCCGTCGGCCACCACATCGCCCTTGGCAATGACATCGCCGACCTTGACGATCGGACGCTGGTTGATGTTGGTGTTCTGGTTCGAACGGGTGTACTTGATGAGATTATAGATGTCGACACCGACCTCACCGGCGAGGGTTTCGGCATCGTGCACGCGCACTACGATACGGTTGGCATCGACATAATCCACTACGCCACCGCGCAAGGCTTGCACCGCGGTGCCCGAGTCGACCGCCACGGTGCGCTCAATGCCGGTGCCAACCAGCGGCTTCTCGGGCCGCAAGCAGGGAACCGCCTGACGCTGCATGTTCGCGCCCATCAGCGCGCGGTTCGCATCGTCATGCTCAAGGAAGGGGATGAGCGAAGCGGCAACCGAAACGATCTGCCCTGGCGCAACGTCCATGTACTGAATCTGTTCAGTCGAAGACAGGGTGAACTCACCCTGAAAACGGCACGACACCAGATCACCCAGCAAACGGCCTTCTGTATCGACCTCGGCATTCGCCTGAGCGATCACGAAGCGCCCTTCTTCGATCGCGGACAGATAGTCGACCTGGTCAGTTACCTTGCCATCGACGACACGCCGATACGGGGTCTCGAGGAAGCCATAGCGGTTTGTCCGTGCATACACCGCGAGCGAGTTGATCAGGCCAATGTTCGGACCTTCAGGCGTCTCGATCGGGCACACGCGACCGTAGTGCGTCGGGTGCACGTCGCGCACCTCGAAGCCTGCGCGTTCGCGTGTCAGACCGCCCGGTCCGAGCGCGGAGACGCGGCGCTTGTGGGTGATCTCCGACAGCGGGTTGGTCTGGTCCATGAACTGCGACAGTTGCGAGGAACCAAAGAACTCCTTGATTGCGGCCGAAATCGGCTTGGCGTTGATCAGATCGTGCGGCATGAGGTTGTCGGACTCCGCCTGACTCAGGCGCTCCTTCACTGCACGTTCGACACGCACCAGACCAGCGCGGAACTGGTTCTCGGCAAGTTCACCCACCGAACGGACGCGACGGTTGCCGAGGTGGTCGATGTCGTCGATTTCGCCGCGGCCATTGCGCAGTTCCACGAGAATGCCGATCACCGCGAGAATGTCTTCATTCGAGAGCGTGCCGGCGCCTTCTTCGGTGCGCGATCCGACGCGCTCGTAGAAGCGCTGCAGCCAGCCCGGCGCGCGTTCGTCGATGACCTCGGGGAAGGCGCGGCGATTGAACTTCATGCGCCCAACGCCAGAAAGATCGTAGCGCTCTTCGGAATAGAACAGCCCTTGGAACAGCGCTTCGACCGCATCTTCGGTCGGCGGCTCACCCGGGCGCATCATGCGATAGATGGCGACGCGTGCCGCCCACTGGTCTGCGGTTTCGTCGATGCGCAAGGTCTGGGAGATGTAGCCACCGCGATCGAGATCGTTGATGTAGAGCGTCGGCACCTCGCTCACACCAGCGACCCGCAGCTTGGCCAACAGATCCTCGGTAATCTCGTCGTTGGCCCGCGCGACGATTTCGCCGGTCTCGCCATCAACCAGGTCGCGAGCGATAACGCGTCCAAGGAGGAAGTCTTCCGGCACGGTAATCCGCTCGATTCCCGCCTTGTCGAGGTCGCGGATGTGCTTGGCGGTGATCCGCTTCTCGCGAGTCACGATCAGGTTACCATCCGGCCCGGCGATGTCGAAACGCGCCACCTCGCCGCGGAGACGCTCTGGCACGAGGGCAAACTCGATCTCTTCGCCCTGCAAACGGAAGGTGTCGAAGTCGTGGAACGCTTCGAGGATTTCCTCGGCATTCATGCCGATCGCGCGCAACAACACGGTCACCGGCATCTTGCGACGACGGTCGACGCGGAAGAAGAGGCAGTCCTTGGGATCGAACTCGAAATCGAGCCACGACCCACGATACGGAATTATGCGTGCCGAGAACAACAGCTTTCCGGACGAGTGCGTCTTGCCACGGTCGTGATCGAAGAATACGCCCGGCGAACGGTGCAGCTGAGACACAATGACCCGCTCGGTGCCGTTGATGACAAACGAGCCGGTCGTCGTCATGAGCGGAATCTCGCCCATGTAGACCTCCTGCTCCTTCACCTCCTTGATGGTCTCCTTGGGCGCATCGCGATCGAGGATCACCAGGCGCACGCGGGCCCGGAGGGGAGCAGCATAGGTCAGGCCGCGCTGCTGACACTCCTTGACGTCGAAGGCGGGCTCGCCCAACATGTACTGGACGAATTCGAGGCGCGCATTGCCGCTGTGGCTGACGATCGGAAAGATCGACGTGAAGGCAGCCTGCAGGCCTTCGTTGGCCCGCTGCTCCGCAGGCAGGTCGGCCTGCAGGAAGGAAACGAAGGAGTCGATCTGCGTGGCGAGCAGGAAAGGGACGTCCCGCGCAGAACTGCGCTTGGCAAAACTTTTGCGGATACGTTTCTTTTCGGTGTAGGAATACGCCATGGGTGCTCCGGCTAGAGGTCAGACGTCAAAGAGACAGAACGCAACACTCGAAGGCCGTGTTCTGGTGAGAACACGTTCGGTGCGCTCCGTTCTGCCTTCTCGGCAAATACAAAGCACGAAAGGGCTGGCGCCCTAAAAGGTCGCCAGCCCCGCGGTTCAAAGCAGGTTTACTTGATTTCAACCTTGGCGCCGGCAGCCTCGAGATCCTTCTTGAGCGCCTCAGCGTCGGCCTTGGAAACACCTTCCTTGACCGGCTTCGGTGCGCCGTCGACCAGATCCTTGGCTTCCTTGAGGCCCAGGCCGGTAGCAGCACGGACGACCTTGATCGCTTCGACCTTCTTCTCGCCAGCGGCGACGAGGATCACGTCGAACTCGGTCTTCTCTTCTTCAGCGGCAGCAGCCCCGGCACCGGCGGCCGGAGCGGCCACGGCAACCGCGGCGGCAGCGGCGGACACGCCGAACTTCTCTTCCATGTCCTTGATGAGCTCGGACAGCTCGAGGACGGTCATGCTACCGATTGCTTCCAGAATTTCAGCTTTGGACAGAGCCATTTTCTACTCCTGATTCATATTAGCGAGCCCACGCGGGACCCGCCTGGATAATTACGCAGTCTCTCGCGAATCGCGCAGGGCAGCGACGGTGCGCACGAACTTGCCCGGAACCTCGTTGAGGGTCTGGACGAATTTCGCGACCGGCGCTTGCATCGTTCCCAACAGCTTGGCAAGCAGTTCCTCACGGCTCGGCATCGACGCCAACGCCTTGACGCCAGCGGCGTCCATGACGTAACCAGGCATCGCACCGCCCTTGATGGCGAGCTTGTCGTTGGTCTTGGCAAAATCCTGCAGCACCTTGGCTGCGGCCACCGGATCCTTGGAAATTCCGTAGATCAGCGGACCGACCATGTGCTGGGCCAGACCTTCGAACGACGTGCCTTCTACAGCACGACGAACCAGGGTGTTTTTGAGAACGCGCAGATAGACACCGGACTGACGCGCCTGAGCGCGCAGAGCGGTGATTTGCCCGACTTCGAGACCACGGTACTCAGCGACGATCACCGATTGTGCGTCCGCGAGTTCGGCGGATACTTCGGCGACAACTGCCTTCTTGTCGTCAAGATTGAGACCCAAGGTCATCTCCCTTTAGTAAAACGTCCGTTCCGAGCGCTAGCAGAGAAGCGGACAACCAAGGCGACCGTCGTCAGGAGCTTGGCGCCGGACGGAGCCGGACGCCGTAAATCCTGGTTCGGGTTACGCCATCTGCGTTGGGCTGAAGTACTACTCAGATTAAGAGCACGTTGTCTTCCGGCAACCCTGCTCCCCAACGGTCTTTGACAACCTGCCGCCCAGCCTGCGGACGACAGCCCAAAGTCCAAAGAGGTGGCTATTCGCCACCCCGAATAATCAAACAGCCGAAACGCTGGTCGGCTCGACCTTCACACCAGCACCCATGGTGCTCGAAACCGCGATACGACGCAGGTAGAGACCCTTGGACGAGGCCGGTTTGGCCTTCACCAACGCATCAACCAGCGCCGCTGCGTTCTGCTGCAGCGCCTCGACCGGGAAGGAGGCGCGTCCGATCGTGGCATGGATGATGCCCGCCTTGTCGGTGCGGTACTGCACCTGACCGGCCTTGGCATTCTTGACCGCCGTCTCGACGTCCATCGTCACGGTCCCGACCTTGGGGTTCGGCATCAGGCCACGCGGACCGAGGATCTGGCCCAGCTGACCCACCACACGCATGGCGTCGGGGGTGGCGATACACAGGTCGAAGTTGATGTTGCCGGCCTTCACGTCGGCTGCGAGGTCATCGAACCCGACGACATCTGCACCAGCGGCTTTAGCCACCTCAGCCTTCTCGCCCTGAGCGAACACCGCAACGCGCACGGTCTTGCCAGTACCTGCAGGCAGCACGACCGAGCCGCGAACGAGCTGGTCCGACTTGCGAGCGTCGATGCCGAGGTTGATCGAGATATCGATAGATTCGTCGAACTTGGCAGTGGCGCACTCTTTGACGAGAGCCAGCGCCTCGGAGACCGGGAAGACCTTGTTGCGGTCGACTTTGGCGCGCAGCGCCTGAATACGCTTGGAAACCTTGGCCATGATCAGAGACCCTCCACCGTGATACCCATACTGCGGGCAGAACCGGCGATGGTGCGCACCGCCGCCTCCATGTCAGCCGCCGTAAGATCCGGCATCTTGGTCTTGGCGATCTCCTCGACCTGAGCACGCGTGAGGCTGCCGACCTTGTCGGTATGCGGCTTCGGCGAACCCTTGGTGATCTTTGCCGCCTTCTTGATGAGGATCGCCGCAGGCGGCGTCTTCATGATGAAGGTGAAGCTCTTGTCCGCGAACGCGGTGATGACGACCGGGATCGGCAGACCCGGCTCGAGACCCTGCGTCTTGGCGTTGAACGCCTTGCAGAACTCCATGATGTTCAGGCCGCGCTGACCCAACGCCGGACCGATCGGGGGGCTGGGGTTGGCCTTGCCGGCCGGCACCTGCAGCTTGATGTAGCCGATGATTTTCTTTGCCATTTAGGCGATCTCCAAATAACGAGTGCAATCGCGCCGCTCGCAGGCGACGCTCCTCAATGCCGACTCGCGTCGGCTCGCGGCCAAGGCCGCGCGCTCAGGTCTTCTCAACCTGACCGAAATCCAGCTCGACAGGCGTCGCACGACCGAAAATGGTCACCGACACCCGCAGCTTGCTCTTTTCGTAGTTCACATCTTCCACGGATCCGTGGAAGTCGGTGAAAGGGCCTTCCTTGACACGCACGACTTCGCCAAGTTCCCACAGCACCTTCGGACGGGGCTTTTCGACACCCTCCTGAATCTGGTGCATGATCTTGTCGACCTCCTTCTGGGAGATCGGTGTCGGCTTGTTGGCGGAACCGCCCACGAAACCGGTGACCTTCGGTGTCGACTTGACCAGGTGCCACGACTCGTCGTTCATATCCATCTCGACGAGTACGTAACCAGGGAAGAACTTGCGTTCGGTGATGCTCTTCTGACCACCGCGCATTTCCACGACCTCTTCCACCGGGACGAGAATCTGGCCGAAGGAGTCCTGCATGCCGGCGCGCGCGATGCGCTCGACCAATGCACGCTGCACGGATTTCTCGAAACCCGAGTAGGCATGGACGACATACCAACGCTTCGTCATGTCCTTATCTCCAACCCAGAATGAGATCGTAAAGCACCCACTCGAGGCTCTTATCGGTCAGCCAGAGGAAGATGGCGATAACAACGACGAACGCGAAAACCATCCCGGTAGACTGAACCGTTTCCTTTCGGGTCGGCCAGACAACCTTCTTGGTTTCTACGATCGCTTCGCGGGCAAACGCCACGAAGCGCTGACCGAGCTCTGTCTGCCAGCCCACCGCAACACCGGCACCAAGACCGACGAGCACAGAGAGCACACGCACGACCAGTGCCATGTCGGAAAGAATGTAGAAGCCGGCAATACCGGCCCCAATAAGGGCGAGTGCCAGTACCAGCTTGATCTTATCGGCCATGGATTCGTTGCTATGAGGAAAAATGGCAGGGGCAGAGGGAATCGAACCCCCAACCTTCGGTTTTGGAGACCGACGCTCTGCCAGTTGAGCTATACCCC
>ERZ869909.3072-NODE-3072-length-10101-cov-2.716680_pt1 | contig 10101 bp, 7 predicted proteins | sample MGYA00520892_ERZ869909 | MGnify/ENA primary metagenome ERZ869909 (study PRJEB32215, sample SAMEA104723947) | bioreactor metagenome | biome: bioreactor; feature: anaerobic bioreactor; material: water | place: China | collected 2015-03-12 ... | reverse complement strand
TACCGATCGTTGTTCTGAACAAACGGAACTAAATCCAGCACAAAATATTATTAACCTTAAATTTTCCCCATCTTGAAGAACCTAGAAGATGTCTTCGGTCCGAATACTGCCCTGGTTGAAGAACTATATTCACAATATCAGGCCAATCCTCATTCCGTACCAAACCACTGGCGACAATATTTCGATGAACTGGAAGGAAAATCTCCGGCAGCTGATAGTAGCGAGACCGAACAACCCGCTCAAAAATCAACCGCAAAACAGGATGTAACAACTCCATCAGAACCGGTAAAAGCTACTGTAAAGGATGAACCCAAGAAGGCCCCGGCAGCACAGCCAACTCCGGAGGGATACCAAAAGCAGATGCTCAAAGGTATTACCAATAAGATCGCCGAGAACATGGAGATCAGTCTGGAAATCCCAACAGCCACATCTCTGAGGGTAATTCCTGTTAAAATGCTCTGGGAAGACAGAACCCTGATCAACAGATATTTGGAGCAGAAATCAGGTCGCAAAGTTACTTTTACCCATCTGATCTCCTGGGCAATCATTAAAGCTTTGGGCAAATACCCATCGTTGAATTGTTACTTCGAAAGTAGCGAAGGTAAATCATACAAGGTCGACCCTGGATCAGTGAACTTCGGCATCGCGGTTGATGTCCCAGGTAAAGATGGCTCCCGTACCCTCATGGTACCGAACATCAAAGCCGCCGACAAAATGAACTTCTCTACTTTCCTGGATGCTTTTGACGATCTTATCAGCAGAGTCAGAAAAGGAAAGATTGAAGTTAGTGATTTTGAAAAAACGACGATCAGTATCACGAATCCAGGCATGATCGGCACGGTTTCATCCATGCCCCGACTCATGAAGGGACAAGGGGCTATCATTGCAACCGGTGCCATGAACTACCCTGCAGAGTTTCAGGCAATGTCGCAGGAAGTACTCAATCACCTTGGTATCAGCAAAGTGATGACCGTAACCTGTACCTATGACCATCGCATCATTCAGGGTGCAGAGTCAGGTGAGTTCCTTGCATATATCCACAAACTTCTTTCGGGTGAAATTGACTTTTATGATGAGATTTTTGACGATCTCGACATCCCATACAAGCCTATTCCATACGGTACCGATAACTACACCGGTTTCCTGAACGGCGGACAAAGTGGGCTGGAGGCGAACAAAAAATCGATCGCAGTAATGCAATTGATCCAGGCTTATCGTGCACGTGGACATACTTTGGCTGATCTGAATCCGCTTCGCGAAGGTGCAAAACAAAACCCAGAGCTGGAGTTAGGTACTTTTGGCCTGAGTATGTGGGACCTGGACCGTGAATTTTATTGTGCCGGACTTGGTGGGCGTGAAAAAGCCCCGCTGCGTGAAATCGTACGTTTGTTACGTGATACATATTGCCGAAAAATTGGCGTAGAGTACATGTACATCCAGAACAGTGTTGAACGTGATTGGTTGCGGGAATACATGGAGTCGTCAACCAACACTCCAACGCTTTCCAAAAAAGAAAAAGTCTCGCTGCTGCGAAAATTGAATCACGCATCTGCATTTGAGGAGTTCCTCCACAAAAAGTATATCGGACATAAACGATTCTCACTTGAAGGTGCCGATACCCTCATTCCAATGATTGATGTGATGCTTAACCGCGGAGCGGATGTCGGAGTTGAGAAGGTATTGCTCGGTATGGCTCACCGTGGCAGATTGAACGTTCTTGTTAATACCATGGGCAAATCCTACCACAAGATTTTTGCCGAATTTGATGGAAACATCGATCTGTCAACATTCCATGGTTCAGGTGACGTGAAGTATCACCTGGGGACAACCGGAATACATCAAACCCCGAGTGGAAAAGAAGTTCATTTACAGTTACTCCCGAATCCAAGTCACCTTGAATCTGTAAATCCAGTGGTAGAAGGTGCTGCGCGTGCTTTACAAGATCAACTCGGACCAGATGAGGATATCCGCAAAATCATGCCGCTTTTGATTCATGGGGATGCAGCCTTTGCCGGACAAGGTGTTGTGGCTGAAACCCTGAATATGTCTCAACTGCGTGGCTACAAGACAGGTGGAACACTGCATCTTATCATCAACAACCAAATCGGCTTTACAACGTTACCGTCCGACGGTCGCTCTACCGACTACGCATCAGACCTTGCTAAGACTATTCTGGCACCCATCCTGCATGTCAATGGAGATGACCCGGAAGCTGCGGCCCATGCCATAACACTTGCACTCGAGTATCGTCAAAAATTTGGAAAAGATGTGGTCATCGACCTGATTTGCTACCGTAAACATGGTCATAATGAAGGTGATGAACCGGCATTTACCCAACCGGGTCTGTACAAAGAAATTAACGACCACCGTAGTGTTCGCGAATACTACAGAAGTGAATTGATCAGAAAAGGTGAATTGACTGAATCTGAAGCCGACAAGATCTTCAAGGAATTCGACGATATTCTGGAGGAAGCTTTTAACGAAGCGAAAAATGTCCCCATTTTTGAAGTCAAAGAAGAGCACATTGAACGCAGGGATACCGCCCAGGCAAATCGCAAGAATCAAATTGCGACCCACGTCGACGCGGAGACTTTGGTTGAACTTGCTACAAAACTGAACACGGTTCCACAAGGTTTCGATGCCAACCCGAAATTACTTCGGATTCTGGCCAAACGTGCTGAAATCGTTGCCAACAATGAACAAAAAATCGAATGGGGATTTGCTGAAGCACTTGCATTCGCATCATTGCTGACGCAAAATATCGATGTCCGACTTTCTGGTCAGGATGTCGAACGAGGAACATTTTCTCACCGCCACTCTGTACTTCACGGCACAGAATCCCTCGAGAGATTCATTCCTTTGAACAATCTCAAAGACGGTCAGGCACGTTACATGGTATATAACTCATTGCTAAGTGAGTTTGCAGTGCTCGGATTTGAATTTGGCTACAGTAGTATGCATCCTAATGCACTCGTTATCTGGGAAGCTCAGTTTGGAGATTTCAGCAACGGTGCGCAGATCATCATCGATCAGTATATTTCCTCATCTGAAGCCAAATGGGGACAAACTTCATCCGTTGTGATGTTGTTACCGCATGGATTCGAGGGACAGGGACCAGAGCACTCATCAGCACGTCTGGAGCGTTATCTGCAACTTTGTGCTGAGGATAATATGCAGGTTGTATATTGCACCACCCCTGCGCAGTACTTCCACCTGATCCGTCGTCAGGCGACTCAGGAGAAGAAAAAACCGTTGATCGTCATGTCACCAAAAAGTTTACTCAGACACCCTATGGCCATGTCGAGCACAGAAGAACTTGCCAATGGTTCTTTCCAGATGATCATCAAAGATCAGAATGTGAATCCAGATGATGTTGAGCGATTGGTATTATGCTCCGGTAAGGTATATTACGATTTGTTGAAGTACCAGCAGGAAAACAATATCAAAAACGTCGCTATCATACGTCTGGAGCAGTTTTATCCATTCCCGGACAACGACATTCGTGACTTGTTCGAAGAATTCGAGCATGTTACCGACATTGTATGGTGTCAGGAAGAACCACGCAACATGGGTGGATGGAGCTTTGTATGGCCACGATTGATGCAAGAAACACTCGACGAGCAGGCGGTAAGCTATGTTGGTCGTGTTGCTGCTGCTGCACCTGCAACTGGTTCAGCCAAACTGCACACCGCCGAGCAAGAGCGCTTGGTTGAACGTGCCATGAAAACGAAATAAGAATAGAATCGGGGGCGAGAAATCCCCCCACCTCTAAAACGCTCCTACTATAAAATGAAAAAGGAGAGGTCTCTTAACTGAAACCTCTCCTTTTTTTATACCATTTTCGCGTGTGTTTTCTGTAATCAACGCATCCCACCAGGGACACCCTTACAGATACGTGATACAGCATCGTGACTGTGGAGACTCTCCATATGGACACATCTCACCACAAAGTCCTTGACCAGGGCATTTTCGTTCAAGTGCTGATACAATAATCGTGCAGCATCCTCGACAAACTTTTGAAATGCACCGTTCAATTCTGCAAATGCCTGTTCATCTTCACGTTTTACCAATACTTGTGTTTCAGTCTGAAGTGCATTTCGGCATAGATCGACCATATCCTCAACCCACATTGCCTCGTTGAGTTCCACAGAGATATAAGCAATACTTCGCTGACTATGTGGAATTGCAGCAACTTCACGTGTCTCACGAGCATGCTCTGCAAGTTCATATGAGCATGGACAAGCAGAACTATAGACAAATTCAAAATGCATGAAACGACGCATTTCGCCTCGCTCATCCATCGTACCTTCATGAGTGACCTTGTAATACTGATATCCTTCCATACCCGAACGCAGACTCGGTGTAAGTACCGGATAGTTGATATTCAGATTTACATAGGCACTTTTAGCTTTAAGATCTTCCCGGTACATGCGCAGAACATACTCAAGTACATCCTGATGGAATAGTTCATCCTTGAATTTGTAGAATGACCGCATGATACGGCTCATATTGATGCCTTTTTTGTCGGCATCAAGTCCCACATACCCATCCACCGAAGTTTCCAGGAGTAACTCCTTACCATCACGTGTCGGATATCTGAGTGGTATTTTAAAGTCCGAAATTCCAACTTGTTGAATTGGTACATTGGCTCCCTCAATCAGACTTGCCGGACCGTTCTGAAGATCGGGCAACGACTTTTTGTATTCGGGAGTGACCACGAAAGTGGGATCGTAAATTCTTTTTAAGTTTGTAGTGATCATGATGTAAGTTTTCTAATGTACTGGAAATAGAATAACCTATTGTCCGTTGAAAACATTCACGTATTTAAGAATTTTTTGATTTTATAATATTTCGTGGCCTCTTTTGACATTTTCATGATTTGGATGGAGCATCCGATGAACCAGTAGAATCTGCCTCCGGACCATTCAATTCATCAGCCTCAACTACCTTGGTTTCAACGTTTTCATCTACATGAACCGTCGGAGTTATCTCAGTCGAAGCCTCTTTTGAATCAGTTGATCCATTGATTTGAATCTCCTTGATCTTCTGTAAATCCTTACTTGAAATCGGATAATTTCCATGCGGACGTTCCCCTAATAGTTCAATAAGGTCTGCCCCGGTTAGAATTTCTTTATCAAGTAATGTCTTGGCCATCGTTACGAGTAGTTCCTTGTGTTTCAGAAGTAACTGCTTCGTCCTTTCATAGCTATCTTCAATGAATTGCTTCACAGCATCATCGATTTTCTCAGCCGTACTTTCAGAGTACTTCCTGTTGAATCCAAAACTACCATCCGGATTTCCGGAATCATAGTATGAAATATTCCCCAATTCTGTACTCATACCATAAACGGCCACCATCGCGAACGACATATTCGTGATTCTTTCAAGGTCATTTTGAGCACCTGTTGAAATCTTACCAAAGATGATCTCTTCAGCTGCACGTCCACCAAGCAGAGCACACACCTTGTCGCTAAGTTCTTCTTTGGTCATTAGGAATCGATCCTCTAAAGGAGTCTGCAAGGTGTAACCCAACGCAGCAAAGCCACGTGGGACAATACTCACCTTCATGACGGGGTCTGTGTGCTCCAGGAACCAACCAACGATCGCATGGCCAGATTCATGGTATGCAACGATTTCACGCTCGTTCGGGCTGATGATTTTGTTCTTTTTCTCAAGTCCGGCCACAACTCGTTCAATAGCATCCTGGAAATCGATCATTTCCACAGATTCTTTGTTCCGTCTTGCAGCGAGTAAAGCAGCCTCATTACACATGTTAGCCAACTCCGCCCCGGCAAAACCCGGAGTCTGCGAAGCGAGTAGTTTAACATCAAGATCTTTTGAAACGCGAATTTTCTTCAAATGAACATTCAGCACTTCTACCCTTCCGTTCAGGTCAGGTTTATCAATGAGAATCTGTCGGTCAAATCTTCCTGGTCTAAGCAAAGCCGAATCAAGAATATCAGGTCGGTTAGTCGCCGCCATCATTATGACCCCTTTATCAGTGTTGAACCCGTCCATTTCAGCCAATAACTGGTTCAATGTATTTTCACGTTCGTCATTGGAACTAGCCATTGCGCTTTTGCCCCGACTACGACCAATCGCATCGATCTCATCGATAAAAATAATACATGGTGCTTTCTCTTTGGCCTGCTTGAATAAGTCCCTGACCCGAGCGGCACCCACACCGACGAACATCTCAACAAAATCAGATCCACTTAGGCTGAAAAATGGAACATCCGCTTCACCGGCAGTAGCTTTAGCCATCAAAGTTTTACCAGTACCGGGAGGTCCAACCAACAACACACCTTTAGGAATATTCCCACCGAGACGGGTGAATTTCTGTGGATTTCGCAAGAATTCGACAACCTCTTCAACTTCTTCTTTGGCTTCTTGAAGTCCAGCTACATCTTTGAAAGTAACCTTGCCCTCGCTCATTTTGTCATAGAGCATAGCTTTATTCTTGCCAATATTCAATACTTGCTGGCCCGGGTTCATCCGCCTGAAAATAAACATCCAGAATGCCACCAGAACGACCAGGAATATCAACCAGGTAAAGATACCGCTAAACCAGTTTTCTTCGATTCTGGCGTCATATTTGACCTCGTATTCATCCAACAGAGGTCGGATGTCGTCCCCATCGAACATTGTTGTCGAAAAACCATAGGTAGGTTCACCTGACTGAGGTCTCCAAGGGGACTCCTCTCGTGGTTTGACTTGCACAGCACCCGACTCTACGGCTTCACGTTTGTAGGTACCTTTGATATTTATACCGTTAATAACGGTGATCTCTTCCACATGGCCTTTTCGAACATGATCCATGAAAGTAGAGTACTCAATTCGTTCTGATGTATCAGGAATGGAAAGCACTGAATGAATCGACAATAATATCAATAGGATTCCCAGGTAAATCCAGATGGACAACTTGGGCCCCTTACCGGCTCCTGCTAACGACGGCTCGTTCTTTTTATTTTTTTTGTTTTCCTCAGACATTAATCAATAATACTAAATATTGTTGTTAAAACTATGTTTATGGGCTATTGCTCCAAATCGAAATGCATTTCCTCGCCTGAAGCCATTTGCATTCTGAATCCTTCATTTTTTGGTGTCACTCTGCCTATAACGACAAAATCCTTAAAATGGTTTACCAATGCGTTCACATCTTTTTCAGGTAATGTAAATAACAATTCATAATCCTCTCCGCCTTGTAGTGCATACTGAATCACATCGTTCTGAAGCTCTTCGGCCACTGCGCGGGTTTCAAGAGCAACCGGAATCGCTGCTTCATAAATCTGAGCACCACAACCAGAATCACCAATCAGTTGCATGAGATCCTGAAGTGTATTCTTACTGATATCGATCATTGCTGTCGGGACGATTTCTTTTTCAGCCAGTGTAGCGATTAGATCATTTCTTCCCTCAGGAAGCAATTGTCTTTTCACTACATACTCATAATCACTGAGATCAGGCTTGAACTCCTCGGAGTTGTTTTCCTGGGCCCACACAGATTTTTCTCTAAGCAGGATTCTGAGTCCTGCATACGCAGCACCGAGGTCTCCGGTTACACAAATGGCATCACCCGGCCTTGCTCCTGAACGATATGTTATGTCATCTTCGGATACAGAACCATTTACCGTGATTCCTATAATCATTGATCCCGGGGAAGCTGTGATATCACCACCGATAATCGGACAACCATATACATCACTCGCTTTGATCAGTCCCTCATACAATTGATGTATCATTTCAGTAGAGACTTTGTTTGGAATACCAACAGAGACCAGAAGGAACTCAGGTTTCCCGTTCATCGCAAGGATATCACTCACAGTAGCACTTACAAGTTTATACCCCAAGTGTGTGAGCGGGGTGAACGACAAATCGAAATCAACACCTTCAACAAATGTTTCAGTCGAATAGAGTTTGAACTGCCCTTCACTTTCCCTAACAACAGCGCAGTCGTCACCGATACTTCTGACCAGATTGACTACAGAATCAGTCGGATTACCGATCTGATCTTTAATGTTTTTCAGCAGTTTTTGCCGACCGGTTTCACTCACCGGCGTAAAAGATTGCTTTGTCATAATAATGCTACCGAGATTAACGGCTTGTGTGAATAATCCTTGAATAAAAAAAGGCCGCCCACCAATAAGTGAGCGGCCTTCAAATTTACGGATAAACTTTGACTATTGCAGTCTTCGTGTTGAGTAATTGATCTGTAATGTACCAGCTTGCCTTAGCTCTTGCTGAACATCGGTCACAATTCCCATTTCTGATTCTCTGTCAACCCTTAATGATACGATCAATTTGGGTTGTTCGAGTAGTTTATCGTACATGATACGACGTATGAAGGACATTTCGTCGATGAGTGCATCGTCGATCTGAACTTTTGTATCGCCGTATACATTACCACCCAGAACCTGTGGACCGATGTACAGATAACTGACCAATCGTTTTTGTTCGATTTTCTCAATGTTTTCTGCTCGGGTAAGTTCCACACGAACCTGAAGAGTAACTTCACGTAATACGGTTGTTACCATGAAGAAGATGAGGAGCATGAACACGATGTCGGGCATCGCTGTTGTAGGCACCTCTTGCTTCGCCTTGGCATTTTTTTTCTGAAACTTGGACATAGTTTGTATCCTTAATTACTTCCAGGGTCTGGTTCAGCTATAGATACGTTCATCGGATAGATCCTTCGAACCTCGTCATCTGATGGACTAGCCAACGACGCACGATATCTGTCGTAGTTCACACCGAATCTCCTCATACTCTCAGCATCACGCAGTTCTTTATACGCACCGCGGACCTCATCGAGCATTCGGATGTATATCTCATAGGGAGTCTGCCTGTCTGTCTTGATCGATACGATAGCCGCCTGAGGTGAAACCGATAAATTTTCATCGTTTGCGCGGTTAGCGTTGTCAACAAAGTTGGCAACACGCTCACGTACCTCAGTAACAGCGGCCGGACGCTCATTGATCAGGATCAAACCCTGTGAGTTCACAAGTACCTTCAATAGGTTACGCTCACGAATTGGTGGTGGTGGCTCGCTCTCATCCGGTGGCGGAGGAAGAACAAGACCAATACCTGTATCAACGTCGATGGTCGTAACTACAAGGAAGAATACCAGCAAAAGAAAGGCTATGTCTGCAAGTGAAGAGGATGGTATTTCAGCACCCGCTCTACCTTTTTTCTTTTTAAACATAGTTTCCTGCCTTCGATATTAAAATTTAAAGGAGCTTCTGATACCACCCAGGAAAATGAGGACCAACATAAGTCCGATCATTGTCAAGAAAGTAATCAAAGCCGACTCGGTCAATTCACCAGTCACACCAAATGTAACTCCAAAAAGTGCGAATGGGACGAAAATGATGGCTATTTTTGACCACTCGTGCTTTCCGCTCGCAATATTCTTAATACCGAATACCACGATAAGCAGCAGACTGATTCCCAATAGAACCAATCCTCCGGTCAGTGCAATTTCACTTATACCCATTGTTATCCTTAGTTAAAAATGAACCTTCTTATTTTGACTTCTGAGCTGCTTCTTCTGCTGAAAGCAATGGCTTACCACGCTCGAGAAGGGCAATAGAGTCAATCAAAACGATGGAGCTTTCTTCCATCTCAACAACAAGTCGGTCAATTTTGGATACACAATAGTTGTAACCGATCTGAAGTACAATAGCACCCAGAAGACCAGCAACAGTAGTCAAAAGAGCAACTTTAATACCACCGGCTACCAGAGATGGAGAAATATCACCAGCTGCTTCGATAGCATCGAAAGCGATGATCATACCTACTACAGTTCCGGTAAATCCAAAGAGAGGCGCAAGTGCAATGAACAATGAAATCCAGACGATCCCTCTTTCAAGGAAACTCATTTCAATTGAACCATATGCAGTAATAGCTTTTTCTGCCGCTTCAATTCCTTCATCTGCTCGAAGAAGACCAGCCTGGAACACAGATGCTACAGGACCGCGTGTTTTTGAGCAAAGCTCCTCAGCTGCTTCGATACCGCCGTTTTGCAGCGCATCTTTTACATCGAGAATAAATTTACGAGTGTTGATATCGGCACGGTTAAGTGTGATCACCCTTTCAAGAAAA
>ERZ869909.3071-NODE-3071-length-10101-cov-4.758380_pt1 | contig 10101 bp, 7 predicted proteins | sample MGYA00520892_ERZ869909 | MGnify/ENA primary metagenome ERZ869909 (study PRJEB32215, sample SAMEA104723947) | bioreactor metagenome | biome: bioreactor; feature: anaerobic bioreactor; material: water | place: China | collected 2015-03-12 ... | reverse complement strand
GCCGTAGCCTGTCCGATTCAGTCCTCGACCGAGAATTCCCAGGCGACGCCGTCGATGTTGGCGTTCTCCCCGTACTGGCGGGCCATCTCCAGGAGCTGCTCGGCGGCGGCGCTTGCGGTCTCGACGTTGAGGTCGATGATCTCGACGCGGTCGGCGTCAGCGCGGTTCTTGCACCACACGCGGACGCGCGACGGTGCGTAGATGCCGACGGTGAAGAGGGAGGCGACGAAGGAGACACCGTTGAACTTGACCTGCACGCGTGCCGTGCCCGTGGGGCAGATCGCGCCAAGATCCAGCGGTCCACTCGGATTCGCGAGCCCCCACGCGACGTGGTGAGCGTAGCCCTCGTAGTTCGGGATCGCGTACTGCGTGGCGGAGTAGTCGATGAGGTTGTTGCGGTAGCAGCCCGGCCCAACGGTAGCGAGCATCGCACAGCAGAGGACGACGGCAACAAGGATACGCATGGTCTCTTCTCCTTCGCACAGGTCGAGAGCGCCCGGAGCGGGCGCCACGTGGATGAGCGTGCGGTCCCACCAGAGCCCGCCGCTCGCGTTCCGACACCCCGGACATCGGCGCTAGCCTGTGCGCACGTGTCGCGCATTGCGAACGTGTTTCAGCAGGTTGGCGCCGTTGTCGTTGGGACAGAGGATACCACGGCCCGGATCCGGACGGCAACGAATGTTCGCGTTGGCGCTCCACAGCAGCGTTCGGACGCTGTGGTGGCGCCGGGAGCATCGCGCGTGGGACGCGGCATCGAGGCCTTCGCCGCGGCGCTGGCGCACCACAGGCAGAAGGCTCCCTCAGCCACAGGACGACGATCGCGTGTCAGGGTGCCGGCGGTGGCTCCGCGAGGTCGCCCAGGTCGAGCTCCGGGTGCGCCGCCACGAGCCGCTGGTGCACGTCGCGGTACGTCTCGACGAGGTCGCCGAGGTCCCGACGGAACACGTCCTTGTCCATGCGCTGGCCGTCGACGGTCCAGAGCCGTTGGGTGTCCGGGCTGATCTCGTCGGCGAGGAGGATCGTGCCGTCCGCCGTACGCCCGAACTCGAGCTTGAAGTCCACGAGGTCCAGACCGCATGCCGCCCACAGCTCGACGAGCGCCTCGTTGACCTGCAACGCCTGGCGACGCAGCTCCGCGAGGTCTTCCGGGCTGGCTGCCTTGAGCACCCGGATGTGGTCCTCTGTGACGAGCGGGTCGCCGAGGGCATCGTCCTTGTAGTAGAACTCCACGATCGGCTCGGCGAGACGCGTGCCCTCGGGCTGCCCGAGCCGCTTGGAGAGGGATCCGGCGACCACGTTGCGGGTCACCACCTCGAGCGGGATGATGGTGACCTGGCGGATCCGCATGTCGCGCCGGTTCGGCGTGTCGAGGTAGTGGCTGCTGATGCCGCGAGCCTTCAGGAAGCGGAACACCATGGAGGCGATCCGGTTGTTGAGCTCTCCCTTTCCGGCGAACTCGGCTTTCTTCTCTGCGTTGAAGGCAGTCGCGCTGTCCTTGAAGCGCTGGACGAGCTCACCCGGGGTGTCGGTGGTGTAGACGGTCTTGGCCTTGCCTTCGTAGAGCCTGGTCTTCATGATGCGGGTCTCCCGGATCCGGGCACACAGAGGGGTGGGTTGCCGGTCGCCGAACGGGCTCGCGGACTCGTGCCGTTGTGGGGCGATACTTCAGACGGGGCGCGCATGAAAAGAGCGGATGTGCTGTCGCAGCATCCGCTCGTTGATTCCCCGGTGGGGCCTCGTCGTCCGCCCGTCAGCAGGCGCTCTCAGTTGTTCGTCAGCCGCAGCGAGGAGACGACGCTCTCGAAGTCGTTGCGGAACGAATCAGCAAGGTCCTGCTGGGCGTAGCTGACGACGACCCACGCGGTGTTCCCGATCACGAACTGGAAGATCGTGACGTTCAGGCTGATCCCCGCGTGCTCGAAGCCGTAGGTCGTCTGCAGTCCGTCCCGCTCGCCGACCGAGGCGTCTGCCTGCGCGAGCTGCGCGAAGTTCGCGCTCCGGAGACTCTCGTGGAACGTGTCGAAGAAGATCTCGGCGACCTCGGCGGTCAGCAGCTGCGTCGCGATGACCTCGATCTGCGAGCTCGACTCCTCGTGACGGAAGTTGAATGCTGCCCGGTCGTTACCCGGTGCGTCGACCCAGCCCGCGGGCCGCTCGACGGCCGCGGAGAACTGGGCGTTCGTCACCGGCGTCTGCGCGAACGCAGGAGCGGCCAGTGCGGCGGTGAGCAGCAGGGCAGCGAACAGGCGGAGCGTCTTCATTCTCGTCTCCCGGCGACAGCCAGAACGGTCGTGCGATAAGGGATCCGGTTCGGATTCCGCGTCCCGGTATAGAAGTGGGCACCCGGAAAGTCCAGAGCGACGCCAGCTGGCGCCCTGCCCCGCCTGGCTTCCCGGCTGCTCTTCCCTGAACGCATCGTGGTGGCAAACGCGACGTCCCTTGGCACCACCGCGGTCACCGAGGTTCGATTGCCCGGTTGCGCCACCGGGGTTTCGACGCTAGAGACTTCGCGCCGCGCTGGCGCTTCGGGCCCGTGCGCGCCGGCGCGACCCTGCGCGTACGGAGAGTCCCGACCATGATCTCCCGCTGATGCCCTTCCAGTGTCCGTGCCCCCAGCGGCACGGCCTTTTTTTAGGTGGACGCCATGCCCCGCAGAACCGACATCAAGTCCATCCTGATCCTTGGTTCCGGGCCGATCGTCATCGGTCAAGCCTGCGAGTTCGACTACTCCGGCAGCCAGGCAGTCAAGGCCCTCAAGAAGGAGGGCTTCCGGGTCATGCTGGTCAACTCCAATCCGGCCACGATCATGACCGATCCGGAGCTGGCGGACGCGACCTTCATCGAGCCGCTCACGACCGAGTACGTCACCGAGATCATCCGGCGTGAGCGCCCCGACGCCATCCTGCCGACGCTCGGCGGCCAGACCGCGCTGAACCTCGCGAAGGACCTCTGGGAGAAGGGGATCCTCCAGGAGTACGGCGTCGAGATGCTCGGGGCTGACTACGACGTCATCGAGCGCGCGGAGGACCGCGCGCTCTTCAAGGACGCGATGAACGAGATCAACGTCGACATGGCGCGGTCCGGCTACGTTACCAGCATGGACAACGCCTTCGACGTCCTGGACGAGATCGGGTTCCCCGCCATCCTCCGCCCCTCCTTCACCATGGGCGGCACCGGCGGCAACATCGCGTACAACCGCCAGGAGTACGAGGAGTACATCCGCTGGGGCCTCGACGCCTCGCCCACCAACGAGGTCCTCGTCGAGGAGTCTCTGATCGGCTGGAAGGAGTTCGAGCTCGAGCTCATGCGCGACCACGCCGACAACGTGGTCATCATCTGTACCATCGAGAACCTCGACCCGATGGGCGTGCACACCGGCGACTCCATCACCGTCGCGCCGATCCAGACGCTCACCGACCGCGAGTACCAGTCGATGCGCGACGAGGCCATCGCCATCATCCGCAAGATCGGTGTCGAGACCGGCGGCTGCAACATCCAGTTCGCCGTCGACCCGAAGACGGGCCGCCGCATCGTCATCGAGATGAACCCGCGGGTCTCCCGGTCCAGCGCGCTCGCCTCGAAGGCCACCGGCTTCCCGATCGCCAAGATCGCGGCGCTGCTGGCCGTCGGCTACAGCCTTGATGAGATCTCCAACGACATCACCCGCGTCACACCCGCCTGCTTCGAACCGGTCATCGACTACACGGTCGTCAAGATCCCGCGCTTCACGTTCGAGAAGTTCCCCGGAACCACCAACACCCTCACGACGCAGATGAAGTCGGTCGGCGAAGCCATGGCCATCGGCCGCTCGCTGGCCGAGTCCATCATGAAGGCGACTCGCTCCCTCGAGATCGGCCGCCACGGGCTGAGCCCCCTCATCGCGCCCGCTGGCGAGGGTGGCGTGCCCACCGACCCGTCCGAGCTGCGGAACTACTTCCGGGAGCTCCTGCAGCGGCCCACCCCGGACCGAATCTGGTACGTCGCCGACGCGCTCGGATCCGGGCTGACCGTCGACGAGGTCAGCACCATGAGCATGATCGACCCCTGGTTCGTCGACCAGCTCGCACAGGTCATCGAGCTCGAGAAGGAGATCACCGAGTGGAACCGAAAGGGGGGTAACCTGCTCGCCGAGTCCGGCCGCGAGATGCTGCGCCGCGCCAAGCGGATGGGCATCAGCGACATCGAGCTCGCGCGGCTGGTCGACCGCACGCCGGCGGAGATCCGGCGGGCGCGGCTCGACGCCGGTATCCGGCCCGTCTACAAGCGCGTCGATACCTGCGCGGCCGAGTTCGAAGCCGTCACCCCATACCTCTACTCGACATACGAGCACGAGGAGGAGGTCGAGGTCGAGCCTGCTGCCAACGGCAAGCGCGTCATCATCCTCGGCGGCGGCCCCAACCGCATCGGCCAGGGCATCGAGTTCGACTACTGCGCCGTCCATGGGGTCTTCGCGCTGCGCGAGCAGGGCTACGAGACCATCATGGTCAACTGCAACCCCGAGACGGTCTCCACCGACTACGACACGCCGGACCGGCTGTACTTCGAACCCCTGACGTTCGAGGACGTCATGGAGATCATCGACCGGGAGCAGCCGCACGGCGTCATCCTCCAGTTCGGCGGACAGACGCCCCTCAAGCTCGCCCTGCCGCTCATGCGCGCAGGGGTCAACATCCTCGGCACCCACCCCGATACCATCGACCGCGTCGAGGACCGGAAGCGCTTCAACCAGCTGATCAACCAGCTGGGCCTCAAGCAGCCCGCCGGCGCCACCGTCACGGAGCTGTCGGAAGCGGTCCGCACCGCGTCCGAGCTCGGCTACCCCGTGCTCATCCGTCCAAGCTACGTGCTCGGCGGCCGGGCCATGGAGATCGCCTACAACGAGCAGGAACTGCGCGCGTTCTTCGAGGAGGCGCGCCGCGCCGGAGAGGGTGGCAACGTGCTCATCGACCGCTTCCTCAACGACGCGGTCGAGGTCGACGTCGACTGCATCGGCGACGGCAAGACCTACGTCGTCGGCGGGATCATGGAGCACATCGAGGAGGCCGGTGTGCACTCCGGTGACTCGGCCTGCTGCCTGCCCCCACACTCGCTCGACCAGGGCGTCATCGACACGATCGAGGCCCAGACCCTCGCCATCGCGGCGGAGCTGGGCATCGTCGGCCTGATGAACGTCCAGTTCGCGGTCAAGGACGGCGAGGTCTTCATCCTCGAGGTGAACCCGCGGGCCAGCCGCACCGTGCCGTTCGTCTCCAAGACCATCGGTCACCCGCTCGCGAAGTACGCCGCGCGCGTCATGGTCGGCGAGACCCTCGAGCAGATCGGACTCACCGAGCGCATCCACCCGCCGCACTTCGCCGTCAAGGAAGCCATCTTCCCCTTCACGAAGTTCCCCAACGTCGACATCCTGCTCGGACCCGAGATGAAGTCGACCGGCGAGGTCATGGGGATCGACAGCTCGTTCGAGCGGGCCTTCCTCAAGGCCCAGATCGCCGCGTCCAACTTCCTGCCCCGCGCAGGTCGGGTCTTCATCTCCGTCAAGGACAGCGACAAGTCTGCCATCCTGCCGGCCGCCCAAACCCTCGCCGAGCTGGGCTTCCAGCTCGTCGCGACCGGCGGCACGCAGACCTTCCTCACGCAGCACGGCCTGGACGTCGCGCGCATTCACAAGGTCGGTGAGGGCCGCCCGAACGTCGTCGACGACCTGATCAACGGCAGCATCCAGATGGTGATCAACACCACCGTCGGCGCCGACTCGATCCGCGACTCCAAGTCCATCCGCCAGGCCACGGTGAAGTACCGGATCCCGTACTGCACGACCGCCGCCGCGGCCCTGGCCTCCGTCGCGGCCATGAAGGAGCGCGAGCAGCGCCCGGAGGTCAACGTCAAGCCGATGCAGGAATACCAGGCCTGAGCCGCCGGTTGTTCGTCGACACGCCGCGCACGCCACGTCGCAGACGTGCACCCGAGGATACGCACCATGGAACGCCATCCGATGACACCGGCCAGCTACCGCAAGCTGGCCGCTGAGCTCGATCGTCTCAAGACCGTCGAACGACCCGCGATCTCCGCCGCCATCGAGGAGGCACGGGCCCACGGTGACCTCCGTGAGAACGCGGAGTACCACGCCGCGAAGGACAAGCAGGGTCACATCGAGGCACGCATCCGCGTCCTCGAGACGAAGATCGCCCTCTCTCAGGTCATCGACCCGGCGAGCCTGTCCGGCGCCGTCGTGCGGTTCGGCGCCACCGTCACCCTGCTCGACCTCGACAACGACGAGGAGATGACGCTGTCGATCGTCGGCGAGGACGAGGCTGACTTCAAGAAGGGCCTGCTCAACTACGCCTCGCCGATCGCCCGCGGTCTGTTCGGGAAGGAAGAAGGCGAGGAGGTCAGCATCGAAGCGCCGGCCGGTACCCGCAACTTCGAGATCCTCAAGGTCGTCTACAAGGCCATCGAAACGACCTGATCGCAGCACCGCCTGCTGCAGCGGCCAGGCTCGCCGCTGCCGCCGCAGACAGCGCCCTGTACGCCACAAGCGGACGCAGGGCGCCCCCGAACGTCAGCCGTGGACCCGCTCGACGCTCATCACGCCGCTGACCCGCCCGACGTGCTTCAGCGCGTCGCCAAGCTGACCGATGTTCGTCACCGTCACCTCGAACGTGCTCGTGGCCATCCCGTCGCCGCGAGCCCGACAGCGCGCCTCGGTGATGTTGACCCCGCGCTCCGTGAACGCGTGGGACATCTCGCCCAGAATGCCCGGTTCGTCGCGCGAGACGACCCGCACCCTGACACGGCGTGGTTCGGTGCTGTCGCCGCTCGAGGCGCCGTTGTCCCACTCGACCTCGACCTGCCGCTCCGGCTCGAGGTTCGCAAGGCGATCACACCCCGTGGCGTGAACGACGACTCCGCGGCCCCGCGTGATGTACCCCGTGATGGGTTCACCCGGCACAGGCTCGCAGCACCGAGCGAACGACGTCATCACGTCGCCACGGAGCCCGACGATGTGGACGTGCCGCGCCTCCGGCTTGCCGACCAGGGAGCGGATCCGCTCACCGAAGCGGCGCACGATGGTCTGCGGTCCGCTGATGGGCCCCGGCGGCGCCTTGACCTGCTCCGGCGGCAGCAGCCGACGCACGGCGGTCTCAGCCTGATGGCGCCCGTAGCCCACGTCCACCAGCAGCTGCTCGACGTTCTGCAAGCGGAGCTGCTCGGCGGCCCTGCCCAGACGGCCGTCCTTGACCACCGTGTCGAACCGCAGACCGTGCCGACGGAGCTCCTGACTGATCAGCTCCTGCCCCAGCTCGCGCGCCCGCTGCTTCTTCTCCGCGCCGATGTACGCGCGAATCTTCGCGCGAGCGCGCGACGAGCGCGCGATCTCAAGCCACTCCTCGCGTGGGTACTGGTCCTCCCGCGTCGTGATCTCGACCACGTCTCCGTTCTCGAGCGTGTGCCGCAACGAGACGTGCCGACCATTGACCCGGGCGTGCGCGCAGTGCTCGCCGACCTTCGAGTGGACTGCGAACGCGAAATCGAGCGGCGTCGAGCCGCGCGGCAGCGCCTTCACGTCTCCGGCCGGCGTGAACACGAAGACCTCGTCGTCGAACAGGTCCAGGCGGACGCTCTCGAGGTACTCGCGCGCGTCGTCGATCTCGGCCTGCGACTCGAACAGGTTCCGCATCCACGTGAACGCCTCGCCTGTGGCCGTCTCGCCGGACCGCCCCTCCTTGTACGCCCAGTGCGCCGCGACACCGAACTCAGCCGTCTGGTGCATCTCCGCGGTGCGGATCTGGATCTCGATCCGCTCACCGTGGGGGCCCACGATCGTCGTATGCAGCGACTGGTAGCCGTTCGACTTGGGAACCGCGATGTAATCCTTGAACCGGCCGGCCACCGGCCGCCAGCGGTCGTGGACCAGCCCGAGGACGTTGTAGCAGGCCCCCTTGTCGGCAACGATGATGCGAAACGCGGTGATGTCGTGGATCTCGTCGAAGTCGACGCCCGAGCGCCGCATCTTCCGGTAGATCGAATAGAAGTGCTTGGGACGGCCGCTGACCTCCGCGTCGATGTCCGCCGCCTGCATCATCTGACGCAGCACCCGGGTCGTCTCTGCGATGTACCCGTCACGCTCGGACTTCTTCTGGTTCACGCGGCGCTTGAGCTCTTGATACGCCTCAGGATCCAGATACTTGAGCGACTCGTCCTCAAGCTCGCTCTTCATCCAGTTGATCCCCAGGCGGTTCGCGAGCGGCGCGTAGATCTCGAGCGTCTCCGTCGCGATCCGCCGCTGCTTCTCCGGCCTCATGATGTCGAGCGTCCGGATGTTGTGCAGGCGATCCGCCAGCTTGATCAGGACCACCCGGAGATCGCGCGTCATCGCGACGATCAGCCGCCGGATGTTCTCGGCCTGGTGCTCCTCACGGCTCCTGAACTCGATCTTCGCCAACTTGGTCATGCCGCCGACCAGAAACGATACGGACTCGCCGAACCGTTCCTCGATCTCCTCCAGCGTCGTCTCCGTGTCCTCCACGGTGTCGTGCAGCAACGCGGCGCAGAGGCTGGGCACCCCAAGGCGCAGCTCCGCGGTGATCGCGGCCACCTCCAGCGGGTGCGCGATGTAGGGCTCACCGCTCTTGCGGTACTGCCCTTCGTGCCGCTCACGACCGAACTCGAACGCCGCACGGAACGGACCCAGATCCGCGTCCGGCAGATAGCTCCGGACACGAAGGGTGATCTCTTCGAAACGACGCTCGAGTTGATCCATCATCACTGCCCGTGCCGGCGCAGACGCATCAGGTTCTGCCGGCGTTCGAAGGGATTCGCTCATGGGGAAAGTATGGCGCATCCCCCTTCGACGTCAAATCCTGCCTCGGCATGCAACACGATCCACGAGCCGATCTCACCACGACTCCTCGCCCCCGAAGATCCGACTCCCCGGCCTCGCGTCGCAGTCGCATCCGGTCGGCCCCCCGATTCACGAGCCCGAGGTGCCGCCGGCGCTGCCAACAGCCCCAAGCGGACGTTGCGGCACGCCGCCCCGCCGGGCACCGTCCCGCGGACCGCGCCATGGGACACGCGCAGCACCGGACGTGCGTCCGGACGCCTAGAGGAACCCCGGGAAGCGCTCACGCGCCGCCGTGAGGCGCAACGCGGTCCGCGCCTGCGCGGCGATGTGGATCGAACTGAGCTCCTCGTAGGCACGATCAAGGTCGTCGTTGAAGATGATGTAGTCGAAGGCCGCCGTCTGGCCGATCTCCCCGCGGGCGTTGAGCAGCCGCTGCCCGATCACGCCGTCTTCATCCGTGCCACGCCCCCGGAGCCGCGCCTCCAGCGTCGACAGATCCGGCGGCAACAGCATCACCGTCACCGCGTCCGGAAACGCGCTGCGCAAGCTCGCCGCGCCCTGGTAGTCGATGTCGAACAGCAGCGGCGTCCCACCCTCCAGCGCGCTGCGAACGGCCGACCACGACGTCCCGTAGTAGTTGCCGTGCACCGACGCCCACTCCACGAAGGCGCCCTCCTCCACCATCGCCTCGAACCGCGCGTGATCGATGAAGTGGTAGTGGACCCCATCTTCTTCACCGGCTCGAATCGCCCGCGTCGTGTAGCTGACGGACAGCCCGATCTCCGGAAACCGCGCACGCAGTCGTGTGCAGAGCGTCGACTTTCCGGCCCCGGAGGGCCCCGATACCACCATCAGCACTGCTGCCATCCCTTCTCCTGAGTCGACCGTCATGAGCCCTGAGGGGTCTCGTCATCAGGCGGCGCCGGCAGACACCAGCTGCGCGAGTCCATCCGGGAGCGGAACACCCGCCTCGAACCCGAGCAGCTCCGCCGCACGCGCCACGTTCGCCACGCTGTGCCGGATGTCGCCAGGACGAGCGGGCTGATGCGCTGCCTCCAGCGACACCCCACGGACAGCACACAGCGTCGCCACCAGCTCCAGCAGGGACGTCGCCCTGCCCGTACCCACGTTCACCGGCTCGCCACACAACGACGCGTCCAGCTCCAGCGCCGCGAGGTTCGCGCGGACAACGTCAGAGACGTGCACGAAGTCGCGCGTCTGCAACCCGTCGCCGAACACCACGGGCGCGCGACCGGCAG
>ERZ869909.3070-NODE-3070-length-10102-cov-2.837905_pt1 | contig 10102 bp, 12 predicted proteins | sample MGYA00520892_ERZ869909 | MGnify/ENA primary metagenome ERZ869909 (study PRJEB32215, sample SAMEA104723947) | bioreactor metagenome | biome: bioreactor; feature: anaerobic bioreactor; material: water | place: China | collected 2015-03-12 ... | reverse complement strand
AAATTGATTATTTTTAGTTCAAAATCTATCCAACACAATCAAAATTTACATGAAAAAAGCAGAAATCGAGCTCAAATCGGGCGTACTTGAAATTGAACTCTTTGATGATGACGCTCCGGGGACCGTAGAGAATTTCGTTAAACTGGCAACCTCAGGCTTCTACAATGGACTGACTTTTCACCGGGTGATTCCAGATTTCGTTGTACAGGGTGGCTGTCCGGACGGAAGTGGACGTGGAGGTCCGGGTTACACCATCAAGTGTGAATTGGACGGCGAGAAGCAGTATCACGACCGTGGAGTTTTGTCGATGGCACACGCTGGAAGAAATACCGGAGGCTCTCAGTTTTTCATTTGCCACAGTCGCAAGAATACTCAACACCTCGACCGAAACCATACGGTATTTGGCAAAGTTGTGGGCAATGTTGATCTGATCGATGGAATCAGACAAGGCGATGTCATGGTGGAAGTTCGGATCTTGGAATCATGATCCACATTATTGAGCAGCGGGCCAAAGTTCTCGAACTGATCGAATCTCTGAACGAGCATACCATACCAAAGTTTGGGATGATGACGCCTCAGCACATGCTTGAACATGTAGCTAAGGCCGTGAGTATATCGAACGGAAATCGAACAGTCGGACTCCTCGCAGATCCGATCAGAGCTGAGAAGCAAAAACGGATCATGTTGTACACCGACAGACCCTTTCCAATGGGGATGCAGGCTCCGTTGCTCGATGGATCCCTTGATGTGCTTGAATTTTCAAACATCCGAGACGCCAGGAATGCACTGATAGGTCAGCTTGAGCAGTTTGACAAATGGTACGTAGAGCATCCGGGATCAACCAGTATGCATCCGTTCCTTGGCGCATTGACACATGATGAATGGGTGGTGTTCCACAACAAGCACTTCACCCATCATTTTGCACAATTTGGCTTACTATAGTGTCTCAATCAGACTTTGGCACGATTTTTTCATACAATGTTTATTGACAATTTGTCTGAAAGTGATAACAGATAAGATTGTTTTTTCGTTATAGAGCAAAACAAATCAAAGCAACTTGTATTGTAGCAGGAGTCTGCCAGGTTGCTTAATTTACTTAACCCCCAATATTTAAATCATATACCAAACGAATGAAAAGAATTGGTTTATTTTTACTTACGAACATTGCCGTCATCGCAGTGGCCAGCATCACCCTGTCGTTACTGGGTGTGGGATCCTTCCTCGATGAATCTGGAACAAACCTGAATCTTCAGTCCTTACTGATTTTCTGTTTCGTGTTCGGTATGACCGGATCGGTTATATCGCTCTTGTTGTCAAAGAAAATGGCCGTATGGACAACCAAGACCAAGATCATTGACACTCCACGAACACGTGAGGAGCATTGGTTGGTCGAAACCACCCGAGAACTCGCCGACAAAGCCGGAATCGGAATGCCTGATGTCGGTATTTTCCCCATGGAACAATCCAACGCCTTCGCCACTGGTGCGAATCGGAACAAAGCCTTGATGGCGGTAAGCTCTGGGATGTTGCAGCGATTCAACAAAAACGAACTCCGTGCGGTCATCGGACATGAAATCGCGCATATTGCAAATGGGGATATGATTACAATGACCCTCATTCAGGGTGTGGTAAACACCTTTGTAATGTTCCTGGCTCGTGTGGTAGGATTTGTGGTCGACCGGGTTGTGCTGAAAAACGAGCGTGGACTCGGAATCGGGTATTACATCACTACGATTATTATGGAAATTCTGTTGATGATCCTTGCCTCTATCATCGTGATGTATTTTTCTCGTCAGCGGGAGTTCAGAGCGGATGCTGGTGCAGCACAACTGACAAACAAAGATGACATGATCGGAGCACTTCGTTCGTTGAAACGTGAGATGGGAATTCCTGATCAAATGCCAGAAAGTCTGAATGCGTTCGGAATCAATTCCGGTCAACGTAGTGGACTAAAAGCATTGTTTATGACCCATCCTCCACTTGATGAGCGCATTGCCGCCCTTGAAAAACTTTAACAGATATCAAGCGGTCCGACATCGGACCGCTTGTTGTTTGATCTAAACTCACTTAAACATAGCTCATTTATGAATATTCAACACGAAGCCGGAAATCCAAAAGGACGTTTCTTTGTGAACGAGAATGGTAAAAAGCTTGCTGAAATGACCTATGTTTGGGCTGGCGATACCCGAATAATTATTGACCACACCGAGGTAGATGGAAGTTTGAGAGGAAAAGGTGCTGGCAAACAGATGGTATCCATGGCCGTTGAGTATGCACGGAGTAAAAATATCACTATCCTGCCATTGTGTCCATTTGCGAGTAGTGTTTTTAAAAAAGTGGCAGAGTTTCAGGACGTCTTATCAAAATAAACCCGTCAATAGCGTATTGGATTTAATCATGAGCAAAGAAATCAACAAAAACTACACAAACGGTGAAGTCACCGTACATTGGAAACCATCTCTTTGTGTTCATTCCGGAATATGTGCCCGTGGTCTTCCGCAAGTGTTCCAACCCAAAGACCGTCCGTGGATCAAAATGGATGGTGCAAGTACGGCCGAAATTATTAAACAGGTTGAGGCGTGTCCGTCAAAGGCCCTTAGCTTTAGTTACAATACTGACCAATAATTGAATAGATGACCATAGAAGATCATGTTTTGAAAGAATACCCCAACGCAATGATGGGGAGTGATGTTACTGAAAAATATCTTGGATTTTTAGCTGATGAATATAAATCTGATTTGAACAGGATGTTGTTTGCGACATCTGTATGTTCTGATGACGTTAACGTATCGACCGACTTCCGCCGAGTACTCAAACGTCCTTTTTCCATGGGCGGACTCGGAGGATTACCCTTTGCAGGATACACGGGAATGGTCGCTTTTGCTCACCATATCCCTGATGGTGGCGATGGATTCATTTTTTATGGTCCGCATATAGGTATCACAAAATCCGGAAAACTTGGGCGAATGATCCGTCAGGGACAAACGCATGAGACCAACAGTTGCGGTGCTTTGATGTTAGCCCTCGATAGGATGAAAACAGGCGCTAAAAGTCCGCTCATTGATAACGACATCCTCGATTTAGAACAAATCCATCTGGAAGAAGCCTTGATGCCGTACAAAGATAGAATCCTGGCAGCTGACGATCAGGCCAAAGAAATTACGGAAGTGGCCATGGAGGTAATACATCGCAGAATCCGCAAGCTATCTGGAATGGCAAAGAAAGAATTTCATTGTGAACGGATTTTCTGTTTGGGTGGAGTCATCATTAACACTGATCCTGGCGAGCCCGATTATGTAGATGTACGACATTTCTCTATGTACAACGTCGCAGACCTGGAAGAGATTTATCCGATATCATTGCTTGAAACCGACGCATTCAGATCCCTCTAACCCCAAGGGGATGGCGGTGTCGTTGCTTGAAGCTGACGCGTTCACATCCCTCAAATCCCAGGGGAATGGCGATATCATTGCTTGAAACCGACGCATTCAGATCCCTCTAACCCCAAGGGGGATGGCAGTGTCGTTGCTTGATCACATCCCTCTAACCCCAGGAGGGATTTGACATCATTGCATGAATCGAGTGGTGCACAGCTCATCGGGGATAGCTACCTCATGTACTATGTTATCAGCCAGGATATCCGCCACATAATGTGAGAACAAGAATCCCTTTGATCCGAGGGCACTATAGATATACAACTGTTTATTTTGCGGATGGTGACCTATTACCGGCAACTTATTTGGTGATGTCACTCGGACTCCTGCCATCTGTTGAACCAAGGTAACAGTATCAGACAGGGAGGGGAAAATTTTCTTTAGTTTATTACGTATCTGCTTTAAAGCAAACTCGGTCGTACCCAGATCCTCAAAATGATGCTCGTAGGTTGACCCGATCACCAGTCCTCGTGGACCAAGACGCAAACAATACCCCATAGCCGATGTACCATACTCCCAGTTCAGATCATGTTCTGCCTGAAATAAGCCGATTTGTCCCTTTACCCTGTGTAACTGTAAATACTCCCAATCATTAAAAAATGGCGATTGGTGTCCAGCGGCAACAATCACACGGTCAGAGTGAAGGATTTCGCCATTCTCGAACTCAATATCAAACCCGTAATTTCCATTTTTTGAGCGATAAACTGCATTGCGATATTCACATCGTACACCTTTTGATCGCAGATAACGACGAGTTGTATTAAGATATTCATCAACAAATACAGTAAATCCAACATCCAAAAACAAGGCGCCTTCATTGGGTGCCATAAATGGATTCAAGTACTCAACTTCGTCCTTCCCCATCCAGCGAATCCATCCCGTAGGCCAATCATACTTATGCAGCGAATCCTTAAAACCCTCGACGAGAGCTGGAGAAATAGCAGGACGAATCACACCTGACTCAGAGATCAGTGTAGCATCAGGTGCAAAATCCTTCAAGGTATTCAAAAATGATCGCAATGACTGCAAGCAGGCCTCAGCCTCCCAGGACATTGTCGCCTGACGTCCTGTTGCCGGGTTTACCAGCGCGGCAGGTGGTCCGGGTGCATCTTCAGAAGTATATGGATCTACGAGAAGTACTGAGAGTCCCCTTTGAGATAGGGAGTTTGATATAGCCGTACCTGAAATTCCTGCACCAAAAACTGTGACGTCAAATCGATTCATGCGTAATAATAAATGCTGAAGGTGTTATCCAATGCAATCGCTTTCAAATTAAGGAGTTCATACTATGATTTCTAATCAAAACGAAACAAACTTCACCCCATTTATCTACTTGTAACGTAATAATGCCCAGTGATTAAGAAACGAAACAAAACATACATTAACCCTGTCAGCTACTTTCAACCTACATATGCCCAATAAGTTCTAATCAAAACGGAACAAACTCGTCAAATATTTGTAGACTATTATGTATCGGTAGTAATTGAAGCGATTCACAAAAATTGATACCTTGTGACCATGCAAATCATTGGGAAATACGGTCTCTGGTTATTTCTATTAATTGTCGCTCCTGTGCGGTTGGATGCTCAAGTCGAATCGGGTAGTTGGGTTCATCCAAGCATCGAATCGGGCAGTTGGGTAGATCCTAACATGGAATCGGCCAGTTGGGTTGATCCAAGCATGGGATCGGGTAGTTGGATTGATCCAAGCATGGGATCGCATGTGCTGATTATCAGCATAGACGGACTGAGAGCCGATATTTTGAATAATTCGGAGGTCGAAATACCCACATTGCGGTCACTTGCTGCTAATGGCGTGATGGCGGAAGGGATGCAACCCACCAACCCAACATTAACTTGGCCGGGTCACACGACGTTGGTTACCGGTGTAGGGGCTCATCAGCACCATGTACTGTTCAATGGTAAAGTAATGAGAAGTACTGATGGCGGACTACCTGTTAGGATAAACTCACGTGCCAGTAAGTCAGAGTTGGTCCGGGCACCGACCCTCTATGATGCTTTTTTTGAATCTGGTCTAAGAACCGCTGAAATCAATTGGCCCGCAACACGATTCGCCGAAACAATTCATGATGGATTTCCTGACTCCCCTGACAATGTAGGGAGTATGACTGACGAGTTGCAGTGGGATTTGTACGAAGCTGGCATCCTGAGTGATATGACCAATTTTGCGCTATGGCAACACGATCGTGCCGGACGTGACAGAATTTGGCAACAGGCTGCATCCTATTTGATTGAAAACAGAATGCCGGATCTGCTACTTGTCCACTTTCTTCAATATGATTCGGCAACACATCGTTATGGACTAAATAGTGGGGAATCAAAGTTAGCTTTGGAGAACACGGATGCATTGATTGGAGATTTAATGAGTTCTCTGGAGCGTTCGGGTCAGCTGGATCGCACAACAATTTTTGTGATATCGGATCATGGATTTGTGGATACTCCGCGGACAATATTGCCAAATCTTATGTTACACTACGAAGGATTTCTGGAACTGGATGAGGACAAGCAGATTATTGGAGGGCGGGCACAAGTGCTTGCGACCGGTGGTTTTGGAATGGTGTATTTTCAAGATGCAACGGATGAACTTTTGATAGAAGAGGTCAAAGAACTGTTTGAACACCACCATGGAATAGAGAAAGTAATCGCAGTGGATGAGTTTCAAGACTTTGGATTACCGGAGCCTACAGAATCAGATCAGGTGGGTCAGTTGGCCATATTTGCTCGTCCCGGATTTGCCCTGAATATAGCGACGGAACATGATGAAATCGAACTCGATAGTGCAGCCTATGATTTTGCATTAGCGCATCATGGATTCCTGAATCATCATCGGCAGATGAATGCTGTGTTCATTGCGTGGGGACGTGGAATAGATATCGGTAAGGAATATGGGATCATAGATGCTCGGACCCTCATTGAATGGGTCAAAATGTCCAGCCGAAATTTATGAGTACTCTGAGAGACGGTTTTTCGTTAATGATCGAAGCTGACAATTAAACTGACCCTGTCCGTTCATTCATCCATCGGATGCATCGGTGAAACACATCCACAGGAGGTACATGTTGCATCGGACATCCACCTGCGATCACATGAACTCCGGCTTTACGAGCTATATCAACCGCATCGGGATGTACGCTACCCATTTTAGAGGAAACAGATTTCAGCCATTTAGGGTCTGTCCCCGTCATGTTATGCATCCAAATGAACTTCACCCCGGCAGAAACACAATCGCGAGTAATTTGCAGAGTAACCTCTGGATTCGTCATGATAAACACGGCATCCGGAGGATGAGACATATCTGTCACACGGGCAACACACCCGACGCCATTGAACTCGTGTAAAGAAGGATGAATAGGTGTCACTAGGTATCCGGCGGACCTAAATTTATCAAAAATTGCATTCGCTGGACTGGATTTTCGCGAAACACCAACCACCGCAATATGCTTCAGTGCAAGAAATCCCTTAACCAAATTACCAAAACTTTGATCCTCAGCATCCCCATCACGATGTGTATTCATAGCTTCACTCAAATTTTTATGTAAGACATTTTAGTCCTATTAATATACACTAAGTTATGCTAAAGTTCTGATCTATCCATAAAAGAGTCTAAAACCAATCGGCAATTTGTGATCCATGAGTACGTTAGAACAGAAAAACAAGTACTGATCTGACGTGCAAATTATAAACGATTGGTATAGAAAATATGGAATTCAGTCAATGACTGAGAATATTTGTGGTAGAGCAATGCATAAGAACGGTAAGTATCCCCTCATTTTAATCTGCTTTTGGGGTTTATTTTTTGGGATTCTTGGTATCAATGCTGATGTAAGAGCGATGAAATTGGGATCAGCTTGTTCCACCGAGATACAACTTATTCCAGCCAAAGATCAGTATAAAGTTGGTGAGCCATTAAAAGCAAGGTATCACAATCCGTGTCTAAGTCCGGTATACTTACTAAAAGCATCGGGAGTATCTCCGGTCATGATTCTTCAAAAATGGGATGGGCAGCAATGGCGGAATATCAACACCAATAGGCGCGGAATTGGCGGAATCAGTGCAATCTCACACCTGAAACTAGACTTCGCAGAATCATTTGAAATCTCATTCCCAACAAACAGGCTTATTGAAAACGGTGAAGAAATCGCCGGAGTCTATCGCTACCAAATTTCCGTAAAGTCTGCCCCAGATAGCGAAGGAAGCACCACCATTACGTCGCCATTATTTGAGATTTGGTAGGAATAAGTCACTACACAGCTTTACCGCTCAACTGCTCAACCGCTCAACCACTCAACTTCTCCACCACTCAACTTCTCCACCACTCAACTAGCTCCACCACTCAACTAGCTCCACCGCTTTAACGCTTTACCGCTCCACCGTAATTTTATATCGCTTCTGCACCACGCCATTTTCCGAAGTGTTGACTTCGATAAGTTTAAGGATTTGGTCATGTGACATGTTACCAAAGAGCGGAATTCCAGAACCAAGTAGGATTGGAATCTCAGTGATAGTTAGTTCGTCAATGAGCCCGGCCTCCAGAAATCTTTGAATAGTGATACCGCCATCAATATACAGGTGCTGTTTACCTTCTGAGGCGAGCTTCGACACGATATCATCTGGTGTCCCACTCATGACCCGAACTTTACCATTGAGTTCAGCTGGAATATCCAGCTTTCTTGATGTCAAAACGACGACTTCTGTCCCTTCGTAATACCATTGATCAAATGTAAGTGCCTTTTCGTAGGTGTGTCGACCCATCACTATGGCATCGACGGTTTTGATAAATTCGCTGTAGACAAGGCCCAATGTTGCCGCATCATTGAACTCGGGACGCATCAACCAATCAATGTCTCCATCGGTTCTGGCAATAAATCCATCCGCACTTGTTGCTATGTACACAGAGTTTTTCATACTCTTCCTTTCAAATAATCCTGACGTAATTCTTCTGGAAATTTTTCTATGGCATATCGTAGCATGGTTCTGGGCATTTCTTTGTAATGTAATTTCAAGAATTGTTCTTCAACCCACCTGTTGCGATTTCCGACCTCTCTCAACATCCATCCAACGGCTTTATGAATTAGGTCTTCCCGATCTTGCAAAAGTATTTCTGCAATTTTCAAGGTGTCGTCGAATTCGTGATGTTTGATGTAATGGAAAGTTGATAAAATCGCGATCCGACGCTCCCATAAACTCTCAGAAACAGCCAACTCTTGCAAGAGACCGCGATCCTTATCCTTTAAATACGCACCAACCACATGCTCGGCCGAAGAATCGATCAAGTCCCAATTATTGATGTGGACCGTATTTTCCAGATACATTCGAAATAATGTCCTACGCAGCCCTTCATCCCCATGCTTGAACTTGCGCACTAAAATCAGCAGTGCCAACAAGCGCTCCTCATGAATTGGTGAGGTAAGTAGAGATCTTATAATCTGGAGTTCAACTTTCCAAAATCGGCTTACCAATGTTCGAATCTGGGGAACCTTTACACCAATGAACACATCCCCTTCAGCATACTCGCCCGGACCCGTTTTGAAATACTTTTGCAAGTGTTTGGATGTGTCTGCATCTGCAAGTCCATGTAACCCGGATACGATTTCGGTAAGTGTTAATTGGCTCATTCGCTTTTTCTCTGCATCTCGAATTAGTGATATCCTTCCGGGTCAATGTCACTGTGATTTCAATTGAAAGATATCTTTTTATCACATTTTATCAATATAAAAGTGATACGCACATTCTCTATGGACAACGCAGATGATCGCTCCTGCTGAATACATATTGTACTGGCTTATTTACTGCTACAGATTGAATTGACCCTGACAAATGTCAGTACAGAATCATCGCACTTTGCTAAGTATATTCCCCAGGAACATCAAACGATAGTTCCTGAGGATATACATCTCTATCAAAACCCTATTTCGAGTCTCATCATGAAGTGCCGACCAGCCTGCGGATAATAAAAGTTGAACCGCTGCTCTTCTCCGCCCCAATACCACGCATAGGTGTAGCCGTTGGTCTCATAGGCGCTGTCAAATAGGTTGAATACCTGCAATGAAACACTCGCATTTCGCATTCCTGCTACACCATTGAGGTCGTAGCCAAGATCAAGATCGTGGATGAGGTAAGGATCTATGGACCTACTGTTCAACCCCGAGTTGTCGAGATACTGCCGGCTGACCCCTTTACTTGTGAGCCCGGCCTGCAGACGTCCTCGCTGATAACGGAAGGTGCTCGACCCTACCACCTCAGGTGACAATGCAATCGGTGTATCGCTGAACCTGATGGCACGCTGACCACCGTTATCATAATCATCCACAAACTCGGTAAACTCCGGAATTCGATGACGACTCAGCGATAGATTCCCACTCCATTGAAATAATTCACTCATCCTCAGTCCACCTTCGAGTTCAATTCCAGCTCGATAACTGTCTTTTACATTGGTTCGGATGGCGGCTCCAACGTCGTTCAACTGACCGGTCAAAATCAACTGATTGTCATAGTTCATCCAGAAAAAATTGGAACCGACATACCAATTGGAACGGTCCATTCTGTATCCCGCCTCAAGATCGTAAAGGGTTTCATGCTTGAACCGACATACCAATTGGAACGGTCCATTCTGTATCCCGCCTCAAGATCGTAAAGGGTTTCATGCTT
>ERZ869909.3069-NODE-3069-length-10106-cov-4.408216_pt1 | contig 10106 bp, 9 predicted proteins | sample MGYA00520892_ERZ869909 | MGnify/ENA primary metagenome ERZ869909 (study PRJEB32215, sample SAMEA104723947) | bioreactor metagenome | biome: bioreactor; feature: anaerobic bioreactor; material: water | place: China | collected 2015-03-12 ... | reverse complement strand
AACTTGTGGCGCTCATAGAGTCGCTGACAAATATCGAGCACCGCCTTGGCCGAGAGCCCGAAGCGGCGGGCGGCGTCCACCTGCAGTGCCGAGAGTGAATAGGGCAGCGGGGCGGCCTGGCGCTTGTGGCGGGCGTCCAGGGAGGCCAGGCGGCCCTCGGCGCCGGGCAGGCGTGCGGCCAGTGCCTGGGCGGGCGGACGCTCGAGCAGCCGGCCCTGATCGTCCAGGCGGTGCGTCTCGCCTGGCTGCCACCAGGCGCGCAGCTGGCCGCCCGAGACGGTGAGGTCGGCCCACAGCACATGGAAGGGGTAAGGGACAAAGTCGCGGATTTCGGCGTCGCGGTGGACCACCAGCCCCAGCACCGGCGTCTGCACGCGACCCACCGAGAGCACCCCGTCGTGGCCGGCCTGTCGTCCGATCAGGGTCCAGGCCCGCGTGAGGTTGATACCATAGAGCCAATCGGCCCGGGCCCGGGACTCGGCGGCTCGATACAGCGCGTGATAGCGGCTATTGTCCTCCATTCGGGCCAGGGAGCGTGCTACCGCGGGACGGTTCAGATCGCTGATCAGCAGCCGCGATACCGGCCCCTTCCAGCCCAGGTGCTCGATCACTTCCTGTACCAGCAGTTGTCCCTCCCGGTCGGGATCTCCCGCATGCACCACCTCGCGTGTGCCCTTGAGCAGCCGACGGATCACCGCCAGCTGGCTGCGTGCCTTGGGGCGTGGAGCGAGCTTCCACTGGCCGGGCAGGATCGGCAGGTGGTCCAGCCGCCACTGCTTGTAGGCGGGGTCGTAGGCGTCGGGTGGCGCTTGCTCCAGCAGGTGTCCAAGACACCAGGTGACCACGGTGTCGCCGGCGTGCAGGGCGCCCTCTTCGCGTCGTGCGCTTCCCGGCAGGGCGTCGGCGATGGCCCGGGCGAGGCTCGGTTTCTCGGCAATGATCAGTCGCATGTCGGCGCCATAGGAGTTCAAGGTATGGACATTCTTACAGTAACGGATAACGTCCGCCAGATGTCACCATGATTTCTCGTTGTACAATTCCTGTATCATTGATCTGCTGTTTCGAGATAATCGTGTCGAGGCAACCATTTCAACGCGACCTTACGAGGCAACCGGAAGGGGAGTGACGACATGCGCGAACGGGGAAGAACACGACGTCTGCTGGGCCTTGGCGCCCGCACGGGTGGCGCCGTGATTCGCACGCGCCTCGGCGGCCAGGCCGATTGGCGTGCGCTCGGCGAAGCGCTGTTCGAGGGCCTCTCCGAGCTGAAGGGGCCGGCGATGAAGCTGGCTCAGATCATGGCGCAGTGGGACGACCTGCTGCCGCCGGATCTCGTGGACGAACTGGCGCGGCTCCAGCGTCAGGCCGAGCCCATGCCCTGGGAGGGCATCCGGCGCGCCCTGGTCGAGCAGTATGGTGACCCGGACACATTCTTTCGCGAGATCGAGCCGCGCCCCTTCGCCAGCGCGTCCATGGGCCAGGTGCACCGGGCGGTCACCCACGACGGCGAGACTCTGGTACTCAAGGTGCAGTATCCGGGGCTGCCCGAGATCCTCGAGGGCGACCTGGCGCAGGTGCGGCGCATGATGCGGCTCGGACGCTGGCTCAAGGTACCCCAGGCACGGCTCGATGCGCTGTTCGAGGAGCTCGCCGCCAGCCTTCGCAGCGAACTGGACTACCTGGCCGAGGCCCGTGCCCTGGCGCGCTACCGGGAGCGCTATGCGCATCTCGACGGCCTGGTGATTCCCGAGCCGCTCCCCCAGCTGTCCGGTCCCCGGGTATTGGCCATGCGCCATGTGAGCGGCACGCCCCTGCGTGAACTCGAGGCCGGGGACGATGCCATACGCCAGCGTATCGCCACGACGCTGGCCGACTGGCTGACCGAGGAGCTGTTTACCCACGGTGAGCTGCATGCCGATCCCCATGCCGGCAACTTCGCCGCCGACGAGCAGGGGCGGTTGGTGATCTATGACCTGGGGGCGGTGATACCGGTGGCGGATGCCCACCTGAAGGCGATGATGGCACTGCTCGATGCCGCCCTGGCCAATGACCCCATGGCCATGGACGATGCCCTGCGACAGCTCGGCGGACGCCAGGGCCAGGGGGCGCCGCTGGCGCTGTACCGCGAGGCTGCCGAGGCGGTGGCGCCGCTGTTTCAGCCGGGCGAGCAGGACTTTGCCGATGTGCGTATGCATCGCCGGCTGCGGGAGCTCAGTCCCAAGGTGTGGGCCGCCATGGACCGCCTGCAACCGCCGGCCGACATCCTCTTGCTGTCGCGCACCCTCAACGGCCACTACTGGAATCTCGTGCGTCTCGGCGCAAGGCTGGACATGCATGCCCGGACTCGGCCGTTGCTGGAGTGGGCGCGGGGCTGAGAAGGATGGTCCCGCGCCTGGATGTTCGGGCATCTATTTGCAACCCACATGACACGGCGCTTCCCTGTTAGAATATGCGGCTTTCGGGATTGGCGGAGACGGCGATGCTGGCAGTATGGGTGGAACAGCTTCTGGGCTTTGCCTCGGGGGCGCTGGCGGCGATCCGTGATGATGAACAGTATCCGGCGTTCATGGCCTGGGCACGGGAAGAGGGCACGGTACTGATGGGTGGCGACCTGGCCATGGCCCAGGCGTTGGCCCCCGAGCTGTGGTGTCAGACCCCGCTCGAACGTGCCGGCTTTGCCTGCGAGCCCTTGGCGCGCCCCGGGCGCAATGAGCCCTGCTGGTGCGATTCCGGACTCAAGACCAAGCACTGCTGCGGAGCGGTGGCGATGCCTGCCGACGTTCCCGATCATCTGATGTGGATGCTGTCACTGCGTGACTGGAAGGGTCCGACCCTCAAGGCTGCCCTGGAGAGCGGGCGTGCCCCGGCCCAGGCCCTGCTCGAGGCCGGCCTAATCGCCGCTGAGACCGGTCAACGGGGACGTGCCCAGCAGATCCTGGAGTCGCTGTTTCATCGCGGCGACTGGTCGCGGCTGCCGATACAGGCCGAGCCGGCCTTCGAACTATTGATCGACCTCTACCAGGAACGTGGCTTCAACCGCAAGCGTGCCGACCTGCTCGACGAAGTCCTCGATCGCGGCCCGCTGTTTCTTCGCGGTGTCGCGTTGGAGCGTCTCTGCCTGATGCACCTGGACAGCGACGACCTGGACAGCGCCCGGGAGGCATTCGTGCGCGCCCAGCAGGCGCTACCGGACTCACCCACCCTGGCCTATATCGAAGCCATGCTGCTGCTACATGAAGGCCATGAGCAGGAGGCCGCGGAGCGGGCACGCTTCTGGTTTCGCCGCCTGGAACGGCAGGGCGAGCTGGAGCCCGACCAGATGCAGTTCCTGGCCGACCTTGCCGAGAACCCGGGAGCCACCCTGGCCGACCAGCTGCTCAACGCCGAAGAGGACCTGGCGGAGCCTCTGGCAGCCCTGCAGGCTCTGCTTGCCGAGCTGCCACCGGCGCCGGGGCTGGATATCCGCCACAGCGCCGAAGGCGAACTGGAGTATCACAGCAGCGCCAGGGAAGACACGCTCTTCGCCGCCTGGCAGGTGTATTTCGAGGTGGCCGTCGATGAAGAGAGTGCGCTGGGCTTCGAAGGTGAACCCTGGGTCGAAGCCGGCACCTGGCTCCGCCAACTCTGCGCCCACCCCGAGTGGCTCGATTCGCCCCGTGTCGTCCAGTCGCTGGCGCTGGCACTGACCAGCCGCTTCGGCAGCCTGCCGTGGATGTCGCCGAGCCTGTTCGAGCCAATTGCCGATCGTCTGGAGCGTTGGCTCGAACGCATCCGTGGCGAGGGTGATGGCCCCTTCCTGTGGGACAGCGCCGACAACGCGGTGCTGCTGCGTACCGGACTGGCGTTGGTGGTAGGCATGGAGCGCGGCGCTCGGGAGCGTTCGCGCCGGCTGGCAGAGCGGTTGTTGACGCTGGACGACCAGGACAGCCTGGGCCTGCAGGAGCTGGTCCTCGACCAGCTGCTGCGCGAAGGGCGTGACCAGGAAGCGTTGGAGTTGACCGAGACCCGACTTGAAGAGGCGCCGGTGCTGGGCATGCTGATGGGCCGAGCGCTGGCCCTCTATCGTCTCTCGCAGGAAGAGGAGGCCGAGGCGGTGCTGCGGGAGGTGGCCGAACACAACGCCTATGCCCTGGCCATGCTCTGCGCCGAGAATCCTCGGCCCGTACGCACGGGGTCGGATAGCGTGGCCGAGCCGGGTACCCGCGCCGAAGCCTGGCAGTACCGTACCCTGATGCGCGACCAGTGGCGGGCTACGCCTGGCGCCCTGGCCTGGCTTCAGGCCCATCTCTCCCGTTGACCCGTACGGCCTGCTCGGGCAGGCCGCGCGACCTGGATCAGGCGGCCGGGAGCGAGGGGCGTGGCACCAGCTCCTGGTCGCGACTGATCCAGATCGCTAGTGCGATGGCCGGCAGCCCCAGGGCCGTGGCGATTATGAAGAAGGTGGCGTAGCCCTCCGCGGCTACCACAAGCCCACCAAAGCCACTCAGGAACTTGCCCGGCAGGGTCATCAGCGACGAGAAGAGCGCGTACTGGGTCGCCGTATAAGCCCGCGATGTCAGGCTCGACAGGAAGGCGATGAAGACCGCGCTGGCCAGACCATTGGCCAGGTTGTCGCCGACGATGGCCATCACCAGCATCGGCAGGCTTTGACCGGCCAGCGCCAGGGCCGCGAACAGCAGGTTGGTCAGCGTTGCGGCGGCTGCGCCCAGTACCAAAATGGGGCCGATGCCATAGCGGGCCACCAGGAGGCCGCCGAGAACGCCGCCGCTGATGCTCATGGCGATACCGAAGATATTGGTGACGTTGGCGATGGTGGCCAACGAAAAGCCCAGGTCGATGTAGAGCGGGTTGGCCATGGAGGCCATGGCCAGGTCACTGATGCGAAATACCGCGATGAACACCAGCAGCCAGAGCGCCTTCAGCCGGTGGCGGGAGAGGAAATCGGTGAAGGGGCAGACCACCGCACCGATCAACCAGGCGCCCAAACGGCGCAGGTGGCGCGGCTGGCCGCGGCTGGCGCGAATGAAGGCGCGTACCCGGGGCTCATGAATCAGCTGTGTTGTCAGTGACAGCCGTTCCGGTTCGGGGCGTACCAGTACCGTGATCACGCCGATGCCCACCAGGGCGGCCATGGTCAGGTAAGCCGCCTCCCAGGAGATCCACGACGCCACGTAGAGGGCGCCGGCGCCGGCGGCCAACAGGCCGCCGCGATAGCCGATGATGTAGGTCGATGCCATGGCCGCCTGGATATCGTCCGGGGCGGATTCGATGCGAAAGGCATCGATGGCGATATCCTGGGTGGCTGAGCCGAAGGCGACCAGTAGGGCGAAGGCGGCCACCAGCATCAGATTCTGGGTGGGGTCGAGGCTGGCCAGCCCGATGAGGCCGGCGGCGATCATGGCCTGAGCCAGCAGCATCCAACCTCGCCGCTGGCCGAACCGTCGGGTCAGCACGGGCAGGGCCAGGCGGTCGACAATGGGTGCCCAGAAGAACTTGATGGAGTAGAGAATCCCGATCCAGGAGAAGAAGCCGATCGCCGCGACTTCCACGCCGTCACTGCGCAGCCAGGCGGAAAGGGTCGAGAACACCAGCAGAAAGGGCAGCCCGGCGGAAAAGCCAAGAAACAGCATGGTGATGACGGGTGCACGCAGATAGATGGCCAGGGCAGAACGCCAGCTACGACGGGCGATGGGGGTGGACATTCGGTATGCCGCTCCTTGTGGCTCGGTGGCCTTGGGGGGCCGCCCGATGACGGTCAACAATGGTAGAATGTCACCGCTCGGCGGAGCGAGCGGTATGCAATGGCTGTCCGATTGTTGCAGAGCCCCGGCAGCGATACCAGCAGGATATCTCGATCAGGAGCCCTTCATGAGTGATTCCGAATGCCCACCGGTCGACTTCGACGAAGACCTGCCGCGCTGGTACGTCATCCAGTGCAAGGGGGGCGAGTCCTTTCGTGCCGCTGAGCATCTGGGTAACCAGGGCTATGAGCTTTTTCACCCGGTGCTTGAGGTGCAGAAGAAGCGCGGTGGCAGGCTGGTCTGGTTGAACGAACCGCTATTTCCCCACTACATCTTCATCCGCCTGGATCGGGTGGCCAGCAACTGGCGACCGATTCGCTCCACCCGGGGTGTATTGAGGATCGTCACCTTCGGTGACAAGCCGCTGCCGGTAGACGATGCCCTGGTCGACACGCTCCGCGAGAAGGGGGTCGAGGATCGAAATGCCAGCGCCAATGTCTATTTCCGTGCCGGCGAGATCGTCGAGATCACCGAGGGTCCCTTCAAGGACCTGCAGGCGGTCTTCGCCAGCCACAAGGGCGAGGAGCGCGCCATCGTCCTGCTCAATCTTCTGAATCGCCAGCAGCGGCTGGTACTGCCGGTGGCCCAGCTGCGCCCCCAGGGCTGAGTCCGGAAATGCTGGCAGGTGTTTGCTGATTCGATAGCCGAAGGAGAAACCTATGAGAATCGCCCCGCAGCGGGTCGTGACCCTTCACTATGTGCTGAGTGACGAGCAGGGCGCCGTACTCGATGACTCGCGGGCCCGGGCGGTACCGCTCGAGTACCTGCATGGCCATGACAATATCATGGCAGGACTGGAGCGCGCCCTGGAAGGACAGCAGGAGGGCGCCCAGCTAATGGTGACCCTGATGCCGGTGGAGGCTTACGGGCTGCGTAACGAGGCACTGATACAGGAGGTGGGCCGCGCCGCTTTCCCCATGGATGACCTGGCCCCCGGGATGCGGTTCCAGACCCCGGGCGATGACGGTCCGCAGATCGTCACCATCCTGGATGTCGGTAGCGATACGGTGCGGATCGATACCAACCATCCGCTGGCCGGACACACCCTGCATTATCGGCTCGATGTGCTCTCGGTACGCGAGGCGAATCGCGCTGAACTGGCCAAGGGGCATCCCCTGCCGCCGGACGTCGACCCCTCCCAGGTCGAGGATCGCAAGGTCCTCTGAGGTCGAAAGGCCCCAAAAACTGACCTGAATCAAATTCGGGGCCATGCCGAAGGCCGGCCAGAGACAAAATTGATACAAGTCAGTTTTCCCCCGGCGTCGACGCGCTACAGTGCAGTCATCGCATCAGAGACGGGGGAGTGAACACCATGTACTGGGATGACGCAGTTATTTTCGGGTTGGTCACCGTCGCAATGATGATCGCATTCATGGCAGGTTGGGTCGGTTTTGTGATTCGCGACCATCGTCGCAAGAAGAAACACTGAGCCAAGCTGCACAGCAAGTCGTCAGGGGAGGGGGGATTTTCCCCCCAGTAGCCGGCCCGTTAGGGCCGGCATTTTTGTGTTCGTGATAAACTCTGCCAAAATCCGATAACAACAGTCCGTAACAATAAGAAACCAGCGTTCTAACCCTAAGGACGGAGGCAGCCCATGTCATCTTCGCGATCATACATCCATCTGGCGGCTTGGTTGGCAGCAGGCCTGATGCTGTCGAGTCCCGTAGCCGCGGTCAGCCACGATCGGCTTGTACTGCAGCACAAGGGGGAGGAGATCCTCCTCAACCTTGATGAGCTTCGTGAGCAGGCCGATGTCGAGTTCTCGTTCTATGATCCTTACCTGACCGAAGAGGTGGAGATCCGCGGCCTGGTCTTTCGCGACCTGTTGATGGCTCATTTGGGCGGTGTGCCGGAGACGCTGCACTTTTACGCCTGGGATGACTATGACGTTGCCCTCGGCGGCTGGGACGATGACAACTGGATCCTCGTCACACACCATGATGGCGAGCCCCTGTCTCTGCGTGAGCGGGGCCCGGTACGGCTGGTCGAGCGCGACTACGGTAACCGGGACACATCGAGTCTGCGCAACTTCAATGACTGGGTGTGGATGATCAAGCGCATCGAGTCGGTGCCGTGAAACGAGTCCCTCACTGGAGGCGGCATCTAGGCTGGCTGTGGCTCAGCCTGATGAGCTTTACGCTTCTGGTCTTGCTTATCGCTTACCAGACCCGCTGGGTCTATCCCGAGATACACGCCTACTTCAGCCAGGCCGGCAACTTGACCGGACAGCAGCTTGCCACCCGTTCCCGCGACTACTTGCAGAAGAGCCTGGACCTTTTGCTGGTGGAGCCGGTAGACGAGGAGAGCCGACATCAGGCGCATTTCCAACTGGAACTGGCCTATAGCCTCTTCGACATTGGTCTTTATCGCAACGAATATAGCTGCACGCGGCCGAGTCTGGAGGCACTCGATGCGATGAAGCTGCAGCTGCGCTCGGGTGCGCGCGTGTTGCCTGAGGACCTTCGGCACGGCTTGCTGGACCCGATTCGGTGTCTCACCGAAATCGAGATGCATCAGCTGGACCGGCGCAGCAGCGTGACGGCCGCCTTCGTGGAAGACACCCGCCGACATCAGGGTCAGGTATTGATGGGCAGTGTGGTCATCTTTTTCCTGGGTCTGGTCTTCTGGTGGATGCACGAACGACATCGGCGGCGTGCCGAGCACGCTACCCGGGAAAGCCTGGAGTGGATGGCGCGTGCGCTCAGCGACCCGCTGACGGGAGTCGGCAATCGCAGTGCACTCCATCAGGACGTGCTGTCCTGCGTAGGGCAACCCAAGGGGTTGATCCTTGTCGATATCGACTACTTCAAGCAGTACAACGACCGCCTCGGGCATCCCGACGGGGACAAGTTGCTGCGACACCTGGCTCTGCTCATCGACGAGGCACTTGATGGGCAGGCGCGACTCTATCGCATGGGCGGTGATGAATTCGCCGCCCTGCTCGACTGTGCGGACGACGATGTGCTGGCCGGACACTGCGAGCGATTGGTCGGCGGCCTGCGCGAGGCGGCCCTGCCTCATCCTGACCATCCTGGCGCCGCCATCGTCACATTCAGCGTGGGGGCGGCACGTTTCACCGCCGGGCAGACCGCTTTCGACGCCGGCTATGCCGCTGCGGATCAGGCCCTCTACCGGGTCAAGGCCGGTGGGCGCGACGGGTGGCAAGTGGCACAAGTGCAAGAAGTCGCTGACAGCAGCAATCTCAACCTGGAGAGTAGCTGATGCCCGGGGGGGCAATGAGCGAGGTGCGTAGGGCTTATCTCAACGCGCAATCCACCAGTGGTTGCGCCAGGCGGCCATCACCCGCTCCGGATACCAGGTCTGGCCCAGGCTGCCGTTGTAACGGGCGAGCGCCCGGGTGAGGTCGCCGCGCTCCACGGCCAGGTAGTGAGCGAGGATAGTGCTGCCGTAGCGCAGGTTGAGCCAGGGATCCTTGAGTTCATCCGCCGGTCGGCCGAGTTCGCGAATCCAGAAGGGCATGATCTGCATCAGCCCCACGGCACCGGCCGAGGAGACGGCATCGGCCCGAAAGGCGCTTTCCACCTGGATCACTGCCAGTATGATTTCTGGTGAGAGTCCGGCCAGGCGGGCCTCGTGATAAATGCGCCCCAGCATCTCTCTGCGCAGTTCGGCGTCCGAGACGTGGCGGGCGAGACGCGGCTCCATTGCGTTCATCCACTGGCGGGCCGCCCACAGCGATTCTGCCGGTAGCTCCGCCGTGGTGACCGCGTCCAGGGTTGCCCGTAGCGAAGGGGGGATGTCCGGCAGCACCTGGACTCGGGGCTCCGTCGGCTGGTTGTGCGTAGACAGGGCGCCGAGGAAGCCCGCCTCATCGGTACCCGGCGCCTGGTTTGCCTGGGCGACGCCGCTCGGCAGGGCGATCAATCCTGCCAGTAGCCAGGCGGCGAGCGAGGGCACTGACCTAGCCTTCAAATCGCTCGCGCAGGAATGCAAGGATCTGGTCCGCCGGCACCATGGTCGCTTCGCTGTCGCGCCGTCCCTTGTACTCCAGCTCGCCCTTGTCCAGGCCCCTGTCGCCCACAACCAGGCGATGGGGAATGCCGGTCAGTTCCTGGTCGGCAAACTTCACGCCAGGGCGCAGGTCACGATCATCCAGCAGCACATCGAAACCGGCGGCGGTAAGCTCGGTATAGAGACGTTCGGACTCTTCGCGAACCCGTTGTGACTTGTGGGCATTCATCGGCACCAGGGTAATGTGGAAGGGGGCGATGGCGTCGGGCCAGATGATGCCCCCTTCGTCATGGTTCTGCTCGATGGCGGCGGCCACCACCCGGGTTACGCCGA
>ERZ869909.3068-NODE-3068-length-10107-cov-4.846261_pt1 | contig 10107 bp, 6 predicted proteins | sample MGYA00520892_ERZ869909 | MGnify/ENA primary metagenome ERZ869909 (study PRJEB32215, sample SAMEA104723947) | bioreactor metagenome | biome: bioreactor; feature: anaerobic bioreactor; material: water | place: China | collected 2015-03-12 ... | reverse complement strand
CACGGCTGGCGTTGTCGTTCAGCGCCTTGCCCTGCACGGAGAAGATCGCTGCGTTGGCTTCCAGCAGGTCCTTGCGCTCCATGCCTGGGCCGCGCGGACGGGCACCAACCAGCAGGGCAAAGTCGGCATCCTTGAACGCGACATTGGGATCGTCGGTGGCGACGATGTCCTGCACCAGCGGGAAGGCGCAATCGTTCACTTCCATGACCACACCATTCAGGGCATCCATCGCCGGCGTGATCTCGAGCAGTTGGAGAATGACGGGCTGATCCGGGCCCAGCATGTCGCCAGCCGCGATACGGAAGATAAGGGAGTAGCTGATCTGGCCAGCACCGCCGGTAATGGCAATACGTACGGGATCTTTCATCATTGCTCCTTCGGATAGGTCGCCGTGAGGATGAGCCAAGCGGCATGAGAGCCGCCTCTGGCTCGGATTCGGAACGCGGTGAATGTTATGCCTGCAGTGCACAAAACTCAATCCGACCTCCGGCTAGACTATCGTCAGGCCGACTCTCGGAGGATAAGGATCGCTTCGCTGCAGAAGCGTTTCCTTTCGATGAAGGATTGGGGAAAACGCTGTCTTCAAGGGGGATTTTATCGTTTCTATAACGAAACAGATTGAATGAAATTAGCCCAAGGCCCGGTTTTTGCAGTAGATTGAGGCGGCTCATCGGCGACTCTCCCTGAGCCAGGCCGCGCCGGTGAGCGCTCGTTGATCCAGTCAAACCATGGAAGGTCGCATGCCCAGACGTCCTCCGCTTTCCTATCTTCTGGCCGCCGCCCTGCTGCTGGGCCTCTTGCTGTGGCTGGCGTTCGGCGATATGCAGCGTTTCCAGAGATCGGCCCCCCCGGCCGACCCGGCACGGGAAGCGACGCCGGCACGTGTCGAGTATCGACTCAGTCAGGCCACCCCCCACACACCTCGCCTGGTGGCCCAGGGCCAGCTGGTAGCTAGCCGGGAGGTGGAGCTCCGCAGCCGCCAGGCCGGACGGGTTTCCGAGCTGCCGGTCTCCCTGGGAGCGAGGGTGGAAGCCGGCGATACCCTGCTTGCCCTGTCGCCGGATGCCCTGGAGGCACAGCTGGCGAGAGCAGAAGATCAGCTCACCCTGGCTCGGGCCGAATTGAGCGGCGCCGACGACCTGCGCCGCCGGGAACTGATCTCGCAGCCCGAATACCTGCGGCTGCAGAGCAGTGTCAGCATGGCCGCCGCCGATGTCGCCGAGCTGCGCCATACCCTGGCAGAGACACGCCCCGTCGCCCCTTTCGATGGCGTGTTCGACCGCCTGGACGTAGAGCTGGGCGAGGTTCTGCAGGCCGGCGAGACCTACGGGCGTCTGATCGATGACCGCCGGCTCATCGCCAGCGCCTGGGTCTCCCAACGCGACGCCCTGACTCTCGACCCTGGCCTGCCGGTGGAGGTACGCCTGCTGGATGGCATCACGCTTCCCGGTGAACTGACCCATGTGGCCAGCCGCGCCGACGATGAGACTCGCTCTTATTATATCGAGGCAACCCTCGAAAATCCGGAGCGCCGCCGGGTCGCCGGCGCCAGCGCCAGACTGACCATCACCCTGCCTGAGCGCGACGTACATCGCTTCTCCCCAGCGCTGCTGGAGCTGGATGACCAGGGCCGACTGCGCGTGAAGCATCTCGACGGTGAGGACAGGGTCGTGACCTCTCTTGTCAGCCTGGTGGAGACCGATATTCGCGAGGTACGGGTCACCGGCCTGCCCGAGTCGGTTCGCCTGATCACGCTGGGCGGCGGTTTCGTTGCAGAGGGTGAACGTGTCACGGCAGTGGCTCTCGAGCAGGACGAGGCAGCACGGGAGACGCCCTGACCATGCGCACCCTGATCGAAGCCGCGCTGGAACGGTCGCGGACCACCCTTTTGATACTGGCCTCGCTGCTGCTGGCCGGCATCGCCGCATGGCAGGCAGTGCCCAAGGAAGCCAACCCGGACATAGCGATTCCGATCATCTACGTCTCGCTCTCACTGGAGGGGGTCAGCCCGGAGGATGGCGAGCGGCTGCTGGTCCGCCCCATGGAGCAGGAGCTGCGCACCATCGAGGGGGTCAGCAAGATGACCGCCCAATCGAGTGAAGGCCACGCCGCCGTGACCCTGGAGTTCGATGCCGGCTTCGACCCCCGCCAGGCCCTGGCCGACGTCCGCGAGAAGGTCGATATTGCCAGCGCCGAACTGCCCGAGGAGGCCGACGAGCCGCGGGTCTTCGAGGTCAATGTGGGCCTGTTCCCGGTACTGACCCTGGGCATCTCCGGTGCTCTGGAGGAGACTCAGCGTCTCGCCATCGCCCGGCGCCTGCAAGATGCCATGGAAGGCATCCCCGAGGTTCTCGAAGTGGATATCGGCGGTGAGCGCGAAGAGATGCTGGAGATCGTGCTCGACCCCTTGGTGCTCGACAGTTACGGCGTCGACTTCGATGACCTCTTCAGCCTGATCAGCCGCAACAACCGGCTGGTGGCGGCAGGCAGCCTGGACACCGGAGCCGGCCGCTCCCCGATCAAGGTACCGGGGGTGATCGAGTCCCTGGAAGACGTCATGGGCATGCCGGTCAAGGTCGACGGCGACAGAGTCGTGACCTTCGCGGATGTCGCCTGGATTCACCCCACCTACAAGGACCCCAACGGGTTCGCGCGCATCGACGACGAGCCCGCCCTGGTGCTGGAGATCTCCAAACGCGCCGGGGCCAACCTGATCGCCACCATCGCCAGTGTCCGCGAGGTACTGGCCGAAGCCGCACCGCTGCTGCCCGATGAACTCAGCATCACGACCATCATGGACCAGTCCGACACCGTCGAGCAGATGCTCTCGGAACTGCTCAATAACGTCTTGACCGCCGTGGTACTGGTGCTGGTCGTGATACTGGCCGCCATGGGGGTGCGCTCGGCGCTCATGGTAGGGCTTACCATTCCCGGCGCCTTCCTCACCGGCATTCTGCTGATCTGGGCAATTGGCTACACCCTCAACATCGTGGTGCTGTTCGCCCTGATCCTGGTCGCCGGCATGCTCGTGGACGGCGCCATCGTGGTCAGCGAACTGGCCGACCGCAACCTGCGCGAGGGGCAGTCGCCCCACGATGCCTGGGTCAATGCGGCTTCCCGCATGAGCTGGCCGGTGATCGCCGCCACCGCCACCACTCTGGCCGTCTTCATACCACTGCTGTTCTGGCCCGGCGTGGTGGGCGAATTCATGAAGTACCTCCCAGCCACGGTGATCCTCTGCCTGCTCGCTTCGCTCGCCATGGCGCTGATCTTCCTGCCGACCCTGGGGGGCCTGTTGAGCGCCCGCACAACCCAACCCATCCATGGCGACGAACTGATCACCGCTGGCGGGCGCCTCTACCGTGCCGTGCTGGCCCGGTTGCTGGCCTGGCCCGGCATGACGCTGGTCGTCGCCCTGCTGCTGATGGCGCTGATCTTCACCGGCTATGGCCGCTTCAATCACGGCGTGGAGTTCTTCCCTGAGGTCGAACCCGACAGCGCCCAGGTCATCGTGCGCTCACGGGGAGATTTTTCCACCTGGGAGAAGGATGCCATCGTGCGTCGCGTGGAGGCCCGCCTGGCAGGCATGAGCGAAGTGCAGGCGCTCTATGCCCGCTCCTACGGCGTCCCCGACGAGCAGATCGGCAACGACGTGATCGGCGTGGTGCAGTTCCAGTTGATCGATTGGCAGCAGCGCCGCCCTGCCCGCCTGATCATGGACGAGATGGCGGAGCGCACCGCAGACTTGCCCGGTGTGGTCCTGGAATTTCGCCAGCAGGAAGAGGGCCCCGGCGCCGGCAAGCCCATCGTGCTTGAAATCAGCGCCGAGGAGCCGGCCGACGGCGAGGCCGCCGTTGCCCACATCCGCAGCGCCATGGAACGCCTGGGTGGCTTTCGCGACGTCGAAGACAATCGCAGCCTGCCCGGCATCGAATGGCGACTTAACGTCGACCGCGAGGCCGCCGCGCGGCTGGGCACCGATGTGGCGGCCGTCGGCAGCGCCGTGCAGCTCATTACCACCGGTCTCCAGGTTGCCAGCTACCGTCCGGCCCATGCCCCCGATGAGGTCGATATCCGTGTCCGCCTGCCCCAGGCCTCGCGCACCCTGGACCAGCTCGACCGGCTGACGCTGAATACCCTGCGAGGCCAGATACCCGTCTCGCACTTCGCCAGTCTGGAGCCGGCACCCAAGGTGGGGACCCTTCACCGTATCGACGGACGCAGGGCCGTCACACTTGAAGCGGACGTCGCCGACGGCTACCAGCCCGACGAGCGTCTGCGGGCGCTGATGGCGTCGGTGGACCCCGCCGACCTGCCCAACGGGGTGCAGGTCAACGTGGCCGGCGAACAGGAAGAGCAGGAAGAGGCGAGCCGCTTCCTGATCACCGCCTTCCTGGTGGCGATCGGACTGATGGCACTGATTCTCGTGACCCAGTTCAACAGCCTCTACCAGGCGGCGCTGGTACTGTCGGCCATCGTATTCTCGACGGCCGGTGTACTGATGGGGCTGCTGATCAACGGTCAGCCCTTCGGGATCGTCATGGTGGGCATGGGTATCATCGCCCTGGCGGGCATCGTGGTGAACAACAACATCGTGCTGATCGACACCTACAATCAGCTGCGCCGGGAGGGGCTGTACCCTGTCGAGGCGGCGCTGGAGGCGGGTGGCCTGCGCCTGCGCCCGGTGCTGCTCACCGCCATTACCACGGTCCTCGGGCTGCTGCCCATGGTGCTGGGGATCAACGTCAACCTGTTCGCCCCGAGCCTGGGTTTCGGCGCCCCTTCGACCCAGTGGTGGACCCAGCTCTCCAGCGCCATCGCCGGCGGCCTGGTATTCGCCACCGGGCTGACGCTGCTGCTGACACCCTGCATGCTGGTTCTGGGACAGAGCCGGCGCAGCAAGACAGCCCCCGCCGCTCAAGCCGACTGACGCCATGGGATCCGGGCCCACACGAAAAACGCCCTGGGCGGTCAACTGGCCCAGGGCGTTTTTTCAGGTGTTCTGTCAATCGATTCAGCGACGTCTATTCTCGGCCCTGTTCTCAGCTTCTAGCTCTCAGGTCCTAGTTCTCAGATCCTATTCGGCCGGAGAGGTGGCCAGCGGCGTATGGGCGGCGTGTAGCCGTGCAATCAGCTGGTCCTCCAGGGCAAAGCGTTCGGTCAGCCCCTTGGCAAGGCGATCGAGCCAGGCGGGCAGGCGCGGCAGGAAGTGCTGGCAGCGCACTGGCGTGGAGTAGTCGGCATCGAAGGCGAGAACCAGCTCGGTGGACATCTCCAGACGCTCCAGCAACTTGACGGCGATCCCCAGTGCATCCTGGTCCTCGAAGGCCAGGGCCTCCTCGCGCAGCTGCGGATAGATCTCGAAGTGGCCGGCACTGATATAGTCCATCAGCAGCTCGCTGAAGCGATCGATCTGAGCCTTGCTCACGGCCTCGAGTTCAGTGTCGCAGGCCTCCTTGAGCTCGATGAAGCTCACCAGAAGCTCGCGCCGCTCATCGAGCCAGCGGTCGATCAGCTGGTGTACGCCACCCCAGCGTTCCCGAGCACTCTTGCAATCTTCCAGCATCTCCGCCTCCTTCCATTGTGAAGCCGGTGCCATTCCGACCCGAAAGCACAGACTCACCCGAGCCAGGCTTCCTGTCAATCCGGGTCGGCTGGAAACCGGGCGACATTGTTCATTCAACGCAGATAGTTCAAGCCTGAAATTTCATGCTTGAACTATCTCGGTCGGCGGCCTAGTCTCAAGCAAACAACGATAACCAGTGGAAGAACACACCCCATGAGAATTGCCTGTCTCGGCGGTGGCCCCGCGGGGCTCTACTTCGCCATCAGCATGAAACTCCACGACGCCTCTCACGAGGTCGTGGTGATTGAGCGAAACCGTGCCGACGACACCTTCGGCTGGGGCGTGGTGCTATCCGACGAGACCCTGGACAACCTGGCGTGCAACGATGCGGTTAGCGCCGAACGGATCCGCGGCCATTTCGCCTACTGGGACGACATCGCGGTGATCCACGACGGCGTGAAGACCGTTTCCACCGGTCACGGCTTCTGTGGTATCGGCCGTCACAAGCTACTGGTATTGCTGCAGCAGCGTGCCCGGGAGCTCGGCGTCGAGCTGCGCTTCGAAAGCGACATTCCCGAGGCGCATATCGATGATCTGCGCCGCGAATTCGACCTGGTGCTGGCCGCCGACGGGCTCAATTCACGTACCCGCCAGCGCTATGCCGGGCACTTCAAGCCCGACATCGAGGTGCGCGACTGCAAGTTCGTCTGGCTCGGCACCCACCAGACCTTCAACGACGCCTTCACCTTCATCTTCGAGAAGACCGAACACGGCTGGGTGTGGGCCCATGCCTACCAGTTCGATGCCGACACCGCGACCTTCATCGTCGAGTGCAGCGAAGCCACCTGGCAGGCGTTCGGCTTCGGCGAGATGAGCCAGCAGGAGTCCATCGCCGTGTGCGAGCGTATCTTCGCGCGCCATCTCGACGGTCACTCGCTGATGACCAATGCCAACCATATCCGCGGTTCCGCCTGGATCAACTTTCCCCGGGTGCTGTGCGAGCGCTGGAGCATCGACAACGTGGTACTGATGGGCGACGCGGCGGCCACGGCGCATTTCTCCATCGGTTCCGGTACCAAGCTGGCCCTGGAAAGCGCCATTGCCCTGGCCGACTACCTGCACAGCGAACCCGACATGGCCGCCGCCTTCACCCGTTACGAGGAGGAGCGCCGCACCGAGGTGCTGCGGCTGCAGTCGGCGGCGCGCAACTCCACCGAGTGGTTCGAGCAGGTGGAGCGCTACCTGGACCTGGACCCGGTGCAGTTCAACTATTCGCTGCTGACCCGGTCCCAGCGCATCAGCCATGAGAACCTGCGCCTGCGCGACCCCGCCTGGCTCACCAGCGCCGAAGGCTGGTTCCAGACGCAGGCGGGCAACCCGGGAAGCGACCGCGCACCGATGTTCGCCCCATTCCGGCTACGCGACATGGCCCTCGCCAACCGGGTGGTGGTCTCGCCCATGGCCCAGTACAAGGCGGTGGACGGCTGCCCTACCGACTGGCACTTCGTGCACTACGCCGAGCGCGCCAAGGGCGGCGCCGGGCTGGTCTACACCGAGATGACCTGCGTGTCGCCCGAGGGCCGCATCACCCCGGGCTGCCCCGGCTTTTACGACGCCGAACACGAGGCCGCCTGGAAGCGGCTTTGCGACTTCGTTCACGCCGAGACCTCGGCGAAACTGTGCGCCCAGATCGGGCACTCAGGGCCCAAGGGCTCCACCCAACTCGGCTGGCAGGAGATGGACGCGCCGCTGGCGGAGGGCAACTGGCCGATCCTGGCGGCAGCCAACGTGCCCTGGTCGCCCCGGAACCAGGTGCCCAGGGCGATGGATCGCGCCGACATGGACCGGGTACGCGACGAGTTCGTCGCTGCCGCCGAAATGGCCGAGCGCGCCGGCTTCGACATGATCGAGGTGCACGCCGCCCACGGCTACCTGCTGTCGTCGTTCATCACCCCGCTATCCAACCGTCGCGATGATGACTACGGCGGCTCGCTGGAGAATCGCATGCGCTACCCGCTGGAGGTGATCCGCGCGGTGCGCCAGGCCTGGCCGGCCCACAAGCCGCTCTCGGTGCGCATCTCGGCCAACGACTGGGTCGGCGACGAGGGCGTCACTCCTGACGAAGCGGTTCAGATCGCCCGCCTGCTCAAGGCCGCCGAAGTGGATATCGTCGACGTCTCTGCCGGCCAGACCTCGACCCGGGCCAAGCCGATGTACGGACGCATGTTCCAGACGCCCTTCTCCGATCGCATCCGCAACGAAACCGGCATGGCCACCATGGCGGTGGGCAATATCTACCAGGCCGATCACGTCAACTCGATCCTGATGGCGGGCCGCGCCGACCTGGTCTGCCTGGCCCGGCCACACCTGGCCGATCCTTACTGGACGCTGCATGCAGCGGCGGGTCTCGGCGACAGCCAGTGCGACTGGCCATTGCCCTACGGCCCCGGCCGCGACCAGCTCCAGCGGCTGGCCGAACGCGGCGAGGGGTGGACATGAGCATGAGCGTGAGCCACTTGAAAGCCAAGCGCGTGGTCATCACCGGCGGCGGCAGCGGCATCGGCGCCGACATGGCGCTGGCCTTTGCCGAGGCGGGGGCCGAGGTCACCATCACCGGGCGGCGCGAGGGGCCACTGTCAGCCATCGCCGAGCGCCATGCCACCATCGAGCCAGCCGTGGTAGATGTCACCGACGAGACCGCCATGGTGGCGCTGTTCGAGCGGCTGGGCGAAGTGGACATCGTCATCGCCAACGCCGGGGCGGCCGAGAGCGCGCCACTCTCGCGCACCTCCCTGGCCCAGTGGCAGCGCATGCTCGATGTCAATCTCACCGGCGTTTTCCTGACCCTGCGCGAAGGGCTGCGCCACCTCAATGACGGCGGACGCCTGCTTGCCGTCTCCTCCACCGCCGGGCTCAAGGGCTACGCCTATGTGGCGCCCTACTGTGCCGCCAAGCATGGCGTGGTGGGCCTGGTGCGGGCCCTGGCCCAGGAGGTCGCGGGCCGCGACATCACCGTCAACGCGCTGTGCCCCGGCTTCACCGAAACCCCTCTGCTCGAGGCCAGCGTCGCCACCATCGTGGCCAAGACCGGCCAGACACCGGAGCAGGCCCGCGCCCACCTGCAAGCGACCAATCCCTCAGGGCGACTGATCCAGCCAGCCGAGGTCACCGCCACCGCGCTTTGGCTGTGCGGCCCTCACAGCGCGGCCATTCACGGCCAGGCCATCTCGATCTCGGGAGGTGAGGCATGAGTGCCGAATCCCGGCAGTTGCCGCTGGCAACGCCTGGCGAGCCCTTGAGCCAGGAGTCCCTGAGCAAGGCGTCTCCGGGCCAGGAATCCCTGAGTAAGGAGCGCCTGCGGCTATGGCTGCGCATGCTGCGGGTCACCCGCCAGGTCGAGGCGGAGCTGCGCGAACGCTTGCGCCTGGAGTACGACTCCACCCTCCCCCGCTTCGACGTCATGGCCGCGCTGTTTCGTGACCGGGAGGGATTGAAGATGAACGAGCTGTCGAAACGGCTGCGGGTCTCCAACGGCAACGTCACCGGCATCGTCGAGCGTCTTGTCGAGGATGGCCTGATCGAGCGCATCGCCATCGAGGGCGACCGCCGCGCCACCCAGGTACGACTCACCTCGGCCGGCCGCACCACCTTCTCCGAGATGGCCGTGGCCCACGAAGGGTGGGTCAATGCCCTGCTCGACGGCGTCACCCAAGACGATGCCCACCATATCGGCGAGCTGCTCCACGGCTTGCCGGCCGATACGGGAGAAAGACAATGAAACTGGCCGACCTGACGCCACGACACTTCCTCTGGCGCATGGAGGGCGAGGTCGCCGTCATTCGCCTGAACCGCCCGGAGCGCAAGAACCCGCTCACCTTCGACAGCTACGCCGAGCTGCGGGACACCTTCCGCGACCTGGCCTATGCCGAGGACGTCAAGGCGGTGGTATTCGCCGCCAATGGCGACAACTTCTGCTCCGGCGGTGACGTCCACGAGATCATTGCACCACTGGTTGATAGCGACATGAAGGAGCTGCTGGCCTTCACGCGCATGACCGGCGACCTGGTCAAGGCGATGATCCACTGCAACAAGCCGGTGATCGCCGCCGTGGATGGCATCTGCGTTGGTGCCGGGGCGATCATCGCCATGGCCTCGGACATCCGCTTCGCCACGCCCCGGGCCAGCACCGCCTTCCTCTTTACCCGCGTGGGCCTGGCCGGCTGCGACATGGGCGCCTGCGCCATGCTGCCGCGCATCATCGGCCAGGGGCGTGCTGCCGACCTGCTCTACAGCGGGCGCAGCATGAGCGGCGAGGAGGGGCACCAGTGGGGCTTCTACAACCGGCTGGTCGAGCCAGAAGCACTGGAGTCCGAAGCCATCGTCTACGCCACCCGCCTGGCCAACGGCCCCACCTTCGCCCACGGCATCACCAAGACCCAGCTCAACCAGGAGTGGTCGATGAGCCTCGACCAGGCCATCGAATCCGAGGCCCAGGCCCAGGCGATCTGCATGCAGACTCGGGACTTCGAGCGCGCCTATCG
>ERZ869909.3067-NODE-3067-length-10108-cov-32.719270_pt1 | contig 10108 bp, 10 predicted proteins | sample MGYA00520892_ERZ869909 | MGnify/ENA primary metagenome ERZ869909 (study PRJEB32215, sample SAMEA104723947) | bioreactor metagenome | biome: bioreactor; feature: anaerobic bioreactor; material: water | place: China | collected 2015-03-12 ... | reverse complement strand
GCCTTCGCGCGCTGGGCGACGGCCTGTCCGATCCGGCCCATGCCGACGATGCCGAGCCGCTTGCCGAAGATCCGGTGTCCCAGCATCCACGTCGGCGACCAGCCGACCCATTTGTTTTTCGGGTCCTTGAGGTAGGCGGCGCCCTCTGCGACCCGGCGCGGCACCGCGAGGATCAGCGCCATGGTCATGTCGGCCGTGTCCTCGGTGAGCACGCCCGGCGTGTTGGTGACGATGATCGCACGGTTGCGCGCGGTGTCGAGATCGATGTTGTCGACCCCGGTGCCGAAGTTGGCGATCAGCCGGAGCTGCGGGCCCGCTTGCGAAATCACCGCGCGGTCGATCCGGTCCGTGACGGTCGGCACCAGCACGTCGGCGGTCCGCACGGCCTCCGCAAGCTCGGCCTGGGTCATCGGCGTGTCGTCGGCGTTGAGCCGCGCGTCGAAAAGCTCTCGCATCCGCGTTTCGACCACATCGGGCAGCTTGCGGGTGACGATGACGACTGGTTTCTTCTGGGTGTTGGGCATATCACTCCCACCGGCGGCGTTTGATCTGGGTGTGTCTAACAGAAGGTCACGGCCGTGACAAAGTGATGGATTGTCTGAGGGACCGACGAAAAGAACGAGGGCTCGAGCGGTCGATATGGTTGATCGAGGACGAACGGCCGCCCCGGCGTGCGCCACGGAATTGCGGGAGCGTGGGATGCGAATGAGGAGCCGGGCCTGCGCCCGGTGGATGGCCGGCGCGGTGCTCGCGGTTTGGGCAGGCGCGGCGCTGGCCGGGGGAGCAGCTCCGACCGGCCCCGCCGACCAGCGCGGCGATAGCGGCCTGCCGCTGCCGCGCTTCGTCAGCCTCAAGGCCGACCGCGTGAACCTGCGCACCGGCCCCGGCACCGAGTATCCGACGGCGTGGGTGTATCGGCGCGCGGGCCTGCCGCTGGAGGTGCTGGGCGAATTCGAAGCCTGGCGGCAGGTGCGCGATGCGGAAGGCTCCACCGGCTGGATCCTTCAATCTCTGCTCTCAGGCCGGCGCACCGCGCTCGTCGCGCCGTGGGACGTGAAATCCGGCGAGGCCGCCCCGCAGATTCCGATTCGCTTGAGCGACAGCGAGAGCTCGCGTGCCGTGGTGATGGTCGAGGCGGGCGTGATCGCCAACGTCCACACCTGCGACAGCCGCTGGTGCCGCGTCACCGTCGATCGGTATCGCGGCTACGTCCCGCAGAAGCAGCTCTGGGGCGTCTATGAAAATGAAATCGTGAGGTGACCGTTCGCCGCGCCTGATGGCGCGAGTCGCGTCAGGACTTCGGCACCAGCCGCACGACGACGTCGATATGGCTCACGCGCATGCCCTCGGGCGGCTCGGGCAGGCCGTCGACTCGGATCGAGTCGCCGGGGATGTCCATCAGCTCCCCCTCGGCCTCGATGAAAAAGTGGTTGTGGTTCGAGGTGTTGGTGTCGAAGTAGGCCTTGCCGCCGTCGATCGCGAGCTCGCGAAGCAGGCCGGCGCCCGTGAACTGATGCAGCGTGTTGTAGACGGTCGCAAGCGAGACGTGCTCGCCGGCCGAGAGCGCTTCGGCGTGAAGGATCTCCGCCGAGACGTGCCGGTCCTCGCCGCCGAACAGCAGCGCGCCGAGCGCGACGCGCTGGCGCGTGGGGCGCAGTCCCGCTTTCCGCAAGCGCTCCGCGATGGCCGCCTGCGGAGGCGCAAGCGTGCCCTCGGCGGAGGTCTCCTCGCCGGGATCGGGTGTCAGAGCGTCGGTGGCGTCGTCCATCATGCCGTGCGGCCTGCTCATGGTGCGAATACGGTCTCCGCGGAACCAAGCTCGAAAGAGGCGATCGTCAGGGTCGAAACAGACCCATCCGACGCCTGCGGCCGGATTCTGCGAACGAATTCAGTATAAGATTTGTCGGGATTAACTGCAACCCGCAGGCCAACGTGCTGTTAACGAGCACATTTCAATGCGAGCGGCCATCCGGAGCCTCCTTTGGCACAGGATGGCGCTCTGGACAATACGTCACCTTTTCCATGCCCTTACTTGACGCTGGCCAGGATAATCGTTTGAACGTCAAGCGAATGTGCTAGGACAACGCGGTTCAAGAGCGGGCGCGCGCCACGGCGATGGCGTTGTGTCGGGGGATTATCAAAGGACGAAGCTGACCAATGGCCGAGCGCCGTTCGAGCTACGATTACGACGACTTGCTGACGTGTGGGCGTGGAGAGCTGTTTGGGCCGGGCAACGCGCAGCTGCCGTTGCCGCCCATGTTGATGTTCGATCGCATCACCCATATTTCCGACACGGGCGGCGCCCACGGAAAGGGACAGGTGGTTGCGGAGCTCGCGGTGGAAGGCAACGAGCGCCTGGACTGGTTCTTCAAGTGCCACTTCGAGGGCGATCCCGTAATGCCGGGGTGCCTCGGCCTCGACGCGCTGTGGCAATTGACGGGCTTCTTCCTCGGCTGGCTCGGCGCGCCCGGACGCGGCCGCGCGCTCGGCGTGGGCGAAGTGAAGTTTACGGGGATGGTCCTCCCCTCGGTGCGCAAAGTCGAGTATGTGGTGGACCTGAAGCGGGTCATTCTGCGGCGCCTCAAGCTGGCCATCGCGGACGGCACGCTCAAGGCGGATGGGGAAGTCATCTACACCGCGACGGATCTGCGCGTGGGCCTGTTCGAAACAGGCGAGGCGCCGGCCGCCGGATGAAGCCGCAGGCACACGGCCGCGAACGGATGCGGCCTAAAGAGCGGCGAAGAAAGGGTTGTCGATGAGACGGGTTGTCGTCACCGGCATGGGTATCGTGTCCTCGATCGGGAACTCGACGCAGGAGGTGCTGGCCTCTCTGCGGGAGGCGAAATCCGGCATTTCCCGTGCGGAAAAGTATGCCGAGCTCGGTTTCCGCTGCCAGGTGCACGGCGAGCCCCAGCTCGACTGGGAAGCGCAGGTGCCGAGGAAGCCGAAGCGTTTCATGGAAACGGGTGTCGGCTGGAATTACATCGCCATGGATCAGGCGATCCGCGATGCCGGGCTGGAGCCGAATGAGGTCGTCAACGAGCGGACCGGGATCATCGTCGGCTCAGGCGGTCCGTCGACGCGCGCCATCGTCCGCGCCGCCGACGTCACGCGAGAAAAAGACCCCAAGAAGGTCGGCCCCTTCGAGGTGCCGAAGGCGATGTGCTCGGGGCCGTCTGCGGCACTGGCCACCAGCTTCCAGATCAAGGGCACGAACTATTCGATCTCGTCGGCCTGCGCCACCTCGTCTCACTGCATCGGCAATGCGGCGGAGCTGATCCAGTGGGGCAAGCAGGACGTGATGTTCGCAGGCGGCTGCGAGGAGCTGGACTGGACGCTCTCGGTGCTGTTCGACGCCATGGGCGCCATGTCGTCCGACTTCAACGCCACGCCTCAAAAGGCGAGCCGCGCCTACGACAGGAACCGCGACGGCTTCGTGATTGCGGGCGGCGCGGGCGTGGTCGTGCTGGAAGAGCTGGAGCGGGCCCGCGCCCGTGGCGCCAGGATCTACGGTGAGATCGTAGGCTACGGCGCGACGTCGGACGGCCACGACATGGTGGCCCCCTCGGGAGAGGGTGCGGCGCGCTGCATGCGCCTCGCGCTTGAGGGCTTCGACGGCCGCGGCATCGGCCCCGTGGACTACATCAACCCGCACGGGACCGGCACGCCGGTCGGCGACGTGAAGGAGATCGAGGCGATCCGCGAGGTGTTCGCCGGGCAGGAGATTCCGAAGATCTCGGCGACCAAGTCGCTGACGGGTCATTCGCTGGGCGCCATTGGTGTCCAGGAGGCCATTTTTTCGCTTCTTATGATGAACAATAGTTTTCTGTGCGAAAGCGCCAATATCGAGGAGCTGGATCCGGCCTTCGAGGACATGCCGATCCTGAGAAGCCGCCTCGATAACGTTTCGCTTAACTGTGTCCTTTCGAACAGCTTCGGTTTCGGCGGAACAAATGCGACTTTGGCCTTCCGCCGGTATGATGGCTGACATCTTAGTGTACGAGCCTCCGGCGACAGGGCGCGCGGCGCCCCCGCAAGGATGGCCCGGTGATGAGACTTTGCAGGAATGGAAGCGGCTGGTTCGAGATCGGCCGCAGAGTGGATGTGGGTGTGGGGTCGACAATGACCGAATTTGATCCATCGAAGGTCGGGCCGCTTCTGGCTGGTAAGCGCGGCCTCATCATGGGCGTCGCCAACGACCGGTCGATTGCCTGGGGCATTGCCCGCGCGCTCGCGGGCCAGGGCGCGGAGCTCGCCTTCAGCTATCAGGACGGCGCTTTCGGCCGCCGCGCGGTGCCGCTTGCCCAGTCGCTGGGCTCCAAGATCATCGAGCCGGCGAACGTGCTCGACCTCGCAACCATCGACAACGTGTTCGCGCGCATCAAGGAAGAGTGGGGCAGCCTTGACTTCGTCGTCCACGCGCTCGCCTTCTCCGATCCGCGCGAGCTTGCCGGCCGCTACGTCAACACCACGCGCGACAACTTCACCAACACCATGGTGATCTCCTGCTTCTCGTTCACCGAGATCGCGCAGCGGGCCCTGCCCCTGATGCCGAACGGCGGCTCGCTGTTGACGTTGAGCTACGGCGGCGCGACGCGCTCGGTGCCGTCCTACAACGTGATGGGCGTTGCCAAGGCCGCGCTCGAAGCCTCCGTCCGCTATCTCGCGGCCGACCTCGGCCCCCAGGGCATTCGCGTCAACGCGCTCTCGGCAGGCCCCATGCGCACGCTTTCGGGCGCCGGCGTTTCGGACGCGCGCGTGATCTTCAACTTCCAGAAAGAGAACGCGCCCCTGCGGCGCACGCCGAGCCTCAACGACGTCGGCGGCTCCGCGCTCTATCTCATTTCCGACCTGTCGGCGGCCGTCACGGGCGAGGTGCATTTCGTCGACTGCGGCTACAGCACCATCTCCATGCCGACGCTCGAAGCGCTGAAAGCGGCCGAGCACGACGCCCAGCCTGCGCCGAAGTCCGCGCCCTCCGGCCGCTCCCCGTCGGAAGCCGCCGAGTAGCGCGATTGACGGAGAAGGCGCTTCGGCGCAAAGAGAGCGCCTCATGATCGGCGTTTTCGATTCCGGCCTCGGCGGATTGACCGTGCTCGGCGCCTTGGCCCGGCGCTTTCCCGACGTTGCCTTCGTCTATCTCGGCGATCACGCGCGCGTGCCCTATGGCGATCGCGCGTCGGAGGAGATCGTCGATCTGACGAAGGCGGGCACGGAAGCCCTCTTCAGGCAGGGCTGCCGCCTCGTCGTGCTCGGGTGCAACACTGCGACCGCCGTCGCCGCGCGCCGCCTGCAGCAGGAATGGCTGCCGACGACGCCCTGGAAGGCCGAGGGGCGCAACGTGCTCGGCATCGTGGCGCCGACCGTCGAAGCCGCGACGCAGACGCCGTGGGCCGTCACCTCCCCGCAGTACCCGCAGAAGTTTCTCACCGACCGCATCGCCGTGTTCGGCACCACGCGCACCGTCGCCTCCGGCGTCTACGCGGAGGAGATCAGGAAGCGCTGCCCGAAGGTGACGGTCATCCAGCAGGTATCGGCGGAGCTTGCGGGCGCCATCGAGGACGGCGCCAGCGAGGCGGATCTCGATACGCTCGTCAAGCGCGCCATCGACGGCGTGCTGGCCCAAACGGAAGGCGAGCCGCCGCATCGCGCCATTCTCGGCTGCACGCACTTTCCGCTGGTCGAGCATCTGTTCCGGCGCCACCTGCCGCCCGCGACGCGCATCCTCTCCCAACCCGAGGTCGTCGCCGACAGCCTCGAAGACTATCTCTCGCGGCACCATCATTACACCGAAGGGGCAGCGGCATCGCAGAACCTTGCTCTGTTCACAACCGGCGAGCCGGATGCGATTGCGCGGCGTGCACGCATTTTCTCAGGTGAGCCGCTCGCGTTCTCGCGCATCGAGATCTGAGCGCCCCCGCTCGCGCCTTTAACAAGCTTCACCGTGGGGCTACATGTCCACGCGAGAGCAGCGCCGTGCCACGGAGATCTTGTGATGGCTGAAACCGCCCCCGTCTGTGACTTCGGCTGGAAGGCGCCGGCGTTCGAGCTCCCGGCGACGGACGGCAAGGTCTACACGCTCGATGCGCTCAAGGGCCCGAACGGCACGCTCGTCATGTTCATCTGCAACCATTGCCCCTACGTGCAGGCCATCCTCGACCGCATCGTGCGCGATGCCAGCGAGCTTGCGGGGCTCGGCGTGAGGACCGTCGCCATCTCCGCCAACGACGCCGCGACCTACCCCGAGGACAGCTTTCCGCGCATGGCGGAGGTGGCCGCCGCCCACGGCTTCCCGTTCCCCTACCTTTACGACGAGAGCCAGCAGGTCGCCCGCGCCTACGGGGCGGTCTGCACGCCCGATTTCTTCGGCTTTAACCGCGATCTCGAGCTCCAGTATCGCGGCCGCCTGGATTCGAGCGGCCGGGCGCCTGGGCCCGTTTCGGCCCGCCGTGAGCTGTTCGAGGCCATGAAGGCCGTCGCCGAGACCGGCCGCGGCCCCGCCGATCAGGTGCCGTCCATGGGCTGCTCGATCAAGTGGCGGGACGCCTGACGGGGGCTTCGAAGGGGCCCATCCCCTTGAAAACGGCCAAATCCGTTGACCGAGCATGGTCCCCGCAGCTATAGACCTGCCACTGGACCGCTCGAAACTCGTGTTTCGGGCGGCAAATGTATTTGCGCTCGCGCGGGACCGCGCGGGTGCAGGCAACCCGGGAGCGCCTCGGGAGACGCCGAGGTTGGAATCGGGCGAGCCGCGCGAATGGGACGGCCCCCAAAAGAGAAGGATAGCGTTTAATGGCCAATACGAAGTCGGCAAAGAAGGCACAGCGTCAGGCGACGCGCCGCACCGCGGTCAACAAGTCCCGTCGGTCCGCGATGCGCTCGACCGTTCGCAAGGTCGAGGAAGCCATCGCTTCGGGTGATAAGACAGCGGCTGTCGCGGCCCTGAAGGTGGCCGAGCCGTCTCTGGTGCGCACCGCCCAGAAGGGCGTGCTTCACCCGCGTACGGCGAGCCGCAAGGTGTCGCGCCTCACGCAGCGCGTGAAGGCGATGGCCTGATCGCGGAGTTATCCGCGAAACTCTCGGGAGAACTGTCTGTCCGTTCGCGGAATGTGATCTGTTCGCCACAGGGAAGGCCAAGCGATGGAATCGCCGCACCATCATCCGCGCATCTAAGTCGCGGATTCTTCGAGGCCGGATCGCCCCGTCCTCGAGCGGCCCTCCGGAACCCCCGGATCCTCCCCCTACCCACACAAACAAAAAAGTAGCCTTGCGGCGCTCGACACACGGGCGCCGCATTTCGTTTCGGCCCCCCTTCGGGCACGTGCCGAATAGGCTTTCGCCTCAAGGCCTTTCCCACCGCTCCTGTGGACAGGACTCAAGTTTTCCACTTGGCGCCCACACGCTGTCCCCGGGTTGGCGCGGGGCTTCTCCACCCGTTCGCCAGCTTGCGAAGTGGTTACCAACCCGTTAAAAGAGACCTTGCCAGCGCGGCGGGCCGATCATGGTAAAAATCCCAGTATCGCCACGCCCTGGATCGGGATTTGTTTTTGTAGCGTCGTCCTGATTTCTTCAGTCTTTCAGTGGAGTGCAAGTATCTCGCTCAAGTCGGCGGGATGCGCGTTCTTAATTCTGGAAGAATGCTGAAGGCTATTTGATTTTTACTTGGTGGCGGTTGTGCCGGTTCCCGGGGGCCGGGCTTGTGGAGTTGGAGTGAAGGGGTTGGCCGGAAGCGTCGAAATCGAGGATGTGTCTCCCGAAACGGTTTGGGAGCGTCTCAAGTCTGACACCGGTTCTACTCTGGTCGATGTGCGGACACGTGCGGAATGGACGTTTGTGGGACTGCCGGATCTCGAGAGCGTAGGCAAAGAGGTTCTGGCCGTCGAGTGGCAGACGTTTCCCGACAGCCGGGTCGATCCGGATTTCGTCGGGAAGCTCACCACGTTGCTCGACCAGGTCGGAGCAGCGAAAGACACGGAAATTTTCTTCCTGTGCCGGTCCGGCGTACGGAGCGAGGCGGCGGCGGCGGCGATGGCTAAGGCGGGCTACACGCGGTGCCGCAATGTGGCGGATGGCTTCGAGGGGCCCCTGAGCCCCGACAGGAAGCGAGGCGCGGTCGCCGGTTGGAAGGCGGCCGGGTTGCCCTGGCGACAGGGATAAGAGAGCGGTTTTTTTGAGGAATTGGCGCCGTCCCGTTTGGGCGAACGGGGATGCGTCATGAGGCTTCCGCCTTGGCAAGAGGCGGAATTAACAAGTGCGGGGTACCAAGCAATGCAAGCGATCTCAAAAGCGGAGCTGTCTTTCGAGGCAACCGACCGTCCTCAGCGCACCGTTTCGGCCCGCGCCGAAACTGCCGGGCTGGCCAATGCGGGCCCAGTCTCGGTGCAGGGCTCCTCGATGCCCGAAGGCACCGGCGCCGAGGGCAAGGGCGCCAAGGTGCGTGCAACGCTGCGTGCACGCCTCGGCGACGACATCTATTCGAGCTGGTTCAACGCGCTCGAGTTCGACGGTTTCGACGGCAAGACCGTAAAGGTCTCGGTGCCGGTGAAGTTCCTCAGGAAGTGGATCCAGTCGCACTACATGGACGAGCTGCTCGTGTGCTGCCGGTCCGAGTTTCAGACCGCCGAGCACGTCGAGGTCTCGGTGCGCCAGCCGGGCGCAAGCGCGGCAGCCCGCGCAGCCCTCGCCGAGGCGCCTGCCTTGAAGCCGCGCGAGACGGTCGCCGAGCCGCGCGCGCTGGGCAGCTTCGAGCCCGTGCGTGCCGCCGTTGCGCGTCCCGTCGCCGGGCGCACCAGCGTCGACGGCTTCGAGGGCTCGCCGCTCGATCCGCATCACACCTTCGACACGTTCGTCGTCGGCACCTCGAACCGCATGGCGCACGCCGGCGCCATCCAGGTCGCCGAAACGGTGCTGACCGACAGCCCGGCGTTCAACCCGCTCTACCTCTACTCGTCGGTGGGCCTCGGCAAGACGCATCTCCTGCAGGCGATCGCCTGGGAAGTGAAGCGCCGCGCGGAGAATGCGCAGGTGCTCTATCTCACGGCCGAGCGTTTCCGCTATCAGTTCGTCGAGGCGCTGCGCTCGCAGGATGCGTCCGCCTTCAAGGAGAAGTTCCGCGGCATCAACATCCTGCTGATCGACGACCTCGAGTTCATGCAGGGTGAGAAGACCGAGCAGGAGTTCGATCACATCATCAACGCGCTGCTCGACGGCGGCCGTCAGGTGGTGGTGGCGTCTGCGCGCCATCCGGCTCAGATCGAGCGCCTGAACGAGCGCATGCGCTCGCGTCTCCAGCGCGGCCTCGTCGCCGAGATCGGCGGCTTCGACTACGAGCTCAGGATGCGCGTGGTGGAGCAGCGTGTCGCCGAGAAGCGTTTGCTCGATCCGGGCTTCGAACTGTCGCGCGAAGTGGCCGAGATCCTTGCAGGCCGCCTCACCGAAAGCGGCCGCGAGCTCGAAGGCGCCGTCAACCGGCTGTACCTCACGTGGCAGCACATGCGCGCGCCCATCACGCCCGACATCGCCGAGACGGTCGTCCGCGACCTGTTCCAGGGCGTCGAGCCGCGCCGCATCAAGATCGAGGACATCCTCAGGATCATCTCGCGCCACTTCGGCGTCTCGAAGGGCGACCTGCTCTCGCAGCGCCGCCACCGCTCGGTGGTGTGGCCGCGCCAGATCGGCATGTATCTGGCCAAGCAGCTTACCCATCGTTCGCTGCCGGAGATCGGCCGCCGCTTCGGCAACCGGGACCATACGACGGTGCTGCACGCGATCCGCAAGATCGAGGGCGTCATCGCGGGCGATGCGAACCTGCGCGACGAGATCGATGACCTGAAGAAGCTTCTCAACGGCCACTAGTCATATAAGCCTTTGAGAAAAATAAAGATTTGAGCAGCGGGTGTGGCGGGTCGAGGGAGATCGGCGCCACATCCAAGCGGGGCGGGAGCGGCGTCTTCGGATGCTGCTCCCGAAGTTTTCTGAGGCCACCCCGCCATAAACCGGCGCGGACATGAGATAATGCTCGTGCGAATCAACGGCCCCCTTGAAAAGGCGGCCTTGATCGGGTCAAGTTGTGCGTCGCACGCCAATTCTCCATCCATGACGGAAGCAG
>ERZ869909.3066-NODE-3066-length-10118-cov-3.340803_pt1 | contig 10118 bp, 15 predicted proteins | sample MGYA00520892_ERZ869909 | MGnify/ENA primary metagenome ERZ869909 (study PRJEB32215, sample SAMEA104723947) | bioreactor metagenome | biome: bioreactor; feature: anaerobic bioreactor; material: water | place: China | collected 2015-03-12 ... | reverse complement strand
GACCAGTCCGTCATCCGACAAGATGCGGTCCTGATACCCGTATTGAACACAAAGTTCCTGCACGACCCTTGCAGGACTGTCATAAAGACCGGCGAGGAGTTCCACCATCATCAAGGGCCGGTCGCGCTGTATCGTTTCGCGCGCGCCTTCCAGCACCTCGACTTCGGTGCCACCGACGTCGACCGCCACCTTGCCGCGTGACAACAACAATTCAGGGAGTATCGTGATTTCCGGCTCGCCCTTGCGTGCTTCCGAAGCAAGTTTTCGCTGGTAGTAAATCCAACCAGGCATCAGCAAAACCTTGAGCCTGTCTTCCCACGTTAGTGTCACGGATATGTCTCGATGCTCGCTAGAATTGGCGGCTATTTTGCAAATTGCCATTTATTCAAGGCCGGCGCAAACCAGCCGACAGAATCTTGCACATGGCAAGGCGCACGCCCCAGGACCAGCTGCCCCGACGCCCTGCACAAGCACGTGCGCGGCCTGTCGCTCTACAGCTTCCGGCACGGCGCGGCCGACGCCCTGCGCAGGGCTGGACACCTTGACGAGCAATTCGGCTTCATCCTCGGCCACACTGGCGGCACCATGACCGGCCGTTACGGGATTATGCCGCAGGGCATGCTTCAGCAGCGCGTGGAACTGGTCAACGCCATCGCCTATCCGAAGCTAGAGATAGATCACTTAATTTGATGCTTTAGCGAAAAATCATCAATTTCTGTGATTTTTGGGATTCACAAGCGAATCCTCATATGAGACAATATTCCTAGGTTGAAATTCCTGGGTTTGTTGCGTTGCGTTTCATCGAGTCTGTAAAGCGTGCCTTCGGTGGCGGGATAGAGCAGAAGTCTATCCCGCTTTCCGATCCTGCCATTGCCGAAATCTTCGGCGCAGCCCCGACCATTTCGGGCGCAGTCGTCAACAGCACCACGGCGCTTCATGTGCCGGCCGTCCTTCAGGCCGTGCGCCTTATCTCCGAAACTGTCGGTTCCCTGCCGTGCAAGCTCTACAGGCATGAAGGCGACAGCAAGGAAGCCGCGAAGGACCATCCCGCTTATCGTCTTGCGCATCGTTTCGCTGTCGGATGGCAAAGCGCCGGCAAGCTTCGCGTTGACCTGACCGCCGACGCGCTTTTGCACGGCGCTGGATTTGCCGAAGTGGTGCGCGTTGGTGAAGGCCGTCCCGTCGAGCTTCACCGCCTCGCGCCCGACACCGTGCAGCGGCGCACCGAAGACGATGGCGAACCCTATTACCTTGTGAACGTGAAGGGGCAGCGCCAGCGCCGCCTTTCCTATCGGGACGTGCTCCATGTTCCCGGCTGGCGCGACGTGTCGCCGGTCGCGTTCGGCAAGGAAGCCATCGGCCACACGATGACGCTTTCGCGCTACGGCTCGCAGTTTTTCGCCAGCAAGGCGATGATGAAGCCGATGCTTCGGATGAAGCCCGGCAGCGACGAAAAGCAGACCGCGACCCGGCTTGCGAACATTGCACGCTCTTTCAAGCGCGCAAACGAAGACCCGAGCATGCCGGTGCTTCTGACGACCGAGGTTGACGATAGCAATCTCACGATGACCTCGACCGATGCGCAATTCATCGAGAACCGCGTCGAGCAGATCAACGAGATTGCGCGCATCTTCGGCGTTCCGCCGTCCATGCTCTACCAACTTGACCGGGCGACGTGGAGCAACGCCGAACAGATGGCGGCGAGCTTCCTTCAGCTTTGCCTTCGCCCTTGGCTCGACCGTTGGCAGGACGCTTATGCCACGGTGCTTCTGACCGAAGACGAGCAAGACGACCTCTATTTCGAGTTTGTCATTGACGATCTGCTTCGCGCTGACGCTGCCGGCCGCACGACGAACATCGCCGCGCTGATTACCAATCGCGTTATCGCCCCGAACGAGGCGCGCGCCATGTTGAACATGCCGCGCCATGACGACCCGAGCGCCGACGAACTGGCGAACCCCTACACCACGACCACGACGACCGGCCCCGCCCTGCGCGAACCGCCGAAGGAACCCGCATAGATGAAGCACACCGCCTTTTTCGGTGATGGCGAAAAGACCTTCGCCCTCACGACCCCGATGATTCACGAGCTTGAACGCAAGACCGGCCACGGTATCGGCGCGATTTTCAAGCGCGTTAGCGCCATGACCTTCGGCATTGCCGATATAGTCGAAACCATCCGGCTCGGCTTGATCGGTGGCGGCACCGCGCCCTTTGTCGCCGACGCGCTGGTTAAGACCTACGTTGACGACCGGCCGCTCGCCGAAACCTTCCCCGTCGCGCTCGGCATCCTTGAAGTCGCGTGGTTCGGCTCGACCATCACCGACGCCCAGGACGAAACCGGACAGCCTGACCCGACCGACCCGGCAGACAACGCCGCCCGCCCGCGCGCCGACATTGCCGAAGCCTTCGCCAGCGACGTGCAGGAAGCAGCCGCTTCCGGCGACCTTGCCGCAGCCGTGCGCGAGGCCGACCATGAATAAGCTCGAAATCAAGGCCAGCTTCAGCGTTGACGACGCCGGCACCATCACCGGCCTTGCTTGGCCGTTCGGCTCGCCGGATAGCGTCGGTGACGTGATCCACAAGGGCGCTTTCAGCATCGCGCCCGCCATGCCGATCTTTTTCGAGCATGACCCGAATGTCGTCGTCGGCAGTTGGGAAACCGTCACCGAAACCGATGCCGGCCTTGAAGCAAAGGGCCGGCTCTTTCTGGAATCTGTCGAGCGCGCCCGTGATGCTCACGCGCGCCTTCGTTCCGGCCGCGTGTCTGGTCTGTCGATTGGTTTCGCGCGTGCCGAAACCAAGTTTCGGCCCCGGCCCGGTGGTGGCCGCGACATCTACGCGCTGCGCGTCTGTGAAATCTCCATCGTCGCGAATCCGAGCCATCCGGGCGCGCGTGTTCTCAACGTGAAGTCCGCAGATGGCGCGGCAACCCCTCATGAGGAAATCAACGTGGAACCTGAACTGAAGAATGAATCGGCTGGCGCCATCGCGGCCGGCGAGACCGTCATCGACGCGAAGGCGCTGGACGCGCTGAAGGCCGCAGTGAAGTCCCTGAAGGCCGGATATGACAAGCTGGAAGCCAAGAGCAACCGCCCTGTCGCTGCCAACGCCAATCACCCGAACGGCGACAACGATAACGCCCTCGAAATGAAGGCGCTGGCGACCTGCCTTCGCACTGGCGACGATATGGAACTGAAGGCGGCGGCGTCCGACAATGATCCGGCCGGCGGCTATTTCGTTCTGCCGACCGTGGACACGACCATCCGCAACCTGCTTGCCGACCTATCGCCGATGCGCGCCCTTGCCGATGTGCAGCCGATCACCGGCAGCACCTACGAGCGCTTTTATTCCATGGGCAAGCGCGGTGCGCAGCGCGTCACCGAACGCGGCGAACGTCCGCAGGACACCGCACGTCCCGACCTCGTTAAGCATAGCTACGGCGTCGGGGAATACTACGCTGCCCCGACCACGACCCGGCAGATGCTGGACGATTCCAGCATGGATATCGCGTCGTGGTTTCTTACTCACGCCATTCACGACTTCGCCATTTCCGAAGGTGAGGACTTCCTGACCGGCGACGGGCTGGAAGGCTTTCCCAAGGGACTTCTGACCTATCCCGTTGCTGCCGAAAAGGACTTCGCGCGCGAGTGGGACAAGTTCCAGTATGTGCCGACCGGCAACGCCACGCCGACCGACAAGCACCTGTCGGACGCGCTGATCAAGCTGGTTGCGGCCCTGCGCAAGCCCTACAAGGGCAACGCCGCGTTCCTGATGAACAGCAACACCGCCGTTCGCCTTCGGCAGATCGTGGACAACAACAACCGCTATCTCTGGGCTCCGACCGGCAACCTTATCGAAGGCGTCGAGCATCCGCTTCTCGGCTACCGCGTCGAGATTGACGAGGACATGCCCGACATCGGCACGGACGCCACGCCCATCGCCTTCGGCGACTTCCGGCAGGGCTACGTGATCGTGGACCGGCAGGGCATCACCCGTCCGGAACCTGACACCGTGACCCAGAAGGGCCGCGTGATCTTCGACGTTTACAAGCGCGTCGGCGGTGGTGCTGGCGACTTCAACGCCATCAAGTTCCTGAAGATCGCGGCTGCATAAGGAGAACCGACATGCGCGACCTCTATCACAATTTCCTCGCCGTGCAGGCCGTGGCCCCTTCCGTGAAGTCGGCCGCTGCCGATGGCGCTGTAATCGACCTGTCGGGCTTCGACTCGGCGCTGATCGTGCTGAATACCGGCGCGATTGCCGGCGACGGCGATTTTAGCGCCAAGCTTCAGGAGTCGGACACGGCCACGCCGGGCGACTTCAGCGACGTTGATGCCGCCGACCAGCTCGGCGGCTTCCCGGCGACCCTCGCCGCGAACGCCGCCTATCGCGTCGGCTACATCGGATCGAAGCGCAAGCGCTTCATCCGTGTGGTGCTGACCAAGGCCGGCGGCACGTCGATCGCTGCCGGTGCGGTGGCCGTTCTCGGCCATCCGGCGATTGCCCCGCTGGCGGCGTAACCATCATGCCGACGCTGCCCGCCTATGACGGTATCACGCTTGCGCTCGGTGGCGACACCGTGCGCTTGCGCCCGTCATTGCGGGCGGCGCACCGGCTCGGCGTCTCGCCGGATGACATGAGGCTTTCGGTTTTCGATTTCCATCTTGGCACGATCCGCGAAATCATCACCACGGCGGCAACCGACAGGCAGGAGGCAACCGCCTTCCTCGCCAAGATCGACGCCACGCCGTTGCAGATCGTGGCCGACAGCATCGTTGCGCCGCTGGTTGCGTTCCTCGGCAGCTTCGCCCCTGCCGATGATCGCGCCGAAAGGCAGGCCCCTTCCGACCCGCCGATGGCATGGCCGGACGTGGTGCGCATGTTCTATCGCGTTGCAACAGCCGTTTTCGGCTGGACCCCGGAAACGGCATGGAATGCGACCCTCACGGAAATTAATGAAGTCTACCTTGGCCGAATAGAGATCGAGGAAGCGATTGCTTCCCGCATGTCGGATGACACCGACCAGCCGACGCGCACCGTGAAGCAGGCTGACCCGGAGCAGGCAGCGCGCAACATCGCCGCTGGCCTTGATCCCGAATTTGACCGTGCCGGCTTGCGCGCCCTGAAGGCCAAGCTTGCGAGGGGCGGATAATGACCACGCGCACCCGGCCGCCCCGCCTTTGCTCTTGTGGCAAGATCGTCGCGCACGGCGCACGTTGCGCATGCCAGATCACCGCCACGCGCGAGCGCAATGCCCGCCATGATGCTCGCCGCTCGTCTTCCCGCGAACGTGGTTACGATGGCGAATGGAGGAAGGCCCGTCGCGATTACCTCGCCGCGCATCCCTATTGCCGTATGTGCGGCGCACCGGCCACGACCGTTGACCATATTATCGCGCACCGTGGCGACAAGGCTTTGTTCTGGAGCCGCCGCAACTGGCAGGCCCTTTGCACCCGCTGCCACAACAGCGTGAAGCAGCGCATGGAGCGGAGGCCCCGCACATGACGCCTGCCGAACACGCCCGCCAGATCGACAAGCAGGAATTTGAAGCCGAGTGCGCCGCCATCCGTCGCCGTGCCTATGCTCGGCTCGGCGTGAACGCCTCCGAAGCAGACCAGCGCGTCAAGGCGTGGCTTGCCAAGCCCTATGAGCGCGGCAGCTTCAACCTTCCGGCACGCATCGCAGCGAAGGCACCGGCGGAACCGCGGGAGCGCGTGAAGCCCAAGCGTTTGAAGCACGGTTCAAAGCACACTGTTGCCGGCACGTCGCTCACCCTTCGCCAATGGGCCGACCATCTCGGCATCACCTACAACAATCTCAACCAGCGTATTCACAAGCTCGGCAGTCTTCAGGCCGTGGTGATCCGCTATATGGCGGAGAACGACCGATGACTACGCTGCATGAGTTCCGTGGCGTCCACTTCTCCATGAAGGAGCTTGCCGAAAAGACCGGCATTCCCCTCAACACGCTCTATCGCCGTATCCGCCGTTACGGCTGGACGATTGAGCAAGCGGTGCTGACGCCGACGCCCAAGCAGCGCAGGCGGGGGGTGGTCTTCAACTTTGAAGCGTTCGCGGGGACCGGCGCGGGGGGCATCGCGCAAGAGATTCCCGAAATAAGTTTTTCAAAACAGGAGTCTAGCGAATGAGTGTCGTTAGTCTTTCGCTTGCAAAGGCGCATATGAACATCGCCGGCAATGAAGATGACGAGTTGATCGCCGTCTATATTGGCGCGGCAGAGGATTATCTTTGCCATCGCATCGGGGAAAAGAAGTGGAGCCGGATTCTTAGCCTCGACACGTTCCCCGATGACTTGAAGCTCGCCGTGCTGAAGCTCGCGGCGTTCCACTATGAACAGCGCGAGGCCGCAGGTTTCGGCGTGACCATGCAGCTTGCGCCCTACGGCGTGACCAGCATCGCCGACAGCTACCGGGAGTCGTGGCTCGGCGAGCCGGAACCGGAGGACATCGAAGATGACTTCTAACGGCCTGAAGGAAACGCTTGCGGCCATGGAGCGCGTGAAGAAGGCGGCGAAGGAAGCCGCCATGAAGCAGCTTGTGAAGGGTGCGCAGGACACCGCCGACACCGCCCGCCAGCTTGCGCCGGAGGACGAAGGCGACCTTCGCGGCAGCATCGCCGTGACCGAACCCGGCCAGACCACGCCGCCCCATAGCCAGCCCGGCGGCTCGCGCACGGCCGGCGAAAACGAGGTGCTTGTGACGGCCGGTAACAGCGACGTGCGCTATCCGCGCCACGTCGAGCACGGCACGGTGAAGATGGAGGCGCAACCGTTCTTCTTCCCAGCCTATCGCCTCAACCGCGACAAGGTGCGCCGCAGCACCGCCGCAGCCTTCGGCCGTGCCGCCCGCAAGGAGTGGAACAAGTGATTGAGCCGACCCTTGCCCTTCAGACGGCGCTTCATGACCATCTTGTCAGCGCGCCGGCCGTGGTCGCGCTGGTCGATCCGATCAACATTCGCGTCGGTTCCAGCCGCCCCGAGAACATGCCGGGAATCAGAATTGCCAACGGCATAGCCATGATGCGCGGCCACGCATCCGGCCGGCAGTATGTCGCTACCGTGCTTCTGGACCTGCATCTTTGGGCCGTTGATGACGGCTTTGACCATGTGAAGACCATCGGCGCGGCCGTGGCGCACCGGCTCATGAAGTGGCCCGACGCTGCCGACTTCGATCTTGTCAGATTCGAGCATACGCGCACCGCATGGCCGCGTGATCCCGATCCGTCTTTCGGCCACGGCGTCATGTCGGTTGAAGCTGACATTCAGTGGAAGCCCTGACATGCGCGCCGGGAAGCTTGATCGCATCATCACCATTCAGCGCGGCACCAAGGCGAAGGTCGGGCCGCATGCTGTCCCTACCTGGACGGATATTGCCACGGTGCGCGCCGAGATCGTGCAGCAGTCGGCGAGTGAGTTCCTGACCGGCTTCGGCGAGGCGGAAACCGGCACTGTCATTTTCCGCCTTCGCTATCTCGACGGCATCACCACGGTCGACCAGATCGCCTATGATGGCAGGCTCTACAACATCAAGGAAATCGCCGAGATCGGCCGGCGTCGTGGCATCGAGCTTCGCGCGGTGGCCGTGTCGTGAGCAAGCATCTTCGCGGCGTGAAGCCGGCGCTTTCCCCGGATAGCGAGGCGCTGACCAAGGCACCGCCCGCCCCGAAGCGGCTGGGCGATCATGCGCGCGCCGAATGGAAGCGCATCATGCCGCAACTGATCGCCCGCCGGATCATCACCAAGGCCGACCTTGGCGGCGTCGAGAATTATTGCATGGCAGTCGGCGCAGCGAACCAGATCGCCGACCATATGGCGACCATGCCGCTTCCTGACCTGAAGCTTGGTGGCTTGCAAATCCGCTACATACAGACGGCGCAGCGCCTTGCCGCCGATTATGGCCTGTCGCCGACCAGCCGGGTGCGCGTCGGCGCTGCCGGTCCCGACGATGACGAGGATTTTCTATGACCGGAACCCTTGTCATCTGCCCCGAATGGCTTTTCGACGGCTCGCCGATCCCCGACCCCTTCGGATACGGCGAGCGCGACGTGCAATGGCTTCGCCGCAACCGCCATCCGAAGAACCCCGCACCCGGCCACCCTTTCCAGTTGGACGAATGGCAGGAGCGCATCATTCGCGCGATCTTCGGACCCCGGAACCCGGATGGAACGCGCATCATCAAAAAGGTGGTGATCCAGCTTGGCCGTGGTTCCCGCAAGACGGCGCTCGCCGCCGCCATCGTGCTTTTGTGCGCCTTCGGTCCTGAGAAGATCGCCGGTGGCCTGATCCAGTCGGCCGCCTATGCCCGGAAGCAGGCGCGCGAGCTTTTCGAGGAAGTCGCGTTGATCGTGTCGCAGGATCGCCGCTACGACAAGACGGCGCGCGTCCTCGACTACAAGAACCAGATCGTGAACCGGAAGACGCGCGCCCGATATGAGGCGATTTCGTCGGAAGGTCTCGGCCACCACGGTTCCACGCCTTCGGTGGTGATCGCCGACGAGCTTCATGCGTGGACTACGGAAAAGCACCGCGAGCTTTGGCGCGTCCTGTCGTCGGCGCTCGACAAGACGAATGACACGCTCATGGTGGTGCTGACCACGGCCGGCCGTGGTCAAGAAACGCTCGCCTACAAGGAAGTGTCGGCCGCGAAGCGTATCCAGCTAGGCCAGATCGTTGACCCGCATGTGTTGCCGATCATCTTCGAGTGCGGCCCCGATGTCGATTGGAAGGACGAAACCATCTGGCACAAGGTTCTTCCCGGCCTGCCGAACGGCTATCCGTCGCTGAAGGCGCTTCAGGAACGCAAGATCAAGGCCGGCTATTCGCTTATCGAGCGCGAAACCCTGCTTCAGCTTTATCTCGGCGTGTGGATGAACCAGAGCGCCAGCCCCTTCGTGGACATGGCGACGTATGACAAGTGCGGCTCGGTCCCGGTCGATTTCGCGGCCCTGAAGGGCAAGCCCTGCTTCCTCGGCGTGGACCTGTCGGAAGTGTCGGACCTGACCGCCATTGTCGCCGCGTGGCCGACCGATGACGGCGGCTATATCGTCAAGCCTTGGTATTTCTGCCCGGCCGACGCGCTGGCGAAGAAGTCGCGCGTCGAAGGCGTGAACTATGAGGAATGGCGGAAGGCCGGGCTGATTACGGCCACGCCCGGCGCTGCCGTCGATTACGATTTCGTAGAGGCCGAAATCAGGAAGCTTTGCGCCGAGTATGACGTGCGCCAGATCGCGTTTGATCCGTGGCGGGCGCAGCAGCTTCAGCGCAACCTCATGGCCGACGATTTGCCGGTGGTCGATTTTCGGCAGGGCTTCATTTCCATGTCGCCGGCCTGTGACGAGGTGGAGCGCGCCATCATCACCGGCAAGCTACACCACGCCGGCAATCCCATTCTTCGCTGGAACTTCGACAACGTGGCCGTGGTGCGCGATGCGGCCGGCAATCGGAAGTTCGATAAGTCGAAGTCACGCGACAAGATCGACGGCGCCGTTGCCACCCTCATGGCCGTGCGCTTCGCAGCCCTCAACGACAACAGCGTTTCCATCCTCGACATGGACCCCGACGAGATCGACCGGCTTGTGGCCGCAGCATAGGAATTTGAGTGATGAGTGACGGCCAGCAGCTTCTTTTAACCTTCGAGGCGCGCTTTGAACGCTACCTGCGCAGTTTCGAGCGCGCGCAGCAGCAGACCGACCGCCGTTTCAAGGTCATGGAGAGCCGGGCGAAGCAGGCCGGCGAGCGCATGGAGCGCAGCCTGCGCAACAGCACGGCGAACATTACGAAGCTTATGGCCGGGCTCGGCGTCGGCCTATCCTTCAACGAGCTTCGCCGGATGGCCGACGAATGGACGGACCTAACCAGCCGCGTGAACAACGCCGCCGGCATGGAACAGGGCGCGGCCGTCATGGACCGCCTGTCACAGATCGCCCGCCGCACCTATTCGGACATCGGCGCGACCACCGAGTCATTCGTCGCCAACAGCCAGGCCCTGAAGGATCTCGGCTATTCGACACAGACGCAGCTCGACTACACCGAGTCCCTGAACAACGCGCTCGTCGTCGCCGGCGCGAAAGGAAAACAAGCCGAGAGCGTGCAGAACG
>ERZ869909.3065-NODE-3065-length-10118-cov-4.724729_pt1 | contig 10118 bp, 7 predicted proteins | sample MGYA00520892_ERZ869909 | MGnify/ENA primary metagenome ERZ869909 (study PRJEB32215, sample SAMEA104723947) | bioreactor metagenome | biome: bioreactor; feature: anaerobic bioreactor; material: water | place: China | collected 2015-03-12 ... | reverse complement strand
CGCTGACCCGCAAGGAGCTCTACCAGATGGCGCAGGACCTCGACCTGCCGCAGCGCAAGAACATGAGCAAGCAGCAGCTCATCGACGGGCTCCGCGAGCTGCGGGCATCGTCCGCGTCCTGACGTTCGTCGCGCCGCTTGACCGGGGCCGGCGCCTTCAGGGCGCGCCGCTCTCCGGTGGCAGGCCAGCGTGCCGGCTCGATGAGGGGAATTCGTTCGCTCGGCGACCCGGCGGGTGACTCCGATTACTTGTGGCCGCCGGTCGCAGGCGCTAGGGTGCGTCGGGACGCGCCTTCGTGCCACGACACGTGACCTCGTACCCGCTGGAGGGTCGGGGGCAAGCCTGGCAAGCGGTTGGTGGCCATGGTGCCACCGTCGCGACGTAGCCGTGTATTGCAGGGGTCCCTGTCCGATCCCGGTTCGCCGGACGCGAGTGGGTGTATCCGAAGCACCAGAGGTACCGAGTGCACGCTTTTCAACGTCTGATCATCCTGGCCATTGCATCGACAAGTCTGCTCGGGTGCATGCACCTCGACTCAGTGGCGATCGACAACCAGACGGCCGATCCGCTGTCGGTGCGGGTGTCAGTCGACCGCTGGTTCAACGCCTACGAGTGCGACACGGGCGACGCGCTCGGGTCGCTGGATCGGGACGCGACGTTCACCGTCGAGGCGGGCGAGATGTTGTGCCTGCGCGGTGAGGCGTCGCGTGAGCCGTACGACGCGCGCGAGCACGTGCGGAGCCTCGCGTTGGTGCGGCAGGGCCAGCGGTGCTTCTACGGGACGCACGAGCAGCTGCGCGAGGCGTTCGGCCGCAAGGTGCGCGGGTTCCGCGTGTTCGAGGTCAACGACGAGGTGTGCGGTCCGGCTGGCTCACGAGCGGGTGCCACGGCGGCGACACGCTGAGCATCCCGCGCGCGCTCGGGAATCCCGAGGCGTCGGTGCCATGGTGCCGAGTGTGCGGAGCCCGGACGGCGCGAGCGTGGGTGACGTCCGGCGTTCGGGTCCGGCGGGGCCCGTTCAGGGGTCCTGCAGCCACTGTCGGCCGGTCGCCGCGTCCGTCGGGCGCCGGTAGCGGTGGCGCTCGATCAGGGACAGGTAGTCTGGCCGCTCGTCCACGAGGGCGGTCCGCTCTGCAGGGCGCTTCAGGGTACGCAGGACATCCTGCAGCTCGTCGACGATGGTCGTCGCGCGTCCCGGCCCGGTGGCTGAGGCGTGGACCTTGAGGGCGTCACGCACCTTCCGGGTCGCGGTGAGCTTCAGGTAGCCACGTCGCACGAGGTCCTGCAGGGAGTTCGCCAGCCGCGTCGCGGTGTAGCCCTCCGCGTGCATCGCCTCCAGCATGCGCACGAGCGCGCGGTCGTCGAGCACGCGCATGTCGAACAGCACCAGCGCAGCCTGGAAGTAGTTGTAGACCGGCACGACGCGAGGCCCGTACGGGATGAAGCGTGAGACCGGGGACCGGCGATCGAGGTGGATGAAGACACGCTGAACCCGTCCGCGGTCCGGTGTGGCCGCGAGGTAGCGGGCGACGAGCCGCTCCACCTCACCCTGGTACAGGGCGCAGGCGGTCAGGATCTCCTGGAGCTCGTCGACGCCCACGTCCTGGGTCAGCATGTCGGCGTAGAGGCTGTAGATGAAGGCGTCCTGTTCCGAGTCGTCGCCAAAGAGGAACTCGGCGGCGTTCGGTTCGCGGCTGTCGAGCAGGGCGCCCAGCTTGTAGCCCACCTGGCTGCGCACGGCGCGCAGGCGCAGCGTGAGCACGTTCTGCAGGTTGGGCTTGAGGATGAACGCGTCGGGCTCGATGCCGTCGAGCGCGAACTTCTGGCGCAGGACCTTCTCCATCTGTCGCGGGCTGCCGGAGATGAAGGTAACGCGCCGGTGGTCCGGCTCGTCGTGCAGCAGCTCGCGGAGCAGCGCCGGGGCGCCCGGGATGTTGCGCTTGTCTTCCGGCCGCTGGCGCCAGGCGCGGATCAGGTCGCGCGTGGTGTCGAACTCGGTGTGGATGTACGTCTTGTCGACGTCCCAGCGGTAGTGGCGGAGGGTTGGTTCGGGCATGGCCGGGCAGCTCGGGTGCGGTGCGTCGTGCCTGGTTCGTCAGGCTCGGTTCGTCTGCGGGTCGGTTCGTCTGCGGGTCGTCGGGGCGCCACACTCGCGGCGCTGGTCATGGACCTGCGGTCAGCGCTCAGGTCTTCGGGCGTTCGGCGCCCTGCTGGAGGCGGTCAACGAGGCCGTCGCGCTGCATGCGTCGTGCGAAGCGGATGGCGTTGAACCAGGCGTTCGCGCTGGCGTCGTGGCGCACGGAGAGGACGAGGTGCGCGCTCCCCACGAAGGGCCAGCCGCCGTAGCTCTCGATGTTCCCGTAGTCGCGGAGTTTCGCCAGTCGTCCCTCGAACAGGCGGATGCCCAGGCGGCCCTTCAGGCCTCGGGTCTCGCGTTGCACCAGGTGCTCGGCAGCGACGAACGCGCCCTCGAGCGTGCGGAGGAACAGCGCACCCTGGCGGCCGTCGCAGGCGACGATGTCCGCGTGTCCCAGCAGGGCCTGCTCGGGGGTGATGGCTCCGATGTACCGGGTGGAGGCGTTGGTGACGGGGCGCAGCGCCTCGTCGAGCTCACGCTGGTGGGGCGTGAGCCGGGCCGGGTCAGGGTCTTCGACCAGCAGGCCCACGCGGACCTGGTCGCCGCGCGCGAACCACCCGCTCAGCGTCGCGGTGAGCGACACCAGGGTCGCGGCGTCGCGAGGCGCGAGCTCGGGCCAGGCGCCGGCGTCGAGGACGATGGCGTAGGGATCCTCGCGGTCGCCGGCCTTCTTGACGGTGGGCATGATCGCGGCGAGCGCGAGCTGCCGGAGTGAGCCAACGGTGCCCAGCCGGCGCCCGACGTGGTCAGCGACGCGGTTGGGCGGCGCGGCGGTGATCCAGGCGTCCGCGCGTCCCGAGCCCAGCTCGGTGGTGGCGAGATCGCGCGCAGCCTCCGGGGAGGTGGCGTCGAGGACCTTGAGGCGTTCACCGTCGCTGGGGGCGGTGGTCAACCTGCGGGTGATGACGCGCTCGTCGCCGGCGAGAGTGACGTTGATCCGGAGGTCGAGGCTCGCACGCGCTGCGGCGTCCACGGCGGCGTGGGTGAGGCTCTGTGAGCCGCTGGCGTCGAGGACCACGGTGAGGGGGGCGTCGAGCGGTGCACCGCTGGCCGGCTTCGTCATGGGACCCATCGGGTTCAGGAGGGTGGGTGCGGGACGCGCTCGTCTCGCTCGGCGACGGTGAGCCCCGCTGGCAGCTCGGCGCCCAGCAGGTGCTGCACGACGGGGCGGATCAGGTGCTGCTGGATGGCCTCGTCGATCCGGCGCGTGCCTGCATCCGCGGTGACCGCGCCGGTGATCCGGATCACGAGGTCATCGTCGAAGGTAAGCTCGATGTCGTACTCCTCGGCGAGGAGGGTGCAGACGCTGGCGAGCCGTTCGCGGATCCGGTCGCCGAGGCTGTCGGGGTCGCGCGAGGACTGGTCGCCGAGCGAGACGACGTGGAAGCCGCGGGCGCGCGCGCGCTGGGCGAGCTCAGGGTTGATGCGTTCGAGGCGCTCGAGGTCGCCGGCCTGGTCGTGGAAGCCGATGCGCTTGTTGTGCCGGGCGTCGTCGTCAACGCCCAGCACGAAGATCGCGTGCCGGCAGTCTGCCCGGAGGCCCCGGGTGTCCGTGATCTCACCGTCCTCGAACATGCGCAGCAGTCGCTCGCGGACCTGGGGGTGCGCGGCGTTGAAGTCCGAGAGGTAGACCAGCTGCGCGGGGCGCCGGCGCAGCGGCGTGACGAGGGCGTCCTCGTCCTGGTAGCCGACGTACCCCGGAGGGGTGCCGATGAGCCGGGACAGGCTGTGGGGTTCCTGGAAGTCGGTCATGTCGAGCTTGAGGACAGCCCGGCTGGAGCCGAAGATGTCTTCGGCGAGGGCGCGAGCGAGCTGCTCCTTGTCCGCGTTCGGTGGTCCGACGAAGATGAAGACACCCTCGGGGCGTCGATCGGCGCGGTTGCGCAGCCGCTCGCCGATGAGGTGCTCGGCGAGCGACTCGATGGCGCTGGCCTGGCCCTCGACGCGCGCGTTCAGGCGGTCGCGGAGGCCACGCCACCACTCGAGGCGCCCTCCGAGCGCGCGGTCGGGCGGGACGCCGGTCTTGATCGAGAGCTGGGCGGCGACGTCCTGGCGCGTCACCGTGGGCCGAGGGGTCTCGCCGGGCGGGCTGTCGTCAGGATCGGGTTGCCGCGCCTGGTCGGCGCTCACGGCGATGGCGGTGTCCATGAGGAGCTTCTTCGCCTTGTCCGGCTGGGACTGCTCCGGCATGAACCGCGTGCTGAACTCGAGGACGGCGTCGACGGTGTCCGGCGGGATCGTGACGTCGTAGCGTTCCTGGTAGTCGCCAGCGAGCTCGCCGAGGATACGCCGCGTGAGGGCCGCGGGCAGCTCGTCGACGACGATACGTTCGAACCGTCGCTTGAGGGCAGGGTCCTGTTCGAACCAGCGATGGTACTCGGCGTCGGTCGTCGCCGCGACGACGGCGATGCGCCCGGAGGCGAGGGCGGCCTTGAAGTGGTTCGGGACCTCAGCCGGCCTGCCGCCGCTCCCGGAAGGCGCGAACACGGTGTGGGCCTCGTCCATGAAGAGGATCACGTTGTCCTCCGCCTCCCGGAGCAGCTGGTTGATGCGCTCCTCGAGCTCGCCGCGGTACGAGGTGCCGCCCACGAGCGAGGCGCCGTTGATCTCGACGACGCGCATGTCGCGGAGGGCGCGCGGGACGCGCCCCTCGTGGATCTGCCGCGCGAGCGCCATGGCGATCGCGGTCTTCCCGACGCCCGGCTCGCCGGTGAGCAGCGGGTTGCGCTGCTCGGTGCGCAGCAGCACGTTGATGACCCGTTGCAGCTCCTGCTCGCGTCCGACGACGTCGGGCAGGCGCCCCTCGCGCGCCTCGGCCGTCAGGTCCCGACCGACGAGGTCCAGGGCAGCGACCTCGTCGCGTTCACCTGGGGCCGCGCTGGCGACCCGCGCCGGCTTGCGGTGCTCTGCCGGCGCGCGCGCCGGCTGCTGCTGGAGGCGTTCGCGGATCCGCGGCTCGATGCCCAGCCCACGCACAAGATCCAGCGACGAACCGCCGTCGTCGAGGAACGCGTCGAGGAGGTCCGCCTCCGACACCGTGCGCCCCTCACCCTCTGCCTGCTCGCAGGCGTGGAGCAGCATCCGCACCACGCGCGGCGTCAGCGTGCGCCGGTTCAACGGGAACGGCGGCTGCTCCGGGCTGCGGCTGCCCACGATCCGCAGCAGCTCGTCCCGGAGCCGCAGCGGGTCGATCGCCGAGGCCTCTGCGGCGCGCCAGAGGATGCCGCGACGGTCGCTGCAGAAGGCCGCCACCAGGTGCGGCGTCCCCAGGAACGGCAGCCCCGCCCGGCAGCTCAGGTGCACCGCGTCCTCGAAGCGCTGCAACACGTCCGGTGTGAACAGCGGCTCCAGCAGGTTGCCCGCAGAATCGAAGATCCGCTCGCCGCCAGGCTGGATCAGCTGACGAAGGGCCCAGCGAATCGACGCGCTCTCCTGGTACTCGGCGCGCCACCGCACCACGCGCACCAGGTCACGGAACGCGATGCGCTCACGCCCCGCTTCGCCCGCCCAGTCCCACGCGTCGGTGAGGATGCCGATGAACCCCAGCGACAGGTGGTCGACGTGCAGCTGAGCCTCGCCAAGCTGGCGGCGGTCGATGCGCCGCGCCAGGGCGGCCAGCTGCTCGGCGAGGCCCTCCGCGTCGTCCGAGCCCCGCACCAGCCGAGCGACCGTGCGCAGAACCGTCGGTTCCCGCTGCTGCACGAGCACGGTCAACAGGTCGATCGGCAGGAACGTCGCGCGCTGCATGGACGTGAGCCAGCGCAGCGTCAGGTCGATCAGCTGGAACGCAGGCGCTTCGAAGATCTCGCGTCGGAGCCTGCCGTCGGCTTCGAACAGCGGTGCCTGCTCTTTCGATGTCTGGCTCACTGCGGTGTCTCCAGGGTCTCCAGCGCGCACGCCCCACGACCGTGATAGCCGTGGACGCCGCGGAGGGCCAGCGATTCAACGGCGCCCAACGCCGTCGCGTCCTACAAGGGTGGGCATCGCGGGCGACCGGCGCTAGGCTCTCCTGTGCCCACGACACGCTCCCTCGTCCCGGACAGGGACCGTGCAGCGTGTGACAAACGCTCTGATGTCCCGCGTCGTGACACCTCCCCGGCCTCCCGGTGCGCAGGTGTCCGGCGCTCTCCTGTCGTGATCGCGTTCCCGGTTCGCGTCACCCGGTGGGGTCAGGCCCCGGACGAGCGCCCGCCCACTGCCCCGATGAAGCGTCCCGTTCCCCCCAACCGATCCCCGACCACGTCACCCCGTCGCGAGCGCCACCGCCGCGCCCCCTCATCACCCAGGCCCGATGTTCATGAGTCCATCGAAGATCTCCCGGTTCGCGCTCCCTTCACTCCTGACCCTCACCTCACGTGCCTCCATGGCGCCGCTGGCCGTGGGGCTGGCCCTGATCGCTGGCGCAGGGTGTCGCGCCGGCCAGGGTGACGGCGGCGTCCCGACGCCGCCCGCTGAGGCGATCGAGGAGCTGCCCAACGACACGCTGCGCGACGGGCACCGTGTGCGACCCGGACACATCATCGACGGGGACACGCTCGACGTGCTGCTCGGCGAAGACGAACACAAGGTCCGGCTGCTGGGCATGAACGCGCCGGAGTGCCGCAAGTCCTCGCGCACGGTCGACGGCCGCCGGCGGAACGCCTGCACCGAGGACGACGAGCTGTGGGGCATGGCGAGCTACGAGCTGCTCGTCTCGCTGGTCGAGGGGCGCGAGGCGACCGTGCGCTGCGACGTCGGGCGCCCCGGCGACCCGTGCCCGACGGATCGCTACCGGCGAACGCTGGCGTACCTCGAGTTCGACGACGTGGGCGATGTGGGGCTGCGCCTGATCGAGGAGGGCGCGGCGATGCCGTTCACCCGCTTCGACGCCGGTCGCCTCGGACGCTACTGTCAGGCGGAGCGCGCGGCCCAGGCAGCCGGTCGCGGCATGTGGGCCGGCCGAACGGTCGAGCAGGTGCTCGCAGGCATGAGCGACAACACGCGGCAGTGGTACGCCGACCATCATTCGCGTTGCGACGAGGCGATGCGCGGTCTATGACCCTGCGGTCGGCGCCGGCCCGCCCGGGGCCACATCGACTCCACGGTATCGATGACGTGAGGGACGCACATGGCACACGCCGCTATCCAGGAAGACCTGCAGCGGGCGGTCAAGCTGTTCAATCGCTGGCAGTTCGAGGAAGCGCACGAGGCGTTCGGCAAGCTCGCTCAGGAGGTCGAGGGCCGCGAGCGCACCTACCTCGAGGCGATCGCGCTGCTCGCGTCCGGCTTCTGGCGGATCTGGAACAAGGGCGGCGAACCCAACGCGATGGTGGAGTACCTCCAGCGCGGCTGGGACACGCTGCGCGCGTTCGAGCGCGGGACGATGGGCATGGACATGTCGGAGTTCGACGAGGGCATCCCGCAGTGCCTCGAGGAGGCCGCGCGCTGGCGGCGCGGTGACGTCGAGATGTTCAACCGCGACTTCATCCCGCGGATCGAGCTCGTCGGCTGATCCCGCGCCGGGTGCCGGTCCGCTTCTGGCGGGCGTGTCCTCCGGGCGCGGCAGGGGGCTCGCTCAGGTGCCCGGGCTCCCGCTCGTACCGCGGGGGCCCGGGCCCCCGCTCGCGCCGCCGTACCGGGGCTGTGGCGCCAACGTGGCGTTGCAATGCCGGCCCGGCTGCACTACGTGCGCCCGCACCCCCGCCGGCGCTGACCCCGCGTCAGCCGATGCCCCGATCGAGCGCCCGGACCGGACCCCCCGGGCGCGTCCACCGCACAGGACCGACCATGAACTACGGATTCGCCGCACCCTCGCTCACGAGTGACCAGCTGGACGCGCTCACCGGCCAGCGCCCCCGACTCGCGGCTGACGTGCTCCGGCTGGTGTCCCTGTCCGGATCCGGTCACCCCGGCGGCAGCCTGTCGACCCTCGACGCGCTCATGGTCATCTACGCCTGCGCGGCGATCACGCCAGAGAACGTCAACGCGCCGGACCGCGATCGGGTCATCATCTCCCACGGCCACATCTCGCCCGGGGTCTACGCGACCCTGGCGGACCGCGGCTTCTTCGGGATCGACGAGGCGTACGTCGGCTTCCGCCGCGCCGGCTCCGTGTTCGGTGGCCACATCGAGAAGGAGGTCCCGGGCGTCGAATGGAACACCGGGAACCTCGGTCAGGGCCTGTCGGCCGGCGCCGGCATGGCCATCGCCGGCCGCGTCCGCGGGTTCAGCCACAACGTCTTCGTCGGCATGGGTGACGGCGAGCAGCAGAAGGGCCAGATCAGCGAGGCGCGCCGCTTCGCTGCCCGCTTCAAGCTCAGCAACCTCATCGCCTTCATCGACGTCAACGGCCTGCAGATCGGCGGCCGCACCGACGCGATCATGCCCTTCGATCTCGCAGCGTCCTGGCGCGCCGACGGCTGGAACGTGATCAGCGCTGACGGCCACGACATGAAGGCGCTCTACGCTGCCTTCCGCGCCGCGGTCACCCGGCAGACCGACAACCCGGAGGCGCCCACCGTCCTGCTGCTCGACACCGTGATGGGCAAGGGCGTCTCCTCCATCGAGGGCGACCACAAGTACCACGGCCAGGCGCTCACCGACGCGCAGCTCAGCGCAGCGCTCCAGGAGCTGGGCCAGGACGACAACATCGACGCCCTGCGCGCGCTTCGCCGTGAGCGCACCTGCTCGCGCCCGCACCACATCGACCGTGACCGCGCCATCGTCCTCGACCCGGGCAAGCCCCGCACCTACGGCGCGAACGAGACGACCGACTGCCGCAGCGCCTACGGGAACTTCCTCGAGGACATCGCGAAGGCGAACGCCGCCAACCCCGCCGCATGGCCGGTGATCGGCATCTCCTGCGACCTCGAGGGCTCGGTCAAGATGGGCGGCTTCCGCAAGGCCACCCCCGAGCGCTTCTTCGAGGCGGGCATCGCCGAGCACAACGCCGCGGTCGTCGCCGGCGCCGCCAGCGCCTGCGGTGTGCTGCCGTACTTCAGCACGTTCGGCATGTTCGGCATCATCGAGTGCTACAACCAGCAGCGGCTCAACGACCAGAACGAGACCGCGCCTCGCGTCGTCGTCACCCACTGCGGCATGGACGTCGGCGAGGACGGGCCAACGCACCAGTGCATCGACTACGTGCCGGCCGCCCACAACCTGTTTGGCGCCGAACTGTACGTACCCGCTGACCCCAACGAGACCGACAGGATCCTGCGCGCCACCGCGACGCGCTACGCACCGATCTTCGTGGCGATGGGGCGCAGCAAGATCCCGACCGTCACGACGCTCGACGGCAAGCCCGCCTTTGGCGACGACTTCACGTTCGAGCCCGGCGTCTGGACCCAGGTCCGCCCCGGCGACGACGCGGTCGTCTTCGCGGTCGGGCCGATGCTCTACCGCGCCGTGCAGGCGTCGGATCAGCTCCGCGAGCAGGGCTTCGGTCTGCGCGTTGTCAACGCGTCCAGCCTGAAGCCGATCGACCGCGACTGCATCCTGCGCTGCGCCCGCGAGGTCGGCACGCTGCTGACCTACGAAGACCACAACGTGCACACCGGCCTCGGCGCCCTCGTCGCCGGTGTCCTCGGGGACGAAGGCGTCGCCGCACGCCTGCGTCGTCTTGGTGTCTCCCGCTACGGAACCAGCGGCGCGCCGGACGACCTGTTTGCAGAGCAGGGCCTCGCGCCCGAGAACCTCGCCCAGGCAGCCCGTGAGCTCGCCGCGCGTGGTTGACGCGAGCTGCGCCAGCCCGCTCGCGGCTGGCCGGCTCGCTACCGGCCGGCTCGCTACCGGACAACGGCGCGGTCGCCACGAACGCGGCCTCGCCGGAGATCGTGCTTGCGGTGGTGAATACCCGGCGCGCTGGCGCGTCTGACCGCTCGCAACGCAACGGACGGGGTAGGTTGGCCGGGAGCATCGGTGCAGTGGGGCACTGGCTTCCGGTCAGCCGCTTTTTGTTCCACACGGCGTGACCTCCTGTGACCCAAGCTGCCCCGTGAAT
>ERZ869909.3064-NODE-3064-length-10118-cov-6.349268_pt1 | contig 10118 bp, 5 predicted proteins | sample MGYA00520892_ERZ869909 | MGnify/ENA primary metagenome ERZ869909 (study PRJEB32215, sample SAMEA104723947) | bioreactor metagenome | biome: bioreactor; feature: anaerobic bioreactor; material: water | place: China | collected 2015-03-12 ... | reverse complement strand
ATCCATCGCTGCGCTGATGTTGTTCGCGTCCCAGCCCGGCAGCGCCACGATCCCTCGCTCTGCGAGCCATGTGCTCATGGGCGGGTAGGGGGCGGGATCGCTGCCCGTGACCAGCCAGCCAGCTTCCTGCAGCATGGCAGCCAAGGTCCCCATCGCGGTACCGCATACGCCCAGCACGTGTACGCTCCTGATGTGGCTGGGCGGGGGGAGCGCTGGGGCAATTCGCGGTTCTGATGCGGTCATCGACGCCCCCCTTGCAGAAGCGTGTGGTCAACGGACGCGGGTTGTGCTAGGGACGCATTCCCGCTGAACGCGCCCGTAGCTCAGCTGGATAGAGCGTTGGCCTCCGGAGCCAAAGGTCGCAGGTTCGAATCCTGCCGGGCGCACTCTCTGATGTCAGAAGCTCAGCCGCCTCCCGCTTCAGCGCCTCCGCTGCGTCTCCTGCAGGACCGTCTTGGCGATGGTCTGAAGTTGCATGTTGGATGTGCCTTCGTAGATCTTGCCAATCTTGGCGTCGCGGTAGAATTTCTCGACCGGGAACTCCCGGGTGAAGCCGTTGCCACCGTGCAGCTCCACCGCCATTGAGGCGACGCGCTCGGCTACCTCGGAGGCGTAGAGCTTGGCCATCGCGGCTTGTTGAACAAAGGGCTTACCGGCTTCCTTCAGGTGCGCCGCGTTGTACACCAGCAATCGCGCAGCCTCGATCTCGACAGCCATGCGCGCGATCTGGAACTGGACCCCCTGGAACTCGCCGATGGCTTTGCCAAACTGCTGCCGCTCCAACACGTAGCGGCACGTCAGCTCGTAGGCGCCCTGTGCGAGGCCTAGCATCTGGGCGCCGATTCCGATTCGTCCCTCGTTGAGGGTCTCGATCGCGATCTTGTAGCCTTTGCCGAGCTCACCCAGCACGCGGTCTTCAGGCACGAAGACGCCATCGAAGGACAGCGAGCAGGTGCTCGACGCACGAATGCCGAGCTTGTCTTCCTTCTTGCCGACGGCAAACCCCTCTTGTCCACGTTCCACCAGGAAGCCTGTAATGCCCTTGTACCCGAGCGCGGGATCGAGGGTCGCGAAGACCAGGAAGAGCGACGCCTCGTTGGCGTTGGTGATCCACAGCTTCTCACCGCGGAGCACATAGCCCCCGTCTACGCGCTCCGCCCGCGTCTTGAGTGCGAAGGCGTCGGAACCTGAGCCAGACTCGCTCAGACAGTACGAGCCGACCCAGTCCTTGGCCAAACGGGGGAGATACCGCTCCTGTTGGGCAGGCGAGCCGAAGTTGTTCAGCGCATTGATGACCAGCGTGTTCTGGACGTCGACGAGCACCGAGACGCTAGGGTCCACCTGCGCGATCGCTTCAATCGCCAGGATCGAGGAGAAGAAGGTCGCCCCGGAGCCGCCGAAGCGCTCGGGAATCTCGATTCCCATCAGGCCCAACGAGAAAAGATCGGGCAAGAGAGACGAATCCAACTTCGCCTCCTCATCCATCCGGGACACCAGCGGCGCTATCCGCTCGCGCGCGAACTTCAACACCGTGTCGCGAAACTCCTGTTCGTCACCCGTCAGGGTGCTGCACGATCTCATCTCGGCCATGTGCTACCTCCTCTGCGCTTTGCGCCGCGTGTCACCATGCCCACGACAGGCCTGCATAGGCAGCCATGCATGACCACGGATTGCATCCTCAATGTCACTCCGCGCAGCCTCAGCCGCACGGTCCACGCTCTCCTTCAGGCCTCAGCGACCAACACCCACAGCTTTCGCACGTGGTCGGCTCGGTGAAGAAGCTCCTGGCGTTCCATGGAGGCGTAGGGTTCGTGGCGCGCATCCAGGACCCACGTCCACCGCATCCGCGGGTCAGGGAAAACGACCTCACCTTGGATCACCCGTGCTTCCCCAGCAGCTTCGTTCGAAACCGTATACAGCTTCAATGTACCCTCGGCCACAATCCCTCCTGCGACTCCCTTGCCTTCGATGCTCCCGCCGTTCACAAGGGTGCGCAGGAGCCTGCTTCGACAGAGGACGCTAGGCGGGTTGACGGAGCCTTGCAAGTCTGGCCTGCAGCCCCAACCTTTCCGTCCGAGGCGCACCTGAACTCCGCGGGGACTCGGCCCCAGCAACCCGCGCACTGGTTGTAGCTCGGGTTCCATGATGGGCCCTCGATGCAGGCCCGACGCGGAGAACCCCCATCTCCCTTCTGCAAGGCAGACCATGGCATACGTACTGGGTATCGACCTCGGGACAACGAACAGCGTCTTGGCCCTCTGTGAGGGCCGCGATGCCAGGGTGCTTGTCAACGAAGAGGGCCAACGGCTCACACCCTCGGTCGTCGCTTACGGCGGCGATCATGTCGTCGTGGGCGCCGTGGCACGACGCCAGCGCTCGACCGAGCCGGAGACCACCGTGTCGTCGGTCAAGCGCTTCATGGGGCGACGCTTCACGGAGCTGAGCGACTCCGATCGACGCGTCCCCTATCCCGTCGTGTCGCTGACGAACGGCGACGCCGGTCTCCTGGTTCGAGGACGCACGCTCCGCCCTGAGGAGGTGAGCGCTGAGATTCTCCGCAAGCTGAAGCGTGCTGCGGAGGACTCGCTTGGGGAGTCGGTGACCGAAGCCGTGATCACCGTCCCCGCCTACTTCAACGACGCCCAGCGCCTCGCGACGCGTCGCGCTGGGGAGCTCGCAGGCCTGTCGGTGCGTCGTATCCTCAACGAGCCGACCGCCGCCGCCTTTGCATTCGGACTCCAGCATCGGGGCCAGGGTACGATCGTCGTCTACGACTTCGGAGGTGGTACTTTTGACGTCTCCGTCCTCGACCTCGACGGTGACCTCATCGAAGTCCGCGCCACCGCAGGCGACACGCGACTCGGGGGCGACGATATCGACGCGCTCCTCACGGAGGCGTTGAGGGTCCACTTTCGCGACACCTATGGCGTGGACGTCGGGGACCAGCCGCTTGCGATGCAGCGGCTGCGGGATGCCGCTGAGCGCGCCAAGCACGACCTCTCGACCGCTCCGAACACGGACGTTGGCGTGCCCTTCCTGGCGCAGGGTCCGCAGGGTCCGCTTCACCTGCAGGTCCGCTGGTCGCGCGCGTGGCTTGAACAGAAGATCGCCCCCATCGTCGGGCGCACCATCGCCTGCTGTCAGCGCGCCCTTGAGGACGCAGGCATCAGCGCAGAGGAGGTGGACGAGGTTGTCTTGGTGGGTGGCAGCACCCGTATTCCCCTCGTTCAAGAGCGCGTCCGTGCGCTCTTTCAGCGTGAACCGAATCGGTCGGCCAACCCAGACGAGGTCGTCGCGCTCGGGGCTGCCCTCCAGGGTGCAGCGCTGGCAGGCGAACACTTCGACATGCTGCTGCTCGATGTGACGCCCCTCTCGCTCGGCGTAGAGACCAAGGGTGGCCTGGTGACGCGCCTCATCGAGAGGAACACCACGATTCCAACCCGAGCGAAGCGGGTGTTCGCTACCGCAGCCGACAACCAGCGGGCGGTTGTGGTCCACGTCGTACAGGGCGAACGTGCGCTCGCCGCTGAGAACCGCTCCCTCGGCAAGGTTGAGCTTGGGGCGCTGCCAGCCCTCCCCAAGGGTCACGCCAAGATCGAGGTGTCCTTTGACATCGACGCCAACGGCATTGTGGCCGTCAGCGCGAGAGAGACGACCAGCGGCAAGGAAGCTAGCGTCACGATCTCTGACGCCGGTGGTCTCGACCCAGCGGATATCGCCGCAATGGTGCGCCAAGCGGAGGAGCGAGCGGCGGAGGACGGTCGTCGGCGCCAGGAGGCCAACCTGCGCAATCAGCTTGAGCAAAGCGTGGATCGCTTTCAGGTGGACGCGGAGTTGGTCGCCCTCTGTGAGGCCGAGGTTCGTGATGGCGTGAGCGCGTTTCTCACCGCTGCCCGAGGCCTCCTTGCGGCGGAGAGTGACCGCCTCCTCTCGGAGGGGCCGAGACTCGTGGAGCGCGGCATCGACCTAGCGAAGCCTATCGAAGACATGCGAATTCGGCGTGGTGCCGACGCGCGTCGAGCAGCAGATCCGTGACGAAGGGGCTGTCCGAGGCCGAGTGCGCTCCGCCCTCGGGACACCGCAGGCCTCACGTCGCGCTGGGGTCTAGCGGACACGCTCGGGGCACATGGCACCACATAGGACACGGAAGACGCCGTCGCTGAGCGGTTCCTTGGCGGCGGCGAAGCGCTGCTCCACGAAGCGACCGAAGGCTTCCGCATGGTCGCCACCGAGATCCGGGACGAAGAGCAGCTCCTCCGCGTCAGGCACCGCGAAGAGCAAGCCAGCACGTGCGCGTCCGTAGTCCAGCATCTCAAGCAAGAGCGCCCGTGCGGCGTCGAACCCATCCCCAACCCGGTACGTCTCGTAGTCAGCGTCCATCGCCACCCGCTCCGGTGCCGCGTAGCTCGTCTTGTAGAAGAGCACGGAGAGCGCAGCCTTGTACACCCGTTCTTCGCTTACGCCCCACGAGCGGACGCGGTCGCCCGATAGCAAGCAGAGCCCGTCTTCTACTTCCTGATAGAACGCAATGTCGACGCCCGCCGTGAGCGGCCAAAGCCACGGTTCCGGGCCTCCTGCCGCTAGCACGCCAGCACGAAAGCCCCCGCCCTCTAGCGTGGCAACGAGGCTGCCGGCTGCATCCACGAAACTTCGTTTTGCAGGGTCGCGCGGGTCACGATGACGCCACTGCGCAAGGAAGCCACGAGAGAAGGATGCGCTCCATGCCATGCTGTCCACGTCGCGCGGAGCCTCACACGCGGACGCAACCAGGACCACCTCTTGCCTGCGAGCACCGAGACCCGCGACGAAGCGAGCTGACCGATCGAATTCTTCCTGAGGGCGCAGGCCCCTCGCAGAGAGCGCATCCAGGACGGCGCGGAAGGTGTCCATGGTGTCCTCCAGAACCAAGCGGCAGGTTCGGCGGCGGGGCGCCGCGTTAGCTCCTTGAGAAGAGATGACGCGCGGCGGCCAGACGGTCCAACACTTCTGCCTTGGGAAGCATCGCTAGGGTTACGTCGATGGGTGGGCTAACGGGTGACCCGCAGAGCGCGATCCGGATGGGTTGTGCGATCTTCCCCATGCCAACGCCTGATGCCTCGGCCACGCCTGCGACACACGCAGCGAGCTCGGCAGGAACCCACGCCTGCAGCGCCTGCAGCGCCCCTACCAGGTGGTCATAGTGCTGCAGAATCTCTGGCTTCATCCACTTAGCGACCCCCTTCTCGTCATAAGAGTCGGGCCGCTCGAAGGCGAAGCGAGCGCCCTCCGCCAGGTCGACAAGGGTTGAACCGCGCTCGCGGAGCGCCTCGACCAGCAGGCCGTAGTCCGGTAGGAGGCTGGCGTCCCAGCCATGCCGCGCCAAGAAGGGCCGCAGTCGCTCCTGAAGGACGTCCGTAGGAAGGCGCTTGATCCACTGCTGGTTGACCCAGGCCATCTTCACTTCGTCATAACGTCCGCTCGCAGCGTTGACGTTCTTGAGATCGAAGAGCGCGATCAGCTCTTCGACGCTGAAGAGCTCTTGGTCACCGTGGCTCCAGCCCAACCTGGCGATGTAGTTGATGACACCCTCTGCGAGGTAGCCGGCGTCTCGGTACGCCTGCACGGATGCGCTCCCCTTCCGCTTGCTCAGTCCGTCGATTAGGGGGAGGTGCGCGAAGGTGGGCCTGGGAAAGCCTAACGCGTCGTAGATGTGCACCTGGCGAAAGGTGTTGGATACGTGATCTTGGCCACGAACGACGTGGGTCACCCGCATGAAGGCATCATCGCAGACGACGACGAAGTTGTAGGTTGGCGTCCCGTCCGACCTGAGCAGGATCAGATCGTCGAGTTCCTCGTGCCCTACTGTGATCGGGCCGAGGACCATGTCCTCGAGGGTGGTCTCACCCTCCAAGGGCATCTTGATGCGGACCGTGAAGGGACGTCCGTCTTGTGGGTGGTCGCTCCGATCGCGCCAAGTCCCGTCGTACTTGGGCTTCCGCCCCTCCGCCATGGCGCGGTCTCGCATCTCCTGGAGTTCCTCTGGCGTGCAGAAGCACTTGTAGGCCTTCCCCTCAGCGAGCAGCGTCTCAGCCAGCTGGACATGCACGGGCCGTCGCTCGGACTGAAGCACGACCTCTTCGTCGGGCGTCAGCCCAAGCCAGGCCATGCCGTCCAGGATTGCCTCGCGAGAAGCGTCCGTGGAGCGCTCGAGGTCCGTGTCCTCGATGCGCAGCAGGAAGGTGCCTTGCGTGTGTTTTGCGTAGAGCCAGTTGAAGAGGGCCGTTCGTGCACCTCCCATGTGGAGGTATCCGGTCGGGCTGGGGGCAAAGCGGACTCGAACGCTCATGGTCATCCAGTTGTGCAAGGTGTGGTGCGCACCGCGCGGTGGGCTGCCTAGCACCGGGGCAGGAGAGGGTCAATCGGCCGAGTCCGCAGTGGGGGCCCCGCGTCGCGGGCCCACGACCCGATCACCAGCAGCCGCCCCTTCTGGGTGCACAGCGCGCTGTGCGCACGATCCGCCTGGACCGAAAAAAGCAGAGAGCCCTCTGCACGCGTGGCGTCCAGAGGGCTCCTCGGGGGTCACGGGGTGACTTCCCTGATTAGAAGGGCACCGCGTCGTTGTCCTCGAGCCGCTCCACACGCAGCTCGGTGGGGTAGGTCGCTTCGCCTGGGTCTGTGTCGCTCTCGCTGAGCCAGTTGTACACATCCAGGACGACGAAGTAGAAGGTGCCCTCGACGACGTCCACGGTGACGCTGGACGCGAACTCCAGCGTGGCTTCGGGGAAATCATCGCTGCAGGCCAGCATCTGCGTTGCGGCCGGTGTGCAGCTCTCTTCGAAGACTGCCAACACGGTGTCGGTCTCGTCCTCGTCCGTGCCCGGTGCATCGGTCGTGAACACGAGCCGACCGGTGTAAGGCGCCTCGAAGAAGAACGCGGCACGGCCGAAGGGGTAGGTAAAGGTCGCTTCGTCCAAGCAGAGGAAGGTCAGCTCGTCATAGAAGTAGTCCGTCGCGTCCAGGAAGATGCTCGTGCTCTGGCCAGGCTCAAGGTCCTCGACAGCGAGGAGGCTAGCCCCATCGCAAGCCTCGGCGAGCTCGGCGTCCAGCTGCCCTTCCTCGCCCAGGTCAAGATAGACGAAGGCCAATCCAACCTCTTGGTCCGTGGCGAGGGGTAGGGCGCCCTCAGAGGTCGACCACAGATCGAGCACCACGTAGTAGGTCTCGCCGGCTTCGACCTCTAGCGCGATCAAGGTCAGCAGATCTTCGTCGCTGTCATCGTCACCGCATGTGAGCAGGTCGTCCTCCTCACAGGGAGCGCTGTACATGCTGAGGACGGTGTCGAGACCGGCGTTCGGTCCCAAGCGGGTGGTGGCGACGATGAAGCCATCACGCGGCGCAACGAAGGGGTACACCGCTCGATAGAAGATGGTCTCGAACGATTCGTCCCCGCATACGGTGGACACGGTCTGAACGAAGGCGGAGGGAGTGAAGAGGACCAGAAGGATTCCGTCTTCTTCGTCCTCGGCCAACGTGTCCTCGAAGATGCCGATACCATCGTTTCCTTCGTCAGCCTCTTCGCAGAGCAGGGGAAGGGGGACAGCCTCGACGATGGTCTCCACGCACTCTCCGGCCTCAGAACACTCCAGCCCAGGTCCGCAGATAGGCGCGAAGATGTCCTCGATATCGCAGGGATCCCCTTCGCCAACCACGCCAGGGATCGCAGCGTTCAGCGTGTTGCTGAGCAAGCCGGCGGCGTCGAAGAGCGCCCCATCCAGGGTCACGTCGCCGGGAGGCAAGCCGCTCAATCCGGTGACGATCACCGACGACGACACATCGTTCTGTCCTCGGTCTTCCGCAGGGAAGGCGATTCGCAGGGTCTGCGCCAAAGGCGTGCCGTCGAGATAGATGAAGGGAATGGCCAGGCCGACGATGTCGCCGTCCGGGTCGCTGCCTTCCGCAAACACCTCAATGGTGTCCACGTCCAAGCGCGCGATACGCAGGCTCTCCAGCGTGGGCGCGCTACCCACGCCACAGGTGTTGTTCGGCAGACAGGCCAAGCCTGCTTCACAGGGGATACCGGTCCAGTCGATGACACAGGCCTCACCCAGTGCTCCGGCGGGCGTGGTCCGGGCGAAGGTCCACCCCGAGGCATTGATGTCCTGGTCGAAGAGACGAATGGCGGCCAGCAGGGTCCCATTCGCAATATCGCTAGGGCCAAAGGTCCCAGCGAAGCGCACGCGCCCGCCCAGGGCGGGCGTCCAGTCGTCTTCGAACACGAGCCCAGGCTCTTCGATCACTTCGTCCTCCTCGGTCAAGAAGACGATCTGGGCTGCCAGCACGTCCGCGTTGATGTCCTCTCCCGCCACGCTGAAGGTGTAGGAACCAGGTACCGTCTGCTCCACGGTGAAGCTGGTCACCACAGGTGCCGTGGACGGCAAGCACACGCGCTGACCCCCTCCTACCGGAGAGCAGACCAACGCATCCGCGCAGGGCAGCCCACCCACCAACGTGCAGCTCTCGCCCGCGCCCAAGGTAGGAGCGGGACCAGGCAGGCCGGTGTCAAAGGGCTCAGACGCCAGGTCTCCAGAGTCGATGACGGTCACGCGATAGCCCACGATGCCGACACTCTCGATGACCGAGGCGTCGAACGCGCCACCCTGCAACGCGAGCGTGCCGGTGAAGGCGTTGCCGCTGAACTGCGGGTTGAACGCGAAAACATTGGGAGTCGACGACGACCCATCCTCGAAGAGAATGGCCAAGCTGGCTTGTGTGACGTCCCCTTCCGCATCCACGCCCTCGATGATGAAGCTCGCTGCGTTGGCGGCGGTGCGAACGACCGTCACGTTCGTGATGCTGGGTGCGGTCCCGGTCCCGCAGCGGTACCCCTCCGCGGTCAGCGCACACGCCAGGCCAGCCTCACAGCGGATGGTGCCGCCAAAGCGATCACATGGCTCGCCTTCACCCGCGATGGTGGGGTCGAAAGCGACCTGCGGATAGGCTACGGTCAACGACCCTGTGGAGACACCTGGGCCGAACGCACGCGCCGTGACCTCCAAGATGTCCTCTTGCTCCAGGTCAAACTGCGCGAAGGCAGTGACCGGCAGCCCGAAGTACATCCGGTAGCGTCCGTCTTCACGCTCGATGACGTCCGGCGTGCCGTTGGACAGGGTCAGGGTACCCGCCGTCGTGAAGATGGGGTCCAGCGCGAAGTTGGTCAGCTGAGCATAAGGATCCTCGCCCTCGAGAATGTGCAGCCAGACCCCGTCGATCAGGCGAATCTCCATCGACTCCAGCGAGATACTAGCGGCGACCGCGACGCACAGGGCGGGATCACCGAGGCATGTAAGGCCCTCATCACACACGATGTTGCCCTCGCAGGAATCTCCCTCTGCCCCAATTGCATCCACCTCGCGCAGCTCCATGAACGCCGTCGCCCCCAGCGGGCCCTCGATGACCACGTACACGGGTACGTCCGCAAACACTTCTGCGTACTGCCGCGCAGCCGCCGCGTTGCACGAGGCAACGGGGCTCGCCTCAGCGCAAAGCTCCAGCACCCCGAAGACCAGCCCAGGCGTGCTCAGCTCGTCGTCCAGCGCGACCTCCAGGAGGCCATCGGCGCTGGGGACATACTCCAGCAGGACACGACCCGTCGAGCCAGCCACACGGCACGCCTCCGGCAGCGCTTCCGCCTCGGTGCGTGCGAAGGTGCCCACCGAGAGGAGCGTTACCTGCCCCCGAGGCGCTACCTCGATCGACTCGTTCACCGAGAAGGCGACGCCGAGATCCTGGCAGCGAGCCGCAGCGGTGAAGGTGCAGGTCGCGGAGCAGATACCACCCACGGCACCATTGGCTGCGCCTTCGTCGCAGTCCTCGCCCTCGTCCACGACGCCATCACCACAGGTCGGCAACGTGCAGTCCGTGCGGCAGGCGTTGGGCTCGGTGTCTGAGTTGGCCTCACCGTCGTCGCACTCCTCACCGTCCTCCTCAATGCCGTTACCACACTCGGGATCCGTGGGGTCGACATCGGGGTCAACGTCTTGGTCGACGTCGGGGTCAACGTCTTGGTCGACGTCGGGGTCAACGTCCTGGTCGACGTCGGGGTCAACGTCCTGGTCGACGTCGGGGTCAACGTCCTGGTC
>ERZ869909.3063-NODE-3063-length-10118-cov-288.486406_pt1 | contig 10118 bp, 6 predicted proteins | sample MGYA00520892_ERZ869909 | MGnify/ENA primary metagenome ERZ869909 (study PRJEB32215, sample SAMEA104723947) | bioreactor metagenome | biome: bioreactor; feature: anaerobic bioreactor; material: water | place: China | collected 2015-03-12 ... | reverse complement strand
GGTGCTCGCCATCTACGGCTTCATCACCGGTCAGGATATCGGCATGCTGTTCATCGCCGGGGTGATCCCGGGGCTGCAATCCGCCGATTCCGGCGGATTCTTCGATCACAGGGGTGTCGCGGTCCCCTGGTAGCTTCGGTGTGAGAAACCGCACACGAACCAAGAATCCAGTACCGACAGGCTCACCATGTGAGCCACCTATGAGACTAGACTTCCGAAACGCATAACCTGCTTACGTAACGCAAACCAAACCCGTCTTGCTCAAACTCGCACTTGGGCACGTGAACTCGCGACACATCATGGACGTATTGGCTCCCTCGGACCTCAAGACCATCCTCCACTCCAAGCGGGCAAACCTCTATTACCTGGAGCATTGCCGGGTTCTGGTGAACGGCGGCCGCGTCGAGTACGTCACCGACGAAGGCAAGCAGTCGCTGTACTGGAACATCCCCATCGCCAACACCACCACCCTACTGCTCGGCACCGGCACCTCGGTCACTCAGGCGGCGATGCGCGAACTGGCCAAGGCCGGGGTGCTGGTGGGATTCTGCGGCGGAGGCGGCACACCACTGTTCACCGCCAACGAGGTCGACTTCGAGGTTGCGTGGTTCTCGCCGCAGAGCGAATACCGCCCGACCGAGTATCTGCAAGCCTGGGTGCGCTTCTGGTTCGATGACGCGCTGCGGCTGAGCGCCGCCAAAGCCATCCAGCAGGCCCGGCTCACGCGCATCGCTGCGCACTGGACCAACAACCGGCGACTCGCGGAAGCGGATTTCGTCGTACCCCGCGAACGGCTCGAAGCCGCACTGGAAGCCTCCCGGCGCGCCATCACCACGGCGCCGGACAACACCGCACTGCTCACCGAAGAAGCCCGCCTCACCAAGACCCTGTTCAAACTCGCCTGCGACGCCAGCGACTACGGTGAGTTCACCCGTGCCAAGGGTGGCAGTGGCGGCGACCCGGCCAACCGTTTTCTCGACCACGGCAACTACCTCGCCTATGGGCTGGGCGCCACCGCCACCTGGGTCCTTGGCCTGCCACACGGCCTGGCGGTGCTGCACGGCAAGACGCGCCGCGGCGGGCTAGTGTTCGACGTTGCCGACCTGGTCAAGGACGCAGTGATCCTGCCACAGGCCTTCGTCTCGGCAATGCGCGGCGACAGCGAACAGGAATTCCGCGACAACTGCATCGAAACCCTGGTCCAGGCCGAGTCGCTGGACTTCATGATCGACACCCTGAAGGCGATCGCCATTGAAACCGGGAAGCACGCCGCATGAACGTGCTGCTCATCTCCCAATGCAGCAAGAACGCGCTCACCGAAACCAGGCGCATCCTCGACCAATTCGCCGAACGCCGTGGCGATCGCACCTGGCAGACGCCCATCACCCAGGCCGGGTTGGAAACCCTCTACCGACTTCTGCGCAAAACCGCGCGCAAGAACACCGCCGTGGCCTGCCACTGGATACGCGGCAAGGACCACAGCGAGCTGCTGTGGATTGTCGGCGACGCGCGGCAGTTCAATGAGCGTGGGGCGACGCCGACCAACATGACGCGAAAGGATGTCCTGCGCAGCCAGGACGAGAATGATTGGCACGCGGCCGAAGACATCCGCCTGCTTGCCCGTCTGGCAGCGCTCTTCCATGATCTGGGTAAGGCCAGCGAGATCTTTCAGAAGAAGCTGCTCAGCACCGTGCCGCTGGCCGACCCCTTCCGCCACGAATGGGTGTCGCTCCGCTTGTTTGAAGCCTTTGTCGGACCCGACTGCCCCGATGACAGGGACTGGCTGGGACGACTGAGTGAGCTGGATGGCAGTGAAACCGCCAACGTATTGGTTGAATTAACCAAGGATGCTGTGAGCGAACGCGCCTACAGCCCCTTCAGGACACTGCGTGACGGCCTGCCGCTGGCACGGGCGCTGGGTTGGCTGATCGTCAGCCACCATCGCCTGCCCACGCCGAACGACGATTGGGCGCTGAAAACCGATTCCCTCTGTCGGCTGCCGGCCCCGGTAGTGCATGACTGGTGCGGCAGCCGGGTACAACCCCGTGGCCCTGAGCCAACAAAGGCTGAGGTCGCCGAGCACCTGAAGTCCCTCAAAGCCTGCTGGCACTTCCCCCTCGGCTTGCCCTTCGATAGCCGCCACTGGCGCGAGCACACTGCCAAGGTGACCCACGCTCTGCTGCAACGCCCCAATCTTCTGGATGAAGCGAGCGCGCCGACCCGTCTCGCCAGCCCCCACGTGCTGCATCTCGCCCGCCTAGTCCTCATGCTGGCGGACCACCACTATTCCGCCCAACCCAGCCATTCCCGCTACGGCGACCCCGTGAAGAAAGGCCGCAAAGCCCTCCACGCCAACACCTGCCGGAACGCTGACGGCAGCGGCAAGGACCTGAACCAGCGCCTCGACGAACATCTGATCGGCGTGGAAGTCAGCGCTAGCCGACTGTTGCGCAGCCTACCCCGGCTCGCCGACAACCTGCCGCGCATCGCCCGTCACAAGGGCTTTCGAGAACGCGCCAAAGGCGATTTCACGTGGCAGAACGGCGCCTTCAGCCTGGCCGAGGAGCTGCGCGAAGCCGCCAACCGCCATGGTTTCTTCGGCATCAACCTCGCGTCCACCGGGCGAGGCAAGACCCTGGCCAATGCCCGCATCCTCTACGCCCTGGCTAATCCAAACAAGGGTGCCCGTTTCACGGTTGCGCTGGGCCTGCGCACGCTGACGCTGCAAACCGGCGACGCGTACCGGGAGCGCTTGCATCTGGGAATGGAGGATCTGGCCGTAGTGGTGGGCGGCGCCGCCACCCGCGCATTGCACGCGCATTACCAGAAACAGGAACAGGTCGCCGCCGACGCCGGGCGCGAATCCTCCCAGAGCCTGCTTTCCGGCCACAACCACGTGCGCTATGAAGGCAGCCTGGAGGAAGGCCCGCTGAAACGGTGGCTGCAATCCCCCAAGGGCAAGGGCGCGCCGCCCTCGGCCCTACTGGACGCCCCGGTGCTGGTGTGCACCATCGACCACCTGATGCCCGCCACCGAGGGCACCCGGGGCGGCCACCAGATCCTGCCCATGCTGCGGTTGATGACCTCCGACCTAGTGCTGGACGAGCCGGACGACTTCGACATCGACGACTTGCCTGCGCTCACCCGCCTGGTGCACTGGGCCGGCCTGCTGGGCAGCCGCGTGCTGTTGTCTTCCGCCACCCTGCCGCCGGCCCTGGTGCAGGGGCTGTTCCTCGCCTATCGTGCCGGACGGGAGGAATTCCAGCGCCACCGGGGCGAACCCGGCACGCCCCTGGCCGTCTGCTGCGCCTGGTTCGACGAATTCGGCAGCCGTTCCGCCCGGCATGGGGCTGCCCCGGACGGCACCGACTTCGTCGCCAGCCACGAGGCCTTCGTCGACCAGCGCATCGCCCGGCTGGCCGCGCATCAGAAGAAGGAAGTCCGTCGCCGCGCAGCCATCCTGCCCCTGGAAATCAGCCCGTCGCCCTTCAGCGACCCCGCCGGCAAACTCGCCCACGTCTGCGGCGAGCTTGCCCCCCAGTTGTTGAGCGCCGCCCTTGGCCTGCACCGTCACCACCACGACACCGACCCGGTCACCGGTAAGCGCGTCAGCTTCGGCCTGATCCGCATGGCCAACATCGATCCCCTGTTCGAGGTGGCCCTGGCCCTGTTTCGCAGCGGCGCGCCAGAGGGCACCCAGGTCCACCTGTGCGCCTACCACGCCCGCCACCCGCTGCTGCTGCGCGCCGGCCTTGAACGCACGCTGGACACGGTGCTGAAGCGCCACGACCCCGCCGCAGTATTCCAGCACCCGGACATCCGTCACATGCTGGACGACAGCCCCGAGCCGGACCATCTCTTCATCGTGCTCGCCACCGCCGTGGCGGAAGTGGGCCGGGACCACGACTACGACTGGGCGATTGTCGAACCGTCCTCCATGCGGTCCATCATCCAACTCGCCGGCCGGGTGAAGCGCCACCGCGCCTTCGACTGCCCGCCGGAGCAACCCAACGTTCTGCTGCTGGAGCGCAATGTCAAGGCGCTGAAGGGCGGTGGCGCAGGTACGACGTTCCGCTGGCCCGGTTTCGAGAGCAAGGACTTCCCCCTGACCCGCCAGTGCCTGGGCGAACTCCTGGCCCCGGAACAATGGCAGGTCATCGACGCCAGCGCCCGCATCCGCCCCCGCCCGCAGCCTGATCCGCGCCACAACCTCGCCGATCTGGAGCACGCCCGCCTCGCCGACCTGATGTTGGGCGCCCAGCCCGGCGAGACGCAGAAGGAGATCCCGGTGCATTGGTGGTGGAGCACCCATGCCCACCTCAGCGGCGTGCTGCAGGCCCGCAGCCGCTTCCGCGCCGATCCGCAGGGGCATTTGACGTATTGCTTCCTTCCAGATGAGGAGGGCACGGACATGGCCTTCCTCCAATGGACAGAGGACGACCGGGAAGTCATGGCCGGCAATCTATTGGTCGAGCTGCTGGATGCGGACATCTTTACTGGCCCGCGCATAGCCCCCTGGGCGGTGCCCGACTACCTGGAGGCGCTGACTGAGCTGGCCGAAGCCCAAGACATGGACCTGCCCGCCTGCGCCCGCAAATTCGGCACGGTGGATCTGCCGGGGCGAGAGGGGACGCAAGTCTGGCGGCATCACCCGATGCTGGGGTTTCGTAGGAAGCTATAAGCGTCAGGCTCGCCTGCTGAGCCACTTGCTGCCGCACAATCGGTATTGATGGAGCATCAACAAGGAGATGCCATGGAAGACATTGCCGCACCCACGCCGCTACCCGACGCTGCCCGATGCATCCGGGCCGAGATCGAGCGTTTTCTTCGAGAGGAACGCCTCCAACCCAAGCTCGAAAAGCTCAAGCCTGACGAACACGAAGCCCGCCAGGCCCTGATTGAGGCCCACCAACCCGCCATTTGGTTGGCCGACGCCGCTAGGCGGGTGGGCCAGATCCAACAGGTCACCCACGCCATCAAGTTCACTCACCCCTCGGCCAGGAGCACGAGTCTATTTAGCCATGGAAACTGCATGGTACAGGAGAGCATATGGGGTACTCATTCCTTTGGTGACGAAATACAGCCCGATTTGACTGGGAACGCAGGTGCGATGGATATCGCCGGATTTCTAGCGCTCTCAGTGGATGGCAGGAGCATCCTTCAACGCGCAATGTCGAGCGATCCGGAATTGCTGATGGCGTTTCAGAATTACTCAAACAGCGCTTCGTCATGGATCGAGTCCTTTGCCGCTGTGACGTCCGTACGAGGCGAAGTCGCCTCCCACAAGTTGGGTAAGCAAATATATTGGCCGCTCGACAATGGCGGCTATCACCTTATTGGGCCGCTGCAGTCATCCGTGATGGCGCATGCCCTATACACGCGTGTGCGGTCCGACCTCTTTTCGGACATTGCCTTAGCTGCACGTAAGGCCAAGCGTAACCACGAGGCTCACCCACACGGATATTGTGATTATCCAAATCTCGTGGTTCAGAGTCTGGGTGGCAAGTCCGCGCAGAAACAGCTAAACGTTAGCCTTCTGAACAAGGAGCGGCATGGCGAGAATTACTTGCTTGCCTCGCTCCCGCCTTTGTGGGAATCCCCCGCACTGCGCCCGCCGCTGAAAACCGATTCGGTTTTCCTGCGCTACTACCCCTACCGCCGCGAAGTGCGACGGCTTGCTGGTGTGCTGAAGGACTACCTGCGCAGCGTGGCCCACCGGCGCAGCAACATGCACATGCGCTATACCCGAGCCACACTGGTGGCTGAATTGGTGGACGAGGTGCTGAACATGGCCGCCGAGTTACGTCGCGGACTCGAACCGGGCTGGACGGCACAGCCGGACTGCCGACTGCGCCTGGCCGAGCAACGCTGGCTGGACCCCGAGCGTTGTACGCTGGACGACGCCTTCGCCGCCCGCATCCGCGGCGATGACTGGAAGGACGAGATATGCAAGGGCTTTGCCAACTGGCTGAACAGCGCGCTGCAGACGGACAAGACCGCCTTTGGCGAAGTGGAGGCGCGGGAATGGGCCGGGATCCTCAAACAGGAACTCAAGCTGCTGCGGGAGGAACTGGCTGATGACTGACCGCTCTCCCACGCCCGATGGCCTGCTGATCCTGCCGCGCCTGCGCGTGCAGAACGCCAACGCCATCTCCAGCTCGCACACATGGGGCTTTCCTGCGCCCACCGCCTTCCTCGGCTTCGTCCATGCGCTGGAACGTCGGCTGACCAACCGCTTCCGCCAGCGCTTCGGCGGCGTCGGCATCGTCTGCCACCACTTCGAAGCCCAGACCTTCCGACCCAACAAGCGCCAGCACCGCGTATTCACCCAGAGCCGCAATCCGGTGTACCTGAAGCGCGATGCCGCCAAGTTCATCGCTGAGGGCACACCCGCCGCCATCGTCGAGGAAGGCCGTGCCCACCTGGAGGCGACGCTGCTGATCGCTGTGTACGGGGATTTTGACGAAGACCTGGAACGTGAAGACTTCGCCCTTGCCGCCTTCGACACCGCCCAGGGCATGCGCCTGGCGGGCGGCAGCCTGTTGCCTCCGGGGCCGCGCGCGCCAAAGGCGGAGTGGGTAGGCTGGCCCGCTGCCCAGCGCGAACAGCACGCGGTGTTCCGCCGTTTGCGCCGCCGCCTGCTGCCTGGCTTCGCACTGGTGCACCGACCAGACCTGCTGGGCGAACACCTCGCGAAGCTGCAAGCGGAGCAGGCGAAAAGCGGCGTGCTCGACGCCCTGCTGGACCTCACCCGCCTGAACCACAGCCCGGTGCTGCCTCAAGCGACGGGAGGCGCCCCGTCGCCGGACAAGGTGGACTGGCAGATCGAGCGCCGCCCCGGTTGGCTGGTGCCCCTGCCGATCGGATATGCCGGCATTTCCGACCTGCACGCCCCCGGCAGCGTGGCCAACACCCGCGACGTCAGCACTCCCTTCCGCTTCGTCGAAAGCCTGCTGTCGCTGGGCCAGTGGATCGGCCCACACCGCCTGAACAGCCTGGAACAACTGCTTTGGCACCACGGCGGCGACCCGCAGGCCGGTCTCTACCGCTGCATCAATCGCTACGCCGAGCTGCTGCCGACCAGCGGCGACGCCGCTTCCGCATTCCCCGATTCCGACCTTCAAGGAGCTTGACCATGGCTAAGCCTCAGAAACCCACCACTCCCTCCGTTCTGGCCTTCGAACGCAAACTGGACCCCTCCGATGGCCTCTTCAGCGCCGGTCGCTGGAGCGAGATCGCAGACGGCAGCCGTTGGCCCCCGTTGGATATTCATGAGAAAGCCGTGCGCGGCACCATCTCCAATCGGTTGAAAGCGGGGGAACAGGATCCAGTCAAGCTCGATGCCAAGATCGAAAACCCCAACCTACAGCGGGTAGATGTGGCTACCCTGCCTAACGACGCCGACACGCTGCGGGTACGCTTCACCCTGCGTGTGCTGGGCGGCGCCGGCACTCCATCCGCCTGCAACAACGCCGACTATCAAGCCCGCCTGCAGCAGACCGTGGCCGCCTATGTGGGCGAATATGGCTTCGGCGCACTGGCCCGCCGCTACGCCCACAACCTCGCTAACGGCCGCTTCCTTTGGCGCAACCGGGTAGGTGCGGAGCAGGTGCGGGTGGAAGTGCACCACCTGGAACAGGGCGAAGCGAAGCAGACCTGGGCTTTTGATGCGCTGAACTTCAGCCTGCGTGACTTCGACGCACCTGCCCCATTCGAGGCGGACTTGAACGCCATAGCCGCCACCATCGCCAGCGGCTTGGCCGGGCAGCAAGCCTATGTGCTGCTGGAAGTCGTGGCCTACGCCCGCATGGGGGACGGCCAGGAAGTCTATCCCTCCCAGGAACTGATTCTCGACAAGGGCGACAAGAAGGGCCAGAAGAGCAAGACCCTCTACGCTGTCGGACCCGCTGGCCAGCAGAGTGCTGCGCTGCACAGCCAGAAGATTGGTAACGCGTTGCGCACCATTGACACCTGGTATCCGGTGGCCGAAGGCGAGGAACTCGGCCCCATTGCCGTCGAGCCCTATGGCTCCGTCACCAACCAGGGCAAGGCCTACCGTCAACCCAAGGCCGGCGTGGACTTCTACAACCTGCTGGACGCCTGGGTGCTGAAGGGCCAGGCACCGACCAGCGAAGGCGACCGCCACTTCGTGATGGCCACGTTGATCCGCGGCGGTGTCTTCGGCGACAGCGACAAGGAGTGAGTCCATGGATCACTACCTGGACATCCGCTTGCTGCCCGACCCGGAATTCCCTGCCCCACTGCTGATGAGCGCCCTGTTCGCCAAGCTGCACCGCGGGCTGATCGATCACGACGGACAAGACATCGGCGTCAGCTTCCCTGAAGTCGTGCAGGGCAAGCGAACGCTCGGACAGCGACTGCGCCTCCACGGCAACAGTGCGAGTCTCGACAGGCTGATGGCGATCGGTTGGATGCAAGGCATGCGCGACCACGTCACCGTCACACCGGTTCAGCCAATACCGGCCGCAGTGCAGCATCGCGTCGTGCGCCGCGTTCAAGCGAAGAGTAGCCCGGAGCGCCTGCGTCGTCGCTTGATGGCCCGAAAGTCGATCGACGCTGAAACGGCTCGAACGGCGATACCCGACAGCGCGGCGGAGATGCTGGAACTGCCCTACATCGAGATCGCCAGCCGCACCACCGGCCAACGATTCAAGCTGTTCATCGAGCACTTGAAGCCGGTGCCGACGGCGACACCCGGCCCCTTTGGAACCTACGGTCTCGGGACCAATGCGACCGTTCCGTGGTTCTAGACCCTTTTCGCAACGCCCGTTACGAACGCTTGAAAATCAGCGCGTTACGGGGCGCAGCATGAATTGGGTATTCGGGCGCATTTGCGCCCGATTTCTTTAACAATTAGGATGTTGGACGCTAGAACGCCTAGCGAACTGCCGGACAGGCAGCTCAGAAATCAGATGTGTTGAAAGCGCAGGGCGAGGGCTGGCGAACTGCCGGACAGGCAGCTCAGAAATCGGCGTGCTTGCGGCCCGGCTGCGGGAAGACGCGAACTGCCGGACAGGCAGCTCAGAAACAGCGCGGCATGTGGATAGCCGGCCTCCACCTCGCGAACTGCCGGACAGGCAGCTCAGAAAAGCACAAGCTCCCGGCCGCCAAGATCGGCCGCGCGAACTGCCGGACAGGCAGCTCAGAAATTGTCCTCTCCGGCCGGGCTTGCCCGGCCGCTGCGAACTGCCGGACAGGCAGCTCAGAAATGATATTCCAACACCGAAACCGGGAGAAACAAGCGAACTGCCGGACAGGCAGCTCAGAAAGAAGCCGCGCGCCTTCTCAAGGTGCACGAAGAGCGAACTGCCGGACAGGCAGCTCAGAAATAGCGCCATTGCGTTCGATGGTTGGCGGGACAGCGAACTGCCGGACAGGCAGCTCAGAAAGTCCGCGTCGGGCAGATCGAGGATGCGGCTGAGCGAACTGCCGGACAGGCAGCTCAGAAAAGGTTGTTGTTCGAGTACCGCATCGAGTGACGGCGAACTGCCGGACAGGCAGCTCAGAAATGCCCGCATCGAGATCTATGACGACGCCGACCGCGAACTGCCGGACAGGCAGCTCAGAAAACCATTCCCAGGGGCATTCGATACCGGTGCGCGCGAACTGCCGGACAGGCAGCTCAGAAAATCGGGATGACGCCGGTGGCGAGCGGTCGGTTGCGAACTGCCGGACAGGCAGCTCAGAAACGATTCCCGAATGCTGTACTTTTGCGCAGCATTGCGAACTGCCGGACAGGCAGCTCAGAAATTGCGCTCTTCTGGTGTTTTGTTTTGCATCGGGCGAACTGCCGGACAGGCAGCTCAGAAACGGCTTGGCCGACAGGTCGAGCAAGTCGAAGTGCGAACTGCCGGACAGGCAGCTCAGAAAATTTCGCGACTCGCTTCTTGTTGGCGTCGAGCGCGAACTGCCGGACAGGCAGCTCAGAAACCACTTGCCGACATCGGCATGCCGGTCGAGGAGCGAACTGCCGGACAGGCAGCTCAGAAAGAAAACGGCGTCAGCATCGGCTGGGCGCTCGAGCGAACTGCCGGACAGGCAGCTCAGAAATTCCTTGTAGAACAGGACGTGCGACTCACTCAGCGAACTGCCGGACA
>ERZ869909.3062-NODE-3062-length-10121-cov-3.321386_pt1 | contig 10121 bp, 9 predicted proteins | sample MGYA00520892_ERZ869909 | MGnify/ENA primary metagenome ERZ869909 (study PRJEB32215, sample SAMEA104723947) | bioreactor metagenome | biome: bioreactor; feature: anaerobic bioreactor; material: water | place: China | collected 2015-03-12 ... | reverse complement strand
GCTCGCGGCCGGGCAGCGCCAGGCCCGTTGCGGGCCAGCGCAGCGCCGGCAGCCGCAGCGGCCAGCGGCGCGGTCCCGGCCGCGCCTTAGGCCTGGATCGGCGCGCCGGGGAAGGCATGGTCGCGGTCTTCGATGAGGCGTCCGTCGCCGAGGGCGATGCGGCGGTGTCCGAGCCGCTCGAGCAGCGCGAGGTCGTGGCTGGCCACCAGCACGGTCACGCCGACGCGGTTCAGGCGTGCGAACAGGAACATGATCTCCAGCGACAATTCGGGGTCGAGGTTGCCGGTGGGCTCGTCGGCAATCAGCAGCGGCGGTCGCGCGGCGATCGCGCGGGCGATGCCGACGCGCTGTTGCTCGCCGGTCGAGAGCATGACGGGGGGCAACGGCTCCTTGCCCAGCAGGCCGACCTGGTCGAGAGCCGCGCGCACGCGCTTGCCGGTCTCGCGGGTGCCGGTGCCGGCGATCACCAGCGGCAGCGCCACGTTGTCGTACACGGTCCGGTCGGCGAGCAGCTTGTGGTCCTGGAACACCATGCCGATGCGGCGGCGGAACGCTGGCACCTGGCGCCGGGAGATGCCGGCGGTATTACGGCCGTCGATCAGCACCTGGCCGCGCGTCGGGCGTTCCATGCAAGAGATGAGCTTGAGCAGCGTGCTCTTGCCCGCCCCGGAGTGGCCGGTGAGGAACACCATCTCGCCGTGACCCACGCGGAAGCTCAGGTCGCGCAGGGCGTCCCGTCCGCCGGGATAGCGCTTGTGCACCTGTTCGAAGCGGATCAACGGTTCACCGCTGCGCGCCGGGCGGCTCCGCGAGCAACGCGTCGACGAACGGCCCGGCCTCGAATGGCGCCAGGTCGTCGATGCCCTCGCCGATGCCAATGAAACGCAGGGGCAGCCGCAGCTCGCGCGCGATGGCGAGCACGATGCCCCCCTTTGCCGTGCCGTCCAGCTTGGTGATCGCCACGCCGCTCAGCCCGATGGCCTCGTTGAAGCGGCGTGCCTGCAACAGCGCGTTCTGCCCGCTGCCGCCATCGAGCACCAGCAGCACCTCGTGGGGTGCGGCGGGGTCGAGCCGGGCCAGCACGCGCTTGACCTTGCGCAGCTCGTCCATGAGGTTTTCCTGGGTATGCAGGCGGCCGGCCGTGTCGGCCAGCAACACGTCGATACCGCGCGCGCGCGCCGCCTCGAAGGCGTCGTAGACAACGGCGGCGGGATCGGCGCCCGTGTGTTGTGCCACCACCGGGACGCCGTTGCGCTGGCCCCAGGTCTGCAGCTGCTCCACGGCGGCAGCACGGAAGGTGTCGCCGGCGGCGAGCATCACCGACAGCCCCTGGTCCTTGAGCTTGTGGGCGACCTTGCCGATGGTGGTGGTCTTGCCCGAGCCGTTCACGCCGACCACCAGCACCACGAAAGGGCGGGTTCCGGAGGGGATTTCCAGCGGATGCTCGCAGGGAGCGAGGATTTCGAGCATTGCGCCGCGGATGGTCGCCAGCACGGCGCGGCTGTCACCGAGCTCGTCGCGCCACAGCCTGCGTTCCAGCCCGGCGACGATCTCGCCGGTCGCATCGACGCCCACGTCGCCGGTCAGCAGGCGGGTCTCCATCTCCTCGATGAACTCCTCGCCGACCTTGCCGCCGGGCAGCAGGTGCGCAAGATCGTAGGTGAGCCAGCTGTCGCCCTTGTTGAGCCGCTCGCGCAGCCGCCGGAAGAAGCCCTTGCGCTTCTCGCCGCCCGCTTCGTTACCGGCCGGCGGCGGCCCTTCGTGCATGTCTTTGCGGGATCGGAACATGGCTCGGCGCGGGCTCGCTTCGGGGCTCGTGGGAGGCGCCTATGCTAACGCCTCGGCGCCGGGGCCGGAAAGAAAGCGGGCGGCCAGAGGGCCGCCCGCCAGTGTGGTCACCCCTGCCGGGGGATCAGTTGCCGGTGTTGGCGCGCGGACGATTCGGCGCGTTGCAGTCGTCGGTGAAATTGCCGTACACGGTCGGCGCCAGCGGGCTGCCCGAACCGCCGAACAACAGCGTGGTGCCGTTGGCCGGCAGTGCCGGGGCCGGGTTGCCCGCGATGAACACGGCCTGCTGGGCCTGCATCTCGCCGGTGACCGTCTGCGACGCCGGCGTAGTGCCCGGGTCGAGCTGTGAGCCGTGCGTGGCCCCGTCGGTGAAGCAGACTCGGGCCAGGAGGCCGCCGAGGTCCACCACCGGCATCGCCGAGAAGGCATAGTCGACCAGCGCCGGCTTCATCTGGGCGGCAAGGCGGTTGGAGGCGCTGTTCGGCACCACCGTGTAGCCGTGGACCTGGATGAAGTGAATGGCCGTGCCGGAGCCTGCGGCCGCCCGCGCATGGCTGATCGGGTCGCCGGCGTCCACCAGCGTCTGCAGGTCGCGGATGAAGTTGTTGTACAGGCTGGTGTTGGGCACCAGGCCGTTGCCGATCAGGCCGGCCTCGATCCGCGGGCCGAAGCTGAAGCTGTCGAGCAACAGGTCGGAGACCGTGCCGCCAGCCACGCCGAGCGTCGCCGTCGACGCCGTGTCGTCCAGCGAGAGGTAGGTCGTCCCCGCGATGGCGCCGAGCGAGACGCCGATGAAGTGGACGCGGCTGCCGTCGAGGTCCGGGCTGCCGTTGCCGGTCACGTCCATGGTCCCCAGCGAGCGGGTCAGCGCCACCAGGTCGATGGCCGCCTGGCGCAGGTTGTCACGGCTCACCAGCCCGTTGCTCAGGTTGATGAAATGCGTCCCGCTGGCGTCAATCTGGCCGTCCGGCCCGGTCGCGCCGGTGGTGTTGTTCACCAGGTCGAGATCGAAGGTGCGCTCCATCACGCCCGGCACCCGGAACAGCGCGAACGGGTTCGACTGGAGGATCGCGCCGAGTTGCTCCGGCGTGATGGTCTCGAAGTCGATCTCGCCGGCGGCGATGCCGTGCAGTGGCTGGTCGATGGCCACCACGGCATAGCCCCGGTCGTTCAGGGGCTCGGTGATCGCGAACATGTCCAGCCGGTTGCGGGTGATGCCGTGGTAGAAGATCACCACCGGCCAGCCGTTGGCCGGCGGCGTGGCGCCGTGGGCCGTGTTGGCATTCGGCAGCGTGATGACGATCGGCACCTTGACGTCCGCGCGCTTGTGCGGGACCGGGTTGTACTTGTTGAGCACCCGGCTGGCGTTGTCGAGCGGGCTCTCGGTCGCCGCGATCCACGGCTGGCTGAGCGGTGCCGTCGGCTGTGCCTGCGAGGGCGGCGCCAGGTAGTAGGGAATCTCCAGCGAGCCGACGTACACGTCGCCTTCGCCCGGGATGGCGGTCGCGTCCACCGCCTGCAGCCCGAGCACCAGCGCGGTGGTCACCGGGAAGCCCGCCGGGATGGTGCTGCCGCCCGGGCCAGGCAGCGGCACCGGCGTCACCATGCGCACGATCTCTGCGTCACCGGCCTCGGCCATCGCCGCGGCGGTCTCCAGCACCGTGCGGGTGTCCTGGGTGGTGAAGCTGGCGGTCGCGACCACGGAGCCCGGCGCGATGCCGAGGTTCTCGCCCACCGCGAGGTGTGCGGCGAGAAACAGGCCGAGCAGCTGCTCGGTGGTCAGGTTGGGCGGCAGCGGCGTGCCCGGCGGCGGCAGCTGGATCGCGCCGGAAATGTAGCCGCCACGGACCTGGGCGAATACCGTGTCCGCCTGGGCCGGCGCGCCGCTGGTGTCGGTGATCCCGTTGGTGAGGATCATCAGGTAGCCGTTCTCGGTGCCGGGCGTCGCGACGTTGGCGCGATTGGCGTTCAGCGGCCGCAGCGGCTTGAGCTGGATGGTCTGCCCGCCGGCGTCGAGATCCGGGGCGACGCCGACGCTGTAGTCGACCCCCTGCACCAGGAAGGGGTTGCCCGTCGTGGCGACGCCCAGGCTGGTGCACAAGGAGGGCGGGGCGGCGCCGAGCTTGCACAGCGTGCTGTCGGCCAGCCCGACCACGGCCTTGGTCTGCGGGCTGATGGCGACTTCGAGCAGGAACACCGAGGCCGGCGTCAGGCTGGCCGGGGCCACCCGGCGGGTGAAGTTCGCCTGGATGCGGCCGTTGGTCGAGAACCCGTCGAGCTGGTTGACCAGCGGCGCCAGCGGCTGCAACGCCTGTGCGGGGAGGTTCAGGGTGCCGTCGGTTCCCGGCTGCGCGACGAACCCGAGGATGTCGTTCGGGTAGGGCACGATGGCCGACAGCGGGTCGAACTGCGCCTTGAAGGTCGCGCCCACGACCGGGATGTTGGGGACGCCGTCCCCGGTCCCCGGCGGCGGCCTATCAGGGTCCTTTGCATCTGACAGGCACCCGGACAGCGCCAGCGCCACGGAGGCAAGCGCCACCGAATAGAGGCTTCTCATTGTTCTGACTCCTCCCAACAAGGGTGATCTTTATCGAATCGTTATGGTCGGGGACGCGTGTGGAGCGGTCCGGCCATCGTGGCCGCCCCGCCCCGGCGTCCGGTCAAGCCTACGCCGGTTGTCGCTGCCGTTTCAAGGCCTTAACTTTGCTGCATGGCGAAACACGACAAGGGCCCTGCGGCCCGATCGAGAAGCAGCGGCACGGGGCGGTTCAGGATCATCGGCGGGAGCTGGCGCAGCCGCCGGCTGCCCGTTCCAGCGGACGCGGAAGTGCGACCGACGCCGGATCGCGTGCGCGAAACGGTGTTCAACTGGCTGGCGCCGGTGATCGAGGGCGCGCGCTGCCTCGATCTGTATGCCGGCAGCGGCGCGCTCGGTCTCGAGGCCCTGTCGCGGGGCGCTGCCGAAGTCACCTTCGTCGACCGGGCCCCGGCAGTGCGGCGCCACATCGAGGACTGCCTGCGCCTGCTCGATTGCGACCGTGGCGTCACTGTCTGCCGTGACGCGCTCGCCTACCTGGGCGGCGCTCCCGCCCGCTTCGACATCGTCTTCGTCGACCCACCCTATCGGCTGGGCCTCGCCGGCCCGGTGATGGCGCGGCTCGTCGCCGGCGGCTGGCTGGCGCCCGGCGCAGCCGTCTACCTCGAGCACGAGGCCGACGCCGCCCCGCCCGGGCTGCCCGCCGGCTGGCACCTGGTCCGCAGCGCCGCCGCGGGCCAGGTGCGCTACCATCTCGCCCGGGCCGAACCCTCACCGGAAGAGGACGCATGAGCATCGCAGCGCTGTATCCAGGCACCTTCGATCCCATCACCAACGGCCACCAGGACCTGGTGCGGCGGGCTGCATCCATTTTCCGCCGTGTCGTGGTCGCCATTGCCGCCAACCCGGCCAAGGCGCCGTTGTTCACGCTCGAAGAGCGGGTCGAGCTGGCCTCCGCCGTGCTGGCGGACGTGCCCAACGTGGAGGTCCGCGGCTACGAGGGGTTGACGGTGAAATTCGCCGAGGAGAACGGACTCGGGGTGATGGTGCGGGGGCTGCGTGCGGTGTCGGACTTCGAGTTCGAGTTCCAGCTCGCCACGATGAGCCGCCAGATCGCCGGCCGGGTGGAGACCGTTTTCCTTACGCCGACCGAGCAGTTCAGCTTCATTTCCTCAAGCATGGTGCGGGAGATCGCGCTGCTTGGCGGCGACGTGTCGCGTTTCGTGCACCCGATCGTGGAGGACGCGCTGCGCCAGCGTGCGGCGGCCAGGCTGGCGGGTCGTGGCTGAAACGAGGGCGCGTTGCGGCCCGGCCCGGGCCGTTGCCGCCCTCCTGGCGCTGTTCGCCTGGGGAGGGCTGGCCCAGGGGGGCGTTCCCGGCCAGGCTGCGATCGCCAGCGCTCATCCGCTCGCCACGCGCGCGGGCATGGAAGTGATCGAGGCGGGTGGCAACGCCTTCGATGCCGCCGTCGCGGTGAGCGCGGCGCTCGGCGTGGTCGAGCCGTTCTCTTCGGGCCTCGGCGGCGGCGGTTTCTGGTTGCTGCACCTGGCCGAGGACGGGCGGCAGGTCGTGGTGGATGCCCGCGAGACGGCGCCGGGGGCAGCGCACGCGGCCATGTACCTCGACGAACGAGGCGAGCCGGTGCCCGGCCTGTCGTTGGACGGCCCGCTGGCGGCGGGCATCCCGGGCGCTCCTGCGGCACTGGTGCACGTGAGCGAGCGTTACGGGCGGCTGCCGCTGGCCGAAGTGCTGGCACCGGCGATCCGCCTGGCCCGCGAGGGCTACCCGGTGTACGAGCGCATGCAGCTCGGGCTGCGCTTCAAGGCCGATACGCTGCGACGCTGGCCCGGTGGCGAGGCATTCCTGCCGGGGGGAGAAGTGCCCGCAATCGGCACGAAGGTGCGGCTGGCCGGCCTGGCCGTGGTCATGGAGCGGCTGGCGGCGGAGGGTGCCTCCGGTTTCTACGCCGGCGAGACCGCGGCCGCGCTGGTGGCGGCGGTGCGCGCGCATGGTGGTATCTGGACGCTCGAGGACCTGGCCGGCTATCGGGTGATCGAGCGCGAGCCCCTGGTGGCGCAGTTCGGCGAGTTGCGGGTGGTGTTGCCGCCGCCGCCGTCGGCAGGCGGCGTGGCGTTGATCCAGGCCTTGAACCTGCTTTGGCCGCTGGAGCCGGCGCGCTTCGAGCCGGTCGACCGCGCCCATCTCGTGGTCGAGGCCCTGCGCCGGGCCTTTCGTGACCGGGGCTACCTGGGCGATCCCGATTTCGTCGACATGCCGCTGGAGCGGCTGCTGCACCCGGCCTACGCCGATGGACAACGCGCCTCGCTGCGCATGACGCGGGCCACTCCCAGCGAGGTCTTCGCGCCCCTGCACCAGGCATCCGGCGGTGAGCACACCACGCACTTCTCGGTCATCGATGCCGAGGGCAACCGCGTGGCCGTCACCCAGACCATCAATGGCTGGTTCGGCAGCAGCTTCGTCGTGCCCGGGCTCGACCTGTTGCTCAACAACGAGATGGACGATTTCGCCGTCAAGCCGGGCGCGCCCAACCTTTACCAGCTGGTCGGCGCCGGGGCGAACGACATCGCGCCGGGCAAGCGCATGCTCTCGAGCATGACACCGGCTTTCCTGGAGTCGCCGCGCGGCGTGGCCATACTCGGCACGCCGGGCGGCAGCCGCATCATCAGCATGGTGCTGCTCGGGACGCTGGCCTGGGCCGAGGGAGCGGATGCAGACACCATGGTGCGGCTGCCGCGCTACCACCACCAGTACCTGCCCGACCGCATCGTGCACGAGCCCGGCGCTTTCTCCGCGGACGAGGCCCACACGCTCGAGGCGCGCGGCCACGAACTGCTGGAGAGCCGGCGGCTGTACGGCAACATGAACGTGGTCACCTGGGACTTCGAGGATGGCCGCGTCGAAGCGGTGACCGACCCGCGCGGTGAAATCGAGGGCTGGACCTACTGAAGCCGCCGCGCCCGGGCTTGCGCCGTCGGCTCGGCGCAGGCTACGGTGCAGGCCATGAAACTCGAGACTATCGCTGCGAGCGTGCTCGCACCCCTCGCCCTGGCCGTGCTGGCCGGAACTCCGTCCAGCGCCGCGTTTGCCGACGATGGGGCGCATCCGGCCGATGCCTTTCTCGCCGCGCTGGCCTCGCACTGCGGCCAGGCTTTCGCCGGCCGGATCGTCGCCAACGAGCCCGCGCAGCCGCAGGACCCCTTCGTCGGCAAGGCGCTGGTGATGCACGTGCGCGAGTGCCTCCCGGGCCAGCTCAAGGTGCCGTTCCACGTCGGCGAGGACCACAGCCGCACCTGGGTGCTGACGCGCACGGAGACGGGCCTGCGGTTGAAGCACGATCATCGCCACGAGGACGGCAGCGACGACGCCGTCACCATGTACGGCGGCGAGTCGGAGGCGCCGGGCACGGCGGTCCGCCAGGAGTTCCCGGTGGATGCCTACTCGATCGCGCTGTTCGCCCGCGAGGGGCTGAACGTCTCGGTCACGAATACCTGGGCGATGGAGATCGAGCCCGGCCAGCGCTTCCTCTACGAGCTGTCGCGTCCGGGCGGGCGGCTGTTCCAGGTGGAGTTCGACCTTTCGCAGCCGGTGGCGACGCCGCCGACACCCTGGGGACACCCGCCGCTGGAATGAGCCATCGCTAGCGCTGGCAGCGCGGGCAGTAGTAGGTCGAGCGCTGCCCCTGCACGGACTGGCGGATGGCCGTGCCGCACCGCAGGCACGGCTCGCCAGCGCGATCGTAGGCAGCGAGCTCGATGCGGAAGTAGCCACGCTGGTCCTCGCCCCAGGCAAAATCGCGCAGCGTGGTCCCGCCCTGGCGAATCGCTTCCTCGAGCACGGCGCGGATCGCGCCGACGAGTTGCTCCAGCCGTGCCGCGCTGACCCGGCCCGCGGCCCGCGACGGGTGGATGCCGGCGCGGAACAGCGCCTCGCTGGCGTAGATGTTGCCGACGCCGACCACCACGCGCCCGTTCATGATGTGCTGCTTGATGGCCACCCGGCGGCCGTGGCACGCGGCGGCGAGGTAAGACGGCGTGAATTCAGCTCCCAGCGGTTCCGGGCCCAGCTCGCGCAGCAGCGGATGCTGCAGCGGATCACCTGCGAACCAGTCGGCGGAGCCGAAGCGGCGCGGGTCGTGGAAGCGCAGCACGCGGCCGCTCTCGAGCTCGATGTCGAGGTGATCGTGCGGGCCCGGCGGGCGGGGCGCCGGCAACACGCGCAGGCTGCCGCTCATGCCGAGGTGCATCATCAGCGTGCGGTCGCCCTCGGCCCGAAACAGAAGGTACTTCCCACGCCGCTCGGCGTGCAGCACCACGCGGCCCGGCAGTTCCTGCACGAGGCGGCGCGGCACCGGCCAGCGCAGCCTTGGCTGGCGCAGCTCGACGCCGGTGACGCGCACGCCCTCGAGCCACGGCGCGACGCCGCGGCGGGTGGTCTCGACCTCGGGCAGCTCGGGCATGGGGCGGGAATCCGCGTGCGGGAACCGGGGCAATGACATTCGGGAAGCGAGCCCATATAGTGGCACGAATGATTCTCAATGCGGTGCACTCGTGGTGATGGAATTCCTTTTCGAGAACCATCGTGGCCTGCTCGGCCTTTCCGCCTGGGGTTACGTGCTGGCCTCGCTGCTCATGGTGCAGATGACCGTGTTCGCGGTGACGCTGTACCTGCACCGCGATGCCGCCCACCGCGCGGTCGACCTGCACCCGGCGATTCGCCACGCCTGCCGCTTCTGGCTCTGGCTCACGACCGGCATCTGCACCCGCGAATGGGTGGCGATCCACCGCAAGCACCACGCCCGCTGCGAAACCCCGGACGATCCCCACAGCCCGCAGGTCAAGGGCCTGCGCAAGGTGCTGCTGGAGGGGGCCGAGCTCTACCAGGCGGAAGCGCGCAACGCGGAGACACTGAAGAAGTACGGGCGCGGCACGCCGGACGACTGGCTGGAGCGCAACCTGTATTCCGGGCACACCTTCCTCGGCATCAGCCTGATGGTGGCGGCCTTCCTGCTGCTGTTCGGCGTTCCGGGCATCATCATGATTGCCGTGCAGCTCGTGTCACAGCCGGTGCTGGCGGCCGGGATCGTCAACGGCGTGGGCCATTACGCCGGTTACCGCAACTTCGAGTGTGCCGACGCCTCGCGCAACGTGACGCCCTGGGGCCTCCTGCTGGGTGGCGAGGAGCTGCACAACAATCATCACGCCTTCCCGGCCTCGGCGCGCTTCTCCGTCCGCCCCTGGGAGGTGGACATCGGCTGGGGCGTGCTGCGGGTGTTGTCGGTGGTCGGCCTGGCCCGGGTGCGGCGGACGGCGCCGCAGCCGGTCATCGTCCCCGCGCCGGAGCAGGTCGACCTGGAAACGGTGAGGGCGCTGGTGGTGGCGCGCATGCACGTGATGCGTGACTACGCCCGGCTGGTGATCGTACCCACCCTGCGGGCCGAGGTCGCGACCCTGAGGGCGCGGATCCCGGAGCGCGCCAGCCGCCTGCGGCGCCTGCTGGTCCGCGAGACCGCGTTGCTGGATGCCGCTGCGCGGCAGCGGCTGAGCGAGGTGCTGGAACACAGCACCACGCTGGCCACGGTGCACGAGTATCGCGAGCGGCTGAAGTCCATCTGGAGCGGCGCGGCCGCATCCAACGAGGCGCTGGTGGCGCAATTTCGCGACTGGTGTGCCGAGGCGGAGGCCAGCGGGGTGCGGGCGCTGCAGGATTTTGCCGCCACGCTGCGCGGCTACGCCTTGCGCCCGGCCTGAGCCGGGCCGGGCGCGCCCCGCTCCCGAGC
>ERZ869909.3060-NODE-3060-length-10125-cov-33.419586_pt1 | contig 10125 bp, 9 predicted proteins | sample MGYA00520892_ERZ869909 | MGnify/ENA primary metagenome ERZ869909 (study PRJEB32215, sample SAMEA104723947) | bioreactor metagenome | biome: bioreactor; feature: anaerobic bioreactor; material: water | place: China | collected 2015-03-12 ... | reverse complement strand
AGCGACAGCGCGCCGTGGAAGATGTCGCCGTCCACCATGCCGAAGCGCTCCTCGATATCGAGCGGCGACAGGATCTGCCGGCCAAGGACGGCAGATTTGAAGTTCGGTGCGTGGCGCGTCACCGTTGCGATCACGAGATCGGCGAAGGCTTCCTTCTCCTGTGGATCGCGCCAACTGCGCGGCGCCGGCAGATGAGGCGCGACGTGCTGGACGAACAAGCTCGCCACATGCTGGCCGGGCGGCGCCAACGTGCCGTCCAGCGTGGACGGAATGAGCATCTCGACCACCGGCTCTTTCGACCAGCCCGTCGCCTTCGCATCGAGCCAGGCCCGCTCGAGATACTCCATCGTCGGGCCGATGACGATGCCCGAGGCGAGGTGATCGGTGCCGTTTCGGTTCGGGCGGCAGGTGAAATCCGGCAACTCCGAGAGCGCGACGTTCATGCGGAACGTGCCGGAGCCGGACTTGAAGTTTGCGAGGCGGGCGTGGAGTGCGGGCTCTACCGCGCCTTCCGGCACCATGCGCGAGAACAAAAGCTTGGGCGGCACGGCGGCGGCCACGCATCGGGCGCGCACGACCTCGCCGGATTGCAAGACGACGCCGACGGCGCGCCCGTTCACGACATCCACTTCGGCGACGGGCGCGTCGACACGGATTTTCGCGCCTTTCTCGCGCGCGGCGCCGGCGATGGCCGCGCTGATCGCACCCATGCCGCCGACCGCGTGACCCCAGACGCCGACCTTGCCGTTCACCTCGCCAAAGCAATGATGGAGCAGAACGTAGGCGGTGCCGGGCGTCGAGGGCGCCGCGTAGGTTCCGACGATGCCGTCGAACGCAAAGGCGGCTTGCACCGTCTCGTTCTCGAACCAGCGGGCGAGATAATCGGATGCGCTCTCGGTGAAGAGGCTCGTCAGGTCGCGCTGCGCTTCAAGGGGAAGCTTCAGGATCTCACGCGAGAGACGCGCGCTTTTCCAGAACGCGTGGAGACCTCCGCCGGCATTCGGCGGCGTTTCGAGCAGCAAGCCTTTCAGCACGCTGGCGGCACGGTCGAGCGCCGCGTCGTACGCGGGCAAGCGCGCGGCATCCTTCTCCGAAAATTCCGCAATGGCGGCCTGGCGGCCCGGCAGCCCATAGGGCATGACGAGGGCGCGACGGTCGTCGACAGGCCAGAAGTTCGCAACGGCGCGCTCCACGATCCGAAGGCCGTGCCGATGGAGATCGAGGTCTCGGATGACCTTCGGGTTGAGCAGGCTCACCGTGTAGGCGGCGACGGAATTCCGGAAACCAGGATGAAACTCCTCGGTGAATGCAGCGCCGCCCACGTGCGCATTCTTTTCCAAGACCACCACGTCGAGCCCAGCCGCGGCCAGATATGCCGCGGCGGTGAGACCGTTGTGGCCACCGCCTATGATCGCAACGTCATGCAAGGTTCCGGTTCCCGCTTCAGGCGACAGTCGGGTGCGCTGTCGGCGGGCAGACTAGAGATCTTCCCGCAGAGGTCAAAGCGCCGCGAGGGCACGTCGGTCGATGTCGGAAGAGCGAGTGTCGTCAGGCTGCGCGATCAGCCCCAGGTGCAGCGCACGCGGTGGCAACTGCGGCCCCGATTGTTTCCCGCCGTGCAGGCCGAGCGCACGAAGCGGCAGACACGGCAGCTATAGGACGAAAGGCAGCCGCGATAGCTGCCGCCGGGGGCAAACCGGCAGGTCGTCACCGTCTGGCAATCGCGCCCCGGATTGATCAGGCCGCCCGGGCCTTCCTGCGCCACCGCGCCGGACTGCAGCGCGCCAACGCCCAAAAGCAGCAGCGCGCCCGCCGCAGCGATCAACAATTTCCGCAATATCTTCATGGGCCTAGCCCTCCGATCTGCAGAGGGCGCCAATTTTCTGCCACTTTTCGCCGACTGGCAACGTCCGATCGGCGTTAGGCTAACCAATCCGGCACCGGCTGTGCCGCTCGGGACACGTCGTCGGCGTGTTTCCGCGGTAAACAGTTCGATCAAACGCCCTTTCACATACCCCACCGATAGGACACGCCATGCCCCGCTTCGGTTTGCTCGCATTGGCCGCCAGCGCGGCGTTGTTGCCCGGTTTGCTCATGGCGACGCCTGTTCACGCGGAGGCCTCGTCTCTCACGGGAAAGCTCAACGCCTATGTCGGATGCCTCAATCGTCTTTCAGGCCGCGCCTTCGACGCGCGCGAGCGCTACTTCAGCTGGGTCGGAAAAAAGGGCCCGACCGGCAAGGAGCGCATCATCTACGGGACGTACACGATCTATGACACCTCCGACTGCAAGAGCGAGGTCGAGAGCGCGAATATGCTCGATCCGCGCAATGGCGAACTGGAGGAGGCGGCGTCGGCCTACGTAGAGGCGGTGGTCACGCTGGAGCCTCTCTTGAAAGAGGCCGACGACTACTATTCGCAAGAGGACTACAAGGACGACAAGATGGCGAAGGGAAAGGCGCTGCATCCCAAGCTCGTCACCGCCTGGACCGCCTTCGCGAACGCCGACACCAAGCTTCGCTCGAGCATCGACGTCATCCAGGACATGCTGGCCGTCGAAGAACTCGTCAACATCGAGAGCACGGAGGGCCGCAATGCCCGCTACCACATCCAGGCGCTGATGATGCATGCCAAGCGGCTCGTGCGCGTGCAAAGCGCGGAGAAACCCGATCTCGCAAAAATCGTCGAGATGCTGGGCGAGTACGAGACCATCACGAAAACGACTGAGGCTTATGCCGAAACCAACAAGAACGACAAGATCGGGTCCAGCTTCATCAGCTCCGCGAAGTCGTTCCTGGTCACCGCAAAACAACTGATGCGCCGTGTGCGGGACAAGGTGCCCTACTCGACAGGCGAGCAGATGATCCTGAATGCCGGTGGCGGCGGCTCGTGGATGATCGAAGGCTCTCCCGGACGGCTGATGCACGACTACAATCAGCTCGTCGACAGCTACAATCGCGGGGCGCGCTTCTGACGCCCCGCCCGCTTCGCCTGCGCCGCTGCAAGGCGACGGCCATCACGCTCTTTTCGATTTCGCCTCAACGTGGCGGGCGAAGCTATCGAGGATGGCCTGCCAACCTTCGCGCTGCTGCTCGACGGAGTGCGTCTCCTCGCTGTCGAACGTGACAGCCACCGTGACGCCCTTCGGGCCCGGCTTGAACTCGATCCCGGCCTTGCGTCCGCCGAACTCGTATTCGATGCGCTCGTGCTCGTCGATTTTCGTATAGGTGCCGGCGAAATCGAAGCCCATGCTTCCGTCCTTCGCCTCCATGCGCGAGGAGAACGCACCGCCTTCTCGCAAGTCCACGCTGGCCGCCGTCGTGTGCCAATCGTCCGACGCGGCGTTCCACTGCTTGATGTCGTCCGGCGTCGTGTAAGCGCGCCAGACTTCGGCGATGGGCGCCGCAACCGTCGTTTCGACCGAAATTTTCATGGGTGATCCTCTCCGATGCGATTCGCTTTGCAGCGACCTCGTGCCAAGGACGTACGTCGAAGCGGCGTGCCGACACGGCATCCGGGAAAAGCGCGCGCAGCGTCTGGCTCAAGAGGTCCGGTAGATCAAGCGTGCCTTGGTGAAATCCCGGGCGCGCAGATCTTCTCGCTTGATCCAGACATGATAGAGGCCATCGAAATCGTTCACGTCATTGTCGTAGTCGCCGATCTGCACAAGGTGCACCCACTGGTCGGCCAGCGGCTGAAGCGCTTGCGCGGCGGGAATGAACCCCTGTCCGAAGGGGAGCTCGACGCCCGCATCGAGGGCCGCCAATTCGATGGCCATATCGCCCTGAATGTTTTCCGGCCATCCGCCGAGCCGGTTCGCGCCGTTCAAATGCGTCGGGCTCTGATCCAGCCAATCGTCATGAGGATAACGGCCCTCCGCCGCGTGCCGCGCGATGATGCGCAAAGTTCCCCCGTCGGGCAGCGTGTAGGTGAAAACGGGGCTGAGCCGCGCGGGCGGCAACATATTTCTCAAGTCTTCGAGAGGACCGAACAGTGGATAGCCGATGTCGGGCGGCGTGCGCCGTTCGAGCCTGGCGCGATCTCCCGTGATGTGGAGCACGTGGAACATCGGCGTTCCGTTCTGGTCGTGACCGAACCAGGGCCGGAACACGAGATCGTAGAAGACAAGCAGCCAGCCTTCGCGCGGGATGTCCGCATCGAGGGGCCCCGCGGCAGCACATTCCGCGAGATCGATCTGGAGCATGAACGTCAGCGGCGCGGATCGTTCCGACAACGGCTCCTTCCATGCGATCTCGTTCTTGTAATAATCGCTGGGGTCATCGGGAGCGTATTTCCGCAACTGCTTGACGGCGCCCATCGCATATTCCGACGGCGCGCGCGTCGGCCACGCCACGTCCGGCGGAAGGTCCGGCGCGCCGCCAATCTTGCTCGCGCCGAGGGGCATGTCGGCATCAGCCGCTGCTTTCGACTGCAGCGCCATCGCGGGCTGGGCGAGCCCGATCAACATCTGCTGATCGAGGGCCGTGACACCGGATACGACAAGCGACGCGCGCAGCTCTTCGAGTGTGCGGAAAGGGCCTTCGATGGTCATTCCCGCTCCTTGCGACGCGGCTCGGCGCCCCGTGGCCAAGCCGGCCAGACCGAGCGCCGCGCTTCCGGCCAAGAACGAACGGCGATGGATGCGCATGAGACCGATCTCTTCGTTTTGCGCTCCGTCGCATCGAAATCCGGCAATCGCAAGATCAGAGGATACATGCCGCCCTCACCTTGATACGTTCACTGGGTAATGTCAGCTTACGCGAGTTCGTTCACGTCATGACAGTCCGCTTCAAACGTCTCAAAACGACGTTAGCCTGGTTGGGCTACATCGTCGGATCCATGCTTCTCGTGGGATTGGCCGTCAACGCCCTCTATCCGGCGGACTGGCGGGAGACCGAGGCAACCGTTCAATCCGCCGAGGTTGCAGATGGAGGCGGGCGCTCTCCCGAAGCTGTCGTCAGGGTGCGCGCCAGCTACGAGGTGTCGGGGCACCCTCACGAGGCGTCTGTCGTTGTTTTCCGAGATCGGCACAGATCAGCCGCGGCGGCCGAGGCCGACAATTGGCGTGCCGGCCGCACGCTGACACTCTATGTCAACCAAGCGAACCCAGGCAGCGTTTCGCTTTCGGCCGACGGGGGACGGCAGGCCATGACGGTGGTCGCCGTCCTGGCCACGCCGCTCGTCGCTTTCATCGTCGGGTTGGCCGCCGTTGTGATGCGGCGCCGGCGACAGCGTTCGGCCTGAGGCGGGGACCCGTTTATTCGGCGGCTTTGCGCTTCGGCTGTACAAGCGCCATGTAGTCGTTGAGCAGCGTTTCGGAGATCTGGCCCGGCTTGTACGTGACGTCGCCGATCTCGGAGACCGGCGTCACCTCGGCAGCGGTGCCGGTGATGAAGCACTCGATGAACGAGCCGAGCTCTTCCGGCAGGATCGCACGCTCGCGAACCTCGTAACCCCGCGTCTTCGCCAGCTCGATCACCGTGCGGCGCGTGATGCCGTCGAGGAAGCAGTCGGCTTCAGGCGTGTGAATCACGCCGTCCTTGATGAAGAAGATGTTGGCGCCTGTGCACTCGGCAACACGGCCACGCCAATCGAGCATCAGTGCGTCGGCGTAACCCGCGCGCTCGGCGCGATGCTTCTCGACGGTGCAGATCATGTAAAGACCGGCCGCCTTGGCCCTGGACGGCGCGGTGGCCGGGTCGGGCCGGCGATACTTCGCATGGCCGATGCGGATGCCCTTGAGACGCTGCTCCATCGGGAAGTAGGAGCCCCACTCCCATGCAGCGATGGCCAGGTGTGTCTTGGTCTGCTGGGCGGAGATGCCCATCTGCTCGCTGCCCCGCCAGGCGATCGGGCGCACGTAGCAATCGACGAGGTTGTTGGCCGCCATCACGTCGCGGCAGGCCTGGTCGATCTCGGCCACCGATTGCTCGATCTCGAATTCGAGGATCTCGGCGCTGTCGATCAGACGCTGGGAGTGCTCCGTCAGCTTGAAGATCTCGCCGCCGTAGGCGCGCTCGCCTTCGAACACCGCGCTGCCGTAATGGAGGGCGTGGCTCAGGATGTGGATCGAGGCCTCGCGCCAGGGGACCATGCGTCCGTCCATCCAGATGAACCCGTCGCGGTCATGATAGGGAACGATCTCGGCCATGGGTGACGTCCTCGGTGCGTTTCTTCAGTTTGGGCAGGATCAGGTTGCGCGCCTCGCACCCAGCGGGTACGGCGGGCCCAGGCTTGCCGCAGCGTTTCTCTATGCGTGAGCTCAGGGCAGCACGAGAGAGAGGCCAAGGACGGTCTCGCGCCCTTCGCGCTCGGCACGGCGGCCGCCTGAAAATGACTTGCCAGGAGTACCAATGGCCTTCAAATATGTCAACATGGCTGACATAACTCGCGACCCTCCCCGTACCCGCCGCAACGGCTCCCAGCGCGACCGCCCGGAGACGGTCGCTGGCGCGTCCCGTCCCGAGCTCATCAGCCACGTGGAGCTCCTCTTCTTCGCCTACCGGGACTTCACCGGGGACCCCGACGCCATTCTCGCCCAATACGGGTTCGGCCGGGCCCACCATCGGGTGCTGCATTTCGTCAACAGAAACCCCGGCCTCAGAGTTGCCAACCTTCTCGAGATCCTGAAGATCACCAAGCAGTCTCTGGCGCGTGTCCTGAAACAGCTCATCGGGGAAGGTTTCATCGTGCAGAAGGCTGGAGCCGAGGATCGCCGCGAAAGGCTGCTCTTTGCGACCGTCAAGGGCACGCGGCTCGCAGAGCGCCTCACGACGCTGCAGGTCAAGCGGGTCGAGGCCGCCCTCGCCGCGGCCGGGCCGGAGGCCGAGGCGGCAACGCGCGCCTTCCTTCTCGCCATGATCGCGGATGCGGACCGGCCGCAGGTGGAAGCGCTGGTCAGGTTCCCGCCCCTGGGCGATAAGTCGAACGAGGAGGACAGCCGATGACCTCACTCTCCGGCCAACGCGCGGAGCCGCTTCCGGATGACGCGCCGCACGTCCTGATCGTGGATGACGACCTCAAGATCCGGGACCTGCTCGCGCGGTATCTGTTCGGGCAGGGCTTCCGCGTCACCACCGCATCGGATGCGGAAACGGCCCAGGCGTCCCTCAGGGGGCTCGATTTCGACATCGTCCTGCTCGACGTCATGATGCCCGGCAAGAGCGGGCTCGAGCTTGCCCGCGAGATCAAGGCCGTGCGCGACATTCCGATCTGCATGCTGACCGCGCGCGCCGAGCCCGAGCAGCGCATCGAAGGGCTCGAAATCGGCGTCGAGGACTATGTGCCGAAGCCCTTCGAGCCGCGCGAGCTCCTTCTCCGGCTGCGCAACATCCTGCGGCGGGGGCAGACGCAGCAGCCCAATCCGCAGCCGCTCGCGGACGAGATCCGGATGGGCACCTTCGTCTTCCACATCGCGCGCGGTGAGCTCCGCCGCAACAACGAGACCATCAAGCTCACCGAGCGCGAACGCGATCTGCTGCGCCAGTTCGCGCAGAAGCAGGGCGTGCCGATCCAGCGCCATGAGCTGGCCACCGAAGACGCAACCGGAAACGATCGCGCGGTGGACGTGCAGATCAACCGCCTCCGCCGCAAGATCGAAAGCGATCCCTCAAACCCGGTCTACCTCCAGACCGTGCGCGGCAAGGGCTACATCCTGTATACGGATTAGTCCTCGTGGACCTCCTTGGGCCCTTCGCGAACGCATCAGACCGGGCAGGCCGCGCCTTCAGGTCGTTCTGGGAGGTGTCAGCTCCGGCCCTCAAGTATCTCCGGACCGGATACGGCACGTTCGTCCGCCTGCTAGCCGACATGATGCCGAAGGGCCTTTATGCTCGCGCGCTCATCATCATCATCGCGCCCATCGTCGTGCTGGAAGGCGTCATCGCGTTCGTGTTCATGGAGCGGCATTGGCAGAACGTGACGCGGCGTCTTTCGGAGACGACGGCGCGCGACATCGCGGCGCTGATCGAATTCTACGACGGCTCGCCCGCCACGAAGTACGACGACATCATCCGCATCGCGCGCGACCGGCTCAACCTTTCCATGCAGATCATGCCACCCGGCGATCTGCCCGAGGCGCGGCCGAAGCCGTTCTTCGATCTCCTGGATCGCGCGCTGTCACGAGAGATTTCACGCCACGTGCAGCGGCCGTTCTGGATCGATACCGTCGGCCAGTCGCGGCACGTGGAGATCCGCGTTCAGCACTCGGATTCGATCCTGCGCTTCCTCGCCGTGCGCACGCAAACCTACGCCTCCAACTCGCACATCTTCCTGCTCTGGATGGTGGGCTCGTCCGTCATCCTGCTCACCGTCGCGATCCTTTTTCTCCGCAACCAGATCCGTCCCATTCTAAGGCTCGCGGAAGCGGCCGACGATTTCGGCAAGGGACGCGCCATCTCCGACGACCTCGAGCCGCGCGGCGCGCGCGAAGTGCGTCAGGCCGCTGCGGCCTTCATCGAGATGCGCGACCGTATCCGCCAGCACGTGGACCAGCGCACGACCATGCTCGCGGGCGTGAGCCACGACCTCAGGACCGTGCTGACGCGCTTCAAGCTCGAACTCGCGTTCATGGAAGAAAGCCCCGACGTCCAGTCGCTGAAAGCCGACGTCGACGAGATGCAGCACATGCTGGAAGACTATCTCGCGTTCGCACGCGGCGACGGCGGCGAGGAAGCCAAACTCACCAATCTCACCGAGCTGCTCGAGGAGATCCACGAGGAGGCGCAGGTTTACGGGACGGACATCGAGCTCAAGTTCCGGAAACGGCGCGGCGACGTCATGGTGCCGCTCAAGCGCCAGGCGTTCAAGCGGGCCATCACGAACCTCGTCTCGAACGCGGTGCGCTACGGCGACAAGATCATCATCCGCGTGGCCACCGAGGGTCAGTGGCTCCGCATCGAGGTGGACGACAACGGGCCGGGCATTCCGGCCTCCGAGCGCGAAAACGTCTTCAAGCCGTTCTACCGCATCGACCGCTCGCGCAACCAGGACGACGGAAACAGCGGGCTTGGCCTTGCCATTGCTCGGGATATCGCAAAGAGCCACGGCGGCGACATCGCGCTCGGCGAAAGCTCCATGGGCGGCCTGCGGGCGATCATATCCGTACCGCTCTAGAGTCCTAAAACGCCAGGTTGCATGGGCGACCAATTTATCGCAGTTCGGGCAACACTTCCCGCTCCCCAGATACCCGTAGGGCGGTATTATCAAACCGTATCAAATCATTACCGCTTCGGGCAGGCTGGATTTCTCCGCTCTACACAAACGCGTGATCGGGAAAAAGCCCCTGTTGCGGCAACTGTTACAGTATAGCATAACTTCAATTGTGAGGGTGATGCTGCACTTGCAGCGGCGTCGATGCCCAAACAGCCGAATGGCGGGACCGCCACCCGCCCTCGGCCGTGACCAAAGCACGGTGCTCCGTGTGACCGCCAAGCTATCCTCCTTGCTTGAACCGGTCCCCACCGTCCGAGGTCGCACCAGAGGATCCGATCGCCGGGGCCTTCGGGCTCATTCGGATCCGCTAAGAGGTTACGCAGTCGCGGGTGTGGCGAAGTTCACGCCATGATCATTTCGCCAGCTCGCGGCTGCGCACCACTGCCGACAACACCGCCTTCCTCAACAGATCCTCCACGCCACCTTCGGCCATCAGCACGTCGAGCGCCGCTGCCGTCGTGCCGCCGGGCGACGTGACGTTGCGGCGAAGCTCAGCCGCATCGAGATCCGATCGCGCCAGAAGCTCGCCCGCGCCGGAGACGGTCGCGCGCGCAAGCTGGCGTGCAAGCGCGTCGTCGAGACCGGCCGAGACGGCCGCCTTCTCCAGCGCTTCCGCGAGCAGGAAGACGTAAGCCGGGCCCGATCCCGAAACGGCCGTCACCGCGTCCATCAGCCCTTCTTCGCCGACCCAGGCCACGTCGCCCACCGCCGACATGAGCGCTTCGCAGGTGGTGCGGCCGGCTGGCGTGACATGGTCATTCGCGACGCAGACCGTGATGCCGCGTCCGACGGCGGCCGGGGTGTTCGGCATGGCGCGCACCACCGCGGTGCCGGGCGCGAGGTGCGCTTCGAAACTCTCGAGCGTGCGGCCGGCGGCAATCGACACCACCAGCGTTTCCGGACCCGCAAGCGC
>ERZ869909.3059-NODE-3059-length-10126-cov-3.349587_pt1 | contig 10126 bp, 7 predicted proteins | sample MGYA00520892_ERZ869909 | MGnify/ENA primary metagenome ERZ869909 (study PRJEB32215, sample SAMEA104723947) | bioreactor metagenome | biome: bioreactor; feature: anaerobic bioreactor; material: water | place: China | collected 2015-03-12 ... | reverse complement strand
GTGATGTTGGTGAAGGTAGCCAGGTGCAGCAACAGAAAACGCCTCGCCGAATCAGTTTCAACGAGGCGTTTCGGGTTGAAGCATTGTTCTTAAATCAGTTGGAGACATCCTCCAGCGAACGTCCCTTCGTCTCAACGCCCAGGAAGATGATCAGCAGCGCTGCGAGGACAAAGGATATGGCACCCATCGAGAAAACCCCGCCCTGCCCCGTGATCGGCAATAGCACACCGACAATGTAAGGGCCAAGCAGCGCGCCGAAGCGACCGATGGACGAAGCGAAGCCGGTACCGGTGGCACGCAAGCGGGTCGGATACAGCTCAGGGGTGTAGGCATAAAGCACCGACCACATCCCGAACAGGAAGAACTGCATGAACAGACCCGCAGTGATCAACCATGCCAGAGGTGCACTGGTTGCGGCAGCCTGACCATAAAGGAAAGCCGAGGCAGCACTGCACAGCAGCATCAGCACGCAGGTGCCCTTTCGTCCCCACGCCTCAACCAGCCAGGCCGCGAAGATAAAGCCTGGTATGCCTGCCAGGGAAATGTAGACCGTGTAGAGCGCCGACTGGGTGGCCTCATAACCGGCATTCTGCAACAGCGCTCCCAGCCAGGCCGTGAGGCCGTAATAACCGAGCAGTGCGAAGAACCAGAGCCCCCACAGCATCAGCGTGCGTTGGAAATATTCACCCTGCCAGATCTCACGAAAACGTGCCTTGGCCACCAAAGCAGTTGCTGCGGCTTCCATGTTGCGCGTTACCACCGGCAAGGCGTTCATCTGCGCCGAGCGCATCACCGATGTCTCAAAGCGATCCATGGTCGTATCAGCTTCATCATTGCGCCCGACCTCGGCCAACCAGCGCGGCGATTCCGGCACATAACGACGCACGATGAATACGAACAGGGCCGGGAACGCCAAGGCGATGAAAATGCCGCGCCAGCCGATTATTGGCATGAAGAAGTAGGCAATCACACCAGCACAGATGAAGCCCAGCGGCCAGAACCCTTCGAGAATGGCGATGTAGCGGCCACGACTCTTGGCCGGCACGATTTCCGAAACCAGCGAAAGCCCGATGGGAAATTCCATGCCCATGCCGAAGCCAAGCAAAACCCGGAACCACATCAGCTGTTCGACGTTCTGGGCGAAGCCACACAAGAGACTCCCGACGCCCCAAAAAATCATGCTCAGCTGGAAAACCGGTTTGCGACCGTACCTGTCGGCAAGCATGCCGGCGATGGCCGCACCGAGGAACATGCCTACGAAACTCGAGCTGGCCAACAGGCCCGTTTGCGTCGAAGTGAGGGCGAATTCGGCTTTGATGGTGCCCAGCATGAACGTCATCATGCCCAGGTCCAGCGAGTCGAAAAACCATGCGGTTGCAATGATCGCGAAGAGCTTTCGTTGATAGCCGGACATAGGCAGCCGCTCGAAGCGGGCCGCGATATAGGCAATCGTGGTCATAGCTGTACTCCATATTTTGTTGTTGTCTGGAAGCTTGCACGCAACTGATATATTAGTCGCATTCAGGAAATACACTAGCGCAATCTTGCCGCCTCACCTAATATATCAGTCGTGTACAACAACAAAAGCCGGAGAGCACCACCATGATGACCGAACGCCAGCGGAAATTTCGCGAAGAGTACAAAGCCGATATCAGCCCCCACTACAACGGGTTACTGCACGTCGCTGTGATGTATGGAGTGGGTCTCACAGCGGCCTGGTACTGCCTGACGCAGATCCAGGGCGCCACGTGGGAATGGCTGCTGATGGTTCCGGTGTTCATCGCCGGAAATTTCGTCGAGTGGTTCATGCATCGCTACGTCATGCACAAACGCATCGACGTCTGGGCATTGCGTGCCATTTACGAACGGCATACCCGTCAGCACCATCAGTATTTCACCGACGTCGAACCGACCATCGATTCCTCCCAGGAATTTCGCATCGTCTTCTTTCCCTGGCGTGTTCTGGCCACCTTGGGTGTGGCAGGTACCACGCTCGGCTATCTGACGACCTTGGTATTCAACGCCAACGCAGGCTTCATCGTGTTCCTGACGATGGTCCTGCAATACCTGATCTACGAAACCTTCCACTATTGCTGCCACGTGCATGAGAACTGGTTCGTACGTAACGTCCCGTTCATCAACACTATCCGTCGTCACCACACGGCTCACCACAACTGGGGGATCATGATGAAGTACAACATGAACCTCACCTTCCCCATCGCCGACTGGTTCATGGGCACCACGGACCTGCGCCGCGGCCTGCTTGGCCATCTGTTCAACGGCTACAGTGAAAAGCACGTCAAGGAAGAGCTGAAGCCGGTCATCGCAAAATTCCGCAAGGGCGAGAAGCATGTGACGCTCGACGGCCCGGAACTGAGTGACACCGACCTGGGCGCGATGACGGCGCGTTAAAGCGAGGATGAAGCGCAGGATGGAGCAACCTCGCCCATCCTGCGCCGCATCAGGTATAGGTTATTGTCCTCGGTCAGAGGACTTTGACCGTCCTTGTCGCCATACCCTGAGTCGCGAGGCACTGCATGTCCCGTCACGATCGTTTCGATCCAGCCATCCGCTATCAGCCATACACCGGCGCAGCCGGTGGCTGGGGGGCGTTGCGCAGCGTTACCGGGCACTGGCTCGGTAGCGACAACGCATTGAAGAACATTCGCGCCCTGCTCAAGACCAACCAGCACGGCGGCTTCGATTGCCCCGGCTGCGCCTGGGGCGAATCCGCCGAAGCAGGGCCAATCAAATTTTGCGAAAACGGCGCCAAAGCGGTTAATTGGGAAGCCACCAAGCGCCGTGTCGACGCCTCCTTTTTTGCCCGCTATAGCGTCAGCCAACTGCGCGAGCAAAGTGATTACTGGCTCGAATATCAGGGGCGCCTGACCGAGCCGATGCGCTACGACCGAGCGAACGACCGCTACCGTCCGATCAGTTGGGATGAGGCCTTCGCGCTGATCGCCGATCACCTCAAGCGCCTGGATACCCCCGATCAGGCCGAGTTCTATACCTCCGGACGTGCCAGTAATGAGGCGGCCTATCTCTATCAGCTGTTCGTTCGGGCGTTTGGCACCAACAACTTTCCTGACTGCTCCAACCTGTGCCACGAGGCCAGCGGTGTGGCCATGACTCAGAGCATCGGAGTGGGCAAAGGCACCGTCAGCTTCGAGGATTTCGAACACGCCGACGCCATTTTCGTGCTCGGCCAGAACCCCGGCACCAATCATCCAAGGATGCTTGAACCGTTGCGCGCGGCGGTTCAGCGCGGCGCCCGCGTGGCGGTATTCAACCCGCTAAAAGAGCGTGGCCTGGAGCGCTTCCAGAATCCGCAGAATGCCTTTGAAATGCTCTCCAATCGGGACCGCGCCACCAGCACCGCCTATTTCCGCCCCAACCTTGGCGGTGACATGGCGCTCGTCAGAGGCATGGTCAAATACCTCTGGCAATGGGAGCGCGATGCCCAATCCACGCAACAGCCCAGGCTGTTCGATCACGCCTTCATCGCTCAGCACACCCATGGGCTCGACGCCTACCTGGCCGTCGTCGACGCTACTGGCTGGGAGCAGATCGAATCCCAGTCAGGGCTTTCTCGCAGCGAGATCGAGCAGGCTGCACGTTTATATGCTGGCGCCGAACGCGTGATCATCTGCTGGGCCATGGGCATTACCCAGCATCAGCATTCAGTGGCCACCATTCAGGAAATCACCAACCTCGCCCTGTTGCGCGGCAACATTGGCAAGCCTGGCGCGGGCCTGTGTCCCGTGCGCGGTCACAGCAACGTGCAAGGCGACCGCACCATGGGCATCAATGAACGGCCAACGCAGGCGTTCCTCGATGCGCTGGAGCGCCATTTCGGCTTTTCCGTACCACGCCTCCCAGGACACAACGCGGTCGCGGCGATCAACGCCATGCTCACCGGGCAGGCGCGCGTATTTATCGGCCTGGGCGGCAACTTCGCCCAGGCAACGCCTGATTCGGTACGCACCCATCAAGCCCTGCAGAACTGTGAACTCACCGTTCAGATCAGCACCAAGCTCAATCGCAGCCATCTGACATGCGGCCGCGAGGCACTGATTCTGCCCTGCCTGGGGCGAACGGATATCGACCGACAAGCCTGCGGCCCGCAGGCGGTGACCGTCGAGGATTCATTCAGCATGGTTCATGCCTCACACGGCCAGCTCGAACCGCTGTCACCCTTGATGCGTTCGGAGCCGGCGATCATCGCTGGAATCGCCGCGGCAACGCTTGGCGCCAATCCGGTCGACTGGAACTGGCTGGTCGAGAGTTACGCCCGCATCCGGCAGCTGATTGCCGCGACCATCCCTGGTTTCACCGATTTTGAAACCCGGCTCAAGCACACGGGAGGCTTCTACCTGGGTAACGCTGCCTCCCGGCGCGAATGGAAAACCCCTGAAGGCAAGGCTGCGTTTCGCGCTCAGGCACTGCCCGATGAGCTGCTGCCGCAACAGATCCGCAGCCTGGGCGTAACCCCGGATCTGATCCTGCAAAGCCTGCGCTCGCATGATCAGTACAACACCACGATTTATGGTCTGGAAGACCGCTACCGAGGCGTAAAGGGAATGCGCAACGTGATTTTCGTCAATGCCCAGGACATCCGCCGATTGGGTTATGAAGCGGGGCAGAAAGTCGACCTGATTTCCCTCTGGAATGACGGCATCGAGCGCCGCGTAAAGGGCATGATCCTGCTGCCCTACGACACGCCGCCGGGCCAGGCGGCCGCCTATTACCCGGAAACCAATCCTCTGGTGCCCCTGGAAAGTTATGGTGAAGGAAGCCATACGCCAACCTCGAAGTTCATCGCCATCCGTCTTGAACGGACCCCGAACAATGATCTACCCCTGCGCCCTGCCTCAAGCGCGTCGGAATACAACCCCCAGGAGGGACCTCTATGAATACGCCATTACGCCTGGACCGACTGCGCCGGTTCGTCATCGAGCTGACTGCCCTGCTGGAACGTCAGCCGGAAGAGTCGGTCATTCTCGACAAGGGCCAGGGCCTGCTGAAGCAACTCGTCGAACACGACGACTGGCTACCCGAGCAGTTCGCTGAGCCACATCCGGATCATTATCTGCAGTATCTGTTGCACGTCGACCCGCAGCAGCGGTTCTCCGTCGTCAGTTTCGTCTGGGGGCCGGGGCAACGAACCCCGGTACACGATCACCGCGTCTGGGGAATGATCGGCATGTTGCGCGGCGCCGAGCTGGGCCAACGCTTCGAGCGCCAGCCCGATGGCACCCTTCTACCCCAGGGCGAAGCGCTGCGGCTCGAGCGTGGCGACGTGGAATGCGTGTCGCCCCGAATCGGCGATATCCACCAGGTCAGCAATGCCTTCGAGGACCGTGTCTCGATCAGCATTCATGTCTACGGCGGCGACATCGGCGCCGTGAAGCGTGCTGTCTACCTCGCCGATGGTAGCGAGAAGCCTTTTATCTCCGGCTATAGCAACGCCTCGCCACCCGATATCTGGAGCTGACCAGCCAAGCCAAGCCGTGCCCACTGGTCGACTTGCTCGAAGTGCGCACCATGCTAGCGGACGAGTCGGCGCGGCTGGCCGTATTCACTCGCGCGTGTCCGGGCGATCTGCCCTTGCGCCTGTTGACTTTGCACAAGCAGGCAGGCTGTATTCGCCGCACCACTGATCAGGAAAGGCGTCGATCATGCGCAAGGGTGAAGTCAGGCATCGCAACACCATCAGCCTGGAGCGGCTGCAACGCTTTTTGAGCTGGGCTGCCGAGCAGCATCCCGAGTTCGTGCCGAAGAAAAAACACCTGGATTCCTGGTACACCACCTACATCGGCCACCAACCGCCTGAGATTGGCCGGGCGGCTCGCCTGTTCTGGCTGGGGCTGGATGAGGCGGCGGTCGAGTCGGTTTTGCAAACGCCCGATCCGGCCAGCCTGATTGGTCGCCTGCTCAACCGTGATCTCAACGATTTCAGCTGTAGCGTCGATATCCACGGCATTGAAAAAACCTTTGACTGCGGGCCGGTGCAGAACCTGCTGGAGTCCGATATCGCTCTGCGTATCGAGACCAGCAGCACCAGTGATGAATTCGACAGCCGTGTACGTGATGCCATCCAGGCTCTGGTATTGAGCCGCTTGCGCGTCCTGGAGAAACCCTTCGCCAGCATGAGCGAAGAACAAAAGCGGCAGAGTCTGGAGCGCTTACAACCCAAGCTCTCGCGCCTCGACGAGTTCGCCAACAAGGCCGTGGATATTCTCAACGACGTCCTGCACGAATTGCGCTACGTGGTCGAGCTGCGTCACGGGGCCGTTGCGCTGGATATGCAACGCCGCATTCCCGCCTGCCAGGGCCATGTACTCAGTGCGCGCGAAGTGGCCGAGCGCAAGGAGGAAGATCGCCAGGAACTGCTCGCCAAGTTCGACATGATGATTGAGGAAGCCGGCGATTTCGATCTGCAGGTGCTGGGCGAAAAGCGCCTGACCGAAGTGTTCATGATGGAGCCGAAGAAGCTGCGCCGCACCATCCGCTTCGCCCGCCAGGATCACAAGGAAAAGATGGCGTTCGCGATGTTGCTGGAGAGCGATCCGCGCTTCATGCATTACCACAACCTCTATGCGGCGCGGCGTCTGACCCGCCAGTGGACCGCCCTGCTCGGCCCCACCAACAGTGGCAAGACGCACCGCGCCATCGAAGCAATGACGGCGGTCACCCATGCCATCTACCTGTCGCCGCTGCGGCTGATGGCGCTGGAAAATCAGGAACGCATCGAATCCATGGGCGTGCCCTGCTCGCTCGTGACCGGCGAAGAGGAAATCATCCGCGAGGGTGCGACGCACTATTGCTGCACCGTCGAAGAGTTCGCGCGTTTTCGCAGCCAGCACTGGGATGTGGTGGTCATCGATGAAGTGCAGATGATGGCCGACTCGCAGCGCGGCTGGGCCTGGGTCGATGCGCTGGTCAGCGCCTATACGCCAGAGCTGATCATGACCGGCCCCATGCTGATTCAGCCGTCGCTGAAAACCCTGTGCGACCTCTGCGAAGACCATCTGGTGGTCAAGCGCACCAAGCGCCTGTCGCCAGTGGAAGTCGCCCGTCGCGCTACCACGCTCAAGCAACTGGACGAAGGCTCGATGCTGGTGGCCTTCAGCCGCAAGACCGTGCTGGAACTCAAGGGGTTGCTGGAGATGACCGGCAAGAGCGTCTCGGTGGTCTACGGCGCGCTATCACCGGAAGTGCGCCGCGAGCAGGCCCGACGCTTTCGCGAGGGCGAGGCCGACCTGATGGTGGCCACCGATGCAGTGGGTATGGGCCTCAACCTGCCGGCGCATACGCTGTGCTTCTATACCGACGAAAAATACGATGGCATCCAGAACCGCCAGCTCCGGGTGCAGGAGGTCAAGCAGATCGGCGGGCGCGCCGGGCGCTTCGGCCATCACGACAGCGGCACCATCACCGCCCTGGACGGCCAGACACTGCAAGCGATCCGCCAGCTGTTCTACAGCGCCGACCAGCAGGTGGACCTCTCGCAGTTCCAGGTGCGGCCATCCATCGAACACCTGCGCGCCATTGCCGAATTGATGGAAGATTCCAGCCTGCTGCGTGCCTGGCTGACCTTCAACCGCAATATCAACTACGGCGCGGAATTCATCTCCATCCTGCCGGACGAGCTCGCCGAGTGGATCAAGCTGATCGACGACCCGCAGATAGACATGTCGCTACGCTGGATCTTCGCCTGCACCCCGATTCGCGGCGGGCTCGACAGCCCTGCGGCCACCCACGCCCAGCAGTGGCTGAAAAAGGTTGCCCAAAACAAACAAGTCGAACTGCCGCGCCTGTTTATCGAAGCCGACCTGGCCACCTTGGAAAGCACGCTGCACATCATCGAAACCTACCTGCACCTGGCCCGCACCCTGCCCGCCCACTTCCCCGCCCTGGAACAGGCCGAAGGGCACCGTAGCCTGCTCAACGAAGCCATCACCCGCGAACTGTCACGACGGCGCAAACCCCGTAATTCCGACCACCGACATGTATCGGGAGCTGCGAGCAACTGCCAGAAATGCGGCAAGGCGATGCCCGTACTTAGCCGGCAGTTCCGGCTTTGTCAGAGTTGTTTTCGGGGGCAGCGACAGTAGAAATTGCCGCATCGCGCTACCTGCGACAAAAAGCCCGGCCTGAGCAAATCAAGCCGGGTCTTTTTGTGGATAGACAATACTGAGCAATAAATAGTAGCGTCCTGCCATTACGGAGTGTGCCCTGCTGGGGTTAGATAGCGTTCGGCCTAACCTGCATCAACCCTTGTAGGTTATTGATTTTAAAAGACAGGCTTGCAGGTGGTGACTGTTAAATTCCGTGCTTATATTGACGTCGATTTAACCTCATTACTGAAGAGCTCTGTCTAATCACTGTTAGCCATCTAATGAGGATTCTGCGTGAGCAAAAGGATTGATGAGGCTAGAAAGGTTAGCGAAGAATTGCTGAATGATCTTGAGAGCTCAGCATCTAAAGTCGATGCCGTACTTATGAAGGCAAAAAGACTTGCGCGGCTGATGCGAGATTCTGACGCTCAAACATGGTTAGATTTGGAAACGAAGGGCTATCCCGATGATTTTTCATTTTCAGAACTGGGAGATTGTATAAAGTATGCCACATCTGGAGGAAGGCTCAATTTGGATAGTTCCAAATACTATCCTCAGAGCTTGCCAACTATCGAAGCAAATGCCGAATCAGATGAAGCTCTACTCAATTCTCTTAGAAGCGCTAGAGCACCTACCACCAAGGTAAAAGATTTTTTAGAAAAAAATGCTACTGAATCACTCATGGCAACGCAGTTGAAGTTCCAAAACCAGCAAAAGAAAAACTATGCCAGTAGTAAAGCTTTATATTCCTCAATGAAAGCCGCAATACATAATTATGCCACCGATACTTATCTTGCTGTTGAATTAGGAGATGTTGCAGAAGATATATTCGAGGGCGCAAGAAATCTAGTGGATTCATTTATTCGGTCTCATTGCCCAAAAGCTGCGGAAAAAGTTATAGCGATAAATGAGCGTATGAATGATCGAAATCCTGAATCACTTTCTGCTGCTCTAACATCATGCCGTCGCTTGTTGATGGATGTAGCTGATTCGGTCTTTCCTCCGCGAGAGGAAGACTGGAAAGACAGAAAAGGTCGTGCGCGAAAAGTTGGTGGGGAGCAGTATAAAAATCGTCTTCTAGCATTCCTTTCAGATTTAAGCGAAAGCGAAGGTAGTTACTCACTTTTGGAGTCTGAACTTGAGCATTTGGCGGCAAGATTGGATATTATTTATGAAAAATCGTGTAAGGGTGTGCATGTAGATGTCACTCTTGATGAAGCTAAGCTCTCCGTTATTCATACCTACTTATTTTTGGGTGAGGTCGCTAGCTATGCTGCCAAAAATGGCTAACAAAACGCTGCTAGGGACAAATCTACGCTTCGCTCCGATTTGCCCCAGAGCGTGGCGTTAAGCGTACACAAGCAGGAGTATTCCAACCATGGCTGGTCGGTTTGATATATCAAGCATAATGAACAACATCGACTCTTTAACCGGAAATAGATCGTTTGAAATTCCCAGCCCAATAATCCCCGACAACAGAAGCCGCGCAGAAAGAAGAGAAGATTTCGAGAAAAGGTTAAAATCACTTGATAAAAAGGCAATAGAAGACTTAAAGGAAAGGGTAATAGAAACCAGCGACTCCGAAGAACTTATGAATTTAAAAGAAGACATCGAAGATTCACTAGTTAAATTCATAAGATTCTATGATCGATTCGAAGATCTCAACTCAGAAGAATCAAGAAAAGTTGCCTTAAAAGAGAAAGAGCTAAAACTTGATGCCCGATATGACTGGAGAGAAAAGTCGCGATTATTTTTATTCCGAATACTAGGTTCGGCGCTAGTGGTAGTTACTTTGTTTGCAATAGGCTACATCGAACATGAATACGAGTGGGCAAGATTACCTATGTCAAAATATCTTAGTACAAGTGCCAAATTACCCTAGCCGCTTAACAATAGATTCAAATCGTTCGCTTCGCTCACTGGGACGGGCTAAAGCCCGCCCCTTAACCAAACGTTAGGTGTCTTGTTTTGACCCTCCTAAACGACACAAAGCTGAGAAAACT
>ERZ869909.3058-NODE-3058-length-10126-cov-6.249378_pt1 | contig 10126 bp, 11 predicted proteins | sample MGYA00520892_ERZ869909 | MGnify/ENA primary metagenome ERZ869909 (study PRJEB32215, sample SAMEA104723947) | bioreactor metagenome | biome: bioreactor; feature: anaerobic bioreactor; material: water | place: China | collected 2015-03-12 ... | reverse complement strand
CGCCACCGGGCACGGCGCGGCGTACGCAGGCTCGCCCGCGTTCCGCATCTCGTATGCCACGTCGACGGAAGCGCTGACGGAAGCCTGCGGACGCATCCAGCGGTTTTGCGGGAATTTGAAGTAGATTTTGTCATCCCGGCCAAGCGAGGCGAAAGCCGAGTGCCGAGCCGGGACCCAGGAGAAATTTCTATCGCGAAATATCGCGTCTTCGACGACTCTTGCGCTGGGTCCCGGCTCTGCGTTTCGCTTCGCTCACCTTGGCCGGGATGACACGTGGTGGTGGCGCGGGGCGGTCGTCGGGGAGCGCTTAGAGCCTGAGGCTGCCGCCGAGAGCGAGAATTCCGCCGAGCACGATCGCGGCCGCGATCACGAGTACGACCAGAGCACGCCCAACCGGTGCGAAAGCGGCATGCGAGGCGTCGGCATAGGCAATCGCCGGTTTGCGTCCCGTCACCATCGCCTGGATCAGCGGGTCTTTCCTGACGAGCGTGTAGAGCGAATTGACCGCGATGTGGAGCATCACGAGCGGCAGCAGCACCGTATGGAAGATCTGGTCGTGGAGCCGCGTGAGGCGGATGTTCTGGCTCTCGCCGACGAGGCGGTACAGCGGTCCGCCGACGAGGTCGTTGTCGTCCACCGCGAAGAGCCCGAGGCCGCCGATGGTGGCGACGGTGCCGAGCAGGGCCAGCACCATGAGACCGCCCAACGGGTTGTGCCCGAGATAGCGCGCGGCGCGTCCGCGAAGAAGTGTGCTCGCGTACGAGGCCACGGTGACCGGCCCGCGCACGAAGCGCGCGAACCGCGACGTGGACGAGCCCGCAAAGCCCCACAGAATGCGCCAGACGATGAGCGTCAATATCGCGAGCCCGTTGATGCGGTGGTAGACGAGCGTCGTATCGCCGAGCGCTTCGGCGAAGTTTACGCTCACCCACGCCCAGACGATGAGGGCGAGCAGCGTCCAGTGGAACGCCCTGGTCGGCAGATCCCAGGCAGGAACGCCGGTGTGGGCGGGCCCCGTCTCGTCGGCCATCGTGTCGCTCCCGCCCCGCCTCACTCCTTCGGCTTGCGGTAGTTTTTGTGGCATCCGCTGCAGTTGCCGACGAGGTCCTTCCACGCCGTCTTGAAGCTCGCTTCGTCGGTGATCGCAGGCTCGGCCGCTTCTGCCGCGGCGGCGAGCTTCTTGAAGCGGTTGTTGAAGTCGTCCTTGTCGTTCCAGATCGCGGGCAATGCGCGCGTCTCTTCACCTTCCTTGGAGTCCTCCGGGAAAAGGTCCGGCAGGACGGCGGTCTTTTCGCGGATGAGCGTGAGCGCGGACTGCACGGTTGCGAGCTCGAAGGCCTGCTCGCCCTTGAACATGGCGCCGACGGGTTTCACGGCATCGCCCATCTCGTCGAAGTGCGCCTTCCGCTCCTTGATCGGGGCAAGGTTCTGCGCCGCGACGGCGGTCGCGCCGAGAACGATGGCTGCGAGCATAGGAAAAGCACGGCGCATGAATTTGACCCCTCGTTTGCGAAAGCGTTGGCACGCGAACGGAAGGAGCAGATCCATTCCGTCGAAAAAAGCTTGCATCGGTTCGGAGGGTTGTCAACGCAGCGAGGCTGCGTGGAAACTACGTAAGCAACGGCGCGGATTGAAGAAAGACCCGTCGTCTCTTCACGAAAACAAGGGCCCGAGATGTCTCAGACCCTTGCGGTTGGTGGGCTCGACTGCGGAGACCGCGTCAGCGGCTCGGCAGGAGAAGGCGCGGCGCGTGTGCGCGGCCGAATTCGGGAAGCGAGAGGATCTGCTCGATCCAGTGCTCGAAGCGCGCAAAGGGAAGCGACATGCGCCGCTTACGGTTGGCGGCTGTCACGTGGCCGTTGCGCAGGGCCACTTCGGGCTGAAGGACCGTCCACTCGATCAAATCGGACTCGGTCGCTGCCATGGCATAGCCCGCAGCGTCGGCAGCTTTTTCCAGGGACTTACTAAGGGACTCTCTACTCATCTGAGGCATTCCTCCTGCAGGTTAAGCGCCGCGTCAGGCCAACTGGTTCCACGCCATTGGATCCTTTGCTCGTCGCCTAGCCCTTGCCTCTTCCGGCTTGTTGAAGGTTGCCGGTTTGACCTGCTTACACCGTCGCTCAAGTGGCATTTTACGCCCCTCAAACAACAGTTTCATGATGCGGCCAGGAGGGACTTAGTTCAAGTAATTTTTCGTAATATTTTTCACGAAATCGGTTCTGCGGCTGCGAATACTTGTTGCGTTGCAATAACTTGCCGGAGGGCTGTTTCCGCCCTCGCGCGCCCCGCTCTCAATCTGCCGATGCATCTCTCCTTATCGCAAGATTTCGTGCGCAAGCCTCTTGCGTCTTTGCCGGACCGGGGCGACCATCGTGCCGTCGCGCTCCTTCGTGAGGCGCGGGATGCGCGACGCGCATTCCTCTGCGCCTCATAACGGCGAACCCGGACCTGGCGTCCGGGACGCGGGAAGGAGGACACCATGGGGCAATCCGACGGCCCAAGAGGCACACGAGGTGCCGACTCTGGGCATTCTTCGGGCCGCAGCACCCGCTGCATCGCACTGATCGGCCCGTTTCTTTCCGGTAAGACAACCCTGCTCGACGCGATCCTGGCCCGCACAGGCGCCGTGACGCGCGCCGGGAAGGTGGCCGACAAAACCACCGTCGGCGACGGCTCCCCCGAAGCCCGCGCCCACGGCATGAGCGTTCAGCTCAACATCGCGGATGCCGAGTTCCTCGGCGACAGCTTCACTTTCATCGACTGTCCGGGCTCCATCGAGTTTCAGCACGAGGGCGCGCTCGCGCTTACGGCGTGCGACGCCGCGGTCGTGGTGTCCGAGCCCGATCCCAAGCGCGTGCCTGCGCTACAGGTGATCCTCAAGCAACTCGAGGACCGGGGCATTCCCCACTTCCTCTTCCTCAACAAGATCGACGCCTGCGAAACCCCCATTCGCAACATCGTGCCGGCACTGCAACCGGCCTCTACCAAGCCGCTCGTCCTGCGCCAGATCCCGATCTGGGAGAACGGCGTCGCCACGGGCTTCATCGATCTCGCACTCGAGCGGGCGTTCCTGTTCCGCAAGGATGCGCCGTCCGAGATGGTCGAGATCAAGCCCGACGATCTCAGCCGCGAGAAGGAAGCGCGCTTCCACATGCTGGAGCAGCTCGCGGATTACGATGACACGCTGATGGAGCAACTTCTTTCCGATGTGGCGCCTGACAAAGAGCTCGTTTTCTCGGATCTCGTGCGCGAGTTCAGCGATCGGCTGATCTGTCCGGTGCTGCTCGGCAGCGCGGAGCACGGCCACGGCATCCTGCGGCTCCTGAAGGCGCTGCGTCATGAAGTGCCGTTCGTCGAGAGCACGGCCGAGCGGCTCGGCGTCGACCTCTCGAAGAGCGCCGCCTACGTGCTCAAGACGCTGCATACGGGACATGGCGGGAAACTTTCGATCGCGCGTGTTTTGTCGGGCGACTTGCCGGATGGGGCGAGCGTGTCGGGGGGTGATGCCGTAGACGAACGCGTGGCCGGTGTATTTGCGCTCAAGGGCGAGGAGACGCTCAAGAAGGCTGCCGCGCGTGCAGGAGACCTGGTCGCGCTCGGCCGTCTCGATGGCGTGAAGACCGGCGATACGATCTCGACCGAGAAGGGCGGCGTGGCGGTCATCGACGGGCCCGAAGCGTCGGAGCCCGTTCTCGCATCCGGGATCGGCCTCAAGGACCGAAAGGACGAGGTGAAGCTTTCCACCGCGCTCGGCAAGCTCGTCGAGGAAGATCCCTCGCTTGTCGTCGAGCACGCGGGCGAGACGCATCAGGTGCTGCTCAAAGGGCAGGGTGAGATGCATCTCCGTGTCGCCTTCGAGCGGCTCGCGCGCAAATACGGCGTGGTCGTCGAGCGGCGGAAGCGGCAGGTGCCCTACAAGGAGACGATCCGCAAGCCCATCGAGATCCGGGGCCGGCACAAGAAGCAGTCCGGCGGGCACGGGCAGTTCGGCGACGTCTTGATCGACATCGCGCCGCTGCCGCGCGGATCGGGCTTCACGTTCAGCGACACGATCACGGGCGGCGTGGTGCCGAAGCAGTTCATCCCGTCGGTCGAGATCGGCGTTGCCGACTACATGAAGACGGGGCCGCTCGGTTTTCCCGTGGTCGATGTGGCCGTGACGCTGAAGGACGGGTCCTTCCACACGGTCGACAGCTCCGACATGGCGTTCCGCCAGGCTGGGCGGCTCGCCATGAGCGAGGGCATGCCGAAGTGTCAGCCGGTGCTGCTCGAACCGGTGATGGCGGTGGAGATCGCCGTGCCGTCGGAAGCGACCGCGCGCGTCAACGGCATGATCTCGCAACGGCGCGGGCAGATCCTGGGCTTCGATGCGCGTTCCGGCTGGCCGGGATGGGATGTTGTTTCGGCGCATATCCCGGAATCGGAGATCGAGGATCTGATCGTGGAGTTGCGCTCCGCAACAGCCGGTGTCGGCACCTACACGGCGTCGTTCCATCATCTGGCGGAGCTGACCGGACGGCTTGCCGACCAGGTGCTCGCGAGCCATCGTGAGGCGGCGGAGTAAAAGGGCAGGCTGCGATCTTGCTCCTGTGTCATCCCGGGCGGCGCGACGCGCCGACCCGGGATCCAGCGCAAGGCTCGTCGAAGACGCGATATTTTGCGATAGAAACTTCTCCTGGGTCCCGGCTCGGCGCTCGGCTTTCCACCTCGCTTGGCCGGGATGACGGGTGGGGCGGGGCGGCGCCGGCGAAGGTTCAGTCTTCCTTCGGCACGAAGTCGAGCGCGACGCCGTTCATGCAGTAGCGCTGGCCGGTCGGCTTGGGACCGTCCTGGAAAACGTGGCCAAGGTGTCCGCCACAGCGGCGGCAATGGACCTCGGTGCGCGGGTAGATGAGCTTGAAGTCCGTCGAGGTGCCGACCGCGTCGTCGAGCGGGGCCCAGAAGCTCGGCCAGCCGCTCCCGGAATCGTACTTCGTCTCGGATGAGAACAGCGGCAGCCCGCAGGCGGCGCAGCGATACTCTCCGGGCGCATAATTCTTGTCGAGCGGACTGGTGCCGGCGCGCTCGGTTCCGTGCCCGCGCAGCACCGCGTATTGCTCGTGTGTCAGCTCTTTTTTCCAGTCCTCGTCGGATTTCATGATTTCGAACTCCTAGGGTCCGTACTCAATATTCGATGGGCATTGACGCGAGGACTTTGGTGTCATGCTGGAAGCATGTCTCCGACATGACCGGCAGGAGCGAAGCGCAGCAAACCTCATGGTTTGCAAGCTTTCGCGTCGTGCTGGAAGCACGCCTCCGGCATGACCCGCTTGCCCGATGCATAGGCATCGAGCTGCGCGCTTTTCCTGGCCCTTGGCTTGTCTCGGCTCATCAATGCCCCATCGAACAATGAGTACGGACCCTCGCGGTCCGAGTCGGCAACGGCAACGGCGGGCCTCAACAGAAGCCCGGCTCCGAACACGACGGCGAATGTGCGGCGGGTCAGCATGTGCTTCACTCTCACATGATGTTGCGCGCGCCAGGGCCGCAATCAATCCTGCGGTGCAACAATCGGGACGGATCGCGTGATCGTGATCTCTTCCGGCGTCAGCGTACAGGCATAGGCGACCGCCTCGACGCCGGCCGCGCGGGCGAGGGCGTAGGCTTCCGCATACCGCGGGTCGATGTCGCGGGCGAAGGTGAAGCGTTCAGCGTCCGCGCGCTGGATGAGATAGACCATGACGGCCCGGTGGCCGGCGGCCACCATGGCGGCGAGCTCGCTGAGGTGCTTGGTGCCGCGCTCGGTGACGGAATCGGGGAATTCGGCGAGGCCGGCCATGCGCGAGAGATGCACGTTCTTGACCTCGACATAGGCGAGGCCCCTGGCTGGATCTTCCATGAGCAGATCGATGCGGCTCGACAGCCCGTATTTCACCTCGCGGCGCGCGGTCGCGTAGCCTGCGATCTCGGGCAGGCGTGCCTCGCTCACCGCCTCGGCCACGAGACGGTTCGGGTGGTTCGTGTTGATGCCGACGAGAGTCGGGCCTTGCCCGAGATCCGCTTCCACCATCTCCCAGGTGTGTGCGTACTTGCGCGTCTTGCTGTCGCTCACCGAAAGCCAGACCACCGAGCCCGGGTCGGTGAGGCCGCGCATCGAGCCGGTGTTCGGGCAGGTCGCCGTCACCTCCTCGCCCGTGTCGAGCACGACGTCGGCAAGGAAACGTTTGTAGCGGCGAACGAGACGGCCGCGCGTCAGGGGGGTTGGAAACTTCATGGGCGAGCGGGATGGTCCAGTGAGCGGGTTGTGGAAGGAGAGGCTTTGCGCCAATCGCCACGGGACGCGTGGGGCAGCCCCGTCGTAAGCAATTGTACGCAAGCGCCCTCTCATAGAGAACGGGAGCGTGGACGCGCAACGGCAAAGGCGCGCGGCGTGTTAGATTTGGTGCGGGGATGACGGAGAGTCGTAACGTGTCGGACAGTCGTGACATCACGGCCGCGGTGCTGATCATCGGCGACGAGATTCTTTCCGGGCGCACGAAGGATCGCAACATCGGGACGATTGCGTCGCATCTCGATGCGATCGGCATTCGGCTGCGCGAGGTGCGCGTTGTCGGCGACGAGCCGGAGGAGATCGTGGCCGCGGTGAATGCGCTTCGGGTACGCTACACCTATCTCTTCACGACGGGCGGCATCGGACCGACACACGACGATCTGACTGCGGACAGCATCGGAGCTGCGTTCGGCGTTCCGGTCGAGATCGATCCCCGTGCGGTCGAGATGATGAAACCCGTCTATGCGGCGCGCGGCATCGCGCTCACGCCCGCGCGGCTTCGCATGGCGCGGATTCCGGAGGGTGCGGAGCTGATTCCGAACGGAGTGACGGCGGCGCCGGGGTTCTCCATCGGCAACGTTTTCGTGCTCGCGGGCGTGCCCGACATCATGGAGTCCATGCTTCAAGCTGCGACACAGCGCCTCTCGACGGGCGTCAAAATAAACAGTGTGTCGTTGGTTCTTCGGCAACCCGAGGGCGAGATCGCCGATCTTTTCGCGGCGCATCAGGCGGCCTATCCCGACGTCGCCATGGGCAGCTATCCCTCTTTCACCGCAGACGGTTACCGGACGGAGCTGGTGCTCCGCTCGCCGGATGCCGGGCGGCTCGAAAGCGCGCGCGAAGAACTCGTGCGTTTGCTCGCGGAGCGGGAACTCCTGTAGCTCCCGGTTCTGATGGTGCGGCAACTTGGCCGCTCTTCATCGTTCGTTGCGCCTGCTTTTTGCCGCCCCAGAAGCGTTAACGGCGCGGGGGGCGCCGGCTTCGCACGAAGCCCACCCAAAAAACTGCAACGACTGATGGAGCTGATCGATGAGGGACCTTGCGACCAGGCTGGTGGCTTTGTGTGTCCATGGGATGCGGGGGGTGGCGGTTCTTTCGCTCGCACCGGCATTCGGAAGCGCAATGCTGACGGCAGGCGTGCTGACGGCCGGCCTCGGTGTCAGCCAGGCCGAGGCCAAGACGCCCGGCAAGAGCTATTGCTACAACCGCGTTTGCCACCGCGTGAAAACGCTGGCCGAGACGAGGGCCTTGGTGGGACGCGAAGAGACCCTTCACACGTCTTTCTACGATGACTGCAAAAAGGACCGTTTCAACCCGTGTGGATTGACCTCGTCGGGCGAGGTGTTCCGCGCGAACACGCCGGACAATGCGGCGAGCCCGATCTATCCGAACGGCACGGTGCTTTTGATCTGGTCGCCGGCGACCAAGAAGTCCGCGATCGTCCGCGTCAACAATGCGGGGCCCTATTGGCGCGGGCGCAAGCTCGACGTATCGAAGGCCACCGCGCAGAAGCTCGGGTTCGCCGGCCAGGGCGTGGCGCACCTCAAGGTGCGCGTGCTCGCTGCGCCAACCCGTGCCGAGGCGACCTATAAGAAGCGGCGGCGCTACGATCCGGTGCCGGGCTACATCGGCGCATTCGCGAGTTTGGACGAGGCGCACGTCGGTGCGGCCCAGACCTATGCGGTTGCCGCTCTGACGGCGCCGAAGGGTGCCGGCACGACCACCGCGGTTGCGGCTCTTGCGCCTCAACCGGGTGAAGCCGAGGCGCTTGCCTCCAAGCAGGAGGCTCCCGCGGCTGCCGTGGCCGTGGCGAACGTCGATGCGGTCGAAACGGCCGTCAACGCTCCGGGCCCGGCGCTCGCCGTCGCGGGCGATGCGCCCGAGGTCGAGGCCGTTCAGGTCGCGACGCTGATCGAGGCGACCGACGTTGCCGACACTGCGCCGCAGCGGCAGCCCAATTCGGCAAAGAACATGACGGGCGAGCCCGTTCGCGTGCGGAGCCGCGTGGAGCGTGAGCAGCCGCGCAACTCGCGGGCCTACCGGGCCAAGCAGCGCCAGCAGACCGCGAGCCGGCAGAAGCAGAAGCAGCGGCAGGAGGCGCCGCGTCACCGCGATGTGGCGAATGCGCAGCCGGCTCCGCGTCCGGTGTCCGGGCTCACGCCGATTACGCGGGACGCCACCAACGACATCTCCGTGTTCTCGCGTCACATGCATTCCGGGGCTGCCCGGCTTGCAGCTAGCGACATGACGCGCCGGAACTACTGAAGGCGCGCCAGCTTCTCATGACAACACCCCGGGATCGCGAGATCCCGGGGTGTTTTTTGTTCCAGCGTGTGCCGGGGGCGTGCCTGAGCGGGTCCGCGCCTGGGCGCGTGCTTACACGAGTGCGCCGGTGGGCACGCAGCGCGTGGAGGACGTGCCTTTCCGTTCCGGCGGATCGTACAATTCGTAGTGCGTCTCGAGCGTGTCGAGGAAGGTCGCGATGAGATCGAGCAACGTGCCGAGCGGCATGCGTCCGGCAACCAGCAGATCCTCGGTGACCGGGAGCTGAGCGGCTTCGAGAGGCGCGGCCTCGTCGGCGGCGATCAGTCCGCGCGAGCGGAGGTAGGCCGTCACGCCGTCACCCGCGTCGAACGCATAGGCCGTCTCGTCGGCCATTTCCTGGGCGGCGTCGGCGACGATGGCGGTTCCGCTCGTGTAGAGGCTGGCGATGGATTTGAAGAAGCCGTCGGCCTTGGCGAGATCGCGCGCGCTCTCGCGGGATTTCAGAACGCGGGTCAGCAGCATGAGCTCGAGCGTGCGCACGGCATCCACCGCTTCGCGCTCGGCGCGGCGGCTCGAGGCCAGCAGGTCGGAGGCGCGGGCATCGCCCCCGTTCCAGCTCAGCGTGGACTTCAGAAGATCTTCTCCGGCGGCGAGGGCCGCGTCGAGATGGTCCGCCAGAAGGTAGACGACGGCAGGGGCCGGAAGACCCGCGAACGACATGAAACACTCCCAAATGCTTGGCGAGCGCGAGATGGGGCTGGCTTCTTTTCGACGCGGAACGGACAGACGCAAGACAGGGAAGGCAGCCGGCGTATCCCGCCGGGCTCGGTAATTGAATTCGAGGACTTGTACGCGTTGGGCCGATAGTGAACCGATTCGGCTCGGGTCACAGATAAGGCTTGGGCAATACCGCGATCAGTGTCACCAAATCGCGATACTTATCCTTGCTACTCACAGCCAGATGCTGACCGAGAGTGGACGCTTCCGCGGCGCGCCAGCGCGCCTCCTCGGATGTGTGCCGCGCGATCGAGACGAGGCTCGCCAGGAGCGCCTCGTCGGAGAGAGAGGGTCCGATCGGAAGCCGGCGGCGGAGTTCGGGGATCAGGGTTGCGAGCCGGCTCACGTTGACCGGTGTGTCGGGCGCCTTGTCGGTCAGCTCGCGCTTGCCGATACCGCGTATGCCGGAGACGATCTGTGACAATCCTGGGATGTAGTGAGCCATGCGCGCCTCGCTTCGGTCCAACGAACCGCTGCGAACCCAACGCTCTGGCCCTTCGCGCCTGATCGGCTGCTTGTCTGCTGGCCCGGTCTCTGTCCGTTTCGGCGGATGGCGCGAGGACGGGATACACGTTTGAATGCGCAGACAGTCGCATGTTAGCGCATATGGGGAGAAATGCGAGTAAAGTCTAGGTTGCGTACTCATTATTGGATGGGCATTGACGCGAGGACTCTCGTGCCATGCTGGAAGCATGTCTCCGACATGACCCGGCAGTGGGAAAGGACCGCGCCCCTTTCCGACATGACCCGGCAGTGGGAAAGGACCGCGCCCCT
>ERZ869909.3057-NODE-3057-length-10128-cov-9.119192_pt1 | contig 10128 bp, 5 predicted proteins | sample MGYA00520892_ERZ869909 | MGnify/ENA primary metagenome ERZ869909 (study PRJEB32215, sample SAMEA104723947) | bioreactor metagenome | biome: bioreactor; feature: anaerobic bioreactor; material: water | place: China | collected 2015-03-12 ... | reverse complement strand
GAGCCTTATTCGAATTCTGGCTTGCACCCTTAAGTTACTCCCACTCGTCTGACGACTCCAAGTCGTCTGACGAGTAATAAGTTTGCAGCGGCTGTATAGGTTTACCCTACTCGTCTGACGATTCCTACCCGTTTTACGACTAAGCTGTCGAGCGAATAGTGAAAATATTCTTTAATTAGCGCCATATCATAATATTTTTTCTTATTTTGTGTTAAATTACATATGAACCAATGCTGCCCTTTATGTTCAGGTTCCATTCTCTCCCTTTTGCCCTTTGGGTTATCCTATCATTAGGGCTCTCTGTATGCCTATGCTCTTGCTCCGGCTCCGCCGAAGGCCATGATCCGGATGAGCAAGCGGTTGCTTCTGCTTCTGCCGAATTTGTAACAGAAGTGGATATCATGGTGCTGCAACCTGCAACCTTTCATCTGGAGCTTGTAAGCAACGGGCGGTTGTATGCCCGGCGCAAGTCGCGTATATCTTTTCCTCTTTCTGAGGAGGTAAGAGAATTGCATATCCGCAACGGACAATCGGTGCAAACCGGCCAATTGATGGCGGTATTATGCGACAAAAATCTGCTGCGCAGGCTACACCAGGCACAGCTGCGCTTTGCCCGGGCCAAACTCGACATGGAAGATATACTGCTGGGAAGGGGCTTTTCTCTTGCCGACAGCCTTAGGGTGCCCCCCCAGGTATGGCAAATGGCCGGTGTGCGCTCAGGCTACAGCGAAGCATTGCTCGAATTGCAAAACATTGAAGCCGACCTGGCCCAAACCCGCATCCGTGCCCCCTTTGCCGGAGTAGTAGCCGGGGTAGATGTGCAGGTGTATGAACAGGTGGGCATAGGCAAAGAGCTGTGTACATTGATTGATCCTTCTGCTTTCCTGGTTCGGTTTCCGGTTATGGAAAACGAAATGGCACGTGTGGGAATGGATGCACCGGTGGAGATCATCCCTTTTGCAACCCCCGAAAAATCGTGGCAGGGACGCATACAAAGCATCAACCCCCAGGTGGATGACAATGGCAGGGTAGAGGTTACAGCACTGGTATCCGATACACGTGGACTTATGGAAGGGATGAATGTAAGGGTGCTGATAAAAAGCCCTGAGCCCTCCCAGCTGATGGTGCCCAGAACGGCGGTGCTTTACCGCGACAACCTGGAGGTGCTTTTCAAATACACGCAAGGCAAAGCCGAATGGACCTATGTAAACGTGGTACACCAAAACAGCACCCATTTCAGTGTAAGGGCCAACCCCGATCGGGTGGCCAGCCTTCAGGCGGGCGATACGGTGATTGTTTCAGGCAATGCCAATCTTGCCCATGGTTCGCTGGTAACGCTCAAGAGCAGGTAATATGGTAGCATTTCTGATCAAGCGACCGGTAGCTGTAACCATGGTATTGCTGGGTGTGCTCATCCTGGGCCTGGTAGCTGCAACCTATCTGCCGGTGTCGCTGGTGCCCGATGTGGATATTCCGCGCATCAGCGTGCAGGTGAGTGCCCCCGATTATTCGGCCCGCGAACTGGAAAGCCGCGTTATGGAGCGCCTGCGTATGTACCTGATGCAGGTAAACGGCCTGCGCGATATCAAAACCGAAAGCCGCGATGGAGGCGGGCTGGTGAGCATGGAGTTTGCCTTTGGCACCTCCATCGACCTGGCCTATATTGAGGTAAACGAACAAGTGGATAAGGCCACTGCCACCCTGCCACGCAACCTGGCACGTCCTGCAGTGGTAAAGGCCAGTGCCAGCGATATCCCGGTGTTCTACCTGGATGTTCATTTCTGCCCCAAAGGCCAGCTCACATCATCAACAGCAACTGATTTTCTGCAGCTGAGTGCTTTTGCCGACGAAATCATCCGCCGCCGCCTGGAGCAGATACCACAGGTAGCCATGGCCGATATGAGCGGAAGGTTGTTTCCGGAGATTATCATTATGCCCCGCATGGATATGTTACAGGCCATGGGCTTATCGCCACAGATAATTGAGAGTACACTCAGGGCCAGCAATGTGAGCCTGGGCAATATCATGATCCGCGATAAGCAATACCAGTACAATGTGCGGGTGGGCTCGCCCCTTATGGAAGCGGCAGATATAGGCAATCTGTGGCTCAACCATGAAGGCCGGCTGTGGCAGCTGAAAGACCTGTGCACCATAGAAAGCCGCCCTCAGGAGGCAGAGGGAATGGTGCACTCGCAGGGGCAAAGGGCCATCAGTATGGCCATTATCAAACAGGCCGATGCCCGCATGCAGGATTTGAAAAAGGAACTCAATACAATGATCGGTATTTTCAGGGAAGATTACCCCCACCTGCAGTTTACCGTGTACCGCGATCAAACCTCACTGCTCGATTATACCCTTGACAATCTCAGGCAAACCCTTATACTGGGTGCCATACTCGCCTTTGTGGTGATGTTTTTGTTTATGCGCGACAGACGCTCCCCCTGGCTCATCGTCATTTCGGTGCCGGCAGCTATTGTGGTGTCGTTGCTTTTTTTCTTCCTGGCAGGCATTTCTCTCAATATTGTTTCTCTGTCGGGCCTTATTCTGTGCATCGGTATGATGATCGACAATTCCATCATCGTTATTGATAATATAACCCGTTACCGTGGGCAGGGAGTACCTCTGCACGAGGCATGTGTAATGGGTACCAATGAGGTATTCAGGCCCCTGCTCAGTTCGGTGCTTACCACCTGCTCGGTGTTTATACCCCTCATCTTTCTGGGGGGGCTGCCCGGCGCCCTGTTTTTCGACCAGGCCATGGCTGTAACCATAGGCTTGCTGGTTTCGCTTGTTATTGCCATTACACTCATTCCTGTATATTACCATCTGCTGTTTCAATCGCAGGCAACCGCTCAGGATCTCGCTGGCCATCAAAACAGAAAAAGATGGAGCTATCAAAGGCTGTACGATGCGGGTTTTCGCTTTACCATGCGCCGGCAAATAGTGGTATGGGCTCTGTTTGCCGGGCTGCTCATCAGTGTGCCGTTGCTTGCCGGCTACATTGACAAAGAGCAGCTTCCGGCGGTAAAGAGAGAAGCCACCTTGCTATGGATTGATTGGAATGAGCATATCCATGTGGATGAAAACCACCGGCGTGTAGCACAGATGCTTGCTACCCTCAGTGAGGATCTGCTGCATGTTACGGTGCAATCGGGCCGGCAGCAGTTTCTGATGGAAAACCTGCACAACAGCAGCCGCCGGCAAAGCCTGTTGTATCTGCAAACCCCCTCGGGCAGCCATCTGCAGGCCGTTGAAACCCAGGCTGCCAGGTTTCTGGAGCAGTATTATCCCGGAGCGCTGTTTCGCTTCGAGGATGAGGGAAACCTTTTCGATCAGGTTTTTGCGGCCCGCCAGGCACCTCTTGAGCTAAGGTTGCGCCCGCTGCAGGCCTACGGAACTCAGCTTATTGGCCATCTGCAATCAGCCCTGGGCACCCTCGATGTGTCTCTTGCAGACTTCACGGCAGAACCCCTGCCCCTGCAAGAGGTGTTTATACTGCAACCCAACCTGCAACTGATGGCGCTTCACCGGGTTGATATGGCATCGCTGCACCTGGTCCTTTCGAGGGTTTTTAATGAGAACCAGGTGATTGCCCTCATGGACAACCGCAATACCATTCCGGTAAAGCTGGGGTCAACACAAACGGATATACAGCAAATATTGCGAAATGAACGTGTTGCCAACCGGCACGGTGTAGATATACCTCTGTCGTTGTTGCTCACCCAAACCCGTGGTGCTGAGCTGCAAACCATTACCGCGGGGCTGGAGGGCGAGTATTTTCCTGTGGCGATGGATGCCACCCGCAGGCAGTACCAGCAAATGCGCCCCGCGGTCGATGAGCTGTTGAGGCAGGATGGACTGTTTGAGGCCTCCTGGTCCGGAAGCATCTTCTCCCAGGCCGAGCTGATACAGGAGCTTTTGCTCATTGGCACTGTTGCCCTTTTGCTGCTTTTTCTGATCCTGGCAGCCCAGTTTGAGTCGTTGCGCCTGCCTTTTATCGTTTTGCTGGAAGTGCCCATTGCCATGGCCGGTGCACTCATCATGCTGGTAGTGTTCAATGCCACCCTCAATGTAATGTCCATGATTGGGCTGGTGGTAATGTCGGGCATCATCATCAACGACAGCATCCTGAAGATCGATACCATCATCCGCCTGCGTGCCGGGGGCATGCCCCTGATGCGGGCACTGCATACCGCTGGGCACTACCGCCTCAAACCCATACTAATGACCAGTATTACCACCATCTTTGCCCTTTTGCCCTTTCTGTTCATCACCGGGCTGGGCGGCGAACTGCAAAAACCCCTCGCCCTCACCGTAATGGGAGGACTGGGACTGGGCACTCTGGTGAGTTTGTATTTTGTGCCGCTGACCTACTACCTTTTAGAGAAACTAAAAGTGAAAAGTGAAAAGTGAAAATAAAAAGTAAAAAACCATATAAAAGTGAAAAGCTAGATGCTAACACGTGGAAGATGAATAACAAAACGGTAAACGATCAATTACTTAACTAAGTGCATAAACATAAACATAAACATAAATATAAACTTTGAAAACTGAGAGATAAACAATGGACTGCATACATTTTCAATTAACAAGTCGAAATACAAACTATTTGCGCATTCAAAATAACATAAAACATGGAATCTGTTTTAAAAACCAAAAGCTATGCCTTTGCAATAAGAATCGTTAGGTTGACTCAATACCTGCATACTGAAAAAACCGAATACATACTTAGCAAACAGGTAATAAGAAGTGGTACCGCCATTGGTGCTTTACTTCGTGAAGCTGAATTTGGAGAAAGCACGAATGATTTTATTCATAAAATCACCATTGCACTGAAAGAAGCCAACGAAACAGAATACTGGCTATCACTTCTTCACGATACAGATTATATAGAGAACAAACTTTTCATGAGCCTTCAGTCAGATTGCAAAGAATTGATTGCAATGCTCGTTTCCTCTGTAAAAACCCTTAAAACAAAAAAATAAACCCAAACAACATAAATACGTCAATCATCTTTTATCTTTTCACTTTCATCTTTCATCTTTTATCTTTTAACTTTTCACTTTCAGTTTTCATCTTTTATCTTTTCACTTTTACCTTTTATCTTTTAGTTTAAAAAAATGCGCCCCTTCCCCATCATCATCGTCTTCACTGCCCTCATGCTTGTGGGGTTGGTGCTGATACCCTCACTGGGAGTACAGCTGCATCCTTCGGCTACCCTGCCTTCTATGCGCATCTCCTTTTCGTGGCAGGAGGTGCCGGCCATCAGTGTGGAGCGGGAGGTAACCTCCATTATTGAAGGGAGTTTGGCTACGCTGGCCGGCGTGGAGGAGATCCAATCGGTATCGTCGCGGGGGCGCGGACATATCGATATCCGTTTTAAAAAAGGGGTGGACCTGGAGATGGCACGGTTCGAGATTGCCTCGCGCATACGACGACTGTATCCTGGTTTTCCCGATGGGGTGAGCTACCCGCAGGTATCTGTGAGCCGGGCGGTGGGCCGGAATACCCCCATGCTTACCTATACTGTGGTTGCCCCCGAATCATCGCACATCATTGCCGGTTACCTTGAGAATTATATTCTGCCCCGTATTTCGCAAATCAACGGCGTAGACCAGATCCATTTCTTCGGGGTAAACCCGCAGGAGTTTCAACTGATCTACGATACACAAAAGATGGAAATACTGGGGATTACTTCCTCACAGCTGGCCAAGGCTTTGCAGGAACACTTTGGCGAAAGCTACCTGGGTATGGGCACACCCGACCGCCGCGATACACAGGTGAAGATACCGGTGGTTTTGCGTTCGCCAACCGATGCAGAAAACATCTGGCAGCATATTGTGGTAGGGCAGGCGGGCGACAGGCTGGTTTTTCTGGAAGATGTTGTACAGATTAGGTGGGTGGAAACCCAGGCACGCAGCTATTACCGTATAAACGGGCAAAGCACACTCTTGATGACCGTGCAGGCCGCACAGGGTGCCAACCAGATCAGGCTGGCCGGCCAGGTGCGCAAAACCATGGAACTGCTGGAGCAGCAAATGCCCCGGGGCTGGCAGATAATCCTCACCTACGATGATACTGCCTTTATCCGCAAAGATCTGAGTAGGGTGGGGTACAGAATGCTACTCTCGTTTGCCATCCTTATGGTGTTTGTTTTACTGGTGTCGCGCCGGATAAAGTACCTGCTGCTGATCAGCATTACTGCAGTGGCCAATTTGTTGCTGGCGGTGGCGTGGTACCATTTGTTTAGAATAGAAATACACCTTTATTCCCTGGCAGGCATTACCGTTTCCTTTGGCATCATCATCGACAACAGCATTGTAATGATTGAGCATATCCGTCATCAGGGCAACAAAAAGGTTTTCCTGGCTATACTTGCGGCCACTTTTACTACGCTGGGGTCTTTGTCGGTAATCTTTCTGCTGGGCAGTCAGCAGCAGGCCCAGCTGTCGGATTTCGCCGCTGTGGTGCTGGTAAATCTTGCCCTCTCCTTGCTCATAGCCTGGTTTTTCATCCCTGCATTGCTCACAAAGGTCCGCATCGATACCCGTACACGCAGGCAATCGTTCAATGGTTTGCGCCGTAAGGCCAGGGCCGGCAGGTTCTATTTCCGAACCATTACTCTTATCCGAAGATTTCGATGGGCCATGCTTCTCTTACTGATCCTTGGATTTGGGGTGCCGGTACATTTGCTCCCCACCAAAGCAGAGGGGGAAGGCAGGGCAGCCAGAATCTACAATGCCACCATTGGCAGTAATTTTTACCAGCGAAAACTCAAACCCCCGACAGAAAAGTTTCTGGGAGGCTCTTTCAGGCTGTTCTCCAGGTTTGTGTTCGAACGCTCCTTTTTTACCGATCCTGAGAGGACCACCCTTTACGTTCGAGGGCAAATGCCCGATGGGGCCACCATCCAGCAGCTCAATGAGGCTGTGTTGCAAATGGAACATTTCCTTGAGGGTTTTCCTCAGATCGAACAATACCAGTCGCGTGTAACATCTCCTGATAACAGTATGATCACCATCCTTTTCAAGCCCCAGTACGACAGGGGTAGCTTCCCTCATGTTCTGCAAAGCCAGATCATACGCAAGGCCATCAGCATTGGAGGTGCCGAGTGGAATGTGTGGGGCGTAGGGCAAGGCTTCAGCAATGTGCTGCGAGGCGGCGGTGGAAGCAGCCATATCATCCTGGAGGGTTACAATTATGATATGCTATACCGGTATGCCGAATTGCTTATAGAAAAAGCCCGTGTAAACCCCAGGGTAAACAGTCCCAGGATCACGGGGGGCGATCCCTGGCGTAGCATTACAAGGATGGAGTTTTTTCTGCAACCCCATTACACGCAACTGGCGCTGCACAAACTCACGCTGGCCGACGTTTTTGGTGCGCTCAATGAGAAAGTTATGTACCGCCATGGCCCGTCGGTCTTTCACCAGAACAAGCCTTTCCCCCTAAGGCTCATTGCCGATAACCATCTTAGCTACACTGTTTGGGATATGGAAAACCTGCCGCTGCTGATTGCCGGCAGCCACTACAAAACCGGTGGATTGATAAGCCTGGAGAAACGGGCCATGGGCAACGACATCTTCAAATACAACCAGGAGTACCGCCTTACGGTAAACTACAACTTCCTGGGCCCTCATTTGCTGGAAGAGAGAGTGCGCAACCAACTCATTGACGAGATGAACGGGTTGCTGCCAATGGGCTACAGGGCAAGGGCACAGCAATGGAGCTGGCAGGACGAGAAAAAACGACCCTATTTGCTCATTTTCCTGGTAATTGTAATTATCTTTTTTGTATGCGCCATCCTGCTTGAGTCGCTTTTGCAGCCCCTGGCTGTAATTGGGCTTATTCCGGTTTCCTTTGCCGGATTGTTTCTTACCTTTTACCTGTTTGAGCTTAACTTCGACCAGGGAGGTTGGGCTGCCTTTATTTTACTGAGCGGACTGGCCGTAAATGCCGGGTTGTATATCCTCAACGATTTCAACAACTTCCGAAACAGTCATTCGGGCCGCACTCCGCAACAACTCTACCTGAGAGCCTTTCGGTACAAAATAACCCCGGTTTTACTCACCATCAGCTCTACGGTGATCGGGCTGATCCCCTTTGTAGCAGGGCAGCGCGAGCCCTTTTGGTTTGCTTTTGCTGCCGGTACCATGGGCGGGCTGGTGTTTTCTTTGCTGGGCGTGTTCTTCTTTTTTCCGGTGTTTTTGAGATTGGGAGCCAAAGCAGGTAAAAGTAAACCTGCTCGTTTGACGACTTAAAGTCGTCTGACGAGTTGAAATCATGTCGCACCACCTGTCAGCCGAATAACTTATTTCATAATTTGCATCCATAATAGAAGTATTAGTCGGTTAGTTTGCATTTAAAAAAGAAACTATTTATCTTTGCTGTTATGATAAGCAAAAGAGAAATATCCCAAATCATAGCTGATCAACAATCATTAGGCTTTAAACCCGATGATTTGCCTCGATTGGAATCCACTTTTCCTGACAAGGAGATAGTAGTGATTTCAGGCATCCGGAGGTGCGGAAAATCAACGTTGCTCCATGAAATCAGGGAGACCAATGCCGAAAAAGACTATTACTTTAACTTTGATGATGAGCGACTGGTAAATTTTCAGGTAGATGACTTTCAGTTGTTATACGAGGTTTTTATAGAACTTTTCGGAAAACAAAACACCTTTTATTTTGATGAAATTCAGAATATTTCCGGTTGGGAGCGATTTGTAAGACGGCTTCACGATTACAACAACAAGGTTTATATTACAGGTTCCAATGCATCTATGCTCAGCCGTGAGTTGGGAACCCATCTTACAGGCCGATATTACAGGCAGGAACTCTTCCCTTTTTCTTTTCCGGAGTTTTTGAAGTATAAGGGCAATACATTGCCCGGTAAAACCTTGCTTAGTACTGAGGAAAAGGTAGCGCTGCACAGTAAGTTTCTTGATTATTTTACCTCGGGGGGCTTTCCGGCATATGTAAAATCAGGAAACAAGCAGTATCTTACATCTCTTTATGAAAGCATTGTTTACCGTGATGTAATGGTGCGAAATGGGCTTACTCTTGAAAAGGAGATACTTGAACTGGTTCATTTTGTTGCAAGCAATACTTCCAGGCTGATTTCTTACAATAGCCTCACGAAAGTTATCGGGGTTAAGAACGCCACAACAGTCAAAAACTACCTGAGTTTTCTTGAGAATACATACCTGATTTTCCTTGTAAATAAATATGATTTCTCAGTGAAGAAACAAATCCACAATCCCAAAAAGATATACTTCATTGATTGGGGGCTTGTGCGCGAATTGGGTTTTCACCACTCTGAAGATAACGGGAGGCTGCTTGAGAATCTCGTTTTCATTGAGTTAAAGCGCAGAGGTAAGGAAATTTATTACCACTCTCAAAAGTTTGAATGTGACTTTGTGATTAAAGAAAAGAACCGCATTGTTCAGGCCATACAGGTTAGCTGGTCTGTATACAATCCGGAAACAAAAAAACGCGAACTTGACGGACTTCTTGAGGCCCTCAGCATTCACAACCTTAAGGAAGGATTAATCCTTACCGACGATGAAGAAGATGAACTGACGGTTAAAGACTGCAGAATTAAAATTGTTCCTGTCTGGAAGTGGTTGCTAAATCTGGGCAGATAAAAACCTACTTGTCTGACGAATATTACTTGACCCACCCATAAAACCGATTATTTATATACTGGGTTTCCCATTCTTTAGAGAAGCATACAGCCCATTCCGAACAACTTAAATTGCAAAACGCGTCATATTGCAATACATTGTTGAGATTATTGAGTGCCTGTCAGGCAAAGGCATTGAGGCTATTAATATTACCGTAATTATTCTCGCAGGCTTTGAAACCCTTTCTTTGTCTCCTTTTATAAATTGCAGTTTCTGATTTCCCCTTCCTCTTGCAAACCCCCACCGCCAGCCTCTGTCGGCATCACGACACAATTTCTGAAGCAGAATGTGCAGGCCATTGTAGTGGGCACCGCTTAGCCATTACTTCCTGGAAGTCTCCCTGATACCCAGGGCCGACTTGTAGGTAAGGGGCTTCCAGTTTCTGGGTTCGTTTGTTTGGAATGAGTATAAATTTCACAAATTTTAACCCCACCCCCCCCATG
>ERZ869909.3056-NODE-3056-length-10130-cov-4.323983_pt1 | contig 10130 bp, 4 predicted proteins | sample MGYA00520892_ERZ869909 | MGnify/ENA primary metagenome ERZ869909 (study PRJEB32215, sample SAMEA104723947) | bioreactor metagenome | biome: bioreactor; feature: anaerobic bioreactor; material: water | place: China | collected 2015-03-12 ... | reverse complement strand
GCGGGGCCGCTCCTCGCGGGGCCGCTCCTCACGGGGCCGCTCTTCACGGGGCCGCTCTTCACGGCGCTCGCGCGGAGCGGGCGCCGCTGCGACCTCGTCCGTGTCGTCGCTGGCGCCGTTGTCGTCGCCGTCGTCGCTGTCTTCGTCCGACCGCGCGGGCCGGTCGTCGCGGTCGCGGTTCCGGCGACCACCGCGGCGGCGACGCCGCCGGCCGGAGCGCTGCTCCGACTGGCCGTTGTCGTCCGAGGCGCCGTCTGCGCTGTCGTCGTCCGCGTCGTCGTCGCCGTTGTCGTCGCCGTCCACGTCCGCCGTCGCGTCCGCGTCGTCGTCGTCGAGCGGGGTCGCGTCGTCATGCGGATCCAGCAGGTCGACGTCCTCGTCGACCGCGGGCTCGCGGAGCCGAATCGTCTGGCGAGCGTCCGTCGGGTCCACCCCATCACGCAGCGCGTACACGCCAGGGCGGACCTGAACGATCAGCACGTCCGGCGACGTCCGCGCGACTTCCTGGGCCAGGCGGGCAGCCATCGTCTGCTCCGGCGTCCGGCCCACGTGCGTCAGCATGTTGCCCTCGACCGAGAGCTGGGTGATCTTCTTGTAGTGCAGGGGGCGGCCTGCCGTGCGAAGCACTTCGACGGCAGCCTCATAGAATGTCATGCGGGGCACTCCGTTCGGGGGGCCTCTGCCGACCGTCTGGAGCGCATGCGCTGCAACAGCTACGGTGGCGGGCGGGTTTGAAAAGCGGCAAAGGGGTGCAGTGTCTCTGCGCGAAAGCGGAGCTAACACCGCCGGTGGGGTTGCACAAGTGCAGCGGATCGATGAGGCAGACGAATGTCCCGCCTGGCGCCCCCACCAGACCATCCCTCGCCCGCGATCCAACGCCGCCGCGGCGGGTGATCGCCCGTCCGCCCCGCCGCGACCCCTCGCCCTCCCGTGAGCCCCTCGTGACCCAGCCGAACGTCCGCATCCACGTCGGCTCCCGCTGGCTCGACGCCTCGCGCGTCTACCTCGCCGCAGAGCGCAGCCCGTCCCTCGCCGCAGACCGCGCCGTGGATGCCGTCACCGCTCGCCTCGAGCTGCTCGCCGCCGGCCGCCGCATCCCGCTGGCCCAGGGTCCGCTGCCGATCGTGCCGCTCATCGAGCGCCTCGCCGCCGCGCTCGCCGCGCTCATCCGCCACGCCGGCGACGCAGACGTCCACCACGACGACGTGCTCGTGCTCCACCTGCGCCGCGCCGGCGCAGACGTCGAGCTGTCGGCCCCGTGGGAGCAGCCCGTCGCGCCGCTGCTCGTCCCCCTCGGCGACCTCGTCTGGGCGCTGCGCGACGCCACGGCCGAGCTCCTCCAGGTCTCGCGCGGCCTCGAACCCAGCGACGCCGGCCGACGCTTTCGACAGCGGCTCGCGGCAGCAGAGCGCGCCGTGCAGGTCGCCGGGCGCCTCGCCCGCCACCCGGAGGACACGCCCGCCCCTGACCTGACGGACGTCCCGCCAGCGACCACCCCCGAGGGCGCGCCGACGGCCCCGGCCGGGACCTCGGGCGCCGTGTTGCCCGAGGGCAGCAGGCCGCACACCGGAGCACCGCACACCGGAGCACCGCACACCGGAGCACCGCACACCGGAGCACCGCACACCGGGCCCGACGGCGACCCCGTGCACCTCGACCCGCTCCCGGTCGCCGCCCGCGCCACCACCGCTGACTCCCTGCGCCTGCTCCGGATGCGCCGCGCGTGGAGCCTGCGGGTCGAACGCGTGCGCGGCGACGACCTGCTCTTCGCCGGGCCCGGCGCCCTCGTCCTGCACGTCGGCGGGCGGCTCGATCGGCTGGACCTGATCACCGGCGCCGTCACGCCGGTCATCGCGCCGGCGCCGCGCCTCGCGTCGGACGCCGCCGTCAGCTTCGCCCGCCCGACCTCGGGCGCCGTCTTCGCGCCGGACCTCGAGCCTGCAGGCGAGTCCGCCTGGCTGCTCGACGATCATGGCGAGGCGCTGGTCGTCGCCGCGGGTGACGGTGGCGACGTCGTCACGCATCGTTTCATGGATCCGGAGCGGCCCCGCTGCGCCGGGGCGAGCCCGGACGGGCGTGTCGCCCTCGTCGTGTGCGGCGCGCGGGTGCTGCGATCGCGCGTGCACCGAGCACCGCTCGGTGCGCGGGGCGCCGCGGATGGCCTCCCGCACGGCGACGCGAGCGGCGGCGCGGTCCAGGAGCGGCTCCCCGCAGCCGTGACCGCTGGCCGACCGGTCGTCGGGGTGGTCGCGCTGGGAGCCGCCGCGATCCTCTGCGTCGAGACCGGGGCTACGGGCGACGAGCTCGTCTGCGTGGCGCATGACGCGGACACGCCGGCCTGGCGCGTATCTGCTGGCGGGCGGGTCCTCCGGGTGGTCGAGGACGGGCCGAACCTGCTCGTGGTGTCGTGCGCTTCGAGCGATCCGTCGTCGCGCGGTCGTGGTGGCGGCGCGGAGGCCGGGGAGCGCGTCCGGGTCTCGTGGTTGGATCGGAGCTCCGGGACGCCGTTGTGGGCGGTCGTGCTGCCGCGGATCGAGTCCTCGCCGAGCGGGGCAACGGACGCTGGGGCGCTTCAGGCCGGGGCGCTTCAGGCCGGGGCGCTTCAGGCCGGGACGCTTCGGGCTGGAGCGTCGCCGTCCGGGGTCAGGGCGCCGCAGCTCCTGGCGGCTGGTCGACCTCAGCTGGACGTCTCGTGGAGCGCCGCGCCGGGCGCGGGGAGCGGTGGGACGCTGCTCGTTCGTTCGGAAGCCGCGATCGCCGGCGCGCGTCACGGCGCCCAGTCCGGCGTCTGGAGCCTGCCGCTGGAGGCGTCCGCGGGAGCGGCGCTCGCGACGCCCCGTGGGGTGCTGATCGCGACGTCCGCTGGCCTGCAGCTGCTGCCGGTCCGCGGGGCTCGGCCCGAGCCGGCGTGGCGGCGGCCGCTGCCGGCGGGGGAACCCGATGGGGCGGTGGTGCTGCGCGAGCGCAACGGCGTCGTCGCGGTGCTCGGGGAGCGGCTGACGCTGCTGCGGCTGAGCGACGGAGAGGTGCTCGACGCGATCGACGCCTTCTGGGAGGAGCTGGTCGCCGCGAGCCTGGACGCTGCGTGGGGCCTGACCATCGTCGAGCGCACCGAGCCGGGCGTCGTCGTCGTGCACCGCGTGACCTGCGGCGGTCTGCTGGGCGTGGTCGCCGGCGGTTCGTGACGTGATCGGTAGTCGGGTCGGCGATCACCCGGCGCGGCGGCGTGCGATCGGGCGTGGTTGGCGATCATCGGGCGCTGCGGCGTGCGATCGGGCGTGGTTGGCGATCATCGGGCGCGGCGGCGTGCGATCGGGCGTGGTTGGCGATCATCGGGCGCGGCGGCGTGCGATCGCGCGGTGGGTCCGCACCTTTGTCGTGGACGGTGCGTCAACTTGGCGCTGGCGTTTTCCCGGCGTATCCATGATGATGAAGCGAGGGATGCACCGAGCGACGCGCCCTGGGATGCACGCCACGCCTCGCCAGGGCCCGACCCCCCTCCCGCTCCGCGAGTCGCGGCTGCGGGGAGGCTCACGCGTCCCTCTCGCCCGAAGCATCGGGCGAGCTCTGCGCAAGAACCCGACACCGATCGTCCAGTACGTGGAGACCCAGTCCCGTGCGCATCGGAATCTTCAGCGATATCCACGCCAACGTCGACGCGCTCCGTGTCGTGATCGACGGCCTGGCGCAGGGCGACATCGACCAATTCGTCTGCCTCGGTGACGTGGTCGGCTATGGCGCCTCGCCCGACGAGTGCTGCTCGCTCGTCCGTCCGCTCGTGCGGCACTGCGTCCTGGGCAACCACGACGCCGCCGTCGCGCAGCGCATGGACTACGAGTACTACTACTCTGCGGCGCGCAACGCGCTGGACTACCACCGCAGCCTGCTCACGGCTGACAACCTCGCCTGGCTGCAGGAGCTGCCCCGCGTCGTCTACGAGGACGACCGCTGCTACAGCCACGGCAGCCCGGTGAACCCCGAGGCCTTCGACTACGTGTTCCACGAGGGCCACGCCCGCGACCTGCTGGCGCACTACGAGGACCTCGCGCGCATCACGTTCATTGGCCACAGCCACCTGACGCGCTCGTTCCGGCTCAACCCGGACGACGAGGTCGACGTCGAGGACGTGAGCGCAGAGGAGATCACGCTGGACGAGACGAGCCGCTACATCGTCACGGTCGGCTCGGTCGGGCAGCCGCGGGACCACGACGCGCGGGCCTGCTACGTCGTCTACGACACGGACGCCGGGACGGTGCGCTTCCACCGCGTCGGCTACGACGTCCGCAACGCGGCGCGCCGGATCTACGAGCGGGACCAGCTGTCGCCCGAGTTCGCGAAGCGGCTGTACCTGGGCATCTGAGCCGCCGCGCGGGTTGGCGCCTCGCTGCTGATCACCTCGCTGCTGATCGTCTCGCTGCTGATCGTCTCGCTGTGGCGCGTACCCGGCGCGGGGGGCTTCCTGCCGCTACTCGCGCCGTCGGCCCTCGCACCCGGCTTCGGTTCGCGTCGCGCCGCTGATCGCCTCGCCCGGCCTGCCTCGCTGCGAGGACCACCGCCGCGGAGGGTGGCTTTTCAAGCCGTCGCTGCGGCGCTAAGGGGCTCCGGTGGAGGGCTCGACCTGCGCTGTGTGGGCGCGGCGGGCCGGACAACGCCATCGGGGGACATCGCTCATGAGCTCAGCTGCGCACCTGACCGCTTCGACCGCCGCGTCCGCGGACGCCGGACTTCCCGTTCGTTTCGTCACCGCGGCCAGCCTGTTCGACGGGCACGACGCGTCGATCAACATCATGCGGCGGGTGCTGCAGTCGCTGGGCGCGGAGGTCATCCACCTGGGCCACGACCGCTCCGCTGCAGACGTCGTCGAGGCGGCGATCGAGGAGGACGCGCACGGCATCGCGGTGTCCAGCTACCAGGGCGGCCACGTCGAGTACTTCACGTACATGGTGGACCTGCTGCGCGAGCGCGGCCGCTCGGACATCCGCGTCTTTGGCGGTGGCGGCGGCACGATCACCGACCGCGAGATCGCGCTGCTCCATGAGCGCGGCGTGGAGCGGCTCTACTCGGTCGAGGACGGGCGGCGGCTGGGCCTCGAGGGCATGATCCGCGACATGGTCGAGCGCGCGCGCCGGCCGGCGCCCGCGCCGGCGGACGCGTGGCCCGACCTGGGTGACGACGCGCGCGGCGTGCGGCTGGCGCAGGCCCTGACGTGGATCGAGGTCATGAACGCGCTCGCGCCGGGCAACCCGGAGGCAGCAGAGGCCCTCGACGCGCGCCGCAGCCTGCTGGGCCAGCAGCGCGCCGGTCGGGACACGCCGGAGACCACGCCCGTGCTGGGCATCACCGGCACCGGCGGCGCCGGCAAGTCGTCGCTCACCGACGAGCTCGTCCGCCGCTTCCTGCGCTACTACCCGACCCGCCGCATCGCCGTGCTCAGCGTCGACCCCTCGCGGCGCCGCACCGGCGGCGCGCTGCTCGGCGACCGCATCCGCATGAACGCCGTCTCCGACCCGCGCGTGTTCATGCGCTCCATGGGCACCCGTCAGGCGAACGCCGCCGTCTCCGGCGCCGTCACCGACGCGCTCGACCTGATGCGCGCCGCCTCCTTCGACCTCATCATCCTCGAGACCGCCGGCATTGGCCAGTCCGGCACCGAGATCGTCGACCTCGCAGACGTCAGCCTCTACGTCATGACCCCCGAGTTCGGCGCCCCGAGCCAGCTCGAGAAGATCGACATGCTCGACTACGCCGACATCGTCGCCATCAACAAGGCAGACAAGCGCGGCGCGGACGACGCCCGCCGCCACGTCGCGCGCCAGGTCCTGCGCAACCGCCAGCGCTTCCACGACAGCCCGGACGACATGCCGGTCTACCTGTGCACCGCCAGCCGCTACGGCGACGGCGGCGTCAACCACCTGTTCAGCGCCATCAACGACGTGCTCGAGCAGCGCCGCCCCGGCCGCTGGACGCCCGAGGACGACGGCAACCTGCGCGCCCCCCACCTCGACGTGGGCCTGCCCTCGAACCGCGTCCGCTACCTCTCCGAGGTCGCCGACCACGTCCGCCGCTACAAGCGCCAGACGGACGAGCAGGCCACCCTCGCCTGGCGCGCCGACGGCGTCCGCCGAGCGCTCCTCGAGCTGGGCGACACCCCGCCCGACGGCCTCGCGCCCTACGCCGACGTCGACGCCACCGAGCCCGAACGCCGCGCCCTGCGCCGCCGCTACAACGAGCTCCTCGCCGAGCTCCCCGAGGACGCCCGCCGCCTGCTCGCGGAGATCCCCGAGCTCGAGCGCCGCTACACCGACGACCAGAACGCCTACGCCGTGCGCGGCCGCGAGATCCGCGTCGACAACTACCGCCGCACCCTCTCCGGCAACCGCGTCCCCCGCGTCGCCGTGCCCGCCACCCGCGACTGGGGCGAGCAGCTGCGCTGGCGACGCCTCGAGAACCTCCCCGGCCACTACCCGTACACGGCCGGCGTCTTCCCCTACAAGCGCGACGGCGAAGACCCCACGCGCATGTTCGCCGGCGAGGGCACGCCCGAGCGCACCAACCGCCGCTTCCACTACCTCTCCAAGGGGCAGCCGGCGGCGCGCCTGTCCACCGCCTTCGATTCGGTCACTCTTTATGGGCGGAACCCCGACACCCGACCGGACATCTTCGGGAAGATCGGCAACTCCGGCGTCAGCGTCGCCACCCTCGACGACGCCCGGCGCCTCTACTCCGGCTTCGACCTCTGCGCACCCAGCACCAGCGTCTCGATGACCATCAACGGCCCCGCCCCGATGGTCCTCGCCTTCTTCCTCAACACCGCCATCGACCAGCAGGTCGAGCGGCGCCTGCGTGAGACCGGCCGCTGGGACGACGCCCAGCGACGCATCGACGAGCTCACCGGCGGCGACCGCCCCACCTACCGCGCTGACCAGCTCCCCGAGGGGCACGACGGCACCGGGCTGGGCCTGCTGGGCGTCTCCGGCGACCAGCTCGTCGACGCCGACGAGTACGCCGAGATCCGCGCGCGCGTCCTGAGCACCGTCCGCGGCACCGTCCAGGCTGACATCTTCAAGGAAGACCAGGCCCAGAACACCTGCATCTTCTCGACCGACTTCGCCCTCAAGATGATGGGCGACATCCAGGAGTTCTTCGTCCGCAACGACGTGCGCAACTTCTACTCCGTGTCGATCAGCGGCTACCACATCGCCGAGGCCGGCGCGAACCCGATCACCCAGCTCGCCTTCACCCTCGCCAACGGCCTGACCATCGTCGAGTACTACCGCGCCCGCGGCATGGACGTCGACGCCTTCGCCCACAACCTGTCGTTCTTCTTCTCCAACGGCATCGACCCCGAATACAGCGTCATCGGGCGCGTCGCCCGGCGCATCTGGGCCATCGCCATGAAGGAGCTCTACGGCGCCTCCCCGCGCTCGCAGCAGCTCAAGTACCACATCCAGACCTCCGGCCGCTCGCTGCACGCCCAGGAGATCCAGTTCAACGACATCCGCACCACCCTGCAGGCCTTCTACGCCATCGCGGACAACTGCAACAGCCTGCACACCAACGCCTACGACGAGGCGATCACCACCCCGACGGAGGAGTCCGTCCGCCGAGCCCTCGCCATCCAGCTGATCCTCAACCGCGAGTTCGGGCTCTTCATGAACGAGAACCCGCTCCAGGGCTCGTGGATCATCGATCAGCTCACGAACATCGTCGAGGAGGCCGTGCTCGACGAGTTCGAGCGGCTCACCGAGCGCGGCGGCGTGCTGGGCGCCATGGAGACGATGTACCAGCGCTCCCGCATCCAGGAGGAGTCCCTCGACTACGAGCAGCGCAAGCACTCGGGCGAGCTCCCCATCGTCGGGGTCAACACCTTCATCGACCCCAACGCCGGCGGCGGCGTCGTCGAGATCGACATGGCCCGCTCCACCGACGAGGAGAAGCAGGAGCAGATCCGCGGCGTGCACGAGTTCGACGCCCGCAACGCCGAGCGCCAGCGCGCCGCCCTGGCCCGCCTGCAGGACGTCGCCCTGCAGGGCGGCAACGTGTTCGAGGAGCTGATGGAGACCGTGAAGGTCGCCAGCCTGGGCGCGATCACCGAGGCGCTCTTCCAGGTGGGCGGCCAACACCGCCGCAGCATGTAGCGTCCGCCAGCCGGGTCGCCGGGCCGCTGCTGCGGGGCGATTCATGTCCAGTGGCTACGAATCGCCGCTGCCGGGTCGCCGGGTCGTCGCTGCGGGGCGATTCATGTCCAGTGGCTACGAATCGCCGCGCCGGGTGCCGGGTCGCCGGGTCGTCGGGCCGCTGCTGCGGGGCGATTCATGTCCAGTGGCTACGAATCGCCGCGCCGGGTGCCGGGTCGCCGCGCCGCCGGGTCGCCGGGCCGCTGCTGCGGGGCGATTCATGTCCAGTGGCTACGAATCGCCCACCGTGCCCCCGGGTCGCCGCTGCCGGGTCGCCGGGTCGTCGCTGCGGGGCGATTCATGTCCAGTGGCTACGAATCGCCGCGCCGGGTCGCCGCTGCCGGGCGATTCATGTCCAGTGGCTACGAATCGCCGCTGCCGGGCCGCCGGGTCGCTGCTGCGCCGTGTCCGGGCGTTGTGTAAAGGTTCTGTCACAACGCGGGGTGGCGGCTTGTCGGGGGTGCGGCGGCGGCGGTACGTCTGTTCACAGGATCGGGGGACCTGCGCGGCTCGTGAGGCACACGCCCACGCCGCAGGCACGACCGACACCGGTCGGGCACGCCGCGTCGACGGTGGACGACGAAGCCGGGGTCCCGTCAGCTCGAGCAACGACACACACGACGCACGGCGGCCGCGCCCGCCAGACACGTGATCCAGGGGGACCTCGCCGCATGGCCAACGCAACGCCCAGGGGCAACACGCTGCTCTCGATCTGGAACTGGACCGCGGTCCTGCTCGTCTCGATCGTCGGGTTCTTCATCCAGCTGCTGCTGTGGCTGGTCACGATCTTCGACCGCAACCGACGGCTGCCCGGCCGCTGGTACCGGATCATGGGCTACTCCGCGGCGGCGATCGGTGGCTCGTGGCGGTTCTCCGTGGTCGGGCCGCTGCCGGCGTCGCCGCCGCGGCGGGCGGTCGTCGTCAGCAACCACCAGTCGCAGGCCGACCCGTTCCTCATCTCGCGGCTGCCGTGGGAGATGAAGTGGCTCGGCAAGAAGAGTCTGTTCCGGATCCCGTTCGTCGGCTGGTGCATGTGGCTCGCGGGCGACATCCCGCTCGTGCGCGGCGACCGCGGCTCCGCGAAGGGCGCGATGGACCTGTGCGCGACGTACCTGCAGCGCGACATGCCGGTGATGATCTTCCCGGAGGGCACACGCTCGCGGGACCGGCGCCTGCTGCCGTTCAAGAGCGGCGCGTTCCGGCTGGCCATCGAGAACCAGGCGGACGTGCTGCCGGTGGCGGTCGCCGGCACGCACTACGCGCTGCCCAAGGGCTCGTGGAAGGTCGGGCGCTCGCGCGGCGTGGTCGTGGTGGGCGAGCCCATCTCGACGGTCGGCATGACGCTCGATGACGTGGATCGGCTGAGCGAGATGGCGCGGACGAGGATCGAGGAGCTGCGGCTGCGGGCGATCCCGCACTCGTCGGAGGCCGGCGAGCCGCTGCCGTTCGATGAGCCGGCCGCGAGCGCGCAGCCGGCGGACGCGCAGCACGTCGCAGCACAGCACGTCGACGCCGACGCGGCGGCGGGAGCCTGAGCGTGGTCGCGCAGACAGCCAGCGCCGGCCCGGAGGCGAGGCTCACGGCGTCGTCGCTGCTGCCCGCGCGTCTGAGCCCTGTTGTCTTTCGGGCGGAGCCGCCGGGCGCGGTCGTCTGGCTGCGCCGGTTCGGCGTCGGCTGCCTCATCCTGGGCGCGCTCGCGCTGGGGTTCGCGATCTTCGGCAGCCCGTGGTCCGGCGTCGCCGGCATCCCGCGCGACGTCTGGCTGACCTTCGCCGGCGGCTACGGGGTCTCCGGCGCGCTGCTCGCGGCGCGGATTCGCCGCAGCTGGTACCACCCCGTCGCCGTCGCCTGGCTGCTGCTGCTGAGCGTCGCGGGCCTCTGGCCGTTCAGCGTGCCGCTGCTGTTCAGCATCAACCGCCAGCACGTCGTTGCGTGGTACCGGCTGAGCGACGA
>ERZ869909.3055-NODE-3055-length-10131-cov-11.262781_pt1 | contig 10131 bp, 11 predicted proteins | sample MGYA00520892_ERZ869909 | MGnify/ENA primary metagenome ERZ869909 (study PRJEB32215, sample SAMEA104723947) | bioreactor metagenome | biome: bioreactor; feature: anaerobic bioreactor; material: water | place: China | collected 2015-03-12 ... | reverse complement strand
ACAAAGTTTTTGTGGATTTTGTGTAATCGCTCATTTCACGCTTCATTATTCCACAAAGTTTCTCAAAGTTTCACAAAGTTTCACAATGTAGCACAAACCTACCTTCGGTAGGCAGGCCGTACCTTCGGCAGGCAGGCCGTACCTTCGGCAGGCAGGGTTTCACAAAGAATTACACCACTTTGAGTATTTTGTGCCTTCTTTGTGGTTTTTGTGTAATAGCTTACTTCACGCTTCATTATTCCACAAAGTTTCACAATGTAGCACAAACCTACCTTCGGTAGGCAGGCCGTACCTTCGGCAGGCAGGGTTTCACAAAGAATTACACCACTTTGAGTATTTTGTGCCTCCTTTGTGGATTTTGTGTAACAACAGAAATCTCGGTTGTTTCACAAAGAGTTAATTCCCTGTAAATCGTTCTGCGGTAGCTTGTCCTTCCTGGTTTACCCCTTCAGATACAAACATTTTTTTTAGGGTTAAAAATTCAATTTATAAATTATAAATCAAACACAAATGCTATAATCTATCTAAGAGATAAACTGCTGCCCATTCCGGGATATGTTCTTCGTGAAAAATAATTTCATTTCCTTTTTTTTCAATTAAAACAGTTCTGCTTACACCTGTATTATCTATAATAAAGGCCCTATCTGCACTTTTAAAAGCAGCATAAAGTAGTTCCAAGGACCTGTAATATCGTTCTTTGATTTTTTTATTTTCCACATCGTGTCCTCCTTTATAAACCCTGTTATGTACCCTTGCTATATTGATTTCGGGGTCTTGGGTACAGATAAAATACAGATAGGTTTTGAATCCTGCTTTTTTTGTCTGTTGCAAAAAATCAACTTTAGACGTGTGGGACATTACGGTTTCAAAAGAAAAATTGGAAGTTTCCAACAAAAGTTGCAATCTTAAAAATTCAGCTATCACAGAAGCAACATAGCTGTCTATCGTATTTGTCGAGATTTTTAAAGTAAGAATATTGTCAGAAATATTGAATTTTGGAAAAGTCCTGTTCTTAAAACGAATATCATTCTGATAGTTTTCTATAAATTCTTCCCAATCTTTCTGTGTAATCTTTTTTTTGAGATAATTTTCCAGTAAAAGATATTTGTGCTGATTGAGTAAGTTTTCTATTTCGTCTGCATTAACAAAATATCCAATATTGAAATCGTTTCTGATTGTTTTTATGAGTGTAGATTTTCCCGAGCCGTTTGGTCCTGCAAACATTCTGAACCTTTTACTCATTTGCTAATTTGAACTTGTTTTTGTTTACTGTAACTATTCCGAAAACGGCTTTACGAAGTAATTTTTCCGTTCCGTCAGGATATACTTCTATCAAATTTCCGTTTCGCACTATCTTATAGGTTAATCCCAAAGCCTTGTCCAGCTGAATCGCTTTTTTAGATGCTTTCTGCTGTGCAGACGACAAATCTTTATGTGTTATTTCCTTATTCATAGGGCAAAATTTATACAACAAAGTTACAAAAATTTCTTTAAACAAGAATTTTACTTTACTCCAAATTCTTTCCAAGGGATTACTTTTGCTTTTGTTCTGTTTTGGGCTTCATTTCCTCCGTAAACCAATGATTTAGATAGATTATCCCAACCCGAAAGCTTCTCAAAATAATCCAAACCTTTGAACATATCCGACAAAACCGTCATTGAGGCTTTGAACTCAACTATCTGAAATCCGTTATCGTCTTCTATCATAAAATCAACTTCGTGTCCTGCCGAATCTCTCCAAAACCAAAGGTCTTTCAGGTTATTCTGATGATACATCTGTTTTACGTATTCCGAAATCATCATATTTTCAAACAAAATTCCTTTTAAAGAATGGGTTTGCAGTTGCTCTTTATTGTTGATTTTCAATAAATAACAAAGTAATCCCGAATCGTAAAAATACAATTTAGGAGTTTTGACAATTCGTTTGCTGAAATTGTTGTGATACGGATACAACTGAAACAAAACATAGCTGTTTTCCAAGGCTGACAACCACGATTTTGCCGTAGGTTGCGAAATTCCACATTCATTTGCCAAAGCATTCAGATTAAGTAATTGTCCGGAACGAGCCGCACACAAACCCAAAAAATTCTGAAACGAACGCAAATCACGGATATTGACAAGCTCGGTTACATCACGTTGGATATAAGTTTGTACATAATTGGAATAGAATGTTTTAGACGGAATATCCCTGTCATAAATAGCAGGATAAAATCCTTTGGTCAGGTTAAAAAGATAGTCGTCTTCGTTGAACCAACCTCCCGATTTTAGTTCGGTATTATCAAAAGGAAACAGCTTGAAAATAGCAACTCTTCCTGCCAAACTTTGGGTAATGTTCTGCATCAAGTGGAAATTCTGCGAACCGGACAAAATAAACTGCCCCATAGTACCCGAATCATCAACGATTGCCTGTAAATACGAAAACAATGCAGGAACACGTTGCACTTCGTCAAAAATAACGTATTTGTCAAATTCTTTCAAAAAACCGTTCGGGTCATTTTCAGCATACTGACGTATATCGGGATTTTCCAGATTAACATAACGATAATCGGAAAACATCGTCTTGAGCATTGTGGTTTTTCCCGACTGACGAGGTCCGGTAAGAGCAAGTATAGGATATTTACCTGCCATTTTCTGCATTGCAAAATATATGTTCCTAATCAATGACATAATCTACTGTTTTACAACGCAAAGATATAATAAATTTTGAAATTACAAGGATTTAATTTTGAAATTACACGATGTTAACTTTGAAATTACAAGATGTGAACTTTGAAATTACACGATGTGAACTTTGAAATTACAAGATGTGAACTTTGAAACTACACGATGTGAACTTTGAAATTACAAGAGTTTTTTTCTGTTATTGCTACTTTATAACCCTCCCCGGATTTCCGACTACGGTTGCACCGTCCGGGACATCTTTAATAATAACAGCTCCTGCACCTATAGTACACCATTTCCCGATTTTAATTCCCTGTATTACCGAAGCACCTATGCCTATATGTGTTCCTTCTCCGACAATAACTCCTCCTGCCAAAGCTACATTAGGAGATATATGAGAAAAATCATCTATAATACAATCGTGTTCTACTATTGCTCCAGAATTTATGATACAGTGTTTTCCTATTTTAGCCTCTGGATTGACTACAGCATTTGCCATCACTACCGTTCCTTCGCCTATTTCGGAAGTATCCGAAATTATAGCACTATAGTGAATGGCTTTTAAGAAACTTCCTTTTATTTTCTGGGCTGTTTGTTTTCTGAATTTATTGTTTCCGATGCTGATAAACCATTGACAACCCTGATTATTTAGAACCTCTGGATTGGTCAATAAAACAGGAATATCTAATAATGAAGTTGATTGGGGATTATCGTCATACACAGCTTCTATTTCAAGTTCTTTGACAGAAGTCTTGATAATATCAATGACAACTTTTCCGTGACCGCTTGCTCCAAATAAATACATACTAATTCCCTTTAAAAACTTCTGCTGTTGCTTGTCCGTCTTGAGAGATTCCCTCTCGAATAAACACTTTTTTGACGGTTAAAAATAAGATTTTTAAATCTAATGCAAAACTTTGATGCGCCACATACCAAACATCCAATTCAAATTTTTGTGGCCAACTGATGGCGTTTCGGCCATTGACCTGTGCCCAGCCCGTAATGCCCGGTTTGACCTCGTGGCGTTTTTTTTGTTGTTCGTTGTATAACGGCAAATACTCCGGCAACAAGGGCCGCGGGCCTACAAAGCTCATATCGCCTTTCAGCACGTTGAGCAACTGCGGGAGTTCGTCTAAGGAGGTTTTGCGCACCCATTTCCCAACAGCGGTGAGTCGTTCTGCATCGGGCAGTAAGTTGCCTTGAGCATCTTTTTTATCGTTCATGGTTTTAAACTTGATGATGCTGAAAATGCGCTCGTTTTTACCGGGGCGTTTTTGAAAAAAGAAGGGCCGGCCCTGGTTGGCGATGGTCAAAGCTATTGCCACTACAAGAAAAATGGGGCTGAGCAGCAAAAAGCCAACAAAGGCTGCTGTAAAGTCAAAAAGGGGTTTGAATAGTTTTTTATACATGGTTTAGCCGGTAGAATTAGTGATTAATATAAAAAACCAAAAAGCCATAAGGGTAGTTTGTTTTGATATCCATATTCTATATCGTCTGCAACAATGTACGCATTTTTTAAATCCTTAATTTGCCTTTTTGATTTTTCTTTCCCTCCAATTTCAATAGCATAGGTATTATTGACTAAAAAATCTGTTTTATTGTGATAACTCAAGCTGTTACTTTGACTTAGCTGATTGGCAAAAAACGCTTCTCTTATATTGCCTATATTAGTGTTTAAGGGAGACAGCACAAACATCAAATTTGTATTTTCTAAATACACTTTAGCAGGTTTTTGAAGCTTCACATTTCCATGTGCCTCCTTTTGCAAATGAATCGTCAGCCCCACTTCTTGCAAGTAATGCAGATAAGACAGTAACGTTGTTCTATGCATTTCCATTTTTTGGCTCAATGCTGTTACATTAGGAACAAATGGCACAGACTCAGCAATGATGGTTAATAGTTGTTTTATTTTAGGGACCAAACCAATATCCACGCCACGTAATAAAGGTAGTTCTACCTCTAGCATCATGTTAATGACTTCCTCCACACGCTGTTCATAAAGTTCAGGTTCTTCTTTGTAAAACGGATAATATCCATGTTTTAGGTAACTTCTGAAATAACGGAATGGTTTTATTTGATTGTTGATGGATCCTGCCAGTTGCACATGTTCTGTTAGGATTTCATCCAGGGTGAATGGTTGAAATTTAATTCCGGTTTCAAGTGCCAGATATTCTCTAAAAGACAAGCCTTGCATATGGTAAATTATAGCTCTGCGACTTAAATCGGCTCTGGAGTTTAAAATTTCTAAAAGTGATGAGCCGGTAAACACTACTTTGAGCTCTTGGTGGTCATCATAGATATTTTTTAACTCCTGTGCCCAATTTGGATACTTATGTACTTCATCCAGAAATAAGTACTTTCCTCCATTTCTAACAAATTCATCAGCCAGTCCAACCAAGGTCTTGCCTTTGAAGCTAAATGAGTCTAAGCTTACATACAGTGCATCTTCCAATCTGGCACTATGATTCAACTTTATGTACTGCAGGAGCAATGTTGTTTTACCTACACCTCTGGCACCCTTAATACCAATTAATCTACTATTCCAATTGATATCGTGTATTATACTCCTAACGAAATCGGTTTTAATTAGCTGTATTTTTGTACGATATCTTCTAAACAAATCCTCCATAACGTCTATTTCAATGTACAAATATAAATAATTTTTGCATATCGCAATGTACTATTTTGCGTTTTGGTGCTTGTTGAAAGGTGCTTATTATAAAGTTGTGGGACACTATGGCACTTATCTTATGGAATTGAACAAGTTGGCAAAAGCAGATTGAATTTGTTTAAAATTACAAAAAAGCACTTTTACAGTGCCTATTTTTAACTTTTTCGCACCCTAATAGTGCATTTTTTTCTATTGTTAAAACCCGTAATGGGTTTTTAGTACAGGGTTTGGGAGTTTGTTCAGGTGCTGCCAGGTATTTTAATAGCTGTGTCGCGGTTCTGGACATCTTATTACAAATTTACAATTTTGGAGTTGAATTCCAAAATTGTAAGACTTTATATGTTTTTCTAGGGTATCCGGCTTGCCCGACGAAAGCTTTTGAATAGTGACTGGTGACTGGTGAATAGTTTCAACCCCTAACCCCTATTCACTAACCCCTGATACTCCGCTAGTATGGCCTCCTACACCACACGCTGTTCTTCATTATATAACGGCAAATACTCCGGCAACAAGGGCCGCGGGCCTACAAAGCTCATATCGCCTTTCAGCACGTTGAGCAACTGCGGGAGTTCGTCTAAGGAGGTTTTGCGCACCCATTTCCCAACAGCGGTGAGTCGTTCTGCATCGGGCAGTAAGTTGCCTTGAGCATCTTTTTTATCGTTCATGGTTTTAAACTTGATGATGCTGAAAATGCGCTCGTTTTTACCGGGTCTTTGTTGAAAGAAAAACGGTTTGCCCTGATTAGCAAAAAACAAACCCATCATTACAAAAACAAACACCGGACTTAATAATAACAATCCTATCAATGATGCTAAAAAGTCAATTATTCTTTTAAAGAAATTTTTGTACATAAAAAGGATTTCTAAATGATGAATATTTGTTTACAAAATAAAATCCTGATAATTTTCTTTTGAAACTACAAGTGTTTCAGCTGGTTTATAAGCATTTATAAATTCGTTGTGGAATTTCACTTTGATGGACTATCATTTTTTACAACTTTTGCGAATATAATCGCAAATATTATAAACTTTTTGCGAATGTAATCGCAAAAAGTTTAGTTTTTATGTTTCTTTGAGTACTGTTAAATTTTTATATTCTTTCAGAATTTCGCTCCAAATATAGTTTCTTTCGTAGTTTTCTACGATTTTCTTTCTGCTGTTATTGGCTATTTCTGTTCTCTTTTCAGAATTTTGAAGTAAAAAGAACATTTTTTCGTGTAATTTTTCCTGATTTTGAACGGGAATGATAAATCCGTTATATCCGTTTTCGACAATTTCGTTGCAACCATTGATATCCGAAACGATACTTGGCAATCCCATTGCTCCTGCTTGCATCACCACATTCGGAAAGCCCTCTCGGTAACTCGGAAAAACCAGACAATCCGAAATGGCAAAATACGGACGAACATCTTTTTGAAATCCAACTGAAATAATATTCGGATTGGTTTCTATTTCTTTGAGGGTTTCGGGTAAAAGTGGGTCGAGTTCTCTTTCAAAAGTTCCAACAAGGAGTAATTGGGGATTGGGGATTGGGGATTGGGGATTGGAGATTGGGGACTAGGGATTGGGGACTAGGGACTAGAGTGTTTCCAATTCCTAATTCCTTAAAAGCGGAAACCAATTCGTTAATTCCTTTGTCTTTTACTAATCTTCCGACAAAAACATAAACAAAGTCGTCGGGTTGTATGCCTAACGAATTTTTAAGTTCCTGCTTTTGCTCTTCGGAAAATAATTTCGGGTCGAAATGCGAAGTGTCTATTCCGTTTGAGCTTCCCTTTCCGATTACTTTTAATTTATCTTTGGTTGTGTATTTGTTTTCTAAAATAATATCATACAATCCAAAAGAGTTCGGATAAACTTTAGTTGCACAAGCAGAAGTTATTTTTTCTACAAAATCGAGTAATTTTCTCTTTTTTCCTTTTACCACCAATAAAGGTAATCCTGCAACTGTGTGCAATCTGTGTGGAACTCCTGCTAATTTTGCAGCTAACATTCCCACTGTTCCTGCTTTGGGAGTATGTGTATGAACAATTTGTGGTTTTTCTTTTTTGAAGATTTTATACAATTGCCAAACTGATTTCAAATCCTTAAATGGTGAAATTGTCCGTGTCATTTCGATAGCAATTGTTCGGATATTTTCTTCTCTTTCTACATCTTGTAATTCTTCTCCACTTGAAGAAATACCGATAACCTCAAAACCATTTTCGGACATAAAATGATGCTGTCCTTTCAATAAAATTTTGAGCGACATCGGAACGGTTGTGATGCGTATGAGTTTGGGGTTGTTTGGTTTTATTTCCAGGTATTTGTCAAAAACCCCCTCAAATCAATGGGAACAATCCCTTCAATGGTATTGCCGGAAAACGGCTCCATGGTCACTACCATTTTAGGATAATTGTCGTTTATTTTTTTCAAATTCCCAAACTCCCGATCTATGGTCTTGGGTTCAAAAAGTGAAAGTGCCGCTTGTATATACAGTTTTTCATTGTTTTTTTGGGCTATAAAATCAATTTCTTTGTCGTTTAAGATGCCAACAGTTACCTGATATCCCTCTGTCAATAAATGATTGTGTACTGCATTTTCCAAAATTTTTCCACGGTCTTCAAGTCGATACCCCCAAAGTGCATTGCGAATCCCCAAATCTTCAAAATAATACTTTTCACCCACTTCAAACAGGCGTTTGCCTTCTATGTCATAACGCTTAACGGGGTGTATTAAAAACGCATTCACCAGATGTTGAATGTACAGTTGTACCTGATTGGGAGCCATATTGATTTTTTGGGATTTCAGGAAGTCACTTATTTTTTTGGCGGAAAACAAACTACCTGTACTGGAGGCCAAAAAAAACACCAATTGCTCCAGAAACTTCGTGTTTCTCAATGAATGTCTATTGATGATGTCCTTAAAAACAATGGTTGAATAAATATTTTTCAGGTATTCAAAAACAATGGGTTCTTCTAAAGGCAAGTGTTTGAGGTAGGGCAAACCACCATATTTTAAATAACTGTCAAGAGAAGCGGCATTGTTTTCAAGGTTGTGAAAAAGCAAAAACTCCTGATAACTGAGGCTATAGACGTTGATTTCTATGGAGCGGCCGCTTAAATAGCCGGCTACATCGCCTGAAAGTAAATTGGCATTGCTTCCGGTACAATAGATGTCCAGGCGCTCGTCGAGCAACAAGGAGCGTAATGCAGTTTCAAAATTTTCAATATCCTGAATTTCGTCAATAAAAAGGTAGGTGATTTTTGTTTTTGAGCGGTGTTGCTCCACATAATCATTTAAGTTCTCTGCATTTTTAATGGCAGCAAAAGCCAAATCTTCTTTGTTGATGTATAGTATGTGTGCTTGGGGGTTTTGTGCTTTTATTTTGTCAATGAGCTGAAAAAGCAAAAAACTCTTGCCCACACGCCTTTGACCGGTAAACACCTTGATAAGGCGTTGCCCGATAAAAGGTGCTACCTGACTTAAATAAGATTTGCGGGGTATACTTTTTGGAAATTGCTGTTTCATATAATCATACCTATAAGAATGGGTCAAATATACTTTTTTTATAAGTATAATTATAACTTTATAGAGTTCTATTTATAAACAAACGGAATCCAATTCCAAGGTTTTCCGGTTCCACAGTCTGCCAACCGCCCTTAGGGTTTTTTCACAAAGAATAATTTTGCTTTGAGTATTTTGTGCCTTCTTTGTGGTTTTTGTGTAATAGCTTACTTCACGCTTCATTATTCCACAAAGTTTCTCAAAGTTTCACAAAGTTACACGATGTAGCACAAACATGCCTACGGCAGGCAGGCCGTACCTTCGGCAGGCAAGGTTTCACAAAGGATTATTCTGCTTTGAGTATTTAGTGCCTTCTTTGTGGTTTTTGTGTAATAGCTAACTTCACGCTTCATTATTCCACAAAGTTTCTCAAAGTTTCACAAAGTTACACGATGTAGCACAAACCTACCTTCGGTAGGCAGGCCGTACCTTCGGCAGGCGGGGTTTCACAAAGGATTATTCTGCTTTGAGTATTTTGTGCCTTCTTTGTGGTTTTGTGTAATAGCTTACTTCACGCTTCATTATTCCACAAAGTTTCTCAAAGTTTCACAAAGTTACACGATGTAGCACAAACCTACCTTCGGCAGGCGGGGTTTCACAAAGGATTATTCTGCTTTGAGTATTTTGTGCCTTCTTTGTGGTTTTTGTGTAATAGCTTACTTCACGCTTCATTATTCCACAAAGTTTCTCAAAGTTACACGATGTAGCACAAACCTGCCTTCGGCAGACAGGCCGTACCTTCGGCAGGCAAGGTTTCACAAAGAATAACTTTGCTTTGAGTATTTTGTGCCTTCTTTGTGTTTTTTGTGTAATAGCTTACTTCACGCTTCATTATTCCACAAAGTTTCTCAAAGTTTCACAAAGTTACACGATGTAGCACAAACCTGCTTTCGGCAGGCGGGGTTTCACAAAGGATTATTCTGCTTTGAGTATTTTGTGCCTTCTTTGTGTTTTTTGTGTAATAGCTTACATCACGCTTCATTATTCCACAAAGTTTCTCAAAGTTTCACAAAGTTACACGATGTAGCACAAACCTGCCTTCGGCAGGCAAGGTTTCACAAAGGATTATACTGCTTTGAGTATTTTGTGCCTTCTTTGTGGTTTTTGTGTAATAGCTTACTTCACGCTTCATTATTCCACAAAGTTTCTCAAAGTTTCACAAAGTTACACGATGTAGCACAAAGGATTATTCTGCTTTGAGTATTTTGTGCCTTCTTTGTGGTTTTTGTGTAATAGCTCACTTCACGCTTCATT
>ERZ869909.3054-NODE-3054-length-10133-cov-4.440235_pt1 | contig 10133 bp, 10 predicted proteins | sample MGYA00520892_ERZ869909 | MGnify/ENA primary metagenome ERZ869909 (study PRJEB32215, sample SAMEA104723947) | bioreactor metagenome | biome: bioreactor; feature: anaerobic bioreactor; material: water | place: China | collected 2015-03-12 ... | reverse complement strand
CCGTGGGGCATCTCGTTGCCGTGGGCATGACCGTGAAACAGCATGAACAGCACGACCACCCCGGCACCAAGCGCGCTGGGCACCTTGACCAGTGCGGCGATCAGGACGCCGGCCAGCAGCACCGACATGGCGATACCGAACTCGACGCCAGGCAGGGCCAGGCCACCCCAGGCCAAGCCGGCACCGAACAGCATACCGCCCGCCGCGAGCAGAGGCGCGCCCAAGCGCAACGGGCGAGACTGGCGAAGGCTCCAGAGGCCGATGGCCAGCATCGCCAACAGATGATCGAGCCCCAGCAGCGGATGGCTAAGGCCGGCCGCGAAGCCGCCTTCATGGTGGTGACCCGGGTGGGCAACGGCAAGGCCGGCCACCAGCAACAAAGCAGGTGCGATGGCGAGTGCCGACCGAGTGGCAGTGGAAATAGATGACGTCATGGGGGCATTCTCCTGAGCGAGTAATGAGAGGAAAGCGGTTTTCAGACGACCGCAGCCTGGGGCCGGCGCTCCGGCAGCATGCCGCGATCGAGAATGAAGCGAATGATTGTTTCTACCCCCACCCCGTCATAGAGATTGGTGAAGACGAAGGGGCGCTCGCCACGCATCTTCTTCGAGTCACGCTCCATGACGTCAAGCGAGGCATGCACCTGCTCGGCGATGTCGATCTTGTTGATGATCAGAAGGTCCGACTTGGTGATGCCAGGCCCGCCCTTGCGCGGGATCTTGTCACCGGCCGAGACGTCGATCACATAGAGGGTGAGATCGGAGAGTTCGGGACTGAAGGTGGCCGACAGATTGTCACCACCGGACTCCACCAGCACCAGCTCCAGGCCGGGGTGGCGGGCCTGCAGATCGTCGATGGCCGCAAGGTTCATGGAGGCGTCCTCGCGGATGGCGGTGTGCGGGCAGCCCCCGGTTTCCACCCCGAGAATGCGATCCGCCGGCAGCGCGTCGTGCTTGAGCAGGAAGTCGGCGTCCTCGCGGGTATAGATGTCATTGGTGACCACGGCGATATCGTAGTAGTCGCGCAGCGCCAGGCAGAGCTGCTTGAGCAGTGCCGTCTTGCCGGAACCCACCGGGCCGCCGACGCCAATGCGTAAACAGTGTGTCATGTTGCAATCCTCCATCAATGAGTATCCCGAGGTAGCGGGTTCCCTCTTCCCTCTAGCTTCTAAACAATCGCGAATATTGAGTTTCGTGCAGGGCGCTGGCCAACGCCAGGCCAGGTAGCACAGGGCCCAGCTCGTCATCCGCCAGGGCCAGCGCCTCGTCCACCGCCGTGACCAGGACCGGCCGCAGCTGCTCCACCAACCGCTGGGCCGAGGTATGGCCAAGCGGCAGCGCCTTGCAGGCCACCGCAAGCTGATTCTCCAGCCAGGCCCAGGCAAAGCCGAGCAGTGCCTGGCGCACCGGTACGCCACGAATGTGGGCCGTCCAGGCGAATGCCGTGACGTAGCCGACTCCTGTTGGCATGGCCTGCATGGCCGCTGACGCGTTCGAAGGGCCATTCGGCAGCAGGTCGAGGCTACCCAGCAGCCGGCTCAGCGAGGCCCCCAGCCGCGAGTCTTCCGCTGCCAACTCGGCGGTTTCGCGGTTGGCGGCAAGCCACCGGTCCCACTCGGCCACCGCTTCGCTGTCCCCACTCGCCCAGGCCGCCTCAAGCCGTGCCAACACCGGCAGCTCGCAGCGGCTCAGGCCATCCTCCAGCACCCCTTCCAGCCACTCCCCGAGACTCGCCTCGTCGCTGACCCAGCCCAGCTCGAAGGCACTCTCCAGGCCCTGGGAGAAGGCGAAGGCTCCGATGGGCAATGCCGGACTGACCAGTTGCAGGAGTCCCAGTAGAGCCAGGTCATCGCTCCCTCCCTGCCCCGTCACGACTCCCTGCCCTGACACGGTCGCCCGTTCAGTGGGCATGGGTGTGGCCATGGGGGTGAGCGGGATCATGGTCATGATCATGGGAGTGGTCGTGACCATGGGAATGCCCGTGAGAGTGTCCGTGGCCGCCGGGCTGCTGGTAGGCGCCCGGTTCGGGGTCGAACGGCGCCTGATGATACTCGAGGGTCGCGCCCAGCCGTTCGGCCAGCTCTTCCAGCACGTGGTCCTGCGGGAAGCGCACCCAGCATTGGTCCGGCCTGGCATCATCGCTGCCCAGGGCAAGCTGCACATGGCGATTGCCGAGATGGTAGGCGAGCCTGGCCACCGGCAGGCCCGCGGTAACGCGGGCAGTGACCACCGGTTCGTCGGCGGCCTCGATACGGATCACCTCGCCGGTTTCGGCACGCAGCCCTTCGCCCGAGCGCAGCACCGGACCGCGGTCGAGAAAGAGCCCGAGCTCGCGGCCGCCATCGCTCTTGGCCTTCAGGCGCCCACGAATGCGGAGCTCAAGTGGCAGCGTCAAGGTGTCGATGGCCTGGCTTGCCTCGATGGGTCCCAGGCGTTCGGTCAGTTTCAGCATTGGAAAACCGCTCCTCAGGTATCTCGGGTTGAGCCAGCCTTGCCATCACTCAACGCCACGTGACCGAAACCCTGGCGCCCCGGACGGACTCCCGCGGTCGGAAAGACGGCACATCCCTGTGCCGGCTTTCCTCGATCTTCATCCCTGAAGATCGCCCGCGTCGCTTCGTCCGGGTCACCAGCGTCCACGTGAGGTTTCGCGCTGACAAACTGGCTCTCATGGATAGGTGTCCTATCTGCCAATGGTTCAGAACAAGTGGTAACGCTGGGCCAGGGGCAGCTCTGTCGCCGGCTCGCAGGTCAGGAGCTCCCCGTTGCAGCGTACTTCATAGGTCTGGGGATCGACGGTCAGTTCCGGACAGGCGTCGTTGAGCTTCATGTGCTGCTTGCGCACGCCGCGCACGTTGCGGCAAGCCGAAAGCTCGCTCTGCAGCCCCAGCCGCTCCTTGATGCCGGCCTCGATAGACGCCTGGCTGACGAAGCTGAGACGCGTCGCGCTGGCCGCACGGCCCATGGCACCGAACATGTAGCGGTAGTGCACCGGCTGCGGTGTTGGAATCGAGGCATTGGGATCGCCCATGGGGGCGGCGGCAATCATGCCGCCCTTGATGATGAGGGCCGGCTTGACGCCGAAAAAGGCCGGATTCCACAGCACCAGATCGGCCAGCTTGCCCAGCTCGATGGAGCCCACTTCATGAGCAATGCCATGGGTAATGGCCGGGTTGATGGTGTACTTGGCGATATAGCGCTTGGCGCGGAAATTGTCGGCGCCCAGTGCTTCGTCTTCCGGCAGCAAGCCGCGCTGCACTCGCATCTTGTGGGCGGTCTGCCAGGTCCGGCACACCACCTCGCCCACCCGACCCATGGCCTGGGAGTCCGATGCGATCATGGAGATCACCCCCAGGTCGTGCAGGATGTCCTCGGCGGCGATGGTCTCGCGGCGAATGCGCGAATCGGCAAAAGCCACGTCCTCGGGTATGTTCGGGTCGAGGTGGTGGCAAACCATCAGCATGTCGAGATGCTCGTCGATGGTGTTGACCGTATAGGGCCGGGTCGGATTGGTGGACGACGGCAGCACATAATCCTTGGCACAGGCGGTAAGGATATCCGGCGCATGGCCGCCCCCCGCCCCCTCGGTATGGTAGGTATGGATGCCGCGCTCCTTGAACGCCGCCAAGGTGTCCTCGACGAAGCCCGACTCGTTCAGGGTATCGGTATGAATCGCCACCTGGACGTCGTACTCGTCGGCGACGCTCAGGCAGTTGTCGATGGATGCCGGAGTGGTGCCCCAATCCTCGTGGAGCTTGAGACCCATGGCGCCGGCAATGAGCTGGGCTTCCAGCGCCTCCGGCAGGCTGGCGTTGCCCTTGCCCAGCAGGCCGATGTTCATGGGCATCTCGTCCAACGCCTGGAGCATCTTGCCGATGTGCCAAGGCCCGGGCGTGCAGGTGGTGGCCTTGGAGCCGGTGGCAGGCCCCGTACCGCCCCCCAGCATGGTGGTGACGCCACTCATCAACGCCTCCTCCACCTGCTGGGGGCAGATGAAGTGGATATGGGCGTCGATACCGCCGGCGGTCAGGATCATGCCTTCGCCGGCGATAATCTCGGTACCGGGGCCGATGACGATCTCCACGTCGGGCTGGGTGTCGGGGTTGCCCGCCTTGCCGATGGCAGCGATGCGCCCAGCCTTGAGCCCCACATCGGCCTTGACGATGCCCCACCAGTCGAGGATCAGGGCATTGGTGATCACGGTATCCATCACCGCGTCGTCATGGCGCTGGCTCTGGCCCATGCCGTCACGGATCACCTTGCCGCCGCCGAACTTCACCTCGTCGCCGTAGTGGGTCGCATCGTCCTCGACCTCGACCCACAGCTCGGTGTCGCCCAGGCGCACCCGGTCGCCGGTGGTAGGGCCATACATATCGGCATAGGCTTGCCGGCTGATTTTCATGGCTGACCTCCATCCTGCGCATTACTTGGAGCCTTTCGCGCGGGGGCGGGCACGATAGAAAGCTCGCCCATCACCTCGCCGCGAAAGCCATAGACATGGCGGCGGCCGACGAAGGGAATCAATGTCACCTTACGAGACTGGCCGGGCTCGAAGCGGATGGCCGTGCCCGCCGCCACATCGAGACGGTGCCCACGCGCCTTGTCGCGATCGAAGGTCAGCGCCGGATTGGCCTCGGCAAAGTGATAGTGGGAGCCGATCTGGATCGGCCGGTCGCCGGTATTGGCCACTTCGACGGTGATCCTCTCGCGTCCCGCGCAGAGCTCGATTTCGCCGTCCTTCAATTGATACTCACCGGGAATCATTGTGTTTTCCCCCTTCATTGTTTTGGCGAGTGCAGCCAGTTTTAAACGATGGGCGAGTGAACCGTGACCAACTTAGTGCCATCCGGGAAGGTCGCTTCCACCTGCACCTCATCGACCATCTCGGCCACGCCCTCCATGACGTCATCACGGCTGAGAATCTCCCGGCCATAGCTCATCATTTCGGCGACAGTGCGGCCGTCACGGGCGCCCTCCATGATCTCGGCACTGATCAGGGCCACTGCCTCGGGATAGTTGAGCTTGAGCCCGCGCGCTCGGCGACGCTCGGCAAGCAGCGCAGCCGTGAACAGCAGCAGCTTGTCCTTGTCTCTGGGGGTCAGTTCCATGGGATTCTCCTGAGAGTCAGGTAAACCAGATACGGGGGGGATGGGCATATGAACCGCTCAGCATCGGCCTGAGACACGCCCAGGCCTGCTGGCAGATATCCCAGGCTTCGTTACGCTCTTGCCCCAGGTAGCGCAGCAGCAGCACGCCATGGCGTACCGTCACCGCCCAGCGTGGGCTCGTTGCAATGGCATCACGCAACGCCTCGATGGCGGCGACCTCCTCGGCCAGCCCCACCGCCCATAGCGTGGCCTGCACCGAGGCACCGCCCTGCCCCCAGCGCCCGACGAAGCGGGGGTGCAGCGGGTCCAGGATCTGGCGCTCCAACCACAGCGGCTTTCCGTCGCGCAGCAGGCGAAAGCGCTGGTCGATGCGGCCGGAGACATAGGGCAGCTCGCTTGCCGGCCTCCCCAGCGCCAGTACTTCCCAGCCCAGGCAGCGCGCCGAGCCGGCCAGGTCGATATGCGTCGACTGCTCGCCCATCGATCCGTCGAAGGCGATGGTCTCCTGGGGCAGCCACTCGAGGACGCCGCCGTCGGTCACCTCAAGATGGGTCTGCTGGCTCCAGGCCACGCCATGGCTGTCAGCCTTGTAGAGCTTGTTGGCTGCCGGCGTGGTCAGGAGCGCATGGGCATCCGCACCCACCCGGGCCGAGATCGACAGCCTATCGCCGCTGACCAGCCCACCCGGCGGATGCAGCAGGTAAACATGGCAGGTACCCGACCGCCCTTCGGGATAGAACGGCCGCTGTACCCGTAGCGGCCCCTGGTGGCGCGCACGAACCATCCGCGTGACCCCGTCGCGGGCCTCGAAAGCGAGTTCAAGCGAGGCCGCCCAGCGGCGCCCTGCATCGAAGCGATGGCCGGAGTCAGTCGGTGGCATGGCGTCCAGGGATGTTTCGTAGGCAGTCATGGGTGGCCCGTGGCGAGACGTGTCTACTCCAGTCTCAGCAAGGGTCGTACCAGAATGGTGAATGCCTTCATTTATTTCGTATAAACAGGCTTTTACAAATAAAACAACAGGCCTCAGGAGAACTCTCGAGACTCGTTTTGGTGCAATACGCGCCAGGCCGCGCACCGAATCAATGCATAGCTAGCCGGGCAAACGCCATTTCAGTGCAAAAAACGCGCTTGCTCGGCCACAGTCTGATCCCGGCCGATATTGCGCCTCAGTTACTCGGTATCAGTTACACGGTCATCAGCTACACCGTCAGGTGCTCCTTGATCAATGCGTCCGACAGCTCCCCGATGCCTCCCTTGGCCACCGGTCGGCCGCGGTTCATGATCACGAAACGGTCCGCGTACTTGCGGGCGAAGGGCAGCTTCTGCTCCACCAGCAGCACGGTGAGGCCATCCTCGTCGATCAGCTTGCGGATCACCCCGCCGATCTGGGCAACGATGTTGGGCTGGATGCCCTCCCCCGGCTCGTCGAGGATCAACAGTCGCGGCTCGATCACCAGCGCCCGCCCGATAGCAAGTTGCTGCTGCTGTCCCCCGGAGAGATCCCCACCGCGGCGGTGCTTCATCTCAGCGAGCACGGGGAACAGTTCGAATACCCGTTCCGGGATGCTGCGCTTGCCATCGCGACGGGCCGCCAGCCCGGTACGCAGGTTCTCCTCCACCGTCATCAGCGGAAATATCTGCCGCCCCTGGGGCACGTAGCCGATGCCCAACCGGGAGCGGTCCTCGACGCGTCGCTTCGTCAGCTCAACATCGTCGGCGAAGCGAATACTGCCGCTGGCAACGGATACCTCGCCCATGACCGCCTTCAGCAGCGTGGTCTTGCCGACACCGTTGCGGCCCATCACGCAGGTGCACTGGCCGGCAGGTACGTCCAGATCCAGGTCCCAGAGGGTATGGCTCTCGCCGTAGTACTGGTTGAGCTTGTCCACGGTCAGCATCAGACCACCTCCTCATCGGCGTCGGCCCCCAGATAGACTTCGACCACTTTCGGGTCGTTAGAAACCTGGTCCATGCTCCCCTCGGCCAGCACGCTGCCCTGGTGCAACACCGTCACCTTGCGTGCGATGGATCGCACGAAGCCCATGTCGTGCTCCACGACCACCACCGACTGCTTGCCGGCAAGGCCGGTGAGAAGCTCCGCAGTGCGCTCCATCTCCTGCTCGGTCATGCCCGCAACGGGCTCGTCGACCAGCAGCAGACGCGGACGCTGCATCAGCAGCATGCCGATCTCAAGCCACTGCTTCTGACCGTGGGAGAGGATGCCAGCCGATCGCTGCCGCAGCTCGGCAAGCCCGGTGGTTTCCAGCACCTCCTCGATGCGCTCACGAATGACCGGCGTCATTCTGGCCGTCAGGGTTGGCAGGATGCGCTTGTCCGCCGCCATGGCCAGCTCCAGGTTCTCGAATACCGACAATGCCTCGAAAACGGTCGGCTTCTGGAACTTGCGCCCGATGCCAAGGCTGGCGATCTCCGGCTCGTTCATGGTCAGCAGATCATGGCGGCTGCCGAACCATACCTTGCCGGCATCGGGGCGGGTCTTGCCGGTGATGATGTCCATCATGGTGGTCTTGCCGGCCCCGTTGGGACCGATGATGCAGCGCAGCTCGCCATCGTCGATGGTCAGGTTGAGGTCATTGATGGCCTTGAAGCCATCGAAGCTGACCGAGACGTCCTCGAGGTACAGGATCGGACCGTGGCGCACATCCACCGGGGACTCCGCCGGCACCAGGAAGTCGAAGACACGATCCCGGTTGGCCAGTGATCTGAGAAAGCTCATGCCGATACCTCCTTGCCGGCGGAAGTGGCTGTCGCGTCGTCCTCGCCGCGGCGCTTCCGGCGCAAACGATAGGCCAGAATCCCCGCCACCCCCTTGGGCAGGAAGACCGTCACCAACACGAACATCGCGCCCAGGGCGAACAGCCAGGCATCCGGCATCACGCCGGTGAAGACGGTCTTGGCGTAGTTGACCAGAATGGCGCCGATCACCGCCCCGTAGAGCGTGGCGCGTCCGCCCAGCGCCACCCAGAGCACGATCTCGATGGAGAAGATCGGCGAGAATTCGCTGGGATTGATGATGCCCACCTGGGGTACGTAGAGCGCCCCGGCCAGACCGGCCAGCATCGCCGAGACCACGAAGACGAACAGCTGGAAGCGCTCGACCCGATAGCCGATGAAGCGCGTGCGTGCCTCGGCGTCGCGTGTCGCCACGCACACCCTGCCCAGCTTGCTGCCGACGATGGCACGGCAAAGAATATAGCCAAGCCCCAAGGCCACCCCGGTGGCAAGAAAGAGCCCCAGCCGGGTAGCATCGCTGCGCAGGCTGAAGCCGAGGATATCGCGGAAGTCGGTCAGGCCGTTGTTGCCGCCAAACCCCATCTCGTTGCGGAAGAACGCCAGCATCAACGCGAAGGTCAGCGCCTGGGTGATGATCGAGAGATAGACCCCGGTCACCCGTGAGCGGAAGGCCAGGAAACCGAACACCAGCGCCAGCAGGCCCGGTGCCAGCAGCACCATGATGAAGGCGAACCAGGCCATGTCGAAGCCGGTCCAGTACCAGGGCAGGCTGTCCCAGTTGAGGAACACCATGAAGTCCGGCAGCTCCGGATGACCGTAGACGCCACGGTCGCCGATCTGCCGCATCAGATACATGCCCATGGCATAGCCACCCAAGGCGAAGAAGGCCCCGTGCCCCAGGCTCAGTATGCCGAGGTAGCCCCAGATCAGGTCTACCGCTACCGCCAGCAGCGCATAGCTCAGGTACTTGCCGAACAAGTTAACGGTATAAGCGCTGACGTAGAGGGGATGCCCCTGGGGAACGGCCACATGGAGGATCGTCACCAGGGTCAGGGCGGCGAGCAACACGCCGAGGAACAGCTGTGTCGAGCGTTCAGTAAAGGGTCTTCCAAGCCAATGCATGCGTTAGCCCTCCGCCGCCCGGCCCTTCTGCGGGAAGAGTCCGCGGGGGCGCTTCTGGATGAAAAGAATGATGAAGACGAGCACGATGATCTTGGCCAGTACGGCACCGGCCCAGGGCTCGAGAATCTGGTTGATCACGCCCAGCGACAGACCCGCCACCAGGGTGCCCCAGAGGTTACCCACCCCGCCGAAGACCACCACCATGAACGAATCGATGATGTAGTTCTGACCCAGGTTGGGGCCGACGTTGGTGAGCTGGGAGAGCGCCACCCCTGCAAGGCCGGCCACCCCGGACCCCAGGGCGAAGGTCAGGATGTCGACACGAGTCGCCCGAATGCCCATGGAGCGTGCCATGGCGCGGTTCTGGGTTACGGCGCGCACCTCCAGGCCTAGCCGGGTACGTCGCATGACCAGCATCAGCCCGGCAAACACCACCAGGGCGAAGCCAAGCACATACATTCGATTCAGGGTCAGCGACAGGGCGTCGTTGACCACCAGGGAACCGCTCATCCACTCCGGGGTTATCACGGTCCGATTGAGGGGCGAGATGCCTGTTCTCACCAGCTGCTGAAGAATCAGGCTGATGCCGAAGGTGGCCAGCAGGGTCTCCAGCGGACGCCCCTTGAGGAACTGGATCACGCCGCGCTCGATGGCGATACCCGCCAAGGCGGCGACCAGGAAACCGGCGGGGATCGACAGAATCAGCGCCAACCCGGGCTGGCCGGGTAGCAACTGCTGCATCGCCCAGGTGGTATAGGCGCCCAGCATGATCAACTCGCCATGGGCCATGTTGATCACACCCATCACGCCGAAGGTGATGGCCAGGCCGATGGCGGCGAGCACCAGCACCGAGCCGAGACTCAGGCCGAAGTAGAGGGTCTCCAGGCCACGGTTGATGCGCAGATTCTGCTCGATGCTGTTCAGCGCCGACTGGGCGGCGTCGGCAACAATCGGATCATCACCCATCACTGCGCGACTCAAGGCAACCCGTACCCGGGGGTGCAGACTGCCCTCCAGGTCGGCAACGGCATCGACCTCCCCCTGCTCCAGGCGGTGGATCGCCAGCGCCTGGGTCAGCCTGGCACGCACTCGGCGATCCTCTTCCTGCTCGATCACCCCGGCCAGCGGCTCTGCCAGGTCGGCGTCGACC
>ERZ869909.3053-NODE-3053-length-10135-cov-202.716345_pt1 | contig 10135 bp, 6 predicted proteins | sample MGYA00520892_ERZ869909 | MGnify/ENA primary metagenome ERZ869909 (study PRJEB32215, sample SAMEA104723947) | bioreactor metagenome | biome: bioreactor; feature: anaerobic bioreactor; material: water | place: China | collected 2015-03-12 ... | reverse complement strand
CTGCGACCGATTCGGAAGGGTGACAAGGTACGCGTATTGCCGGAGCGTGGCTCCACCAAGAAAGGCGATCAGCGGCTATGGCAGGTAAAGAGCATCCAAAGAGCCAAGAAGTCGGCTGTTTTGGAGTTACTGGGTGCCGAAGAGAGTGAAACGCAAACCGTAGCGGTGGATGACCTGGTGGTGGTGGCTGAGTTCCGCGACACCATTTATCCAGGGCTGGTCAGTACCGGCAAGGTGATGCGTGGCGGAGATAAGCCGTGCCATACGGTCATTAATGGTGAAAACTACCATGTCCTTAAAGCGTTGACTTACACTCATCGTGGCAAGGTGGATGCCATTTATATTGATCCGCCATACAACAGCGGGGCAAAAGACTGGAAATACAACAACGATTACGTTGAAAAAGATGATTCGTATCGTCACAGCAAATGGCTGGCGATGATGGAGCGCCGCTTGTTAGTGGCCAAAGAACTGCTGAATCCCGCAACCTCTGTACTCATCGTTACCATAGACGAAAAAGAATACCTGCGTCTTGGATTAATGCTAGAGCAGGTCTTTCCAGATGCTCGAATCCAGATGGTCACTTCTCTCATTAATCCCAAGGGAGTTGCACGAGGACAGGAATTCTACCGAGTTGACGAGTACATATTTTTCGTATGCTTTGGTTCAGCCTCAGTTATTAAAACTAACGACCCTATGATTTTAACGGGAAAGCGAAACGATGGCGTTCAAAATGATGAAAAATTAGAAGTTAAAAAGGTTCGATGGGGGAACCTTCTTCGCAGTGGAACTGATGCCAAGCGATCAGATCGTAAAAATCAGTTTTACCCTGTATTCCTCGACGCTGAAACTGGCGAACTTCACAGCGTCGGAGAGCCACTTCTGCCGATAACCGCAGCGCGAGATGAAGTCATAGCTCCTCAGGGTACTTTGGCTGTTTGGCCCATCAGAAAAGATGGCTCTGAAGGTAGGTGGCAGGTTAGTAATCAACGACTACGTGATTTGTTTGAAGGTGGGTTTGCGTCCATTGGGCGTTTTAACGGCAGTGATCGCGTTTCGTTTAGCTATGTTACTGATAACGTATTTGACCTCATTGAGTCTGGTGAGATTGTTATTCAAGGGCGTGATGAGCGTGGGGTAGTGATACTTGCATACTCCGAAGACATGGAAAAATCCGACAATCCAAAAACAATGTGGAACAAAACTTCACACAGCGCGAGTGAATATGGCTCTACTTTACTGAGACAGATGATTCCCGGCCGAAAATTCCCGTTCCCGAAGTCACTTTATGCGGTAGAGGACGCATTGCGTTTCTTTGTTGCGCTGAAACCTGAAGCAATTATCCTCGACTTCTTCTCCGGCTCTGGTAGCACCGCCCATGCTGTTATGCGTCTCAACAAGCAGGATGATGGCCGCCGCCAATGTATCAGTGTAACTAACAATGAAGTTGCAGCTGACGAGCAAAAAACGCTTCGCGAGCAAGGTTTACGCCCTGGCGACCCTGAGTGGGAGCAATGGGGCATATGCGACTACATAACCAAGCCCCGCGTTGCTGCAGCTATCAGCGGCAATACGCCGGAAGGCAAGCCAGTCGAGGGTGACTACAAGTTTATTGATGAGTTTCCCTTGAGCGAAGGCTTCGAGGAGAACGCCGAGTTTTTCACCCTGACGTATGAAACCCCTTTATCAGTCAGCCACAACCTGGCATTTAGCCGAGTTGCACCGTTGCTATGGTTGCGCGCTGGAGCGCGAGGGAATCGTATTGACAAGCTGCCCGCCGATGGATGGGCGGTAGCCGACGCCTATGCACTACTAAACAACGTGGACGCAGCCACACCCTTTATCAAGGCGCTGGCCAAGGTGGACGGAATACGCATTGCCTATATCGTTACCGACGATGACCGGCGCTTCCAGGCAATCGCAAAGCGGCTGCCCGATGGCGTCGAGCCAGTGCGCCTGTACGAGTCATATCTCACCAACTTCAGCTTCACTAACGGAGAATAACGGATGAAGTTCACGCTCAAAGACTATCAGCGCGACGCCGTCCGCGACTCCTTGAATAACCTGGGCAAGGCTCGCCGCCTTTGGCACAGTGAATCTGACAGGACGGCATTCTCACTCACAGCGGTAACCGGTGCGGGTAAAACGGTAATGGCTGCGGCCACGTTCGAGGCGCTGTTTCACGGTGACGATGAGTTCAGCTTTGATGCCGACCCCGGCGCAGTGGTGATCTGGTTCAGCGATGACCCATCGCTGAATGAGCAGACACGCTTTCGCTTCATCGAGGCCAGTGACCGTATCAACTATACCGACCTGGTGGTGGTAGAAAACACCTTCAACAGGCCGAAGTTCCAGGCAGGGAAAATCTACTTTCTCAATACCCAGAAGCTCAGCAAGAACAGCCTTCTGGTACGTGGCCATGATCCCGAGGAAATGGCAGCCAAGGTGGATGGTACTTTCCCCGACATGCGCCCCGATCTCCGTGCGTACACCATTTGGGACACCATACAGAACACCATTGAAGACCCGGATTTGACGCTGTATCTCGTGCTGGATGAGGCGCACCGGGGTATGGGCACACAGACGGCAGCTAGCCAGAACGCCAAGAGCACTATCGTCCAACGGCTCATCAATGGCGTGGGCAGCGTACCCGGCATTCCGGCGGTATGGGGTATCTCGGCCACTGTGGAGCGATTCAACAAGGCGATTGAGTCAGCAGGCAAGCACATCAAACTGCCCAATGTGGAAGTTGATGCCTCCAAGGTTCAAGAGTCCGGCCTTATCAAAGACACCATCCTGCTGGATATACCGGACAATGTTGGTGATTTCGATACCGTTCTGGTACGTCGAGCAACCGACAAATTGAAAGAGTCCACAGCCGCCTGGGCAGCTTACTCAAAGCAGCAGCAGGAAGCCCATGTTGTCGTGCCGTTGATGGTTTTGCAAGTTCCCAACACGCCTGACCCCGATGAAATCGGGCGGGCGCTGGATACCATATTCGAACGCTACCCTGAGCTGCCATCTGCCAGCGTGGCGCACGTTTTCGGGGATCACACCACGCAGCGCTTCGGTAACCGCGATGTGCCCTACATCGAGCCTCAGCGAGTCGAGGAATCAACCTGGGTGCGGGTGTTGATTGCCAAGGATGCCATCAGCACAGGCTGGGATTGCCCGCGTGCCGAGGTCATGGTGTCTTTCCGTGCAGCCAAGGACAAGACCCACATTACACAGTTGTTGGGCCGTCTGGTGCGTTCGCCACTGGCTCGCCGTATCCCTGGTAATGACCGCTTGAATGCGGTGGACTGCTTACTGCCAAAATTCAATCGCAAGGCTGTGGAGCAGGTTGTCGATGAGTTGACGACCGGCAGCGAGGCGGCAACGCCAGGCCGCGTCTTGATCGACTATATCGAAGTGGTGCCGAACCCTGCTGTCTCGCCTGCCGTATGGGATGCGTTTGAGGCGTTGCCGTCGCAGACACGCCCGCAGCGTGGTGCCAAGCCTGCTGTCAGGTTGACTGCGCTGGCCCATGAGTTGGCGTCCGACGATATTCTCCCTGGTGCAGGCAGGCTGGCCCATGCCGAAATGCACACAGCCCTGGATAAGTTTCAGGCCGACAACGCAGCCAAGATCAAGGATAAGCGGCAGTCCGTGTTGGTTGTGGACGGCAAGACCGTGAAAGCGGATATGCTGGGCAAGGGTCGCAGCCTGGAACAGTTCTGGGAAGATGCCGACGTGGCAGTAATCGACGACGCCTACCGGCGTGCAGCGCGCATTTTCAGCCCGGCGATTGCCCATTCGTATGTTGACCATTTGGCCAGCCAGGAGGCCGACCGGAATGATGACCCGGAAGCATTCCTGGAAGCCATCGTTGAAGCTCGCGTAACCGTTGCTGGCTTGGGCCTGGTTATGGAGGTACAGGCTTATTTCGATGCTGAGGCGGACAAACTGGCGAAGGCCTGGTTGTCCAAGTATCGGGAGCAGATCAAGGCCCTGAGCGATGATCGAAGGGAATCCTATCGGCAGATCATCGAAATGAGCACGGAGCCGCAAGACGCAGGATTGCTGAAGCCAGAGGCCCGTTATGAGGCAACCAAGGCGAACGAAAACGGCAAGGTGAGAGTCTTCCCGGTCTGGGATAGTCACTTGCTATGCGATCAAGCAGGAAAGTACCCGGCTGACATGAATGACTGGGAGCGTACCGTTGTCGAGACTGAATCGGCCAGGCCGGGCTTCACGTCCTGGTACCGCAACCCGCAGCAGCCAGGGCAGTCCTCGCTGGGTATCGCCTACCAGGAAGCTGGCCAGTACAAAATCTTGCGCCCGGACTTCATCTTCTTTGCCGAGCAAGATGGCCAAGTCGTCGCGGACATTGTAGATCCTCACGGGCTCCACCTGGCCGATGCATTGCCCAAGCTGCAAGGCCTCGCGATTTATGCAGAGAACCACGCCAGTGCATACCGCCGTATCGAGTCGGTGGCCGAGGTGAAGGGCAAGCTGCGCGTGCTCGACCTGACCAAAGCTGAGGTTAGACAGGCCATCATCGCTGCGACAGAGGCCACAGGGTTGTTCAGCGGCCTCCAAGCCGACGACTATTGATAACGCGGGCTTGGTGTCGATCATGCCTCGCTTTCTACGGCTGTGCCTCCTCCAACTGACAAGGATTACTTGACAGTTGGAGGCTCAGGCTTCGCAATCCCGGCAGATCCACACAAAAATTGATTTCCGCGCATGAAGTTTGCTTTTTGTGCGCGGATGCGCCATCATTTGCTCTAATGAGTGATTTCATGAGGGCAGAGCGATGGCATTTCGAGCAGACGAAGCAGCACAGCGAGGTTATGAGCACGTAGAGGCCTACCTTGTACCCAGGCCACAATACGCAGACGAATCAGTAAGGGCGCAGAGTAGAGAAGCCCTGATGGACATCGTTGACGAACTTGGCCCCGTTGTTGATACCTACCCCACGTGGCATCCGTTGGTCTGCCATCATGACAGCCGGTATCCTGAGGTAACACCCAGCGACCGCTGCGGTTACAAGGGGCTTGACCATACCCGCTACTTCCTCAATGGATTTATTACCTGCCCCTACACGGCGAGCGGGAAAGCCGATCAGGTCATTGAGTCGGTCAACTCACTGCCCCCTCACCCAATCGCGCACATCACAGCCGAGAAGCTGGATGTAAAGCTATACAATCCTGAAGCGACACCTGTACTGGTCAAGTGCAACTGGGATAGGCCTCTCGGAATGGACGGAATGATTCCTTTGTCGATCGCGATGCCTCTTATCCTTGAGCAAGAGATTCCATGTTGGCGTTGGTCGCAGGTCGCCGAGACCTGGGAGACTATGCGGTACTACCTCCTCGGCAGCCCACATGGGGCGCGATCCTCGTTGTTCGTCAACCAGGAGACAGGGCAAGCTATCAAAAAGGTTTGGAACTCGTTAATCAACACCGGAATGTTCGGGCCGATCAAAGTTGGATGAAATCAGATATAGCAACGCCCAGCTTAAACTGGGCGTTGGGAATCAAGTCTTGGAGTGGTTAGAGCCAACGCTTTAAATTACCGCTTCTAACCCTTTGCGCTCGATCAGGTTCAACAGTTTGAGCGACGGCCCGCTCGGCTTCTTGTCTCCAACTTCCCACTTCTGAACAGTAGAAAGGCTGGTGTTCAGCACGGCGGCAAAAACTGCCTGGCTGACGTGTGCCTGCTCACGCAGCGCTTTGATCTGCTGCGGCGGTATTTCGTGCACATCGAGATTGCACAGCGCCTCGAACTCGCCCATACGACGCTTGCTGATCAGGCCGGCACCATGAAGCCCACGCGCTGTCTCGTGCATCTCATCCAGAATTCGGCTGTTACGCTTTGTCGTCGCCATCACATATCTCCACAATTTCACCGGCAGCCAGCGCAACAGCCAGTTGCCGATTATCAAAACCAAGCAGCTCCCTTGCCACCTCCTGAAGCACCCTCAGTTCGTCCTTGTCGATGTTGGATCGCTCATTCTTGCTGAAGCCATAGAGGAAGAACCAGCGCCCCGCCATTTTCGTAGCCACGATGGTTCTGGCCCCGCCACGCTTGCCCTGGCCAGGCAGCGCGACGCGCTTCTTCACAACATCGCCCCCCAGCTCAGCATCGACAAGCCCTTGGCTCATCTCCTCAACTGCGGCACAAAGGGCTTCATCGGTTAGCCCGGTCTTTTTCATCGAGCGAGTTAAGGTGCGGGTTTTGAAGACTCGTCTCATTGCGTAACTATACCACCAGGTGCTACGAATCTCCAGCGACCCAGGTCACTGCCGGCACCGGGAGCTTGAAGGCAAGCCTCGATTGTTACACCCCGAGTGGCATGTAGGAAACGCTCAGCTTCACAGCCCCTAGGAAGTGTGACATAATTGATTTAGTCCGATTTAGATTTAAAAAAATTCTTTCTTAATCAATAATTTGGTGTATTTATGGGCGAATTAATAGGATTGAAGGCTGATTTAGCCCAGATTGTTCGACTGGCCGTGGCCGAGCAGACTGAGGATGTGCGCCTATTTACTGCACGACTGGTCAGGAAATACCGCGTTGTCGAGCCAGAGCTAGCAGAGCAGCTGGATCTATTTCTTCGTGCTAAGCCACACAGAGCTGGAGCGCCGTTGCGTAAGGTGGCTGCGTCCTCACTATCGGAGCAACCATTGCCGGTGGACGATGAATCGCGCCTGTCGTTGCTGAAGGTGTTCAAAGACTCCCCTGATCGGGAGGCACCGCTGCTGTCTGTGGAGCTAGAAGAGTCCCTTGGGCAGTTGATCCAGGAACGAAAGCAGGTTGCGCGCCTCGCGGCCCTGGGACTGAACCCAACACGGTCAGCAATTTTTATCGGCGCCCCGGGCGTGGGAAAGACGTTGACAGCACGCTGGCTAGCCGCTCAGTTGGGAGTGCCGCTCTACGTGCTTGATCTAACGGCCGTGATGAGCAGCTTGCTAGGTCGCAGCGGCACCAATCTGCGCGCTGCGCTGGATTTCGCCAAACGCAGCCCGTGCATTCTGCTTCTTGATGAGATAGATGCAATCGCTAAGCGTCGCAGCGATGACACCGATATCGGTGAACTCAAGCGTTTAGTGACCGTGATCTTGCAGGAGGTTGATGAGTGGCCGGCTAACGGATTGCTGTTAGCTGCTACCAATCACCCGGAGCTGATTGACCCCGCACTGTGGCGGCGATTCGACTTAGTAGTTGAGTTCAAGATGCCGGAACCGGCTGCGGTCAAGGATGCCATCAAACGATTTTTAGGGCCGGACTTCGCGCTATTTGGTCGCTGGATCGAAATTCTGACTTTCGCGTTTCGCGGACAATCTTTCAGTGATATCGAACGTGAGATACAGCGCTTCCGACGAGCTGTGGCGCTGGGGACGACGCCAGATGCTGATCTAATTGAAGACTTCATCAAAGCGCGCGCCTTGACACTGGACCGACAGGGCCGCATCGATATGGCTGTCTTGCTGGCAAAGCAGACTCGTCTGTCCCAGCACAATATATCGGATATTACCGGCGTGAGCCGGGACACCATTCGTAAGTACACTGCCGACGGGCCGACCGTCGTTCCAAAAAAGCGGAGGCGTGAGGCATGAGTCAAACCAATTTCCTAATCGGGCGAGGCGAATTGCTGACCCACGAAATCAAGGGGCCCAGGCGCGGCATGGACAAGGCCGAGGTATATACGTTACAGCAGGCGAAAAACCGGTTAATTCCGCAGTTTGCCGAAGTTGCGGCGAGCCTCGACAGCTTGCCCGACAAAGCGTGTCCTGGAGAGCTGGGTGTGGCTCGCTTCGCGCTTAATCCAAGCTATATTGCACGCTCTTTCTTTCCGGTAGCCATGCTGCGCAGTGTAGGGCTTGAGTCGGTTGGTAGCCGAGCAGTCAAACTCACGCCAGACGCCTGGTCCAAGAAGGGGGAGCCTCGCGAATCGACTACTACCGAGCTCTTCGTTGTAGGCCAGCGTCAAGCGTTCCGCCAATTGAAAGATTGGGCAGATAGGCTCGAAGATGGATCAAATGAAGCGAAAGACCTTTCGCATATCGAGCGTGTGTCAGCCTTCGAGGCCAAGGACCGTATCGTCTCTCTCGGAAAGACTAAGGATCGCTTCTTCGAGGTTGGTATCCACTTGCTACCCAACGACAACAATCAGTTTGTGCAACGCGCATTTGCCAAATATGCCGCTGAAGTCGGTGTAACTGCCCATGTCGATCTTGCGTTCATTGCCGGCAACTTGTGGTTTCTTCCGGTTGAGGGCAAGCACGAGAGTATCAAGCGTTTGGCAGAGTTTTCCTTTGTCCGCGTGGTTCGCCCGATGCCAAAGTTACGCGGTATGCGACCAGTACAGCGATCAGTTGGCGTGACTGTCACGTGCAGCCTACCGACGGATCAACCACTGTCGTCCGAACCCAAGGTGGCCATTCTCGATGGAGGTCTGCCGAAGCGACACAGCATCGAGCAGTGGTTGGGAACATACCGCGTTCTAGATGACAGTGCAGCGGATGACCCTGGCGGTTTGGAACATGGCCTGGCGGTAACTTCAGCATTCTTGTTTGGGCCTATCGCGCCGAACGGTACCGCAGCACGTCCTTATTCTTATGTCGATCACCTGCGTGTTCTGGATCGGGAAACTGATTCAGAAGATCCGCTGGAGCTGTATCGCACGCTGGGATTCGTCGAAGAAGTGTTGCTGTCCCGCCAGTACCAATTCATCAACCTCAGCTTGGGCCCGGATCTTCCGATCGACGACACGGACGTGCATGCCTGGACTTCAGTGATAGACGATCTCCTAAGCGATGGCGATACGCTGATGACAGTGGCCGTAGGCAATAACGGTGAAATGGATCGGACAGTGGGGAACGCCCGCGTGCAGGTACCCTCGGATTGCGTGAATGCACTATCCGTGGGTGCTGCGAACGATGTTGATGCAGCGTGGGGACGTGCGTCCTACAGTGCCATTGGCCCTGGACGCAGCCCTGGAGTGGTGAAGCCTGACTTGATGGCCTTCGGTGGTGACGCTGGCAGCTCCAAATATTTTCATGTACTGGCGGAAGGTACGAAACCGACGTTAGTGCCGCAACTGGGTACTAGCTTTGCTTCGCCGTACTTGCTGCGCAATGCGGTTGGCGTACGTGCAATTCTTGGTGCCGATTTATCGCCTCTGGCGATCAAAGCTTTACTTGTTCATGGCGCTGACTCTGGTGCTCATGACAAGATTGAAGTGGGCTGGGGCAAGGTGCCAGAGGACTTAATGGATGTCATTACCTGCCCAGCAGGAGTGGCAAGAGTGGTTTATCAGGGCGAATTGAAGCCCGGCAAGTATTTGCGCGCGGCGCTTCCGCTTCCGGCCAATGGCTTGCAGGGAAATATTCGCTTGAAGGCCACCTTTTGCTATGCCTCTCCGACCGACCCACAGGATGCTATCGCTTACACGCGGGCAGGCTTGGAAGTAGTGTTCAGGCCCAGCGATAAAAAGGTCAAGGAAGGCAAAGCCAATGCCGAGACAAAGGGTTTCTTCGACATGAAGAAGTACGCGACAGAGGAGGAGCGCCGCTCTGATATGGGAAAATGGGAGACAGTCCTACATGGTAACAAGTCCATGCGCGGCAGCAGCTTGGACAATCCCGTTTTCGACATTCATTACAATGCGCGTGAGGCAGGCGGCCCAACTACAAATGCTGAGAAAATTCGTTATGCCCTGATTATCACGGTCGAAGCGCCCAAGCACACCGATCTCTATAATGAGATATTGCGCGCTTACGCCAAGATGCTGGTACCCATCCAACCGAAGGTCACATTGCCGGTGCGCTTGTAACAGCGACGCAGGAGACCAGCGTCAATAAAGGATCTATAGGTAAGCGTCCGACGATCAAGGTGTAATCGCCGGACGCTCACATAAGCAGCGCTGGATCGGTACACTAGCGGTACACTCGTCCGTTCTGGCCGCCTTCGCAAAATTACGCTAAGCTACTGTCACACAAATACTTTTGGTTTATATAGCTTACGGTGGGCTACCCTTGATTTTGCTGGGCTTGCAGCGTTGCGTGCAAACTCATAATCGCTTGGTCGCGGGTTCAAGTCCTGCTGGGCCCACCATCCCCACCCCCGGTCCCTTCGACCGGGGGTT
>ERZ869909.3052-NODE-3052-length-10137-cov-3.525447_pt1 | contig 10137 bp, 12 predicted proteins | sample MGYA00520892_ERZ869909 | MGnify/ENA primary metagenome ERZ869909 (study PRJEB32215, sample SAMEA104723947) | bioreactor metagenome | biome: bioreactor; feature: anaerobic bioreactor; material: water | place: China | collected 2015-03-12 ... | reverse complement strand
CTGCTTGACCTTTTTGCTTATCGCTGGCTGTCTCATCGACCACACCCAAGTATGTTTAACAAAGTTGGTTTGACTGTAGTTACAGCCGCAGGTGCGGGCTTAAAGTCGACAACATCAACACTTCATACGAATCTATTCTGGTGGGGAATCAGTCATATTTATCATATGAAGCAAGCTGTCATGACTTCGGATTTTCACTCAATATCCCCTAAAATTCTTCAGAAGATTGAGGTTAAAACAGCCAAAATCGCACAGAAAATCTCGAGGAAACTTCGATCAGAGAATCGTACACCTTCACTTAAGCTTTGGATGTATTTTCAAATCATGAAGAAAATGCGAATGAATCATCCGGAGTGGAATCCGATTGATTATGATTTCTGGAAACGCGTTGGATATTTAGAAAAGTATCCGGTTTGGAAAAAGAAAAATGTGTGAAGTGAAACCCCCGACACACGCAAAGTTGCTCATGTCACATTGCATCTTTCCCTGTCACAACCTTCAAATGACATCTTCCTATTATCAGCGTGTTCTCGGTTTTGAGGCAGTGGAGTACCTGCATGTAGAACAGCCGCATATTTGTCTTTACCGCGATCGAACTGAAATCATTCTGATTCAAGCAAACTGTGAGGTACATCAACATCATCGTCATCTATGTGGTTATGGATATGATGCTTATTTCATCACTGAACAGCAGTTTGAACTTTTTGAAGAGTTTTTAAAAAGAGGTGTCAAGGTAGTTCAAGAACCTAAGATGACGGATTATCATAATCATGAGTTTGTCATTGAAGATGTGGATGGACGTTGGATTGCTTTTGGAATCAAACAAAAAGGTGAACCTATCGAGTAGGTTCACCTTTTATATTTGCTAATCGAAGCGTGTGCGATATCCGCAGTGCTGACACAAGGGCTCCGTTAATCTGTTCTTCAATAGGCCCTGATTCATTTCGAGAAATCTCTTTGAAATTATCATGGATTCAAAGGAATCGGTCCATATGTTTCCAAAATCAATCACACCATCGTAGTCAAGGCAACAGGGGACTACTGTTCCATCACTGAGTATACCCATCATCGTTTTGGTTCCATAGCAGACACCCTTGTCCGTATACTTTTGTGAGTCAATACTCGGCCACTTGAATTCTTCATCCAGGGAAATGTACAACCCATCTTCGATGGTATACCTTCGTCCACGCTGATATATCTTCTCCAGATTATCAATCCCTATTTCATGAAAGAAATCAATGAGGTATGAAGACATTTCTTCACTTTTGTAAGTCCATAAACGGAATTGGACGTAACGTCCGCATTGAGCAAGTTGTCTGGCATCGAAAATCAGCTGATCACGAAACTCTTTGCTTTTAAATCGAGGACTTGTCGCAAGTGACTGCAATGAAATGCTCACTTGACGTATTGCAGGGTACTGACATAAAATTGACCGTTTGTCAGAAAGCAATGTACCGTTGGTCACCAGTTGAATCGAAAGAGCATACGAAGAAGCGATCTTTATCAACTGCTCAAACTCAGGATGTAATAGGGGTTCACCCTGAATGTGAAGATAGATATAATCTGTATAGGGGCGAATCTGTGAACAAATATGCTCAAATTCACTCACGGTCATCGCTCGCTTTGGCTTTGTGCTTGTGGCACAAAACGAACAATTCAGATTGCATTCATTCGTTACTTCAATATATATTCGCTTAAATCGCATGTACATCACCGTCACTATTATACGAAATTATTCACAAGAATACCAGTGTTATCGTAAAACCCGCGAGAGAAAAGCCTGTGTACGTGGATGTTTCGGTTGGGTAAACATCGTTTGTGGATCGCCTTCTTCACAGACAACTCCCTGATCCATAAAGACCACACGGTCAGCCACGTCTCTGGCAAATGACATTTCATGGGTCACGATGACCATGGTTAATCCTTCTTTTGCCAGATTTTTAATCACTTCGAGAACCTCACCGACCATTTCAGGATCAAGAGCACTCGTCGGTTCGTCGAGTAAGAGAATTTTGGGTTGCATACAAAGCGCTCTGGCAATAGCCACCCGCTGCTTTTGACCTCCACTGAGTTTTTTTACCGATGCGTTGGCAAAGTCGCTCATACCTACTTTTTCCAGAAAACTAATGGCAGTTTCTTTTGCTTCCTTTGAGGATTTCTTCAAAACTTCTTTCTGTCCGATCATGCAGTTCTCCAGCACACTCAAATGATTAAACAGGTTGAACGATTGGAAAATCATTCCCACCTGAGAGCGATAGTGGTTAATGTTAAAGTTTTCAGTCGTAATGTTCTGTCCATCCACGATAATCTGTCCTGCCGAAGGGGTTTCAAGTAGATTTAAACAGCGAAGCAGCGTTGATTTACCACTTCCACTTGAACCAATCAATGCAACCACTTCTTTTTGATCAATGGACAGTTCAATATCTTTTAAAACAAGCTGATCACCAAAGGATTTATTTAGATTTTTGATTTCAATAAAACTCATGACTGACCACCTTTCTTCTTTAAAAACGAAAAACTATTTGGCATCGAGGATGAAGCTAAACCAAAGCCAGCAGGGGAATCCATTTTTAACTCAATTACCCGCAGAATACGTGTGATTGTAAAGGTCAGAAACAGATAAATCACAGCTGTTACAAAGAATGTATCTCGAAAACGAAACACGATTCCTGCTACAGATGCTGACTGAAAATAGAGTTCTGTGACACCAATTACATTTAATACGGATGTATCTTTTATATTGACGACAAACTCATTGCCAATCGCAGGAAATGCATTACGAATCGCTTGAGGGAAGATGATTTTGCGATTGGTAGTCCACGTACTCATCCCGAGTGAACGCGCTGCTTCATACTGACCATCGTCAATCGACTGAATGCCAGCACGGATGATTTCAGCCATGTAGGCACCTGTATTTACTGAGACAATTACAATACCTGCGCTCAGCGGTGTCCATTGCAGATACGGGCGTAGGCCATGGTATAAAAACACTGCCTGAACAATCATCGGAGTTCCGCGGAATCCCTCGATGTATATAGATGATAGAAGCCAAAAAAATTTCTTGACTCCTTTTGCAAAAAACGAGTCCTTTGGAGAAATTTTGCTCGTTTTTACACTGGCAACAAGTAATCCGATGAAAAGACCAATGACGGTTGCCGTTAACGAGATAATCAGCGTATTTCGAACCCCATACCAGAATAGGGGACTATAGCGCTGAAATATATACCAAGACCCACCGAGTAAATCGGTGGGTATTCTTGATGTCATGTTTATTCGATTCCTTCAGGTTGACGGCTTAATGCATCAGCCATCCATAGGTTACGGGTTTCATCGGATATCCCGGCAAGAATTGCATTGATTTGAGTACGTAATTCTGTATCACTTTGACGAATTGCGACAGAAACGGTTGTTTCCTCGACATCGGTTTCAAATCCGAAACCTTCAGCAAAATCTACAATGGCCAACTGAGGGTTCATATTCACAATTGAAATGGCAACTGGACGTTCGGATACCATAGCATCTGATTCGCCACTGATTACCGCATTGGCCAGCAGTGGAAAACTGGTTAATGGCGTCATATGCACAACTTGTGGAATCTGAGGGACAAGATCATTATGGAATGTACCACGCTGCGCAACAACTTTCGCTCCACTAAACTGTGCCAGGGAAGTCGCACTCATAAACGGTGAGTCATTTCGGACAATCAGGACCATATCACTTGCATAATAGGGATCACTGAAACTGACACGTTCACGACGTTCAGCCGTATCCGTCATACCTGCAACAATCATATCAATTTCTTTGGACGATAGTGCAGCTTCAAGACCTTCCCAGGCAATTTTCTTAACGATCAGTTCTTTTCCTAAACCTTCCGCAATGGCCGTTGCCATTGTAATGTCGTAACCATCACAGTAACCAATGCTACCAGAAATAGCCACAGCTGTGTCAGAAGACTCAATTTGAGTCCAGTTAAATGGAGCATAGTCGCATTCCAACCCAACCACAATCTGATTTTCGCTGTCGATGTTTGAGCTGCAACCTGCAAGAAGTAAAAGGGATGCCATTGAGGCAAGTAAAAATTTGTTCATATTGTTTCCTCCTAGAACCAAACAAAAAGATCGTGGCTACACGATCCTAATATGCTTCAGGAGTTGTAGCGCCTCTTCATTACTGAAGGAGTGTTTACAGTATTTCTGCAAACCCCATGGACGTGATTTTGCCAAATCATCCATTCGGCGGTGATTGCCTTTCCTTAACATCATTGCTTGCCAGCTCCGTTAAGTACTTATCTGCACCGCTACCTCTAATCTTTTGTTTTCTGCACTACTATACTCAATATATTCCGGATTGTCAATCATAAATGCTTATTTTTCTTTCAAAAATAAATGTAACAGGTTTCATTCATCCATTTCTTTAATATTTTTACGAGTTGGACTCCATAAATCAACTTGCTTATCATTGGATAGCATAGATAATAGATTGTGCTTGGCGGATGGAAAATCATCATTAATCAACTTGATTAGATCTTTCATCACCTCACGTTGAGTATGTTTATCATTGGGACATGTGGATTTTACAACTGGAAGATTGCATTGCTCCACCGTAGCAACAATATCACTCTCATACACATACAGTAATGGACGGATAAAGTGGACATCTGTACGACTCATATACATTTTAGGTTTAAATGTAGCAATACGACCACCATAAATCATATTAAGAAATACAGTTTCAATGGCATCATCCCCATGGTGAGCAAATGCAATTTTATTGCATCCGAGCTTTTTAGCTTCGTCAATGACATAACCTTTTTTAAATTTGGAACACAAGGAACAGGGAAGTTTCCCACTGGGTTGGGGATGGAGTTTTAAAATTTCATACACATCGGTGTCTACCATCACAAGTGGTGTTCCCAATGATTCACACCAGGAAACCATCGGTGACATGTCCATATCCGGAAATCCAAGTCTTAAGTGAATCGGAACAATGTCAAATGGGACAATTCTCATTTTTTTGAATTCATGAAGTGCATATAGTAAAACCGTCGAATCCTTGCCTCCGGATATTCCAATGGCAATTCGATCATTTGGTTCGATTAACTGATAGTCAATATTCGCTTTTTTAAGCTGCTGAAGTACTCTTCTCATAATCACCGTTCCTTTTGCTTTGATATTATAGCATGATTTGGTATAATATGAATCGGAATGCGGTGAAAAAATGAACGGAATCTTATGTATAAACAAACCAGCCAATATGACGTCCTTTGATGTCTGTGCAAAAATAAAACGACAGTTTAAAGTAAAAGTTGGCCATACAGGAACACTTGATCCGATGGCAACCGGAGTGATGGTTGTTGTTTTGGGTAATCACACCAAACTGGTTCCTTATCTTACATCCAATAAAAAAACGTACCGGGCCACGTGCCGACTGGGCATCAAAACGGATACCGGAGATGTTTGGGGAAAGGTCATCGAAGAAGCTGCGGTTTCAACGATGACTGAAAAAAAGATTCAGGGTGTATTGGATCAGTTTCTCGGCACAACTTCCCAGACTCCACCGATGGTCTCTGCGATTAAAGTCGATGGAAAGAAACTGTATGAATATGCCCGAGAAGGAAAGACACTTGAGGTTAACTCACGTACTATAACCATTGACTACATTCAGTTGACCTCGCTTCAAGAAAACGAGTTTGACTTTGAAGTCACCGTCTCGGCAGGAACCTACATTCGAACATTATGTGAGGATATCGGAGAAAGACTCAATACGGTCGCCACCATGTCTTCATTAGATCGAACCAAAAGTGGTGCAGTCACTTTGGATATGTGTCAAACACTACAGGAAGCAATGGAAACTCCCCATTGGCATCAACCACTGCCATTACTCAAAGAGATAAGACAAATCGAAGTTGATGATCCAACCTTTATCTATCATGGTAAACGATATCATGCAACGATGGAAGAACCTCTGATTTGCTTTGTGTATCAGAATCAGCCATTAGCTATCTATAAAAAAGAAAATGAAACAACGTATAAAAGCGAAAGGGGTTTATGGTAAATGGAAAGATATGTACTAAATCATGAAGAGATGAAAGCGTATCCTGAACCTCTTTCAGCCTGTATAGGCTACTTTGACGGTGTTCACATCGGTCATCAGGCGCTTGTTACAACCGCGATTGAAGCAGCCAAGCAACGTAACATCAAGAGTGCGATGATTACGTTTCATCCAGACCCTTGGGTAGTTTTAAAGGATATGAAGCATGTTCAGCACTTGACGACACTCAAAGATCGTCAGGATATCGTCGAAGCGATGGGGATTGATGTTTTCATAGTCATCAACTTCACTAAATCACTTGCAGCGATGAGCAAGGAAGATTTCTTTGAAACCATTCTGTGTCAACTCAATCTTGAGGTTTTAGTCTATGGCTTCGACTTTCGTTTTGGGCATTTGGGTCAAGGTGATACCCAATATCTTAAAGACATTGGTTCAACCTGCTTTACACCCATAGAAGTAGCAGAAGTGAAAGATGATGATGTCAAAATATCCACAACACGAATCACTCATTTAATCCAGGAAGGAAAGATGGAAGAAGTTACCCGTCTACTGAAACGACCTTATGGATTTGGTGGTATTGTGGTGGACGGTCGAAAAAAGGGAAGAGAAATCGGGTTTCCAACCGCAAACCTTGATATTTTACCTGAGTACATTGTTCCAAAACTCGGCGTTTATATTGCACTGGCTACACTGAATCAGCGTCAGTTTCTGGCCATGGTGAATATTGGACATAATCCGACATTTAATACCCGTTCGGATGTGTCCGTTGAAGCTTACCTACTTGACTTTAACGAAATGATTTATGGGCAACGGTTGGAACTGAAATTTGTCCATCGCATACGTTCTGAACTCAAATTTTCAAGTATACAGGAGTTGATTGAGCAGATGAATGAAGATTACCGCTATACCCGGGAGTACGCACATGAGTTTAAACTTACCGAACAGTTTTAAGTTGCGCATGGCAAAGACACTGCCAGAACATCATTACAAGCAATTAATGGACAGCTATGATAAGCCTGCTTATCGTGCTTTCCGTTTTTTTGATTCAAAAATTGATCCTGCTTTTGGGCGCAGCTTGCTGACATTTGAAACCATAGAATCAGCATTGAATCCTAAAAGTCTTTTGTTTGATGAAAAGATTAAAATAGGTCGACATCCCTTTTACCACGGAGGAGCTCTGTACCCTCAGGAACCCTCAGCAGCCCTTGTTGTCGATGTGGCTGATATTCAGCCGAACCAAACGGTTATCGATGTCTGCAGTGCACCTGGAGGCAAATCTTTGCAACTGCTTCATCTACTTCAGGGAAAAGGCTATTGTGTGAGCAACGAAATCGATCGCAAACGGGTCAAAATTCTGATGAGTAACCTGGAACGAATGGGAGACGATAACTCCATTGTGACCAGCATGTCAACCCAGCAGTTATCACAGCTATGGCCACATCATTTTGATCGTGTCATCGTGGATGCACCCTGTAGTGGTGAGGGTACCTATCGAAAAGATATTTCAGCTCAACAGTATGACAAAGATGAGAATGTTTTTGTGTGCTCACTTCGTCAAAAGGATATTTTGCACCATGCATCCAAACTGGTAAAACAGGGTGGTTATCTCATTTATTCCACATGCACATTCAATCAGACTGAAAATGAAGATGTTGTTGAGGAATTTTTGTCCACTCATACTGATTTTACCATTGAACCTGTACATCTCTCAGTGGGTCAACCCGGATTTGGCAAGTACAGTGAGAGCGTCCGACGTATTTATCCCTTTGATGGAGGGGAAGGGCAATTTGTGGCAAAACTCAAATACCTGGGTGTTGAAGCTAATTCATTTACTTATCTTCGTCAAAAGCCTCTCAATCATAAGCAAAAACAAATGCTTACAGAGGTTTTCACTCAGGTGGACCACCGATTCTATCAGTTAAGCGATCGGATTTATTTTTCTTCTCAGCCTACCTTAGCGGTAACATCCGCATTGAAGAAAGATATTTTGGTTGGGTGGGATAAAGGGAACTATCTTCTTATGGAACATGAGTGCAGTAAAAACAGACATCTTAAACACTTATTTAAAAACAAGATTGAACTTAATCTTGATCAGGCAAATCAATATCTTCAAGGTGAAGTACTAAATATCCAATATGTTTTTGGTTGGGGTATTGTATTGTACCATTCGGTTAGCTTGGGGTTAATCAAAGGAGATGGAAGCGTTTGCAAAAACAAATATCCCAAGGGACTACGAAATCTTGGGGTTGAATCATGAAATTTTTACAAATTGTGGATGAAAATACTTGCATTGCTACTTTTTCTGTGTATAATTAGTCGCATAGCTGTGATGAAGAGTAGTAACTCAATTACGCTTGCTAAAGAGAGATGCGGTTGGTGAAAAGCATTGCAAGGGTCTGAGTGAACGTGCTTCGGAGCTGAATTATCGAAGAAGTCTGAGGTAATTCCGTTGTCGGCGTTAACGATTCGAGTGTCGGAAAATAGTTTTCCGGAAAAAAGGTGGTACCGCGATTTCACGTCCTTTAAGTTTAGGACGTTTTTTTTATTTTCTGGAGGTAACTTATGAACATTGATTTTACATCGACCATTCCCTATATACCTTATATTTTGCAGGGGATTATCATCACCATACAAATTGCTATAGTCGGCGCATTCTTTGGATCGCTCATTGGTTTTTTGTTCAGTCTAGTCAGTCACAGGAAAAATTTTCTTGGAGCAACAGTTCGAGGATTTATTGACTTCTTCCGAGGGACGCCTCTGATTTTCCAATTATCCTTCTTCCACTATGGCTTGCCACAAATCTTCCCGGGATTTTTGCCAACAGCCTTCCAAACTGCGATGATTATCTTCTCATTGAACTCATCAGCTTATTTGGCTGAAATTTTGCGAGCAGGTATCGAAGCTATTGATAAGGGACAAATTGAAGCTGCGAAAGCCTTAGGTGTTTCAAAGTTTCACACCACGATCCACATAATTATTCCTCAGGCTCTTCGAAATGTGCTTCCGGCCATTGTTAATGAGTTTATTACTCTGACAAAGGAAACATCCGTAGCCTCTGCCATTGGGGTTCAGGAAATCCTGCGACGTCAGGCCATCGTAACAGGAACAACCTATCGTCCCTTCGAACCGCTGTTACTTGTAGGAATTACATACTATGTCTTAATCAAAATATTATCTATATTAGGTAAAATGGTAGAAAAGAGGTTAAAATATGATTCAAGTAGCACAACTATTTAAGCAGTTTGATAAAACAGAAGTACTCAAAGACATTCACATGACCTTCGAAGATGGCAAAACCTATGCTATTATCGGATCAAGTGGAAGTGGTAAAAGTACCTTTTTGCGATGCTTAAACGGACTTGAGAAACCAACTTCAGGAAGTATCGTCATTGACGGAGTTGATATTGTCAAAAACGAAAAAGAACTTCCAAAGTTAAGACAGCATATTGGGATGGTCTTTCAATCATTTAATCTATTCGAACATAAAAATGCGACTGACAATGTCACCTTTGCTTTGATGAAGGTTAAAAAGATCAGTGAAGATGAAGCAAAGAAAATTGCTTTAGCTAAACTGAAGGAGGTCGGGTGTGATCATCGGGCAACACATTTCCCACATCAGCTATCGGGTGGTGAAAAACAACGGGTTGCTATAGCTAGAGCACTTGCGATGGAACCAAGTGTGATGCTCTTTGATGAACCAACCAGTGCTCTTGATCCGGAAATGACCGTCGAAGTATTGAAAGTTATGAAACAACTGACTCATACGGGTATGACGATTATCGTTGTCACTCATGAGATGAACTTTGCGAAAGAAGTTTCTGATACAGTGATCTATATGGATAAAGGTGAAATCGTTGAAATCGGGTCACCAAAGGAATTTTTTGAAGAAACTAGAACTGCTAGAGCAAGACAATTTCTTGCCAATATGCTTTAATCGAAAGGAAATAAAACAATGAAAAAACTATTTGTACTTATACTACTTGTGTCAAGTCTTATCGCTTGCGCACCCAAACCAACAGATGAAAAGGTATTAACAATTCTTACCAGCTCAGGATATCCTCCATATGAAATGGTAGATGTTAATGG
>ERZ869909.3051-NODE-3051-length-10138-cov-3.931220_pt1 | contig 10138 bp, 8 predicted proteins | sample MGYA00520892_ERZ869909 | MGnify/ENA primary metagenome ERZ869909 (study PRJEB32215, sample SAMEA104723947) | bioreactor metagenome | biome: bioreactor; feature: anaerobic bioreactor; material: water | place: China | collected 2015-03-12 ... | reverse complement strand
CTCGGGCTGAACAGGCATCTCCCGAGCATCATCAATGAGACGCCGGAGAACATCCAGTTCTATCTGATTGCGCGGCTGATCAAGAAGACGATCTGCGACATGATCTTCGGGCTGGGTCCGTTGCAGGATCTGCTGGATACACCGGCGATCTCGGAGATCATGATCGTCAGCCCCGAGCAGGTGTATGTCGAGCGGGGTGGGCAGGTCGTGCGTTCGAACAGGACCTTCCTCGGCGATGAGGCGCTGCTCTCCGTGATCGAGCGGATTGTCGCCCCGCTTGGGCGAAGGATCGATCGTTCGACGCCGCTGGTGGATGCCCGTCTGAAGGACGGCTCGCGTGTGAATGCGGTGATTCCCCCGCTGGCGCTGAAGGGGCCGTGCCTGACGATCCGCCGGTTCCCGAAGCATCGGATCACCGCGGGGGATCTGGTCAAGTGGGGCTCGCTCACCGATGCCGCGGTGGCGTTGATCGAGGGGGCGGTGATTGCTCGGAAGAACATCGTGATCGCGGGCGGCACGGGCTCGGGCAAGACGACGCTGCTGAATGTGCTGTCGGGGTTCATCCCTGAAGACGAACGAATCGTGACGATCGAGGATGCTGCGGAACTGCGGCTGAATCAGGAACATGTGGTCGCGCTGGAAACGCGCCCGGCGAATGTGGAAGGAACGGGCGCGTACACGATCCGTGATCTCGTCAAGAATGCGCTTCGCATGCGTCCCGATCGGGTGATTGTCGGTGAGTGCCGCGGCGAGGAAGCATTCGACATGCTGCAGGCGATGAACACCGGTCATGATGGATCGATGACGACGGTGCACGCAAACAGCTCGTACGATGTGATCTCCCGGCTGGAGACGATGTGTCTGATGGCAGTGGAGATTCCGCTCAGTGCGGTGCGTCGGCAGATCACGCAGGCGGTGGACATGATCGTGTATATCCGGCGGATCAAGGGTGGACGCCGCCTCGTGACACAGATCACGGAAGTCACGGGTCTTCATCCGCTGACCGGGGATGTTGAGATGCACGATGTGATGGCAGTGGTGGGCGAGGCGAAGGGTGATGCCAAGCTCATTCCGACGGGGTACATGCCGACCTTCCTGGGCGATCTCGTGGATGCGGGTCTGATCGATCTGGAACGCTGGTTTGGAGTGGTCGAGAAGTGAGCCCCGAGATGCAGATTGTGGTGATCGCGCTTGCCACCGGTCTGACGATCGGGGCCTTTGTGTGGATCGTCCGCCAACAACTCATCGCCCGCTGGGAACAGGACTGTGCATGGCTGGCGCACGCGATCTGGCGTTTTTCGCCTGAACCGTTTGACCCCAAGCCGTATGTCGCCGGGTATTACATCGGGGCGTTTCTGTTGCTGCTGTTCCTGCTTGCACTGGTGCCTTCGAAGATCGTGGGGCTGGTGATCTGGGTGGTGCTGATTCTGATGCCTCGTATGATCATCGACCGGCGCTGGGAGAAGCGACGGGCCCTGATCGATGAGCAACTCCCCGCGACCGTACTCCAGATGTCGTCGAGCGTGGCATCGGGCATGTCACTCGTTCAGGCGTTGGAGCGGCTCTCGGAGCGTGCGCCGGAACCGATCCGCACCGAGTTCCGGGTGATCACCAACCACTGGCGGATGGGCTCTGATCTGAGTGCGACGATCGAGGAAGCGAAGCGTCGGCTCCGATTGCAGAACTTCACGCTGTTCTCTTCGGCGATCCTGATCAACCAGCGGATGGGCGGAAACATCACGCAGACCCTCGAACGCCTCGCGCACGCGCTGGAATCCGTCGAACGGATGCGTCGCGAGGTCTACTCGTCAACGAGCGAAGGACGGACCAACATCAAAGTTCTGGTCGTCGCGCCGTTCATCATGCTCGGCATTGTGGCCGTGATGGACCTCAAAGCGGTGATGCTGCTGTTCCAGCGGCCCCTTGGATGGATCCTTCTTGGAATTGCGGCGGCATTCACCGCCGTGGGAACGCTCTGGGCATGGAGGATTGTGAACGCCGATGTTTAGCGGGCAGGGGACAGGCGATTCTCTGGGTTTGATCGTGCTGATCGCGGCGTGCGCATTGGCTGGGATCAGCATCGCGCTGTTGATCTTTGCGGTGGGCATGACCGCAAGGCGTTCATCGGCTCAGATGACCGCGATCATTGACGATGCCCAGCGGACACTGCGCCGCGAACGGGCAAAGAATGAGTCTGCCGGCGAGGGCGCCCTGATGGGAGCAGTGGCGATTCTGCTGCCGCTGGCGAAGGCGCTGCCGCTGGACTCGATCAGGCAATCACTGTCCGAGCGTTACGCCCGCGCCGGGTGGCCGGGCGGATACAGCGACGATGAGATCTTCACGATGAGTCTGCTTGTGGGGCTGGTGATTGCCGTGCCGCTGATGCTGATCATCGCGGCGGCGAATCCGCTCGCCGCCCCGCTCGGCTTGGTCGGGATTCTGGTCGGTCCGGGTCTCGTCAGTTCTCACTACAACAGCCGCGGAGTCGAACGGGAGAAGTCGATCGGCCGGACGATCCCGTTTGTCCTGGACCTGCTTGTGTTGACGATGCGGGCGGGGGCCTCGCTCCAGATCGCGATGGAGCGAGTTACCATTGACTACGCCAAGCATCCCATCGGCGAGGAATTCCGTTCGACGCTGCAGGACATCGAGCTGGGGGTGCCGACGAAGGATGCGTTCCGGAACCTTGCCAAGCGCGTGCCGCTGCCGGTGATTCGGGGCTTTGTGGATGATCTGATTCAATCGGAGGAGCTCGGGCGTCCGCTCGCGGAGACGCTGGAGCGGCTGTCGGATCAGGTGCGTGTGCGGCGTGTGCAGGATGCGGTCGATACCGCCGGGAAGAGCAAGGTGATGGTGCTTGTTCCGGGTATGCTTGTCTTCATCGCGACCCTCATCGTGCTCTTTGCGCCGTTTGTGATGCGGTTTGTATATTCGGACGAGTTCAACTGACGAGGTGGAGGCACGCGTTCCATGGCCTATCAGCTCTCCATCACGAGCGGCGTCGACGAAGGCAAGACCTTTGTCATGACGCAGAAGGAGGCGGTGATCGGGCGTTCGCCCTCCGCCGAACTGATCTTGCGCGACGAGACCGTGGCTTGGGAGCATGCGCGGCTGAAGGACAACGGCGGGCGGCTGTATGTGGAGAATCTCGCCGCGGTGGGGACGAAGGTTCGCGGGCTCCGCATCAAGGATGAGACACGCCTGAATCACGGCGACCAGATCCAACTCTCCGATCGGTGTTCCGTACTGGTCGAACAGCGCATGAGTTACGGCAGCGGCAAGAATCGGACAACGCTGCTGCTGCTCGCTGCGGCCCTGGTTCTGATCGTGATCATGGCAGTCGGTGGAATCTTTGCACTGTCGTCCTCCGACTCCGGACCACCGCCTGCCAGCGCGACTCACTGGCGGACTGCCTATCAGCGGTTGGATGAACGCATGCAGGAGTGGGTTGAGCAGGGGCGATTCCCTCGTGAGGGACTCGTGATGTTCCGGGATGGTTGGCGGTTTGAGAATGTCGGCGCGACGCCGCAGGCGGTCGAGCGGTGGGATCGTCTGCAATCGGTCATGCTTTCCCTGCATGCGCCGACGCTAGACGGACGGGTTCGGAATTTCCCAGAGGTTGCCGGGCCCGACGCATCCACGCTCAGTGTCATTATGGGAAGAACGCAGCCCAGCGCTGATTCAACGATGGACTGGAACTCGGACGAGCGTTATGCCGATGCCCTCGTGTGGTTTGTGAGGATGCGTGCGGAGCAGGCCCGGAGGCGGGCCGGGAGCTGAAGATGAAGAGTCGACTTGGTGATTTCGACATTCTCGATCGCATCGATCCGGGCGGTTACACCGTCGTGTATCGCGCGTGGCAGGACATGGGCAAGGGTGTGCGTCGGCCCGCCGCGATCAAGATCCTGCAAGGGTGGAATCTGGACGACGAGCGCCAGGTGCAGGATCTTGTGCGTGAGGTCGAACTGCTCGTCGAGATGTCTTCCTCCCCGAACATCGTCACGGTGTATGGGTTCGGCATTGACGACGAGATCGGCCCGTGGCTGGCGATGGAACTCGGCGGGAAATCGCTCAAGCACTACATCCGTGAAGAGCCGACGGATCCGGAGCAGGTACGGCTGTTGCTGCGCGACATCCTGCGAGCGTTGAGCTCCGTGCATGGTGTGACCCCCCCCATTCTTCACCGAGACATCAAACCGAACAACATCCTCTCCAGCCAGTTTGGTATCTGGAAACTCGCGGACTTCGGTCTCGCGACGCGTCAGGATTCGGACAGCACACTTCATCTCGCGACCGTCCAGTACGCGGCGCCGGAGATGCTCGACGGATCTCTCGGCGCCGAGACTCCGAAGATGGATCTGTACTCCCTCGGGATGGCGGCGTACCACTACGCCTTGGGCGAGTCTCTGTACCGGAAGCAATTCCCCTCGATCTTTGATCCCTACGCCGGGCAGGATGACGATCCGGGGCGGGATGACCGTCCGAAGTGGATGTACTGGCACACATCGTCACAGATGACCGTGCAGCCGTTGGCGGACATCATCGAGGGCTACCCCAAAGACTTGTCCGATCTCATCGCATCGATGATTCGCAAGGATCCCGCCGATCGGATTGCATCGGCGGGCGAGGCGCTCCAGAGACTCGGCAATGTCGATTCACAGATCGCGGTGCCGATCGTGAAGGCGGATGACCAGGACTCAGGCAGCGGTCTGCGAACACTGGCGCTGGGCTTGGTTGCGGTGGTTCTTCTGCTCGTGGTTTCCGTCGCGCTTGTCCTGCACATCGGTTCGGGGCCGACACCTGCGATCCGAGTCGCGTCGGATGGAGTGATCTCCACTCGCGAGCCGAACTTGACGCTGACCGGACGGATCTCAAACTTTCCGAGCAACGGCAGCGCTTCCATCTCACTGCGCAATCTGGCCGCGATCCCCGTGACGGTCGATTCGCAGGGCGTCTTTACGGCGCAGGTGCCTTTGGCTCGCCTCGGGCAGATCGATGGACAACTGGTCGTGTTCCGCTCGGGTCGGGATGAACCGGTCGCTCGTCATGCCTTGCGATTGGAGCGCGAGGCACCGGAACAGGTCCAACTGGCAATCTCAACAAGGCCCCCCGCGATCGGAGCGACGATCGAGATCCGCGAGCGTGACCGCAGCGGTCCGCCGATCCGATTGACGACCGACTCCGAGGGGATGGCCGGGTCTCCGGTCGCGTTCGGACAGATCGATATCAGCGTGATGCACCCTGGGTTCCGCGACATGCAGGTCACTCGCGCGACCGGGCACAACCCGCAGAACCAATTGCTGCTCGACCTCACCCCGCTCTCAGAGCAAGCCATCGATCAACGCCGGGAAGTGCTTCTGACTGAGTTGGAAGCGCTTTCCGATCGTGTTCAGCGCGGCGATCCCGCAGCGATCGCACGCATGGCCGAAATCCAGCGTGAACTCGGGCTTTTGGAGCCGATGTCGGGCGATGCCGCCGCCGCCCGCCGGGTTGCTCTCCAGCGTGAGCTTGCGGATGTGATCGAGCGGGCCAAGAATGGCGATCCGGATGCAATCAGACGCCAACGGGAGATCATCGCCGAGTTGCGCGAACTCGCAGGCACGCCCGGCACTCGCACGGCGGAGGATGGCAGACAGCGTCCGATACCGGCAGACCCGGTTCGGGATCGTGCCGAGCGTAGGGCCGCCCTGATCCGCGAGATGGGCGATCTGGCGGCTCGCGCGGAGGCCGGGGATCCTGCTGCAATTGCCCGCCTGCGCGAGATCCGCACTCAACTGGCAGAGATCGAAGGCGAAGTCGAAGACAACTCCGCAATCGGTCGGCGTCGGCGCGAACTGCTCGATGAAATGTCGATGGTCGCCGAACTCGCCGCGGCCGGTGATCCCGGGGCCCAGGCGAGGTTGGCCGCGATTCACCGTGAACTGGCGACGCTGTCAACCATCGAGCAAGGTGCGGGTGACCCGACCCAGATGGCGGCGGCGGCCCAGCGCATGCTCGGAGACACGCCAGATCTGTCCATGATCGATCGTGCCGTGCTCATGCAACTGCCCCTGGAGCAGTTCCGAGCGTTTGTGGAACTGAACATACCGTCCGGCACGCTGATTGCCGAGACGGTTCCACACTCCACGCGGGTTCGGGTGCGCGGCGTGCTGTTCAACGATGCCGAGATGGAGCGTGTAAAGGCCCGCCTTGAGCCGGCAATGCCGCGCCTCATCACCGAAATACGAGTGGATCCCTGGGCGGTCTGCCGTCGGCTCCAGCGTGCACTGGAGAGCATGGGTGCGGAGGATGTAATCGTTCACGCACATCTGACGCTGGGCGACAACCTCCTCTTCGTTGTGTTCCGTCGGCAGGACGGCATCGATGAGACGAGGGTGCGACAGGCGACACACCAATTCGTCATCGATCGTGATCTCATCGTGATCACAACGACATCAGCGGTATCCGCCCGCTCCGAGTGACAAACGAATCGGATCAGAGCGGGGCACGAGACATCTTGAAGGCGTCCGTGCGACTCTTATTCAGGGTGGCGTTGTGTGCGGTCTTGAACCAGTCCACGATTTTGTTGCGCTCAAGAAGATCCTGAGTGTGTACCAGCGGAGCGCCCGCCCATGTCCAGGAAGGTCTGATGATGTAGGCGCGCCGTTCCGTTGCCATGCTGCCCCGGAACAGATGGATACCAGCGCTGTAGTCGACTTCCTGGTATGCGCGTCCCTCGTTGGACGAATTCTTGAAATTCTTGTATCCACGGAGGTTCTGGGGCGGATTCGGCGAGAGTGTGGGGATGGGCTCCGCCTTGGGATTGCGTCCCCAGATCGTTGGGATTGAGGGGAGATTGATGAGGGTCGCGCCGCGAGCAAAGGTGTCCCGATGCGACTCGACGCGCGTGTGCTGATCCGCTGCCCGCTGGAGCCAGATGGCCGGAGCGAGCAGGAGGAAGAACAGCAGTACGATCATCACCATGGCTGCCTCGGCCATGACGACGCCTCGCCTGTGACGAGTCGTTCCGTGCTCAGTGGCGAACCATGTCATTGAAGTCTCCATATGAGCTGCTGCCGACGCCGATCTTGTTCAGGTGATTGCGCATCGTGGAATCGCCCTGCATGGCATTCTGCAGTTGATCGAGCCGAGTCAGTCGGGGCTGCCATTGCCACCCCCATGTTGTCCAGACACGGAACGGGTACGGCACATTGAACAGCAAGGTCACCCGCTCGCTGATGCCGCTGTAGGTCTCGGCCTGCGCCAAGCCGATCACGGTGTCCTGCGGACTGATCGGGTGCCGGAAGATGCCGGGCATCATCAAAATACCTTGGCTGGCCTTTGCTTCCGCCACCGTTGCAAGCACGGAGAAATTCTGGCGACTCGACAAACTGTCGGGACCGAATTCGAGGATGGTGTTCTGTGTGGTCAGTACATGATGCTGGGAACCGTACATCACGATCGAAACCAGGAGCCATAGACCGGTGGATGTATTCCATTCCCTGACGGCTTTTCCCTCTTTGATTTGCTTGAATCCGCTGTCCTTCGGCCACTTATTGTCCATGAGGTAGAAGCGAAGCGCCAAGGGGGCCATCAGCGACAACATCGTCCCTTGTTCAACCGGGAGATGGACCTTGCCGTCGCTCCGGCCCGGTTGGGTATAGCGAATGGTGGACTTGTAGTACTTCTCGAAGTGGTCCCGCTGCTTTTCGATCGTCGTGGGTATGGCATCAACCCATCCGCGCTGATAGTTGTAGAGATCGCGGATACGGTTCTGGAATGTCCGCGCAGGGAATGTCTGGAGAGCGGTCGGCAGGGCTTTGGAAACAAAGTTCAAGTACGGCGGAAGCTCCACGGCAGCGACATACGCCGCTGCGACCCCGGCACATATCGCATATGCGACGGTACACGCCTTGCCCGTGTCGTCGATGAACTTCGCCCAGTTGATCGGGACCATGATCGTCGTCCAGATCACGCCGAAGGCGATCACATCGGCGGAGGCGTTGCGCGTGATCAGCATGTTCGCGCCGGTGATGCTGTTGACGCCCCGGCTCATCCACACCGCCGCGGAATAGGCGGAGGTGTCCGCGGCGACCTGGACATGCGTCTGGGCCGATGTGGTGTGCCCGGTGTTCCACACCATCGCCGCACCAGCGTAGAAGAGCAGACCGAGCATGATGAAGAGCACGGTGATGTTGCCGCGATCGTTGCGATGCACCCGCCGGATCGATAGGGCGGTGAGCGGCACCAGTTGGGAGCCGGACTGCTCCGAGCGATGCAGTACATCGATGATTTCACGCGGACGCATCATGGGCGTGGATCTCCGCCGAGGAAAATGATCGGGTGGGCGACGCGTGCTCCCGTGGATTGCAGACGAACGGTCTGCTCGATGGTGAAGACGCGCCCGCTAACCCCCGCCGGAGCGGACTTGGTGATCCCCGGTAGCAGAGAAATACCGGGAATGGTGATCAGGAAATCGTAGGTGACCGTGACATCGACCTGCTTCGGCCCGAGGAAGTTGTCGATGCCGGGATTCTGGAGCAATGAGGTGAAGGGCAGCGAGAAAAGCATGTTGAAGAGCATCTCGGCGAGATTGCCCATGCCGCCCTCGAAACCGCCGGAACTCGTCGGCCCGAAGCCACCGAAAGAGGGCGTCTGATTATGCAGCAGACTGACCGGCGGATAGGAATCCTCGATCGTCACTGTGGTCGCGGCCTCGGCGTACCTGTACCTGCGGTGGAAATTCCGATCGCCCCACATGCCGTTTTGCTGCTGAAAGATCCGCCGCATCCCAAAGGCGCCCGGATCGGTGCCGGAGGTTCTCGGTGAGAGGGCACAGAGCACAAGGATCGCGGTCTGCTCGACATTCTGGCGGTTTGTGTTGTTGATCGTCTCCTCGAGGGTGAAGAACTGTTCACGCTCGAACTGCACGATGGCCGAGCGGGCCGCCTTGAAGGCAGCCTGATGGACAACGAGCGATGCGTTGGCGAGCAGGGCGAGCTGCACCACCATCCCCATGATGAGTAGCACGATGGGCATCACGAGCGTGAACTCGACCATGACGGTGCCGCTGACCAGTCGCGATTCCGTCTGCATGACCGCGCGTCCCGCACGCCACAAGCGGTGAATCAGCAACCCCGCGAGGGCGAGCAGCAGCCCGGAGGCCAGTGCGAAACAGCCGAGCAGCACCGTCGGCCCGGCCGTCGGGTCGAGACCCAGGCGAACGGCGGTGGTAGCGGGTGCCGTGGCCGATTTGAGGGCAAGAACGACCCATGCGCCGAAGAACGCACAGACGACCGCATCCCGGGCTATGCCGCGACCTGCCATCACCTACAAATTTACCGCAAGAAGGACCTTGTGGACAGCGAAAAAGTGCTCCGAGACAAGTCCGAGCAGGAGGGCAACCCCAAAGGGCGCCTCCGTCTTCTTGAACGGATACACCCGTTCGAGGGATGATCGAGTCACCACCGCCGCGATCAGGTTTCCCGCCAGGATCTGGGCTCGGGCGACCAGTTCGCCCTTGAGTGCCCAGTTCACCAGGCCGATCGCCGCGGCGAACAGAAGCGTGTTCAAGAAAACCCCGAGGAATGTCTCGAACCCGACCAGCACGGCAACCGCTCCCAGCAGCTTCACATCCCCCCCGCCCAGACCCCGGAGAATGAAGCTCGGGATACCGATCATCGCCGCGAGCGCGAAGCCGTAGACCGCATCCCGCCACCCCGGGGAGTTGATCCAAACGGTCGCATATTCAGGGCCCGTTGTCGCGAGCAGCGGCACGAGGAAGACATTGATCGCGAACCCGAACAGAATCGCGGGATAGGTCAGGACATTCGGGATTCTGCGTGTCGCGGCGTCGATGAAGGCCGCGGCGGCACAGATGACCGTCACAAAGACCGGGATGAAGTAACCGGAGTCACGCGTGGCAGAGATAATCTGGATCGCGGAAGCGATGACCGCGCTGATGCAGAGCGCAAGAACCCAATAGGAAACCACGCGCCCCGTATTTGGTGGCAGCGGCTGCACGGACGGCTCGGAAGCCGGTGGAGGAGGGGCTTCGAGACTCTCCGTCTGCTTTGGCTCGGGATCAGTCACCATGAGAGCGCACAATAGCAACTGGGCCGCAGGCGAAGCAGGAAACGCAGCCCTGGCTCAAGATCAC
>ERZ869909.3050-NODE-3050-length-10138-cov-5.883511_pt1 | contig 10138 bp, 12 predicted proteins | sample MGYA00520892_ERZ869909 | MGnify/ENA primary metagenome ERZ869909 (study PRJEB32215, sample SAMEA104723947) | bioreactor metagenome | biome: bioreactor; feature: anaerobic bioreactor; material: water | place: China | collected 2015-03-12 ... | reverse complement strand
GTCGGCGCCAACGCGCGTTGCACGAACCTTCAGAAGCCCCTCCTTGTTGATCGTGGCGCCGATCACCGCGTCGCCTGGCCCTTTCTCGACGGGCACGGACTCGCCCGTGGCGATGGACTCGTCGAGATGACTTGAGCCGTCCACGATCTCGCCGTCGGTCGGCACCTTGGCACCCGGGCGGACGAGCATCACGTCGCCAACCTGAAGCTCGACGACTGGCAGTTCGATTTCCTGTCCGTCTCGCAGAACCGTCGCCGTCTTTGCACCCATCTTGACCAGCCGCTTGATCGCCTGGCTGGCACGACCCTTGGCGCGGGTCTCCAGATAGCGGCCCAGCAAGTGGAAGGTCATGATCGTCGCCGCCATCTCGATGAACGAAGTCATCGGATAAACGAAGCCGATCAGACCGATCAGATAGGGCGGCAAGCTGCCCATCGAGATCAGCACGTCCATATTGGCGGTGCGATTGGTCAGCGATCGCCAGGCCGAAACATGTGTCGCCCAGCCGCCGCGCAGGAACACCACAGGAAACGCAAGCACTGCGACGATCAGCAGGTATCCGGGGATCGGTTGCCAGAACATGTGCGGCACCATGATCAGCATGATCAGCGACGCCGGAATTGCCGCGAACCAGAGCCGGCTCCAGGCCTGTGCGAGGTAGCGATCCTCGGAACTGTCCTCCTCCGGCGATCTCCGCGCGCTAGCCTTCTCCAGGGCATCCACCTCATAGCCCGCGCGCTCGACGGCAGCGCGAATTGCTGCGGCATCGGTTTGCCCCTCGTCGAATCGAACACGTACCCTGTGACTGGCAACGCTGGTCGAGATGTCGTCAATTCCGGGCAGTCGACGGATCGAGTCACCAACGATACCGGCGCAGTGATCGCTGCCCATGCCCGGCACGACCAGGCGGATCTCCTGCACGCCGCTCCTCGCATTCTCAGTGACGGCATCGACTTCGTAGCCCGCGCGTTCGACGGCGGATTTCAGTGCAGCCGCATCGACCCTGGATGGATCGAAGGATACTTCCGCGCGGTGACTGGCGATGCTGGTCCGGATGTCGCCCACGCCCGCCAGACGGCTGAGTGAGGTCTTCACGATACCGGCGCAGTGATCGCTCCCCATGCCGGGGATGGTGAGCGTGGCCATCGCCCGATGGTTCTGCTTTGCGACAAAGGTGCTCATGTTGCTTCTCCCGAGTTGTTCTTTTCCGCTCGAAGGAGCGTGATTGCCCCGCAGGGCGTGGAGATCGAAGCCGTTTCCTCGACCGGATCGAAACCTGCCTCCCGCATCAGTTCGGGCAGGACGCCGCGGGCGTTGTGTTCGGTATCCTTGTATCCGTCGATCCGCTGGACGGTGTTGCGGAACAGGAAGCGCATGAGAATGCCAGGCTGGACGCCATAATCCGCGACATGCAGCCGACCGCCGGGCGCAAGTGCCGTGAAGGCCATGCACAGGATCGCGGCCTTTCCGGAAAGTGGCACCTGGTGGAGCACGAGCGAACTGGTGATCGCGGTGAAGGGGTCGTGCGTGGCTGCGAAGGCGTCGTCGAAGAATCCCTCGAAATAGTCCACCTCCAGCCCATCGGCGGCGGTCTCGGCACGCGCCTTGGCGAGCACCTCCGCATCCGGATCCACGCCGATCACCTTGGCACCCGGTGCCGCCCGCTTCGGTGCCCGGGTGAGCGTGCCGGTGCCACAGCCAATATCGACAACGCGCATGCCGGCTTGCGGCGCGATCTGCGCTACCAGACGCGATCTCCAGGCAGCTTCGCGGGTGAATGCGGCAATGGCCGTGTCGTAGAGCGGCGTGAGCGCTCGCAGCCCGAGGGCGGGGGTGTAATCGGGGCGCGCGGTCATGCGCGCCCCTCCCCGATCCGTGCCGCGCGGCGCAGGGCCAGACCGAGCGCCAGGAACAGCGCGGCGCCGAACCCCCAGACCCAGGCATAACCGATCATGCCCGACCAGGGGGCCAGAGCGTAGGCCAGTGCCAACGCAGCCCAGACGGCGGCAACCGTGAAAATGAGGGTTATGTCGAACTTCATGTTTGTCTCCTTTCGCTCAATGGGCATGGCCGCCACCCACCGCCTCGACCGGCAGCGCGCGCATCAACTCGAATCCCGCCGCCGTCGCCCCATACATGCCGATCACGATCACCAGCACACCGAGAGGCCCGACGAGTGCGGCGGCACCCGGTCGTGGTGGAGCGGTCCCGTCCCATCGCGGCGACATCGCCGCCACCGACGCGCGCCCGGGCAGCAGGGTTGCAGCCACCGAAAGGGCGAAGAGCATCAGTGCCATCGCCATCACCAGTCCACCTGCTGCAACCCAGCCCATCAGTGTGGCCCATAGCGCCGGTGCTTCGCCGCCATAGCCTGCGTCGATCACCCGGCGCGGCACGCCCAGATAGCCGGCCACGACGCCGGCCCCGCCGAAGGACAGAAGGCCCAACGTTGCCAGATGCGGCATGAAGCGTGCCACTCCGGGCAGCGCCAGACCGCGCCCGGTCAGCGCCGGCAGGATCAGCGCCAGCGCCGCAAGGAAGCTCAACGACACCGTGCCGACTGTGAAGAAGTGGAAGTAGCCCGGCACGAAGAACGTGTCCGACAGAAGCGGCGCGAGCTCCGCCTGGATCAGCACGAAGGCGAGGACGATGCCGAAGGCCATATTGACCACCGCAAAGCCCGCCGCCGCCATCGCCGGCTCGCGCCAGGGCAGCGCCCCGATCCAGCCGAAGAGGCCTCGGCCGCCGCGAGCGCGCGCATGCACCTCGAGGGAGGCCACGATGATCAGGAACGCGGTCAGCGTCGGTACGCTGACGAAAAGCGACAGGAGAGAGCCCGCGATCCGCACCGCGCCCGGCAGGTCTGGCTCGAGGAACATGTGATAGAGCGAGGTCGGCGGTACGAAGACGAGGTAGGCGGCAAAGATGAGCTTCGAGAAGCGCGCGCCAAAGATCGACTTCACGCCGACCACTTCCTGCATCAGCACATACCAGACGATGACCGTGGCCATCAGCGGCAGGTAATGCATGTTGTGAAAGACGATGTGCCAGTTGGTGCCGTGATTGGCGGGCATGTCGCCCAGCCCCAGCGCCCACAAGAGCCCGGGCAGGAAGACGTAGATCATGGCGAAGCCGCTGACCATCAGGAATCCCGCCCAGGCGAACAGCGCGAATCCGGCCGCCGACAAGCTCCCCGCGCGCCGGACCGCGGCCAGCAGTGTCGCGACGCCCGCTGCGGGCAGCGCGATCAGCCCGAGCCCCAGCAGGATGTAGCCCGCATTGAATGCTGCCAACCTTCCGGGCTCATGCGCGGCCAGTTCCGGATTGCCGTCATAAAGAAGCGGCGTTCCGCCGGACGCGGCGCCCAGCGACATCACCATGCCGGAAAGAACTAGCGCAAAACCCGCCCAGCCGAGTCCGCGACCGACCAGGCCGCGCCCGCCTTCCCCCGCAGCCAGAGCCAGCAGGATCGCTCCCTGCACCAGAAAGAGCCAGTAGAAGAAGATCCCGACCCCATGCAGGGTGAGCAGACGATACCCCGCCTCGGGGATCAGGTCGATCCAGCCTGCGCGGGCCAGTGCCACGCCGACACCCCCGGCGATACCGCCCAGAAGCGCCAGCAGCGAGATACTGGACATCGCCACCAGGAGGCGGCGGTCACCGGGAGAAAGTGCGGCCAGACGGTCAACAAGAGGTCCGTTCATGCCGCACCCCCTTCCGTCACGCTGAGGCGCGCCTGCATGGCGTCATGCGCGGCGCCGCAGTAGAGCGTGCAGTAAATCAGGTATTCCCCCGGGCGGCGGAACGTCATCCCGGTTTCCACAAGCTGTCCAGGCCGCAGGCGGATCATCCGCCCGCTCCGACCGAACTGGATCGAGGCGCCATGCGCCACATCGGTCGCCATCATCCTGAAGCGGTAGGGCTGGTTCGTCTCCAGCCGCAAATGCCAGGGCTCGAAGAAGAACTGTGCGGCCTGAAGCCAGATGTCGATCGGGTTGGCCTCGTCATGAAGATGCGCTTCCTCGGAGGATGGGGGCGCGGGCTCTGCCGCGCCGTGGCCGTCATGGCCGCCATGGCCCGCTGGCACCTGCAGCGTATGGTCCGCGTGCGCGTCGTGATGCGCGTCATCGGCCATTGCCTCATGTGCTGCTCCATCAGGACCAGGCCGCACACTGCCATCGGCCTCGCCGAAACGGGCGACAAAGTCCCGCACGCGCAGCTCGAACGCCTCGGGGGTCAACGAGCCCGCCTCTGATGCGGAATGGGCGGCGTGGTCAGCGGGGTTTGCGGTGGGCGCATCATGCGTCGCGCCGAAAAGTGCAAGCGGACTTGGGGCCGCGCCGTAGCCGACCCAGAGGCCGTAAAGCGCCGTACCGCCAAAACCGGCCGCGGCAATGAAGCCACGCCGTGTGGTGAAATGGGGTTGGTCTGACATCAAGGGATACCTTCACTTGAAGGTTCCGGGCGTCGCGGCAGAGAGCGTGTTTCTGATCTCGGGAAGTGCTGCCTGCGTCACCGGAACGGTTCTGCCGGACCACACGGGAACGCACTGCAGAGCAGTGAACCCGAGGTGTGGCCACCTTGCTCACGAAACAGGCGGAGGCGCCGTCGAGGCCCGCTCAACCCGCACGTGCGGCAGGCGCGCGGTGCGATGCGACCGCGCCCCTGCCAGACGGTTCAGGACGCTTTGGGAGGGTGCCCGGCCGGTCCTGCGGTCAGGCCGACAGGAAGGATCATCAGGCGCAGTTCGAGACAGGTTTGGGGAGAGAATTCAGGCCCAGACATACCTGTGTTCCCGACCGCACAGGCGCCGCAATGCCCGAGGCTCGAACAAGAGCCGTTGGTGTGCGCGGGATCCGCTTCATCGCAGCATTCTTGGTTGTCGAGCGCGATATCTGAGATCGCGCCCGACAGTCCGTGCGTGGATTGGTGCTGGGTGGGATGCGCCTGTGCCATCGAGACGCCCGCAAGTCCGAGCGCCAGCAGGACCAAAGGCACCGCAAACCAGCGCAACACGCGCCAGCCTCTAGCCCAAGCCCTCCTTTTGCTGCGTCCAACGATCATCCTGTCCCACCTTAACTTGAGCCAATCAGTAATCCATTGCAGCCTCGGTCTGCATTGACACAGATCAATCGCGCCGATGTTGCCGACTTGATGCAGGTAGGCTCTCCAGTCGCTGGAAGGTCAAGGGTCGCCCGGAGAAGGTCGCGGTGACGCGCACGCTGATTGCAAATCTCACGCCCTTGTTTGGGTCGGAAAGAAATTTCCGGCTGGACGGAGAAAGAGTGCGCTCTTACCATGCGCCCATGAAGTGTCTTTGCATCTGTAGTTCGTGGAGGTTCCTGGCTGCGGCGTTTCTCGTCGCACTCTTGGCCTTTGCGCCAGCGCTGCAAGTCCACGCCGCTGCAGCGCATCCGGATCACTTCGCAGTTCAGGTGCAACAGGACGATGCCGCCGCACAACGCGCGGACTGCTGCATCGACGGAGAAAGCACCGACCATGTGATGGGCTCAGGATGCAGTTCCTGTGTGCTGCCCTGCATGTCGGCGGTGCATGCGCTGGTACCCAGCCTGAACATGACGTCGTACTTCGCATCTGGCTCTCACCTCATCACGGTCGGGCAAGTCATGGGTGGTCTTGCGGCCGCACCTGACCTCAGACCTCCCAAAACGCGCTCCTGAAAAATCGTACTCCGGCCGACGCGCCGGGAACGCCGATCGCCGACCCTCCCGTCGGCAAACAGGAGCTTGTCTCATGAGTTTTCGCTACACACGTCGCCGGTTCATGGCGACAACCGCCGCTTCGGCGGCAGCGCTATCCCTACCCGCCGGATTGCTTGCGCAGGCCAACAGCCCACTCCGGACCCTGCGGGCCACGCGCCGCACTCTGGACATAAACAGCCGGGCAGCCACCGTCTTCGGTCTGGAGAACGCCGCGGGCGGTCAGGGGCTGATCCTCGACCCGGGTGAGCGGTTCAACGTCCGCCTCGAGAACGCGCTGGATATCGACACGATCATCCACTGGCACGGGCAGATCCCGCCCAATGATCAGGACGGCGTACCCGACGCCCCCATGCCAGCCCTGCGGCCAGGCGAGACGCGTGACTACGATTTCACGCCGCTTGCGGGCACGCACTGGATGCACAGCCACTTTCCCGTTCAGGAAATGCAACTGCTCGCCGCCCCGCTCATCGTCCGCTCACCAGAAGATGCTTCGCAGGACCGGCAGGAAGTCGTCCTTATCCTGCAGGACTTCTCCTTCACCTCGCCCGATGAGCTGATGGCCAACATCGACCATGGGCCGGGGCATGGAGCAATGGACCACGGCGCAATGGATCACGGCGCCATGAATCGCTCTTCGGGCACCGGCATGGCAGGCGGCATGATGAGCCGAATGATGGGGGGCGATCACGGCGACATGCAGGGCATGTCTGGCATGGGGGCGATGCCCGGCATGTCCGACATGGAGATGGATCTCAACGATATCGACTTCGACGCCTATCTGGCCAACGACAGAACACTGTCCGACCCCGAGGTCATCAGGGTCGAGCGGGGCGGTCGTGTCAAGCTGCGTATCATCAACGCGGCGGCGGCGACGGTGTTCTGGATCGATACGGGCAGTATCGAGGGCCGTCTTGTCGCGGTGGATGGCCATGCCATCGAGCCACGCGCCGGTCGGCGCTTCGGCTTCGCGATGGGCCAGCGGCTGGATATCGAACTCGATCTTCCTGCGGAGGAAGGCGCCTGGCCGATCTTTGCATTGCGCGAGGGCGAGCGGGAACGCACCGGGATCATCCTCGCCTCCCCGACAGGGCAGGTCGCGCGGGTTGGCGAAGTCTCGGATGAAGCAGCACCGGCCTTTGACTATGACCTTGCGCAAGAATCAGGCCTGCGAGCGCGGGCCTCGCTTGCCCCGCGCGATGCCGAACGCCGCGAGATGGTCATGCTTGGCGGCACCATGTCCCCCTATCGCTGGACCATCAACGACCGCATCTGGGGTGACCACACCCCGATCCAGGCGCGTTCTGGCGAACGCGTCGAGCTGATGTTCCACAACATGTCGATGATGGCCCATCCGATGCATCTCCACGGGCATGTATTCCAGGTGGTCGGCATCGGCGGGCATGATATCGGAATGCGTCGCATCGATGGCGCGATGCGAGACACGGTGCATGTTCCGCCGATGTCGATGGTCACGATCGCTTTCGATGCGGGCGAGGCGGCGCGATGGATGCTGCACTGCCATCACATGCCGCATCTGATCACCGGAATGATGACCGAACTGGTCGTCTCTTTGTGAGATCCGCCGCGGCGGCGGTGATGCCGCGGCGGCTTTCCCCGTCCCTGACGCTTCAATACGGCTTCAACGCGTCAGGGATGGGGCAGGAAAGGAGTTTTGCATGAAGCAATCTACCCTGCGCTTCATTCTTGCGGTCATCTTCGCGGTGACGGGTGTCATCGCCTGGAACCTCTGGAGCAATGGGGACGAAACCTCGTTTTCGGTAGCGGGTTTGCCCGATCTGCCGACCGACCTTGTCCCGGCTCCGATGGTCGAAGTTGTCGTTCCGGCCAGCCTGTCCGAAACGGAAGCCGTGGGCGAACGCGCCTTCGCGACTCTATGCGCTGCGTGCCACGGAACAAGCGCCGCGGGTCGGGACGGTATCGCCCCGCCGCTGGTGCACCGCATCTATCACCCCGGGCATCACTCCGATGAGGCCTTTCACATTGCTGTCCAGAACGGCGTTCGCGCTCATCACTGGAGGTTCGGCAACATGCCCCCGATCGAAGGCGTCACGCGTGCCGAAGTGAACACCATCATTGCCTATGTTCGTGCCCTTCAACGCGCGAACGGGATCGAGTGAAGCGGAAACCGAAATCTGATCGAACAACCGAGCGCCACACCAGGAAGGAGATACAAAATGAAGAGCATCATGTTCAACAGACGCCACATGCTGACACTGGCAGGAGGCGGCCTTTTGTCGATGAGCGCGCCCGCCTCTCTCGCCCAAAGCCTCGTCGGCGAGATTGAAGCCGAGAGCAATCCGCGTGTTCGCCGCAACACCATGGGTTTCCGGACCGTTCAGTGGCGTGATCATTTCGACAACCTGAGGCATGGCGCGATCATCTGCGACAGTGCATCACGCGCCGTCCACTTTTGGTCCGAGGACGAGAGAACGTATCTGGTTTACCCCTGCTCGGTGCCGATGACCGAGGAGTTCACGCGCCGCGGGCGCACCGAAATCGTGCTGAAACGCCTGAAACCGACCTGGATTCCGACCCCGAGCATGCGCGAACGCGACCCGACGCTGCCGGCAGTCGTGCACCCGGGACCTGACAACCCGCTTGGGACGCGCGCACTGAACCTGTCCTGGCAATACTACCGGATTCACGGGATCGACAATCCCGCCAAAATCGGGCGCCGGGCGTCGAACGGATGCTTCGGCCTGTTCAATCACCATGTCGAGCAACTTTACGATCTGGTCCGCATTGGGACCCAGGTTGTGGTGCTCTAGGGCCATGCAGGCTCTTCGTGCAGGGGTGATTGCAATCCCGCTCGTGCTTGTCGCAGCAACCGTTGGGGCATTCCTGATTTTCGGCCTTTCCGGCAATCGGAACCATATCGCTCCCCCGAATGCTGCGCAGGCATTCATTTCCAGGGATGTTGTCGGCGGTCGCCTCATCATCTCGGTGGAAGATGGACAGGCACGTGCCTTCGAAATCACCACGAGGTTCGAAAGCGAGGACGGCAGCAACGATGCGACGCTCATTCAACCGAATGTATCGATGACCATGGTCGGCCACGACATGGGGCGCAGGTCGGTGCCCATGTTCCGCCGTTCAGACGGCACCTGGAAGGGAACGGGCAGTTTTCCCATGAGCGGGCGATGGCGCTTCCAGATCGTCTTTGATGGCGAAGCCGTCGAACTGGACCATACCGCTCGGTAAGGAGATGCAATGTCAGATGAGCGCTCGATCTGGACTTGGCCCAGAGAAATGCATCCATTTCTGCGGGGCTGGATGGCGGCGCTTCTCGCGTTCGCAGCACTGGGCACGGTATCCGCTATCTGGGCCAACCCGTTCTTCGTCCGGATGACGCCTGTCGGTGCGTGGGAGTTTCCAGCCCTGGTGCTTCTTTCCGTCCTGACCGGAACCTTCGTCGCGCTTCCGAGCGCCTGCGGGCTCCGGCGCGCCACCGCAGGGGGAACGGCGGGTTTCCTCGGCATTGCCTGCCCGACCTGCAACAAGATCCTGATGCTGATCTTCGGCGGCGAAGCCTTGATGCTCTGGTTCGATCCGATGCGGCCGTTCGTCACCGCCGGCGGAATCGCTCTCCTGTCCTTTGCCACTTGGCGAAGATGGCGTTCATTTCACACCTGAAACACACAATTCCCGAACGAGGTTTCCCGATGACAATTGCCGCTGACTCAGCCACAGTACTGTCCCGATCGACCCCGAACCGGCGGCGAACGTTCATACGGCACGTCGTCGTTCTTATCGCAGCCGCCGCACTCGTCTATGCTTTCTCGCTCGTGCACGGTCAGTGGAGCCCGATGCATCGATGGAACCGTGCATTCGGGGATGCGGCGGTTCTCTTGCTTGCCTTGACGATGACACTCGGTGCCGCGCCCCGTCTTTTACGTGCGAGTGCGAAATGGCTGCCGTGGCGGAGGGAGCTCGGAATCTACTCGGTGGTTCTGGCCTCTGTGCACACGGTGATCATTCTTGACGGTTGGGTAGAATGGAATCTCTTCCGCTTGTTCGGATTCGAGTTTCATCCGATCGGTCTGCAATACGTCATGGTGCAGCACGGCTTCGGCCTTGCCAACGCCATCGGCATCCTCGCACTCTGCATCGGTCTTGTCTTGCTGCTCACATCCAGCGACCGCGCGGTGCGACTCCTCGGGGCGACTTCCTGGAAGACAGTCCAGATTACGGCGCTGGTGTTCTGGGCGCTTGTCGTGGCGCACACAGCCTACTTCCTCTACGCGCATTTCCTGAGCTTTCATCGCGCCACACCCGACCCGAACCCATTACAGCTTCCCTTCGCCTTCTTGGTTCTCGCGGTTCTGGTGCTCCGGGCTGCCGCCTTCCTCACGACGATCGGTCGTCGTCCGCACAGGGAAGCCAGGTGATGCAGT
>ERZ869909.3049-NODE-3049-length-10139-cov-8.771517_pt1 | contig 10139 bp, 11 predicted proteins | sample MGYA00520892_ERZ869909 | MGnify/ENA primary metagenome ERZ869909 (study PRJEB32215, sample SAMEA104723947) | bioreactor metagenome | biome: bioreactor; feature: anaerobic bioreactor; material: water | place: China | collected 2015-03-12 ... | reverse complement strand
CGGCGGTAATCTCGGCCAGCATCACTATCACCTGAAGGACCTGCTGCCATGAGCACGCTGAGCTTCACCCTGCGCACCGCGCCTACGCATGCGCTCGACCTATCCAGCCTGCTTCCGGGCCGCCTGGCGCAGCTTTCCACGGCTGAGATCGAGAAACTGCCGCTCATCACGGGCGTCCATGCGCTCAACGTCGGCGACGTGTTCGCCGTCTCGGGCACGCCCGGCGAGGCACTCGCAATCTCGGCGGACTCAACACTGCTCGACTATGTCGGCGCAGGTCTCGACCAGGGAACGATCACGGTCGAGGGTTCCGTCGGCAACCACGCGGCGCGCGGCATGAAAGGCGGCACGCTCGAAATCCGCGGCAATGCGGGCGCCTATCTCGCATCGTCGGCGACGGGCGGCCTTGTGCACGTGAAGGGCTCGGCGGGCGACTATCTCGGCGGCGCGCGTCCCGGCGACAAGTTCGGTCTGCTCGGCGGCACGGTTGTCGTCGAAGGCAACATCGGCGAGCGCGCGGGTGAGCGGATGCGGCGCGGCATCGTCGTGACGCGCGGCACGTTCGGCGCAGCGGCCGGCTCTCGCATGGTGGGCGGCACGCTTTGGACGGAAGTGGGCTTCGGCCCTCGCCCCGGTCCGCTGCTTCGCCGCGGCACGCTGATCGCACCCAAGGTGGACGAGCTTCTGCCAACGTTCGCAGATTGCGGACGCCACGACTTGGTCATCCTCAACATCCTTTCGCGCTACGTCGCGAAGACGCTGGGGCCGCTCGCGCCGAAGCCGCTGCCGCCGGTGGTGCGCAAGCTCGCCGGCGACCGCGCCACCATCGGCAAGGGCGAGATCCTGCTCACGACTTAAATGGGTTCTGAGGGTCAGCGCTCGTCGCGCGCCCATCGACATCGCAACAATCCGCAGCGCCTCCTCCATTCGGTGGAGGCGCTGTCTTTTGGAGCACTCGATACTTCTGGGGTTGCCACACAGGAGGCGCCCTCATGTTCCGCCCGCACATCGATGCCCTCTCGCGCTTCGCTTCCGCACTCTTTGTCGCGTTGCTCGCCGCGGTGCCGGCGTTCGTCATGCTGTCTTCGCAGTCAGCGGAAGCGCGGCGCTACGGCAATTGTTACTGGGATGGGACGCCGCCCATTTGCGCGGGGTCATGCAAGCGAGGCTTCGTCGTACGACGAACGCAAAGCTGCTTCTCGGGGCATCGGGTTCAATGCTGCGAGCGGCTGGAATCCACGCAAAAGCCGAAACCGCTCACGCCCCAACAGGAGGTCTACGCGGCTTGCGAACGGTTCTGCAACGCCTACTTCAAGCGCGGCGAAAAATGGCAGAAGTGCTTTTACGACTGCCTTAAAAGCTCACAGTCGTGGCGAGGAAACACCCGATAGCCGGGCTTCCTTCGGCTAAGGATGAGATCCAAACGCCTAACTCTCTGCGTATCCGGCGCAACGGGGACCGAACCCCGGCGTAGAAGGAAACGCACCCCATGCTCACGATCATCCTGTCGGCTTGTCTCGTCGCGAACCCGAGCGAATGCCGGAACTTCGAGCTGCCGCTTGCTGTGGAAATGGACGTGCGGCGCTGCGCGATGGTTGCGCCGCCCTATTTCGCACGCTGGATCGATGAGCACCCGCAGTGGCAGATCAAAGGCTGGAAGTGCAAACCGGCCGCGCAGAAAGATACCTAAGCGCGGAGTTCAGACGACCGCGTTGGGAGCGCGCATCACTTCCGCCCGCTCGCTTCTCTGTAAGGCGGCGTGCCGCTGCTGATCTCCATGATGAACTTCTGGCGGATCGCGCGGCCGAAATCGTCGAAGCCGTTGGCGGGCAGCACGAACGAACCAGGCCCGCCCATCACATTCTCCCGATACCACTGCTCCAGCGTATCGCCCTCATCGCCTTCGAGGATGGGCAAGCCGTTCACGGTTACGCCCGAGGCGGCAAGCTCATCGCGAACGGCCGCTGGATCCTCGTCGGGATTGCAGTTCTCGCGTCCGTCACCCGAGACGTCGACGATGGTGCGGAAAGGCTTGGCGGGGATCTGCGAGACAACCTTGTCCGAGATCGAGCGCAGCATGGCTGAGACGCAGGTGAACTCTCCGGTCTGGCGGGGAAGCTTGCGCACTTTGTTCGCGACGGCGGCAGCTTCCGCCGGCGAGGAGATCCGCTCCCAGCCGATGACCTGACGCGGCCTGTCGGCCCACGTCACCATGGAGAACAGGATGGACGCGTTGGGACCATTCAAAATGGCCTTGAGGACCTCCGGATCTTCGAGTGCGGTCGCGATCCCTTCCATCTGCAGCTTGTAGCGGTGGGCGTCGACGGAGTTCGAGACGTCGACGGATACGACGAGCGCGGTATCGACATAATTCGCCTGATCCGCGAACTGAGCCCGCGGGCCGGAGAGCACCGCCATACCTGTCAGAGCTGCGAGCGCCAGTGCAATCCCGGGCCATGTCCCGCCCCACACGTTTTGTTTTCTCATCGTTTCTTCTCGTTTTTCCCGGGCAATCCTCTCCGCATCATAATCATGCCTGTCCCTCACCGGCCAGAGATTCGGCCCGGCCAGCCCGGGGAGATCTCCTGTCGCACCGCCGTCTCTTGCAAAGCTCGCCGCCCGGCCCTACCGTCCACCTACCCTGCCGACAGGGAGTGAAGGGGTCTCGTGAGCAAACGCACGCCCATCGCCGTTTTCATGCTCATCGCGCTGGCGCTTCGCAGCCTCGTGCCCGATGGGTTCATGATTGCGGCCGCGAATGCGGCGGACGGCTCCTTCGAAATCGTCATCTGTACCAGCACGGGCCAGAAGACGATGCACGTCGCGGCAGACGGCACCACGCCGGTCGAGCAGCAGCAGGGCGAGGCCGACCTCTGTCCCTTCGCCTTCTCCAGTGTCGGCCACGTGGCCACCGGGCATCCCGATCTCGCGGGTACGGTTGCCTACGCAAACCTCACCTATAAGCTCGCGGCGGCGCTTTATGCGGAAACGCCGAAACCCGGCGCCACGTCTGCGCGCGGGCCACCTAACCTGTTGATCTGATCGGGCTCACGAGAGCCCGCGCATCGCAGCCTTTGCCGAATCCCCGCACATTCGGGAGCGAAGGCGACGGCCCGTTTCCAGATCAACAGAGCTTTGTACACATGACATCGCCATTCCGGCCGGGTTCCCTCCGGCACTTTCTCCCCGCACGCGGCGCACATACGCTTGCCGCCATAGGGGCTGTTGTCCTCGCCGTTCACGCCTGGCCCACCTCGGCCCAGGAAACGGAACTCCCCGAAATCACCGTCACGACGACGGCCGCCCAGCCCAAAGCGCCGAGGCCCAAGCAGCCTGCGGCGGCTCCCAGCGGTGTTCCCGAACCCCAATCACCCTCCCCCGCCGACGCGCTCGCCGGTGCGCCGGTTCAGCCTGGAACGCGCTCCGGCAGCCTGACGGTGCCGACAACGGCCGAAGCGGTGGCGGAGATCGAGCGCACGCCGGGAAGCGTCGAGATCGTCCCCGCAGACGCATACGCGACGTCGACACCTGCAGTGACTATCAAGGACGCGCTCGATTACGTGCCGGGCGTGTTCGTGCAGCCGAAGTGGGGCGAGGACGCCCGGCTTTCGATCCGTGGCTCCGGCATCTCGCGGAATTTCCATTTGCGCGGCACGCAGCTGTTCATGGACGACATACCGATCAGCACCGCGGACGGCTTCGGCGATTTTCAGGAGATCGATCCGACGGTCTACCGCTACATCGAGGTGTTCAAGGGGGCGAATGCGCTTCGCTTCGGTGCCAACTCGCTCGGCGGGGCAATCAACTTCGTGATGCCCACGGGGTATGACGCCCATCGGTTCACCGCTCGCACCGACATCGGCAGCTTCGGGTTCCGCAAGTTCTCGTCGAGCTCAGGTGGGGTTTCGGGGCCTGTCGATTATTTCATCGCCGGGACCTGGCAGGAGTGGGACGGCTACCGGGACCATAGCTGGGGCGAGAGCCTCCGAGGCTCCATGAACCTCGGCTATCGGCTCAGCGAAAATGTCGAGACACGCTTCTACGTCAACGCCAACGACGTCGAGCAGCGCATCCCCGGCGCGGTAACGCGCCAGACGGCGCTCTCCGATCCGAAGCAGGCCGCGGCCATCAACGTGCTCAATGACTGGCAGCGCAATATCGAGACGCTCCGCATCGCCAACAAGACGACGGTGCGTCTCTCGCAAGGCACGCTGCTCGAATTCGGCGCGTTCAACGTGGACCGCCACCTCGACCATCCGATCTATCAGTGGCTCGACTATCGCTACGACGACTATGGCGGTTTCGCGCGGCTCGCGGACGACAGCGTCATTGCAGGTTTCCGTAACCGCTTCATCGCGGGCGTGAACCTTCACAACGGAACGGTGGACGTCAGGCACTTCGGCAATGGGCCTAACGCGGCCAAGCTCGCGCTCATCAGTCATACAGAGAACCGTTCGGAGAACGTCTCGGTCTATGCCGAGAACAGCTTCTTCGTGCTGCCCGACGTGGCACTCGTTGCGGGGTTGCAGTTCCTGCACGCCCAGCGCGATCGCGACGTGTTCTTCGGCAACGAGCAGGGTGGGCGCAACACCTTCGACGTGTGGAGCCCGAAGGCCGGCATCGTGTGGGACGTCGATCCCGGCTGGCAGGCGTTCGCCAACATCTCGCGTAGCGCGGAAGTTCCGAGTTTCGGTGAGAACGCGGTGAGCGGCTCGGCGTTCACTGCCAAGCTGCAAGAAGCCACCACCTACGAGATCGGCACACGCGGCCGGCGCGAGACCTACCATTGGGATATCGCGCTCTATCGCGCCGAGATCGACAACGAGTTGCAGTGCCTCACGATCCTCGTGCCGTTTCCGAACATGTGCTCGGTGACGAATGCGGACAAGACCGTGCACCAGGGGCTCGAACTCGGCTTCGGCGCGGCGGTGCTGAACTCTCTGCTCGTCGACGGTCCGACGCCCGACAGGCTGTGGCTCAACGCGGCCTATACGCTCAACGACTTCCACTTCGACAACGATGCGGTGTGGGGCAACAACGAACTTCCTGGCCTGCCGCGGCATTTCCTCAGGGCCGAGTTGATTTACCGTCATCCATCCGGCGTGTTCTTCGGGCCGAACGTGGAATGGGCTCCATCCGCCTACTTCGTCGACAACGCCAACACGCTCAAGACGGAAGGCTATGCGATCTGGGGCGCGAAGCTCGGCTATGAAGGCGAGACGTTCACGGCCTACATCGAAGGGCGCAACCTCTCCGACACGGCCTATATCGCATCCGCCAGCGTGTCCGGAAACGTCCGTGGCCTGGACGGTGCCTACTTCGAACCCGGCACAGGACGCGCCCTCTACGGCGGCGTGCAGGTGAAGTGGTGACGCTCATCATGCAAAGCGTCCCTGACGTGGCGCCGCATTCGACCTCTCATCTCCATCTTCAGTAACAGGCTCTGATCATGAAACGCTCATACTCCTCTCAAACTCTCGCGACGCTCGCGTTGCTTCCTTTCGTTGCCCTGGCCGGCGGACCGGCCAGCGCCCATGTCACGCTCGAACAGCGGGAAGCGGCTCCGGGCGCGGCCTACAAGGCCGTGCTCAAGGTGCCGCATGGCTGCGGCACGTCGCCGACGCAGGCGATCCGCGTTGAGATTCCTGAAGGCTTCATCAACGTGAAGCCGATGCCGAAGCCGGGCTGGTCGCTCGCCAGCGTGAAGGGCGCTTATGCGACGAGCTACCCGCTGCACGGGCGGACACTGACCGAAGGCGTGAAGGAAATCACATGGTCCGAAGGCAACCTGCCCGACGAGCACTACGACGAGTTCGTGGCCGCGGGCTTTCTCGGCAAGGACCTTGTGGGCGGTTCTTCGCTCTACTTCAAGGTGACGCAGACCTGCGCCGAAGGCGAACGGCAATGGGTCGACGTTCCGGATGGAACCGAAGGTCAAAAGCTGGCGTCTCCGGCAGCGGTGCTTCGCATTGCGGCAGCCGGCGATCATGCCGCTGCGAAGGACGCTGGCGGCGCCGCCAAGAGTGGCTCGCTCGCGATTGAAGGCGCGTGGGCACGTGCGACACCTCAGGGTGCGAAAGTGGGCGCGGGGTATCTCACGGTCCTCAACACCGGCAGTGCGGCGGATACGCTCATCGGCATCGCGGCCCCTGTCGCCGGCAAGGGCGAGATCCACGACATGACCATGACAGACGGCGTCATGCGGATGCGCGCGCTTCCCGAGGGCATCGAAATCCCGGCCGGTGGCACGGTGACGCTCGCGCCCGGCGGCAAACACCTCATGTTCATGGATCTCAAGGAGCCGCTGGTCTCCGGCGCCAGCCTGCCCGTCACGCTAACCTTCAAGAGCGGCGCATCTGTCGAGGTGACATTCCCGATCCGCCCGATCGGCGGCGATAAAAAACACGGCGGCACGACGAAGGACGATCACGACCATCATCATCACCACCACTGAGCGCGTGGCACAGCGGTTCGAGGGGCGGGCCCAACACGGTCCGCCCTTCAGCGTTTACGTTCGGATTGAGTCGAACGGTCAGATCCAGCGCGACGTGCGCATCATCGTCTCTTTCAGCGCCACATCGCTACCGCGCCAACGCGCGACGGCCCGACGTCTGCGCTCGAGCTCCTCTGTCCATCCGGCCTCGAAGGGAATCGGACGGAACGGGGCTTTCTCAACCTGCGTGACCACGCGAGGTTTCAGCCGCAGATAAGTGACGTTACTGGATGACCGGGAAGAGGACGCTTTCGGAGGTGTGGCTGAGTAAGACATGAGGCGATGCTCCATACACGCTTCAGTTTCTCAGGACTTCGGCCCAAACGTCATCGCGTTCGGCCGCCCCCCGGCGGGTCTATCCCCCTTCTCTCATGTTCGCCGATCTTCGGCTTGGGAAGTGCATTCCCGGAAGACGGCAAGATTACGGCAAACGGTGCGGAGTGCCGCTCACGAATTTTTACTCGAAAAGACATTGCTGCTCGGCAAAACAAAGCGGCGGTCGCTTTCGCAACCGCCGCACGATCAAACAGACGTGATCGACTGGATATCTGACCGAGGAACTTGCACCGGGCGGATAAAGCCCGATGCGGCCGTGGTCGTTAGATGATGTCGATCTCAGCCGGCAGATACGAGGTCACTTCGAGGCCGACTTCCTGCTCGCGAACCGAGGGCTTCATCCAGGTCTTCATGGGTCAATCTCCTTGGGTTGGCGGCGGGGTTTCGCACCCGCCTGTCTTATGGAGATGAACGTATGGGGTCGCGTCGGGTTTCGCCAATCGTTTTTTCCGCGACGTCCAATAAGTGACCCTGATGCTATGGTGTAACATTGTTATGGTACATCATAACGTTAGTACGTGCTTGCCCGCGTCGGGACGACGAGGCGCGCCGTCATGATCTGCACGACCTCGCCATCCTGGTTTCGCGTTTCGCTGCGTACGGTCACCATGCCGCGCTCGGGCCGTGACGCTGAAGGTTTGGCCGCCACAACTTCCGAGACAACAGAGAGCGTATCGCCTGGGCGCACCGCACGCGGCCAAACGATGTCGCCTCCCGCACCGATAACGCCACCTGCGATGGGAAGCCCGCTGGTGACCAGGAGACGCATGGTGACGGATGCGGTGTGCCAGCCGCTCGCCACGAGACCGCCGAAGAAGCTCGCCTTAGCCGCCTCATCGTCAAGATGAAACGGTTGCGGATCGAAGCTCGCGGCGAAGGCCTTGATGGCCTCGGGCTCCATCGTTACGGAGCCTGTCGTGAAGCGGCGGCCCACATCGAGATCCTCGAAGTAGAGCCTGGGGGCTTTGTCTTCGCCGGTCATCCGTCTCTCTTCGGTTTCATTCGGGCGATCCTACGGGCATTATCCGTGGCGCTCACTCATCGTAGCCAGGTGGCGTCTTCTGCCAGCGCACGCCGTCCGCACCCTTCCGATAGCCATAGGCAAAGAGCTTGCTCATGTACTCCTTGTCGAACGGGCCCTTGTAGGGAACGGTGAAACCGTCATCGAGGTAAGCGAGATTGAAGGCCACGCCGTCGCGGTGCGTCGTCAGATAAATGCGATAGAGATCGTTCACAGCGTTGGAGGCGATCATGGTCGAGATCGCCTGGCTCGCTACGGCCAGCGTGCGGCGTTTCACCGTTTCCTCATCGCGGAAGAGCCGTCCGTTGCGGATGATGTAGGCGACATCCTTGTGGGTGGCCGCGGGATCAGCGCGCTCGACGCGCTTCAGATGAAGTTGTGGCGGATAGAGGAACATCTGTGTCGTCGCGCCGCCGTCGACGTGCATTTCCTGATAGTGCTTTCCGCCGACCGCCACATCGAGCATGACGGGCGGGAAGGCTCCCGGAATAGAAGCCGACGCACGCAATACCTCGATGATCAGCTCGCGCGCTCTCGGATCCTTGCTTTTCGCAATGGCGCCGATGTTCCAAATGACCGAGCGGGCCTGATCGAGATTCGTCGTGCCGATGAGCAGCAGGCGCCCCTTGTCGTATTCCTCGGCAATGCGCCGGACCATCTTGTGATCCACGAAGCGCGCAATAAGGTTTCTCAGCGGGGTCGTGTCGGTCGCGGCATCGCCCTCGAAAACGGAAATGAGCGACACCTTCACGAAGATGTCCTCTGCCTTCGTCTCTGTGTAGACGCTGCGCAACGCGTGGTCGTACTCCGGGCCCAGGAAAGCGAATGGCGCGGAAAGCGCGCCAGTGCTGATCCCCGTCACGACCGCAAAATTCGGCCGGTCGCCGCGGGCGGTCCACCCGACCAGAAGCCCCGCGCCGAACGCACCGTCATCGCCGCCACCGGAAATGGCTAGGAACGTCGTCGTATCGGCACGCCTACGCGCGGCTCCGGTAGCCTTTGCGTAAGCACGGCGCTTTGCCATCGTTTCGCGGGCAAGCGCTTCCAGCACGGCCGGATCGCCGTCCGCATAGAAACGCGCATAAGGAATATCGAGCGGCTGGATTTCGGAAGCCAGCGCCAGCGGTACCGCGGGCAAGCGGTCGAGGGTTGCGCAGGCGGTCAGCGCTGTCACGATAAAAAGCCCGGCCATCATAGCTGCCAGGGCTTTTGCCTGCTCGCGCGCCAAGGCCATGCGCGAAGCGTCCAGGGACGCCACCCGCGGAATTGCCCGGCCTCGAAACATCACACGCACGCAGGTCTCGCTGGTTTTTCGGGAAGGTGGGGGCCGCCTTATGTCATTCTAATGACTTACTGGGGTGAGAGGCCAGCCCTGACCGCTCCGCCGGCGCTTCTTCAGGCTTTTGCGGTACGTTCCGTCGGATTTACTTCGATCACTCATGGCGGCTTTTCTACGATGCGGCAACAGAATGAGGCGCGGCTCATCGAAGCGACAAGGATCGATCTTCGTGTGACGGATGCCGAATGGGACTTCGCGCGCCGGCATCAGGGCGAAATCTCGACCCACTGGGCGCGGCGGTTGGAAGAAAACCCGCACTACTTTAACGGCACCGTTCTTCTGCTGTCGGACTATGAAGTGCCCGGCGATGGTGTGTTTTCCGGGCACCTCCTCCGGACGGACTTCAAGAGCTTCCTCTTTTGGCGCGAGAGCGGGTGGCCGGACGTGGGGGTATACGACACGTTCTGCACGGCGCTGATCCGTTCGTGCGAGGGGCATTTGCTCCTCTGCCAGCAGCGGCCGGGCCACCTCAACGACGGGTTCTCGACGCCGCCCGGTGGATTTATCGACGAGCGGGATGTCGAAGCGGACGGGACGATCGACCTGTCGCGTGCCGTCATGCGGGAGATCACGGAGGAAACAGGGCTCGATGCCTCGCTGCTCCGCCAAGGGAACGGCTTCGCGATCCTGCTTGCACGCCATCAAGCCTCGCTTGCCGTTCCTTGGCATTCCGACCTTTCCGGCGACGATTTGGTGCGTAAAGCGAGCCTGCACATCGCCGACGAAACGGAGGGGGAACTCCTGCGCACACTTGCCCTGTCTCCTGACGAGGCGCTTCGGACGCTCACGCTTCCGGACTACGCACGGGTTCTACTCTCCGCATCACACGTCTTGAAAACCTCCGCCTGAGACGGCGCGACGCTTTGCGGGGCGTGCCGAATGGGGCAGAGTGCGCGCGCTTCAGTTCCCGGACGGATGGCTCGGACACATCTATGGCCCTCACCTATCAT
>ERZ869909.3046-NODE-3046-length-10144-cov-127.603556_pt1 | contig 10144 bp, 11 predicted proteins | sample MGYA00520892_ERZ869909 | MGnify/ENA primary metagenome ERZ869909 (study PRJEB32215, sample SAMEA104723947) | bioreactor metagenome | biome: bioreactor; feature: anaerobic bioreactor; material: water | place: China | collected 2015-03-12 ... | reverse complement strand
GCCGCCTTCGCCCGCTCGCTCTTGCGCAGCATCACCCAGGTAGCGCCGAGGCCGCCGTCCGATGGCTGGGCGGAGACGTAGGCCTGCACCTCCGGAAACTGCAGCAGCCACTTGGCCAGGTAGGAGCGCAGCACGTTGGCCGGGCTGTCGATTGCCTGGCCGCGGCCGTGGACGATCAGCACCGAGCGCAGGTCGTGGGCGAAGGCCTCGTGGATGAAGGGTGGCAGCGCTCGCCGGCACTCTTCCAGCGGGCGACGCAGCAGGTGCAGGCGCGCCTGGTCCGCATAGCCGCCATGGCGCAGGCGGTCCACCACCCCCTGCTGGATGCCGTCGCGCCGGTACTCGAGGGGGTCGAAGGGAGGCACCAGGTCGACGAAATCATCGGAGAGAAAGCCATGGCCTGCTGGCGCAGCGGCGGCGCTTTCCCGCCTGGCCAGCTGTGCCTCGCTGGGCGCGCGACGCGTGCGGCCGGGGTCGGCGCGATTGAGGTCCCGGGAGAGCGGGCGTACGTCACCCATCAGGGCCTGGAAGTCGAGGTCATAACACGCCTGCCGGGTCATGGGGCACCTCACGTTCGTCATGGGGAGGCTCCATCCTAGCAGAGCGCTCGGCCCGGCTTAAGCCGCCCGATGACGAACACCGGACAACGCCCTCGCGGCATGGCAGGATGGGACGCTCCCCTCCCGGAAGGAGCCCCATGCGACGCCTACACCTGCTGCTCGCCACCCTGCTCGGCCTGCCCCTTGCCCTCGCCGGCTGGCTCTGGCTGACCATGCTCAGCCCCTTCACCTATGATCGCCCCGACCATCTGCCCCCCATTGAAGCGGGCCCCCACGAGGTCTTCGTCTACGGCACTCTGCGCTCGGGGCTGGTGCGCTGGATCGTCACCGGCCGCGCCGGCGAGTCACGACCGGCCACGCTCGAGGACTTCCGCCGCAGCGCCCTCGACCTGGAGGAGGCCCCCGGCGAGCGCGTCGAGGGCGAGGTGATCACGGTGAGCGCCGAGGAGCTCGCCCGGCTCGATCGCTACGAGCGCCTCGGCCTGCGCTACGAACGGGTGCGCCTCACCCTGGCCGACGGCAGCGACGCCTGGGTCTACCGGCGCCTGCCCGAGGAGGCCCTCGACGGGGCTCGGTTGTGAGCGCCCCACGCCGCCGAATACAATGGCCGCTGCCACGCCCCGGGCCGGTCCCGGCGGCGAACCGCCCTCGACAAGGAGTCGACATGACCGCCATCACCCTCCTCCACAATCCGCGCTGCTCGAAGTCCCGCCAGGCGCTGGCCCTGCTCGAGGAGCGCGGCGTGCCGGTGGAGGTACGCCGTTACCTGGAGGCGCCGCTCGACGCAGACGAGCTGCGCACGCTGATCGCCCGCCTCGACGGCGACCACTCGGCCCTGATCCGCACCAAGGAGCCCGAGTGGAAAGCCCTGGATGCCGATGCCAGCGACGTCGAGCAGGTGATCTCGGCGATCGTCGCCCATCCGCGGCTCATGGAGCGCCCCATCGCCGACGACGGCCGGCGCGCCGTGATCGGCCGCCCGCCCGAAGACATTCTTCGTCTGCTCGCGTGACCCCTTCCCATCCCTCCCTGCCCCAGGAGCCCCGATGAGCGCCTCCCTGCCCTATGTGCTGATACTCTACTATTCCCGCCACGGCGCCACCCGTGCCATGGCCGAACGGCTGGCCGCCGGTGTCGAGTCCGTTCGCGGCATCGAGGCGCGGCTGCGCAGCGTGCCGCCGGTCTCGCCGACCTGCGAGGCGGTGGACCCGGAGATTCCCGCCGAGGGGGCCATCTACGCCAGCCTCGACGACCTGCGTCACTGCGCGGGGCTGGCGATCGGCAGTCCGACCCGCTTCGGCAATATGGCCGCCCCCCTCAAGCACTTCCTCGATGGCACCAGCGAACTGTGGCTCGGCGGGGCGCTGATCGACAAGCCGGCCACTGCCTTCACCTCCACCTCCAGCCTGCACGGCGGCCAGGAGAGCACCCTGCTGACCATGCTGGTGCCCCTGCTGCACCACGGCATGCTCTATGCGGGCCTGCCCTACAGCGAGACCGAGCTGATGGAGACCACCAGCGGCGGCACCCCCTACGGGGCCAGCCACCTGGCCGGCAAGCGCAGCGACCGCCCCCTGGACGATCAGGAGCGCCACCTGGCCCACGCCCAGGGCCGCCGCCTGGCCAGGCTCGCCCTGGCGCTGTCGGCGATGCCCAGGGAGGAACGCTGATGAGGCGCTGGCTCGAAGCCCTGGAGGCCGAGAAGGGGCTGGATCACCTGACCGACCGATCGCGCCGCTGGGTGCTGGGCAGCTATGGGGTCCTGGTCGTGGCCCTGCTGGTCTGGGGCCTGCTGCTGGCTCGCGACGATGGCAACCTGCGTCCGCTGCTGGCCTTCCTGCTGCCGCTGGTGCTGTTCCTGCCCTCCCTGCTGGCGAAGCGACCCCGCGGGCACGCCTGGCTGGCCTTCGTCAGCCTGCTCTACTTCATGATCGGGGTGAACGTCGCGATCCTGCCCGGGCTCGGCTGGCTGGGCTGGCTGATCGCCCTGGCGGCGCTGGCGCTGTTCGGCGGCTGCACCTTCTATGCCCGCTTTCGCAGCCGCCAGCAGCGCGCGGCCCGCGGGAACTAGGCCCACGTGCTACGCTTGGAAGGCTTGATTCAGCTCAAGACGATTGACTCAAGCCTGACAATCCAAGACCCGCCACACGAAAGGAGATCGTGATGACCGTGACCTTACGCCCCCTGCTCGCCACCCTCGGCTTCTCTGCCGCCCTGCTCGCCGCCGCCTCTGCCCAGGCGCTGGAGGTCGACAAGGCGATCGAGTATCGCCAGGACGCACTGCGCGTGATGGCCTTCCAGACCGGCCCGCTGGGCGATATGGTCCAGGGCAACATCGACTATGACGCCGAGGAATTCGCGCTGCGCGCGGGCAACCTGGCCGCCCTCGCGCACCTGCCCTGGGAGGCCTTCATCGAGGGCTCGCTGCAGGGGGATGGCCACGGCATCGAGACGCGGGCGCTGGCGGTCATCGGCGACGACTGGGCGGGCTTCGAGGAGCGCCAGGCCACCTTCCGCCGGGAGGCAGCGACCCTGGCCGAGATGGTCGAGGACGAGGCGGAGTTCAGCGACCTGCGTCGCCAGATGGGGGCCGTGGTCAACAGCTGTCGCGGCTGCCACGACAACTACCGCGCGGACTGAGACAGGGTCCCGGCTGCGGTTGCAGCGTCAACATCGCGCGGGGCGGCCTAAGGGCCGCCCCGCTCTCTTTTTGCATCTGCCATGACCTCGCCGCGCGGATGGCGTTCAAGCGTTCCAGAGCCAGATCACCGGCAGCGCGGCGATGGCGATCACCACCAGGGCCAGCCAGGGACGGGCGGGACGCTGGGCCTGAGCGCCGGCCGAGGGGGCGTCCTCGGGCTCTCCCGCCAGGGACTTGCGGCCGGTGATCATCGCCCCCACCAGGCATTCTCCCTTCAGGCGATGCACCACCAGGGCCAGCAGGTGCGCCGCGATCAGCCCCATCAGCAGGTTGGCGTTGAGGTGGTGCAGCCCGGCCAGGGTGCGGGCGGTGCTGCGGTCCACCAGGCCATGCAGGGGGGCATTGAAGAAGATGTCGTCGGTCAGGAAGAGGCCGCTGACGGCCTGGAAGGTCAGCGACAGCAGCATCACCATCACCATGAGGCCGCCCAGGGGATTGTGGCCGGCGAAGAGGGGCAGACGCCCGCTCATCAGGCGCCGGGCATAGCCCCACAGGGTGGCCGGCGAATAGAGGAAGCTGCCGAAGCGGGCGTGATGGCTGCCCACCAGGCCCCACAGCCAGCGGAACAGCAGCAGGCCGATCAGCACGTAGCCGCCCCGGGCGTGGATATCGATCGGGAAGATGAAGGGCGCCCCGTCAGTCTTCATGGTGTAGAACGCCAGCGCCACGCAGCCGACCAGCCCCCAGTGAAAGAGCCGTGTCGGCACATCCCAGACTTTCAGTCGCGTCATCTTGCCTCCTTGCTGATTGCAGTGGATTCTCCGGCCCCGGGCTGCCAAAGCCAGTTTTTTGGCTTACCATGAGCGATTCCATGGACACCACCCCCATGCCGGTGGCCCGCAGAAGGAGTGTACCTCTTGTCATCGCCCAACGCCTGGCGCGAGGCCGGCACGCTGACCGTGCCGGTAATGTTCGGCTACCTGCCGCTGGGGGCCGCCTTCGGCATCCTGGCCATCGAGGTGGGCATCCCGGTCTGGGCCGCCCTGCTGATGTCGCTGGCCATCTACGCCGGGGCCGGCCAGTTCCTGGCGGTGGCGCTTCTTGCCGCCGGTGCCGGCCTGGTCGAGGTGGCGGTGGCCACCCTGATGCTCAACTCGCGGCACCTGTTCTACGGGCTCTCGCTGCTCAGGCGCTTCAAGGGCGCCGGCTGGCGCAAGCCCTACCTGATCTTCTCGCTCACCGATGAGACCTACTCGCTGTTGACCACCCTGCCGCCGGAGCGCGCCCGGGACCATGCCCTGGCCTTTCGCATCGGCCTGCTGAACCAGGCCTGGTGGGTGCTCGGCTCCCTGGCCGGGGCGCTGATCGGCAGCACCCTGGCATTCGACAGCCGCGGCATCGAGTTCGCCCTCACCGCGCTCTTCATCGTGCTCACCCTGGAGCAGGCGCGCCGGCTGCGCCAGGCGCTGCCCTTCGTGATTGCCCTGGCAACGGGCATCGGAGCCCTGCTGCTGGTGCCCGACCGCCACCTGCTGCTTGGAGCGATCGGCGCGGCGAGCCTGGTACTGCTGGCCCACTACCGGTTCCAGCGCCCGGCCCGGCCCCAGGAGAGTCGCCCATGAGCCACACCACCCTGCTGCTGTTCATCGCGGTGTGCGCCCTGGCCACCTTCGCCACCCGGGTGATCCCCTTCGTGGCCCTGGCCCGTCAGGCCGAGCACCCGCTGATCCTGCACCTGGGCCGCTATCTGCCCCCCACGGTGATGATGATCCTGGTGATCTATGCGCTGCGTGACTTCCGCCCGCTGGCCGAGGGCCAGCTCAACGCCGCGGCCAATGGCTGGCCGATGATCCTGGCCTCCCTGGCGGTGGTCACGCTGCACCTGTGGCGGCGCAACGCCCTGCTCTCCATCATCGGCGGCACCGCGGCCTACATGGCCATGGTGCAGCTGGGCTGGACACCTTGAGCGCGCATCGTCATATGCTTAGGGTCACAAAACCCGCCCGATAAAGGTAAAGGGTGTTGAGCTGAAGGCGCGCAGAGGCGACCATGCAAGAAACTTCGAGGAGATTTCCATGACACGCAACATCGCCGATATCCGCCGCGACTATGAAGGGGGACAGCTCGACGAGGCCCAGGCCACCGAGAACCCCATGGAGCTGTTCGAGGAGTGGCTGGCACTCGCGCTCGAGAGCGAGGGCGATGACGGCAACGCCATGACCCTTGCCACCGTGGACAGCCAGGGGCTGCCGCACGCGCGCATCGTCCTGCTCAAGGGCATCGACGACCAGGGCCTGGTCTTCTACACCAACTACCACAGCCACAAGGGCAGCGAGCTCACCAATGTCCCGAATGCCGCTCTGGTATTCTGGTGGCCCAGCCTGGCGCGCCAGGTGCGGGTCGAGGGCAGCGTCGAACAGGTCAGCGCCGAGGAGTCCGACGCCTATTTCGCCAGCCGTCCGCGGGCCAGTCAGCTGGGCGCCTGGGTGGCCACCCAGAGCGTGGTGATTCCCGGGCGCACCTGGATCGAGGAGCGCCAGAGCCGTTTCGAGCAGGCCTACGAGGGACAGGAGATCCCGCGCCCCGTGCACTGGGGCGGCTACCGCGTGGTGCCCACCATGATCGAGTTCTGGCAGGGCCAGCCCAGCCGCCTCCACGACCGCATCCGCTACGAGGCCCGCGACGGCCAGTGGCAGCACTTCCGCATGGCCCCCTGAGCGACCCTGCGGCCCGACACAAACCGTAGATCGACAACGCGAGACCCCCGCCACCGGCGGGGGTCTCGCGTTGGGGGCCGCGTGGCGTTCGCACTCAGTCGGGCAGGCTCTCCAGGCGATGGCGCTGCCATTCGCTCTGGGGCTCGTTGAGGCGCAGCACCGCATCCACCACCTGCTCCTCCATGTTGTAGCGCTGGCTGAACCCCAGGTGCTTCATCAGGGCGCGCATCGGGTGGTTGTCCACCATGATCTTGCCGATCATCTCCAGGGTGCCGACACTGCGACAGTAGTCGATCATCTTGTTCATGAGCAGGCTGCCGATGCCGAGCCCCTGGAGGTCATCGCGGATGATCACCGAGAACTCGGTGCGGATGTTGTCCGGGTCGTTCCACACTCGCACCACGCCGAGCATCTCCTTGCTGCCATCCTCCTGCAGGTGTTCGGCGATGAACGCCATCTGCCGGTCGTAGTTGATGTGCGAGAGCATCGACAGGTCGCGCTGGGTGAGGTCCGACTTGTTGTGGAAGTAGCGGAAGCGGATGCTCTCCTCGGAGAGCTGGCGGTGGAAGCTGGTGATCAGCGGGGCGTCCTCGGCCCGGATCGGGCGCACCTCCACCTCCCAGCCGTTCTTGAGGGTCACCCACTCTCGCAGCTCCTCCGGGTAGGGCATGATCGCGAAGCGGGCCGGGGTGCCGAGGTCCATGGCGAAGTCCACCGCCACCATCTCGTCACGGTTGAGCAGCAGCGGGTTGATCTCCATGCCGCGCAGCTCCAGCAGGTCGCTGGCCATCTGCGACAGCTTGACCAGCAGCTGGCAGAGCCGGCCGATATCGCGCTGCGGGTCGCTGGAGTGCTCGTGGATCAGGCGTGCCACGTGGGTGCGGTCCACCATGTCCTCGGCCAGGGTCATGTTGAGGGGGGGCAGCGCCACCTGGCGGTCGGCCAGGATATTGACCTTGTAGCCGCCGATACCGAAGACGATCACCGGGCCGAACACCGGGTCCCGGGTGACCCCGGCGCACACCTGCAGCGAGTGCTTGCCGCGCTGCATGGGCTGCAGGCAGTACTCGCGAACCCTGAAGGCGGGATACTTCTCACTCACCTGTTCGCCGAGCAGCGCGACCCCCTCGGCCACCTGCTCGGGGCTCTTCAGGTCCTGCAGCAGGCCCGCCGAGACCCGGTGGGGATGCTTGCGATAGCGAAACGGCCGGCAGTTCCCCTCGTGCACCACCTTGAGCGCCATGGCGCCATCGAACGCCTCCGCCGCCTCGGCGCCCTCCTCGGGGGTCGCCACGTAGCGGCTCTGGGCCACCGGAATGCCGTAGGCCTCCAGCACCTGGGCGGTCTCCGAGTGGGAGAGCGTCTCGCGCCCCTCGGCCTTGGCCTCCCGGATCAGGGTGCGGCAGCGGGCGCGGATGTCCGGCGTGGTGGCAAACGGCAGGCTGGGTGGAGTCTCCTGCAGCAGCGCCTGCACCCGCTGGTAGTCCACCATGTGCATGAAGGCGTTGATCGCCTTCTCGGGGGAGACATAGGTGGGAATCCCCGCCAGGTTGCACTCGTGGCGCGCCGAGAGCGCCTCCTCGAGCCCCATGAAGCTGGTCAGCAGGTTGCGGCGAAAGCGCTTGCGGTTGGCCACCACCGCCTCGGCGGTGGTCCTGGAGGGCGCCAGGCGGGTCGGCGCATGCACCACCAGCACGGCATCGACGCCGGGGTCGGCGGCCACGATCTCGATGGCATCGACGAACTTCTCGGGGGTGGCGTTGCCGCCCAGGTCCACCGGGTTCTCCCCTGGCTTGCTCATGTCGAAGTCGCCCTGCCTGAGGGCGCGGCGCGTCTCCTCGGTGAACAAGGCCAGCTTGCCCCCGGCGTGGATCAGCTTGTCGATCGCCAGCATGGCGGGGCCCAGGCCGTTGGAGACGATCGCCAGGCGGTCGCCGCGCAGCGGCTTCATGCGCGACAGGGTCATCAGCGCATCGAAGAGCTCATCGGAGTCGTGGACGCGCACCACCCCGGCCCGGGAGAAGGCCGCATCGAAGATCTGGTCGCGGTTGGCGACCCCCGGCGTGGGCGGCAGGCCGGTGAGGTCCGACTGGGGCGTGCGGCCGCTCTTGATGGCCAGCACCAGGCGGTTGCGCGAGGCGTCGCGCAGCGCGGTCATGAAGTGCTGGGCGTCGAGGATCTTCTCCAGATGGAGCAGGATCGCCTGGGTCGGCGAGAACTGGTTGATGTAGTCGAGCAGGTCGGGAAGCATCACGTCGACACTGTCGCCGAGGGTGATCAGGTGCGAGAAGCCGACACCGCGCCCCGCCGCCCAGTCGATCATCGCCGTGCCGAGCATGCCCGACTGGCCCAGGTAGGCCACCTTGCCGGCCTTGATCGGCCGGTTGGCATAGGAGGCGTTGAGCTTGCGGCCCGGCACGATCAGCCCCATGCACTCGGGCCCCAGCACGCGGATCCCCGACTGGCGAGCGGCATCGAGCATGCGCTGGCGGATCGAGGCCTTGCCGTCGCGGGCCTCGTCCAGATGGGAGCCACCGGAGAGCACCAGGGCGGCGCGCACCCCGATGCTGCCCAGCCGCGCGATGCGCCCCGGCACCGTGGCCACCGGCGAGCAGATGACGGCGAGGTCCGGGGCCTCGGGAAGCTGGCCGATGCGCGCGAAGGCGGGCTGGCCGAAGACGCTCTCGTACCCCTTGGGGTTCACCGCCCAGATGGTGCCCGGAAAGCCAGCCTCCTGCAGGTTACGGATCACCAACCCGCCCAGGGAACTGGCCTTTTCCGAGGCGCCGATCACGGCGATGGTGCGAGGTTCGAAGAAGTGACGCAGGAAACGGGTGCTCAAGACGCTCTCCCGACGGCTGGTGGCTAGATTGGCTGCCTACTGTGTACGACCTATTGACACTGTCTGGCAAGGGATTAGGCAAAGTAAAGTGACGCCAGTCAGCCTGGAGGCACCGATGATCACCGGTTACATCACCCATCCCCACTGCCAGCTCCACCACATGGGCCCCGAGCACCCCGAGAGCCCGCTGCGGCTGGAGGCGATCCGCGCCAGGCTGTCCCTTTCCGGGCTGCTGCAGCAGACCATGCAGTCCGAGGCCCGCGAGGCCACCGAGGAGGAGCTGGCGCGGGTCCACCCCCTGCGCCACCTGCGCGCCCTGGACAAGTGCGTGCCCGAAGAGGGTATCGTCACCCTGGACAGCGACACCATGATGAACCCGGACAGCCTCAACGCCGCCCGGGTGGCCGCGGGGGCGGTGATCCGCGGCGTCGACCAGGTCTTTCGCCAGCAGGCCGACAACGTCTTCTGTGCGGTGCGCCCCCCTGGCCACCATGCCGAGGCCACCGATGCCATGGGCTTCTGCTTCTACAACAACGTAGCGGTGGGGGCCGCCCACGCCCGCGCCAAGTACGGGGCGCGGCGCATCGCCATCCTCGACTTCGACGTGCACCAGTGCAACGGCACCATCGACATCTTCAAGGATGACCCCGATGTGCTGGTCTGTACCAGCTTTCAGTACCCCTTCTACCCCTGGCGCTACCTGCGCAGCGAGTGGCAGAACGTGGTCAATACCCCGCTGGAGGCCGGCACCGACGGCGCCGCCTTCCGCCGCGCCATCGAGGATGACTGGCTGCCCGCCCTGCACCGCTTCAAGCCGGAGCTTGTGCTGCTCTCCTCGGGCTTCGATGCCCACCGCGAGGACGAGATGGCCGAGCTGTGCCTGGAGGAGGAGGACTTCTACTGGATCACCCATATGGCCATGGAGATCGCCGCCCTCTACGCGGATAACCGGCTGGTCTCGGTGCTCGAGGGCGGCTATCACCTGGACTCCCTGGGGCGCAGCGTCGAGGCCCACCTCAAGGCGCTGCTCGGCCAGCCCTTCGGCGACGCCCCCGCACCCTCGGCCTGAGGTTTCCTGTCGGCGGGAAACGTTCCCCGCCGACGGCAGCGCCGGGTCGGCCTGAGAACGGCGTTATCGCCGACGGGCTGTGATAAGCTTGAGGAAACCTGTTTCCGATAGTGAATTTCTGCCGATGACCGCCACCACCGATCAGGACGCCGCCCTGCGCATCGCCTCGGGCCGCAAGCCGCTCGTCGAACCGCTGCGCCTCGGCGAGCGCCTGCGCGAGATCCGCCTGGCCAACCAGTGGACCCTGGAAGACGTCAGCCAGCGCACCGGGCTCGCCCGCTCCACCCTCTCCAAGATCGAGAACGACCAGATCTC